>Ga0172370_10009679_pt1 | contig 11214 bp, 9 predicted proteins | sample LakKiv5m_FD_114538 | JGI IMG/M metagenome (GOLD analysis project Ga0172370, IMG submission 114538) | Freshwater microbial communities from Kabuno Bay, South-Kivu, Congo - kab_022012_11.5m | ecosystem: Environmental > Aquatic > Freshwater > Lake | place: Democratic Republic of the Congo...
ATCATGTCTTTGAGCACTTGCATAATCCATGCGATTTTCTTGAAAAAGTTTCTAAATTGTTAAACACCGGAGGAATTTTATTTTTAGCTTTGCCGGACGCCACAAATCCGGATGAGCCAAGCGATAAATTTTTTCATTTTGAACATTGCTTTTATTATACTCCAAAGACTTTGAGCTTATTTTTGGAAAAATATAAATTTAAACCTATAAGAATAACAAAGGATAATAAAGACATGAAAATTGCTTGCGTGATTGATAATGAAATTAGAGAGCCTGTTTATAAAAATGACGAAATAAACAAAATTAGAAAATCTTTGAGAAGTATAGATAGAAAATACGCTGTGTTGAGATCTATTAAAAAATCGGCTTTGTTAATTTTTGGTGGGGCTACAATAGGCAATATGTCGTGTGTTGTTTCAAAATTTTTAAGAAAGATAAAAATTATTAAGGTTTAATATATACAATCATGATTTCATCAGGAAAAAGGCTTATAAAAATTATCTCCATTTCAAAGCTCGCTTTTAAAGGATATGAGAAAAAGCTTGTTTTGCTTACTTTTCTGGGGTTTTTGGGAGGTATTCTTGAAGGTGTTGGAATTAACGCGCTTATTCCCCTTCTTTCTTTTGCGACAGGAAGAGAAATGGGTGGTAATGATGCGATTTCGCGGGCTTTGAGGAGTTTGTTTGAGTTAGTTGGCGTGAGCTTTAATATAAAATTCTTGCTTATTTTTATTGCAACGCTTTTTATACTCAAAGCTCTTGTTTTGGTCGTTATAAATTTTATAAGGATTTCAATTATTGCTGATTATGAAGAAAAAACCAGAACAAGGCTTTATAAAAAATTTTTGAATTCAAGTTGGGGATATTTAATGAAACAAAAGTTGGGATACATAGAAAATGTTTTAATGACTGACGTAAGGTATGGCTCAACTCTTTTGCATCAGGCAAGCGCGACCATTATGACATTTACTGGTTTTTTGGTTTATATATTTATAGCTTTCAACATATCTGTTTACATAACAACCGTCACACTTTTTACCGGCGCTGTGTTTTTCTTATTTTTAAAACCAATATTATATAGGACTCGCAAAATTGCGCAGAAAGTTTCAGACACCAACAAAGATATAGCTCATAGCATTAATGAAAGCATTACAGGCCTTAAAACAATAAAATCTCTATTGGCTAATAAATCAATCGGAGATCTTGGGCAGGAAAAGTTTTTTGAGTTGAAAAAATTGCGAAAAAGGTCATTTATTTATACGGAAATAGTCGGAACTATTATTGAGCCATTGAGTGTTGTTTTTATAACAGTAGTTTTTGCTTTGTCTTTTAAATCTCCAGGATTTTCAATAGCGACATTTGGAGCAGTTGTTTATTTGATACATCATATTTTTATTTATGTCCAAAGAATGCAAGCTTCGCTTAATAATGTCAACGAAAGCGCTCCTTATGTGAAAAATATTATAAATCAAGAGGAAGAAGCTGAAGAAAATATTGAAATTTCAAAAGAAAAAAAAGATAATTTTGTTTTTGAGAGAAAATTAGAAGTAAAAAATTTGTCATTCTCTTACAACTCTAAATCAGTGGATGTTTTAAAGAATATAAACTTTTCTATATCAAAAGGTGAGATGGTTGGCATAATAGGACCTTCAGGAGCTGGAAAAACCACGGTAGTTGATTTGCTGTTAAGATTGTTTGAGCCGCAAAAAGGAGAAATACTTCTTGATGATATAAATAATAGCTCTATTAATTTAAATGATTGGCGAAAGAATGTTGGGTATGTTTCACAGGATATCTTTTTGCTGAATGATACTATAGAGAACAATATTCGCTTTTATGATAATTCCATAATCAAGCAGGATATAGAAAAAGCTGCAAAATTGGCTTATATAAATGATTTTATAAAATCTTTGCCCGAAGGATATAAGACCATAATAGGCGATAGGGGTATAAGTATTTCAGCTGGACAAAGGCAAAGAATAGCAATAGCAAGGGTTTTGGCGCGTAATCCTAAAATTTTAATTCTTGATGAGGCCACAAGCGCACTTGATAATGAGTCCGAGATGATGATACAAAAATTTATTGAAGATTTAAAAGGAAAAATTACGGTTTTGGTTATAGCTCACCGTCTTTCCACAATAATGAATTCAGATAAATTAATTAGCATAGATGGGGGTAGCATAAAAGAGGTTGGGTCTCCTAAAAAACTTTTAAAAGACAGAGAGTCTTATTTTTACAAAGTATCAAATATAAGGCAGTAAATCGTAGATATTTTTTATGAGAACTATTTTTATAACAATTTCAAGAGGCGCGACAGCCAGAAATCTATTGCAGAATAAATTTTTTGAATTAATAAAAAAAGAGTTTGGAAAAGTTGTGATTATAACACCAGCTTATAACGACAAAAGGTTTGTTTCTGAATTTGGCGGCCAAGGGATTATTTTTTATCCAATGCAAGAGATAGGTAGGAGTTTTTTTACTGATTATTATTTAAAGATAAATAATTTTTTAATGTATAATTTAAACACAAAAAGGGTAATATTGTATAATTATATAGAAGATGTAAGATTTTTGAATCACTCGGTCAAATATATTAAATATATTTTTGTAAAAATTATATTTCAGCCATTGTCAAAATTAAAATTTATACGTAAGTTTTTAAGATACGCTGATTTTTTATTTTTTCAGAAAAACTTAGTTTTGGAATACAGGAATTTAATTAGAGTTCATAATCCGAATATTATTTTTAGCACAAGTATGATGGAGGATAGTGACGCTGCCTTGATAAAGGCGGCGAGAAAAGAGGGTGTAAAAAGTATTGCGATGCCAAAAACTTGGGATAATTTGTCAAAAGAGTATTTCCGCGCTAAAGCGGATAAGGTTTTAGGATGGGGGTCTTTTATGGAAAACCAATTTAAAACTATGCAGGATTACAAAGAAGATGATATTTATGTTTTTGGGGTGCCTCAATTTGATTGCTATTTCAAAAATCCAAATATTTTAGATAGAGAAGAATTTTGTAAAAAAAATAGGCTTGATAAAGAAAAGAGGATTATATTTTTTGGCTCAGAGGGTAAAATTATTCCTACAGATCCAGATATTGTTGAGATTATAAATGATTTTATATATAAAAGAGCGTTAAAAAAAGATTGTCAAATTTTTGTCAGACCGCATTTTGCTTATAAAGACGATGAGTTGAAATTTAAAAATCTTCTTAATAAAAAAAATATAGTTATTGATTCTTTTTTTAATCGTTGTTCTGTTTTTAGAGATTCGTGGGATTATTCTTATGAGCAGATTAGTCATTTTTGTAATATTTTATATCATTCGGATATAATTATTAATACTTGCTCTACCCTGACATTGGATGCAGCTGCAAATAAAAAACCTTGTATTTTAATTAATTTTGATGGACACAAGGGAAGAGTTCCATTTTTTAATAGTGTGTCAAGGTGGTATGTTTGTGATTATTATGATGAGATATTGAAATATAAGTCCGCCACCGTTGTTTGCAGTAAGGATGAATTGTTGGCATCTATTAATAAATTATTAGAAAATCCAAATTTATTTTATAAAAAACAAAAAGAGATGTGCGATCACTTTTGTTCCGATATCGATGGCAAATCAGGAGAAAGATTGTTCAACATAATAAAAAAATTTAGTTTTAGTTGATTTAATAAATATGTGCGGAATTGTAGGCGCAATTGGCAAAAATTCAAGAAAAGATTTATTAAAAAAATCTTTAGACTCAATAAAACATCGCGGTCCTGACGGCGAAGGTATTTTTGTAGACGAGATAGATAATATTGCTTTGGGTCATAGAAGACTTGCTATTATCGATTTGTCAGAAGATGGAAAACAACCTTTTATTTCCAATGATTCAAGGTATGTAATTGTTTTTAATGGTGAGATTTATAACTATATTGAACTAAAAGAAGAATTAAAGTCTGAATATGACTTTAAGACCAAAACAGACACAGAAGTTCTTTTGGCATCGTATATAAAATGGGGGGTAAAGTGTCTGGACAGATTTAATGGTATGTTCGCTTTTGCTATTTGGGATAAAGAGAAGAAAGAACTTTTTTGCGCGAGAGACAGGCTTGGAATAAAGCCGTTTTATTATTACAAGGAACAAGACTGTTTTTGTTTTGGATCTGAAATAAAGGCGCTTTTAAAACTTGGAGTTCCTGCAAAAGAAAACGATGAAATTATATTTGATTATTTGTATTATGGATTTTATGATCACTCTGACAATACATTTTTTAGAGGAATAAAAAAATTGCCTGCGGGTAACTATTTGTTTCTGAAAAACAATAAAATAGATATTAAAAGATATTGGGATTTAAACAAGCCTGTTTACGATTATAGTAATATGAGTTCTTTTGACATAAAAAAAGAGTTTGAGAGACTTCTTTCAGATTCTATCAAATTAAGGTTCAGAAGCGATGTTCCTGTTGGTCTGAATTTATCAAGCGGGCTCGACTCAAACAGTCTTTTTTATTTTTCTGAAAATTATTTAAACATAAAGAATATTAATATTTTTTCAATGAGTTTGCCGAGCAAAGAATATGACGAATGCGGTTTGATCGAAGGTTATTTGTCGGATAATCAAAAACAATATTGGCATAAAAGCGAGCTTAATCCTAGAGATGTTTTTAGTTTAGCGAGAACTATGAACACGATACAAGACGAGCCATATGGAGGAATACCTACAATCGCATATCTTCCTTTAAATAAAAAAGCAAAAGAAATGAATATTAAGGTTTTGCTTGAAGGGCAAGGAGTAGATGAGATATTGGGTGGTTATAAGTATTATGAATTAGAATTAAAAAAAGATTTAATAAGACAAAAAGCCAGCGCAGATATTTATTCTTTTGACTACAGTCAGGACATGACAAAGCTTATAGACGTTGAGATTTTAGATGACAATTATGTCAGCAGTTTTAAAAAGAATCTTAGATTTGATGAAAAATTCAATTCAAATCTTCTTAACGCCCAATATCGTGATATAACTTGCGCGAAGCTGCCAAGGGTTTTAAGATTTAATGATCATGTAAGCATGAATTATGGTATTGAGCTGAGGTTGCCTTATCTTGACTATAGGATTGTTGAGTTTTGTTTTTGGCTTCCATCGGATTATAAAATTAAAAATAATGTCCATAAAAAATTATTAAGGGATATAATGAGTGATAAAATTCCTAAAATAGTAAAAAATAGCGGTAAAAAAGCGTTTGGGGCGGTTCAGACTGAATGGTTTAGAAAATATTTTAAAGAAGAGATAAAAGAGGTTATTTATTCTAGTTGTTTTAGAGGCAGGAAATATTGGAATAATAAAAAGTTGGAAGAAAAAGTAGGTGATTTTTTCGCTGGAAAAGGAGATAATTCATTTTTTATATGGCAATGTATTAACCTTGAATTTTGGCTTGAAGAATTTATAGATTCTTAAAAAATAATATGCAAGACGTAAAATACGAAAAAAGTACAGGAAATATATACGGAAGCCTGTTCACAAATTATAACGATGATTTGTTTGAAAAGTCTGTTGATTTATTTTTTTCTAGGCATAAAAATTGGGGAATTGATCTTATGTGGTTTAACGGAAAAACTTGTTTAGACGCTGGTTGTGGCGGAGGAAGATTTATGGTCGCGCTAGCGAGGATTGGCGCAAAAGAAATTGTCGGGATAGATATAAGCGAGGATGCTGTGAAAGAAGCTAATTTAAGGCTCCAAAAAAGAGGAATTAAACAAGCAAGAGCAATTAAAAACTCTGTTCTTGATATTCCTTTTAAAGAGAATGTTTTTGATTATGTTGTGTCAAGCGGAGTAATACATCACACCCCTGATCCATTTAAGGCTTTTCAAGAATTATCTCGTGTTTTGAAGCCAGGGGGAAAAATATTTTTGTCTGTTTATGGTAAGGGTGGTTTGAAATGGTTTGTGAATGATATATTCAGATTCTCTGTTTGTAAAATAATCTCTTTTGAGTGTATGGAAAAAATATTTAAATTTTTTGGAGTCCCTGCGAATAAAAGGTATAATATTTTAGATAATCTTTATGTTCCTTATTGTTATCGTTATAAAGAAAGCACTATAAGAAAATGGCTTGAAGATGCAGGGTTTGGGAATATAAAAAGAGTAAAATTTGAAAGATATGATTACGAAACATTGATGTCAAGAATAATCCATGGCGCGGGGTGGATCCAGTTTTACGCTGATAAAAAATAATTTTTTAAAAGAATTAAAATTTAGAAAAAAATATGAACGAACTAACAAATATAGAAAAATCGACAGGAAATATTTACGATAGTCTTTTTACTTCTTATTCCAAAGAGCAATTTGAAGAATCTGTTGATCTGTTTTTTATGAGGCACAAGATGTGGAATATAGATTTGAATTGGTTCAAGGGTAAAACATGCCTTGATGCCGGTTGCGGCGGAGGAAGGTTTGTTGTGGCTCTTTCAAGATGCGGTGCGGAAAAAGTCTGCGGGATAGATGTAAGTCTAGATGCTATAAAAGCTGCACAGACCAGGGCAAAAGAGAGAGGTTTTAATATGGTTGAATTTAAAAATGCGTCTGTTCTTGCCATACCTTATCCCGATAAGAGCTTTGATTATGTTTTATGCAGTGGTGTGATTTTGTTAACGCCTGACCCGTTTAAAGCTTTCAGAGAGTTGTGTCGCGTCTTAAAACCTGGAGGAAAAATGTTTTTATCTGTTTACGGAAAAGGAGGATTGAAATGGTTTGTGAATGATGTTTTTAGGTATACAATTTGCAAGATTGTTTCTTTTAAAATTATGGAGAGAGTTTTTAAATTTTTTGGAGTGCCTGCTAATAAACGATATAACATTCTTGACAATTTATATACTCCTTATACAAAAAGGTTTTCTGAAAAAGAGATTAGAAGTTGGTTTTCTGAGGCCGGGTTTGAAAATATAAAAAGAGTGAAATTTGAAAGATATGATTACGAAACACTGATGTCAAGAATAATACACGGTGAAGGTTGGATCCAGATTTATGCAGATAAGAAAAACTGAGATTATTTGTTCTAAATTTATTGGTTTATGACAAATGAAGAATTTGATAAAAAATGGATAAATATTAAAAAAAAGACCAAAAAAAGAATTGACGCAAATTCTACTGATATTTTTGTTGCAAAAGGAGAAAGTCCGGAGACACAAAGACAGTTTAGTTTATATAATTATTTTTTATTTATAAGGGAAATTATAAAAAATAAAAATGTTAAAAATTTTATTGAATTAGGGTGTGGCAGGGGAACTATGTCTTTATATTTGAATAGATATTTAAATATAAATGCGACATGTTCAGATGCATCACAATCAGCGTTGGATTTGGCAATAGAAAATTTTAAAAAATATAATGGTTCAGCTGATTTTATTTTGGCCAATTCAGAAAATTTACCTTTAAAAGAAAATAGCTTTGATTTGTCGGTTTCAATAGGGCTTGCCGAGCATTTTAGTAGTTGCGATAAACTTTTTAGAGAACAATATAGAATTTTAAAACCAGGAGGTTTGATGATATCTTTAAATATTCCGGAAAAATTTTCAATACAAAAATTGAATTTTTTATATAAATATTTATATTCTTTGGTTAGTGGGGTTAATTTAGAAAAAGATTACTTTCGAAATAGTTTCAGTTATTCTGATTATGAAAAATTTACAAGAGAGGCTGGTTTTAAGGATGTTAAATCTTTTCATGTTAATCATTATCCTATTATAACTCCGATAGATATTGATTATGATATAAGACTTACAAAATTATATTTGGCTATTGAAAATTTATTATCAAAACATAAAAAATATATTTTTAGCTCACCAAAGTTTTTATCCATTGGTCATTTTTTAATTGCGGAAAAATGAAAACAATTTTTATAACAATTACAAGAGGCACACTGGCAAGAAATTTTTTGCGAGCAGGCTTGTTGGACGGGCTTTTAAAAAATAATTTTAGGGTAGTTATTTTATTATCTCAAAATCCGCATGATTATTTTTTGAATGAGTTTTCTAATCCAAATATTTCAATTGAAGTTTTGAATGATAAGACGTATTCTAAATTAAGGAAATTTATAATTATTTTATTTAATGGTTTAATATACACAGAGACAGAGAAGAGAATGCTGAAATATGGAGGAGCTCATAAAAAACCGATAGCAAAATTTCATTATTTTTTTAGGAATTTTCTATTTAGCATATTATCTAAATTTAAAATATTGAAAAAATTCGTCAGATTTTTGGAGTTTAATTTTTTTGTTGAAAAAGATTATGATTTTTTGTTTAAAAAATATCATCCTGATTTATTGTTTTGTTCTTCAATATATTCAAAATTAGATGTTTTGTTGATTAAATCAGCAAAAAGATTTGGGATTAAAAGTGTTAGCATGCCAAAGAGCTGGGATACTGTTGGTAGATTATTTTTCCGTGCTCCGTCAGACTATGTGTTGCTTAATAATAATTTTATGAAAGATTGGATAATAAAAGAACAGTTAATTCCCAAAGTAAGGCTAAGTGTGGTTGGAATGCCACAGTTTGATATTTATGCAAACAAAAAACACTATCTTAGTAAAGAAATTTTTTGCAATAAGACGGGCTTAGATCCTAAAAAATCAATCATATTATTCGCTTCAGAGGGTGCTTGGACACACTGGGATTGGGTTTATGTTGATGAATTGATATATAAATATAAAATAAATAAAAATTATAATTTTATTATAAGACCTCATTTTAGTAATTTGATGGATAAAAAATATGAAAAATATAGAGGATTAAAAAATGTTTATATAGATGATGAAAACACTCGAATAACAGGAATGTTTCCTGATAATTGGGATCCTGATTATAATACCATGGATTGGACGGCTGAAGTTATTTATCAGTCTCAAATTGTAGTTACTTTTTTTACTACTTTTGTATTGGATTCTTTCTTTTTTAAAAAGCCAGTAATAAATATTTATTATGATCCGGATGGTATAAAAAAATTAGGGGTAAAAAATATACCAATTAAGAGTATGTATAATTGTTTTCATTATAATGCTGTTTTAGCTGATAATTCTACTATTTTGACACAAAATTCTGACGAAGTTATGAAATTTATAAATTTGGTTTTATGTAAAGGGGACAAAAAAGGTTTAGAATCAGAAAAAACTTATAATAAATTAGCATATTTAAGAGATGGCAACTCTTCTAAAAGGATTATTGATTTTTTATTAATTTTATTAAATGAGGATTAGCTCTGTTTGTTATCATTACATTAAAAGAGAAGATGGTTTCTCAAGAATATGGGGGCATGATTTTATTATATTTAAAAAACACATTGATTTTTATAGTAAAAATTATTCATGCTTATTAGTAGATTCGGTCAACGGTGATGAAAATTTAAACAGTGTATTGTTTATTACATTTGATGACGGTTTAAAAGAACATTTAACTATTGCTAAATTTCTTTACAAAAAAGGCATATTAGCCCATTTTAGTATCCCTACTTGTATATTTGAAGATGAACCGACAATGTCGCAAGTGCTACATTTTGGCACGGCATATTATGGAATAAAGAGATTTTATAAGTTTGTTTACAGTATTATAAGTAGTGATTTTAGGCGATTCGTAGATTTTTTAGATATTGATTATAAAGAAAAAAATGTTTAGATTCCTTATTGGGTTTAAAAGAATTTTTTAATAAAAAAATTCCTTATGAATATCAACGTGACATAAAGATGAGATTGTATGAGAATACGCTAAAAAAGGATTTCCCTAATTTTATAAAAATAGTATATTTAAACAAGCAAGATGTGGAAAATATTTCAAAAATGGGCCATAAAATAGTTAATCATACAACGTCTCATTGCTCTCTTTCTAATATAGGGAATTTACGTAATATAAAAAAAGAGATTTTTGTTTCAAATGAAGTTTTGTCATGTATTGTTGGTAAGACTGTTGATATTTTTTCTTATCCATTTGGAAGCGAAAAAGATTTAATTAATACCGAACATTTTTTTAAAGAACAATTTAATTATATTTTTACCACATTTAGAGGTTCAAATGATTATAATAAAAAATTTATTGGTAGATATTGTTCTCAAAGTATTGACACTGTTGATATCCTAAAAAATAATATGTGGTACTATGAAATATGCAGTAATAACAAGCGATAATTTAAGGCATAAATATTTCGCAAATTCCATCTTTAAAGATTTTAATGTCCTTGGAATTTTTTCAGAGGCAAAATTAAGAGATTTTAAAAAAAAAGTCGAGAATTCTAAATTTGACCGCAAAGTAAAGAAATATTTTGACGAAAGAGAAGAAAGCGAATCTATGTTTTTTAAAGGTAATGAGGATTTTTTATGCAACAATATTATAAAAGTAAATCCTGGAGAGATAAATTTCAAAAGCAATGTTGATAAATTGAAAAAATTAAAGCCTGATTATCTTTTTGTTTTTGGGAGCTCCTTGCTTAAAGATGACATAATAAATTTTATGGGTCCTAGAAGAATTGTAAATATGCATCTAGGACTGTCACCATACTATCGTGGCTCTGGGACTAATTTTTGGCCTATGTATGATGAAAAGCTTGAATATGTCGGCGTTACAATTCATTTTTTGGATATAGGAATTGATAGCGGAGATATTATTGTCCAAGGCCAACCTTTAATTGAAAAAGGGGACACGCCGCACTCAATAGGAAATAAAACTATAATAGTTGGAGTCGAACTTATAAAGAAAGTTTTAGAAAAAATTGAGCTTGGATATAAAATACTCGGGATTAAACAGAACTTAAAAGAAGGAAAACTCTGTTTATTTAAAGATTGCAAGCCAGAACATGTTTTGGAGCTTGTAAAAAAATGTGATGATGGGTTGATTCTAGATTATTTATCAAATAGTGATTTAAACAGTAAATCTAACTCGGTTGAGTTAATTAAAGAAATAAAATTGTCAATATGATAACCCAAAATTCATCTAATATAATACAATCTGGAAATCCTTTCCTCATTGCTGAAATCGGAAAGAATTTTATTCAAACCGAAGAGAAGCAAAATCAGGAAGTGTATTTGAGTAATGCCAAAGAATTGATTTTGGCTGCAAAAAACGCAGGGGCTGATGCTGTTAAATTCCAAACGCACAATGTTGAAGATGAACAAATGGATTTAAAAATCACTTCGCCTCATTTTAAGGCCGGGGACAGGTTTAAATGGGTTAGTTTTAAT
>Ga0172370_10009680_pt1 | contig 11214 bp, 10 predicted proteins | sample LakKiv5m_FD_114538 | JGI IMG/M metagenome (GOLD analysis project Ga0172370, IMG submission 114538) | Freshwater microbial communities from Kabuno Bay, South-Kivu, Congo - kab_022012_11.5m | ecosystem: Environmental > Aquatic > Freshwater > Lake | place: Democratic Republic of the Congo...
AGAGTCCTTTCGGCGATTTCAAGGGGATTTGGCGACGGCGACGATCGCAAGGGGGGCAGTTACCTTCCGTGCGAGTTTCCGGTACGGCTGAATCGACCATCGCTTGAAGAATTGGCCGTGGTAACCCGCGCGATTCACCAGAAGCAGGTGCTGCGGGTGAAATACCACTCACTCAAACGTGGCTCAGCAGTTCGTGAGGTCATCCCGCATGCGCTGGTGGACAGCGGGCTGCGCTGGCACACGCGCTGCTTTGATCGCAAGAGCAATGAATTCCGGGATCTGGTGATTTCCCGGATTGAGGCGGCAACACCGGTGCCGGATGCGCAAGCCCAACCCCACGAAGCGGAAAGCGCGGACAAGGAATGGAATCGGCAATTGGATCTGGTGCTGGTGGTTCATCCTGGCGTTGATCGCCCTGAGATCGTTCAGCGGGATTTCGGCATGCGACGCGGTGAACTGCGCGTCACCGTTCGCGCTGCCGTTGCTGGCTACGTGCTTCAACAGTGGCATGTCGATTGCAGTCCGAAAGGACGACTCGATCCGATGGTCCATCGTCTGAGCTTGAAGAATATCGAGTCACTGAAAGACTGCAAGAGTGCTGAGATCGCGCCGGGATTTGGTCTGGAGAGCAGCCTTGTATAGGCGTAGTGCACTACGCTTCAAACTCGCTCTTGGCGTGAGACGCAAAAAATACCGCAAATTGCCTCCCTGGAACCAGCGGTGTTGCCTCGCAAGAAACGCGATGAGCTTCGGGGGAAGTATCAATGCCAAGCCGAGTTGGTAAATAGGCCGCAGTAGCCGGACGTTCAATTAGAAACAGTCCCATTCCGCTCCATGTACAGCGATGCTGTTCTTGTCGAGATCAATTCCAACGGATACGATGCCTCTGATTTCATCTCGCGATCTTGGCACTCAGTTGCCGCAAACCACATACTTTCCGGGTGGCGGCTCGGTCGGGACGGGGGAGTTCATTCGTTAGGCTTTTGAGGAGTGCCACCCTTGCCGAATATTGCTGTCTTTGCCCGAAATCATCTGCCCCTTCTGGAGAAAGCTTGTGCCATCTCCGCCACCGACCCAAGTCGGCCGGTTACGTTTCGTTCGTCCAGGCGATGGACTGGTGCGAAGAAGGCGCTGGATAAGCAGGAAACCATTCAGCTTTTTTTTGCGGAAATCGGCCAGAAGGGTATCGTCAGCCATCAGGCGGTGCTGAAGAACCTGGTTCTTGATCCTCACCAAGATGATCCCGAAACAAAGGTGTGGCTTGAATACCAACTGCCTGGCACTGCGAGTGAAGGTCTCTGGTCGGAGGCGACGAGCACTGGTGCAGTTAAGACTCTCTACGTCCTTTCGCACTGCCGAAAGCTCACCGACCCGATACCGCTCGCGAAACTCCGTAAGGTTTCCGACGGAAAACCCATCTCCAATGACTTCGCATACAGCTATGCGCTGATATTCGAGCCCGAACTTCCCATCGATGTGGAAATTCACCCTGAGGAGTTCGCCCAACCGTCTGACTACTTCGAGGGAGCAATCAAGAGGGTTGCAGTCAACGCGTACGAGCGCAACCACGCCGCCCGTATTGCGTGTCTGAACCACTATGGCAGAGCTTGCATGGTTTGTGGCTTTTCCTTTGGCAAAGTCTACGGATCAATCGGTGAAGATTTCATTCACGTACACCACATCAAACCACTGGCATCAATCAAAGCCGGATATCAAATTCAACCGGTCTCCGATCTCAGACCCGTATGTCCCAACTGTCATGCAATGCTTCATAGGCGGGATCCCCCCTATTCGATTGAAGAACTATCAACCATCCTGAACGGGAAGGCCTGACCCTTCTCGCCATCATATGGACTTCTTTCAGAACGTCGTTGTCGAGTATCTTCGTGCGAACAGAGCCACCTTCGTAAACACTGAGTACTGCATCCAAGTGAATCCAGGAACTAACCCGGATAAGTCAGGCCCGCACTGGTACTGCGACGCTGTGGCTGTGAATATTGCGCAAAAGCGTTGCAGCCTGTGTGAGGTGTCATACTCGAAGACATTGACAGCTTTAGGCAAACGGCTCACGCAGTGGCGCAACCACTGGCCCGAGATCTGTGCAGCTCTTCGGCGTGATAGTGGTTTTGGGCAGGATTGGTTGATTGAACCGCATGTTTTCATTCCGAGTGAGCTTGGGCCAACGCTTGATCGGCACCTTGACCGTCTTCCGAAAATTGCCGGGCACGATCCACAGATGCCGAAACCGAAAGTCACTTTTCTTGAAAGTGTGCTCCCATGGAAATACAGATCGTGGGACCGGGCCTCCGAAAAGGTGGCCTAACTTCGCACTTGACCCAATACGGCAAATGTCTCAGCCAAAGATGAGGGCGGTTTCACGCGATGGATCAATCAAAAGCTTGCGGCCAGGAAACTGCTGACCTACGCCTTGGCGGAAGGGCGCGACGAGGGAATGCGCAGGTTTGATGGCGTAACTACTTTAGGATGCATCACCAACGCCGCCCCTGGAACTGATCGCCGCAGATGTGCGGCAAAGTAAAGAGTGACCATGACTTCCAACCAATATCGTCCATTTGGAGAACCCTTATGACCTTGCAAAACCGTGTCGACCCTTGGGGGCAGCTTCACGCCCACCCATCAAAAGCTTCAACCAGATTGGGAAACCGCGGAATATTGCACGATGGCAACAAGCAGATTGTTCGCCCCTGGGCACATAAAGGCTGGGTCAGCTGTCTGTTGACCTTCAAGGACATCAAGCGTCCTGAATTGTTTTCAGCAAGCAAGTATTCCGAGCTGTTCTTTCTCGATGAAGCCACGGCTTTCTCTGCTGGTCATCGACCATGCTCGTATTGCCAAAAAGATCGCAGTAACGCATTTAAAGAGGCATGGCTTCGCGCCAATGTTGCAGACCCTGATCAGTTTGATAGCTTTCGGATGCCACAGATAGACAAGATCTTGCACTCGGAACGTGCCATCCGTGGAGGTGGCAAGGTGACCTACGAGGCTTGCATTGCCGAATTACCCGTTGGCAGCATGTTCGAGAGTGGTGGAACTGCATTTCTGTTGTCACCAAAGGGAATCCTGCCTTGGTCTTTCGATGGGTACGGTGCCGTTCAGGTGTTGGACAAACAAATGTCGGTGCGCGTACTCACGCCGAGATCAATTGTTCGCGCTTTCGCTGCCGGCTTTGTTCCTTTGATGCATGCATCAGCGCAGCCATGAAAACACGGGCAATTGGTCCCAACGTGTCTTGTCGCGCGCTGAACGGTAATCAGCACACACGGTCAAACGCTGGGCCACGCCGCTTGCACCTTAGCCCAATGATCCCCGCCCGAACTCACTGTTGATGGCATCCATGCCGGCCATCAGGTTGACAGATCGCGTCCTGGCCGCAGGATCATCGAATAGCGTGGCATTGCCTGACAGGGAAGACGGCAACGCACAAACAGAGCGCTTGTCCAACATTTCCACCAAGGATTTTTGTGAAACATTTCTTGACATTTCCCCTCGTTTGACCGACACTCTCCCCACGCCGATTTAAAGACAACTTGCAGGGCGTGTAATAAATTTCTGCTAAAGCGGCGAAACCGCTTTGGGCTTTGTTCAAAGCGGTTTTTGCGTTTTAGGGCCTCGAAGGAGGCCGTCGCCGGATTTTCCAAATTGCCGGGCGACTCATCAAGTACAGCGCTAAAGCGGAGGTTCTGCCGATCCCCGGCAACCACGCTGGTTTGATCCACTGGAGAACCTGATGACACCTCAATCACCCAAGACCTGACGCCCACACGGCGTCCCCTTGCAACGATCTTGCCACTGGGCAGCCGTTGCATGCTGCAGGCTAGGCGCACAAGCGACTGTCCCGTTTCAATCCACATTTTTTGAAAGACGTGATTCATGCAAATCGAAATGTCCAACAGCGGCGTGTTCAGCCGCCTGGTCGCTCTCCAACCCATCGCATCGATACCTGGAGGCCATTCACTGCAGTTTTCCAGCCGACTCGACAGTGCCAGGGATCCGCAGGCCATTCAGCGCAACTTCGAAGCCATTCTTGACCGCGCTGACCTCGTGGCATTGCGCCAACTCATTGACGCGGCCTTGCAGAACTGACAAGCGCGTGATGCAGGGTTGACCACCCGCTCCCCAGTGGAGCCAACGGTCGGGGGGATTTGTTCCAGATTGCTGCCCCCGCCATCACGGCATCGCAGCTAAACAGGAGATGTTCATGAGAGAGCTTGCACGCTTTCAACGCCGACTCAACCATTGCCAGTCGGTCGCATTCAACTTCGAGCGCGCCTCGGTCGCCCTGCTCTGCCGCCTCAGGCAAAACCACCATCAAGACGTTACGGTGCCCGTCTCGCCCACCCTGGGCAGTGAATGGCGCGATCCCGCCAGATACCGACTTGTCCACAGGCCACATGAGGGAGCACAGCATGCCTAGGAAGCTGGCCCTCAAGCCAACTGCTGCGCTGCCAGACTGCGACAAGACAGCCACCCCGGCGCCTGTTGTCGCAGTCACAACAGGTGAACGGGGCAGACACGCCAGCATCGACCCATTCGAGCGACTCGGACTCTACGGACTGCATTCGATCACCCCGGTACTGCTGGCGGCCCTGGCCACCGAATCGCCGCTGCTGCTCATTGGGCCTCACGGCACTGCCAAGAGCCTGCTACTGACCCGCATCGCCCAGGCGCTGGGTCTGAGCTTTCGGCATTACAACGCCAGCCTGCTCAATTTTGATGATCTGGTCGGCTTTCCGGTGCCGGGAAAGAACGCTGGGCTGGACTACCTGCGCACACCGGCGGCCATCTGGGGCGCACAGGCGGTGATCTTTGACGAAATCAGTCGCTGCCGACCGGACATTCAGAACAAGCTCTTTCCGATCATCCATGAACGTAAGGTTCAGGGGCTGGACTTGCAGGGTCTGCGCTACCGCTGGTCGGCCATGAATCCGCCCTCGGCGGATGACAGCGACAACGGCTACCTGGGCAGCGAACCGCTGGACGCAGCACTGGCCGACCGCTTTGCCTTCATCGTCGAGATGCCGCGCTGGGACCATCTCAGCGAACGCGAACAGCTGGCCATCATCACATCGGGTGATGTTCCGGCGCTGGTTGAGGACCAGCAACTCAAGGCCATTCTGGAACGCGCGAAGGCAGCCATCGACGTGATGCGCGCCACCCTGTCGCCTGCCGTAGCCAACTATGTACGTACCCTGGCAGCGCTGCTTTCCTCGGCATCCATCAGCCTGAGCCCACGGCGCTGCACCATGCTGCACCGAAATGTCCTGGCGGTCCTGGCCTGCGCCAGTCTGTGCAGCCCGGCACTGAGTGCCAGTGACGCGGCCTTGCTGGCGCTCAACTGTGCCCTGCCCCAGAAGGCGCAGGGGCTGGAGATTGCAGCTGTCAAGCTGCTGGCCGCCCACAAGGAAGCGTGGCGCCTGAGCCAGCTCACGGAGGACGATCCCGTCAAGGCCATCCTGTGTGCCGCCAGCCCCGTGCGGCGCCTGGAATTGGCCATTGCCACAGAGAGGATCGACAAGACCGTGTTCTCGCAGGTGGTGGGCGACGTGCTGGCGCAACTGCCACGCGGTGCGCGTGAAGCAGCAGTCGTTCATCTTTTTGAGACCGGGGCCATTGGGCGGCTCAATGCGGCTGTGGCCGCACAGGCCGCCGATTTGTACCGTGACCTGGTCACGCCGGTGAGGTTTTCTGAAGCGCTGCACGCGATGCACCCGCGCTTCAAGACCTGGGCCCGGGTCAAGGACCTGCTCTCGCGTCTGGACCCGGACGATGCAGGTGCGCATCTGCAGGCCAATGCACTGGCTGCGGCCTTCGCTCGCAAAGAGCTCACCACCCCGCAGGATGCCCAGCAGGCCTTTGACAACTTTACCCAAACCAGCACGGCGCTGGCCACATCATGACCGCCAACGCCAATGCTGGTCAACCTGAGGTTGCGAATGCCATGCGCCACCACGACGAGGCATCACCCCGGGATGGCTTGCTGCACAACATGTCGGCGCCGCCCAAATCGGTGGTCAGGTACGAGGGCCTGGCGGGCTGGAAATCAGAGGTATCCACGATACCGGCGTCAAGCCGCAGCGGAACATTGCCGCTGGCGGTGGTGGTCGGCTTTGCACTGCCGCGCAATGTTAAGGGCAGCAGCGCAAGCGCCCTGCTGCGCAGCATGGGGATCACACCGAAGCGGGATCCACAACGTCAACTTGACGCCTTGATCAACGCCCGGGCCAGCGAACTGCCGCTGCCACCTGGTTGTGCGGTGCTGAGCTGGGACGAATCGCACCGGGTGATCTGGACCGACCTGCTGAGCACTCTGGCCGTGCTGAGCAAATGTTCCCACACCCTGTGGTTGCGCGACAAGAACCCCTCGGTGACCAGTGCGCTACAGCGCCAATCGGCATCACTTCTGGTGCCACCCCTGTTTGTTTCTCGATTACCCAAGGAGTCATCATGACCATGACGCTGGTTCCTGCCTTGCCGTCACCCGGCTCCGCTTGCTCCACAGCGCTGGCACAGCAGATTCTGGACACTTTCCCAAGCGGCTCGTATGCGCTGACGGCGCTGCTGCGACTGCTGGACATCGAAGCCTCCAGCGACGTCGAGACCGCTGCGGTGCAGTGCCGCATTCAGCCGCGCCTGCTGATCAATCCGGCGTTTGTGGCCAGCCATGCACAGACCCCGGAGAAACTGCTGATGCTGGTGATGCACGAACTGCACCACGTGCTGCTGGGTCACACCACCCTGTTTCCACGCTGCACGCGGGCGCAGAACTTCGTCTTTGACGCGGTGATCAACGGAATCATCTGCCGCATGTTTGAGGATCCGGCCTACACCGCGTTTCTGACCGACTACTACGACAGCAACGTCTATCCGCTGTGCCTGCTGCGTCCTCCGCCGGGCTGGCCGCACACCACACGGCGCGCAGGTGCACTCGCCACCCTACCCACAGAGCTGGCTTCGCGCATTCATGCGATTCACCTGGCGCTCTATTCCAGTGCCGGGGCCAGCTACCAGGAGGTTTTTGAAGCCCTGCCCAACCTTCTGCCGGATCTGAACTCGGTTCAGTTCACGCTGCTGGGCAGTCATCACGGCAAGGAGGGTGGCGAATTGCAACAGACCAGTCCACTGCTGTTCGATGCGGTACGCGGCATCGTCGAGCAGTGGCCCCAGCCACCGGATCCGATCCAGGGTCGGTCGCTGGCGGACATCCTGAAGTACCAGACCATCCATCCTGACAAGGTACCTGCCACCACCCGACAGCTGCTGCGGGGCCTGATGCGCAAGGTAGCCAACATTCATGGCGCAGGCCGGGCGCGCCAGCGGCACAACGACTGCCAGGAGGTGATTACGCCTGTTCCGTCCCTGAGTCGGCGCTCCATGGTGTTGCACGCTATCGGCGTTGCACCCCTATTGCACACCGGAACGGTTGCATGGCGCCACCCGGTGCGTCAGGGCGCACGCGTGCACGTCTATCTTGACGTCTCCGGGAGCATGGATGACGTGCTCAGAGAACTGTATGGCGCGGTACTGGACTGCGCCGACCATGTGCACAGCACCATCCACCTGTTTTCCAGCAAGGTTGCCGACGTCAGTCTGTCGGACCTTCGCCGTGGCGTCTGTCACAGCACCGGCGGCACCGAGATCGCGTGTGTGGCAGAACACATGCGCGAGCATGGGGTACGCCGTGCCGTGCTGGTGACCGACGGCTGGGTGGGCATCCCGCGTGGCGGTCATCTGGAGGCGCTCTCGCAAGTCCGGCTGGGTGTGGCCTACCTGGGCGAGCAATCAAACCAGACCGATTTACAGGCGGTGGCCACACACACTGTCGTCTTACCTCAAGGAGTCTGATCATGAACGCAAGAACATTTGCTGCAGAGTTTGTGTTTCCGGGGCACCCGGACAAGATTTGTGATGCCATTGCCGATGCGCTGGTGCAACAGGCGTGGCAACGCCAGCAGCGCGCACTGGTGGGGGTGGAGGTTGCGGTGCATCGCCATCTGGTGTTTGTCACCGGGCGCATCGCCTGCCACGACGCGCAAGGCATCGACATCGCGGCGGTGGTGCGCGAGGTGTACCGCTCAGCCGGTTACGGCAATGGCTGGTACCCGGCACCTGAGGAGCTGGAGGTCCATGCCAACGTGTGTCTGGGTCCGCTGGAAGAAGGCGAGGACCAGTTCCGGGAACTCTCGGACGATCAGGCCATTTGCATCGGGTATGCCAATGATCTAGCCGCCACCAACAACTTGCCGGTGGAGCAATGGCTGGTGGCGCATCTGGCCAGACGGCTGCATGCACTGCGCGAGCAGGCCCCCGAGCTGGAATTGGGACCGGACGGTAAGGTGCTGATCGTGGTCCGGCAGGACGCGCAAGGCTGGACGCTGACGTCGTTGACATGCTCGCTGCAGCAACGCGCCCACGCCGACGATGTGGCCCTGCATCGCGCCGTACGGGTGGCGGTGGCCGACGAACTGCAGAAGCTGGCGTTACAGCTGCCAGGCCTGTCTGCAAGCGTTCCGGATCAGCTTACCGTCAACGGAGCCGGTGCTTTCGAGGTGGGCGGCCCCGAGGGGGACAACGGGCTGTCGGGCAAGAAGCTGGTGATGGACGCCTACGGCCCACGGGTGCCCATTGGCGGAGGTGCCTGGTCGGGCAAGGATTTCTTCAAGGCAGACCGCGCCGGTGGCATGCACGCACGCAGACTGGCAAGGCTGATCGTGCAACTGGGGCTGGCCACAGAGGCGCGTGTAACCCTGCACTGGTTTCCCGGCGACGCCGAGGCCCGGGTGCTGGATGTTGTGACCAGCTCAGATCAGCCGCTGGCTGCCGATCAGGTGGCCCGTTTGCTGGATCTTTCGCTCAAGCGCAATGGTGAGCACTTTGCGCTACCGGAGCTGGTCGAGATCGCGCGCTGGGGACATTTCAGCCGCAGCGATCTTCCTTGGGAAACGATGGGGCGCGTTTGATCACCCATACCGTCATGGTTGGCAAAGGGGGATGTGGCTGATGTTTGCGGGATCATGGTCGTTCATGGCAACTGCCTGACCGCATGGTTCCGCCAGTGTGCAGAAGGTTTTGGCGCCGATGTGAAAGTGACGAGTGTCATCGCAGCATGAAGGACGACCAGTAAGTTCGACCAAAGTCGTTCGCAGCGATATCACCTGATGGTGCGGTAGAAATTCACTCTTCTACCGATCTCCCCTTGCCACCTGCGATAACCGAGAAACCAAATTGATGTCATCTTGACGAAGTGTTTGAGTGAACTTTGGTTCGGGGCCGATAAACGACTCTAAGTAGTCCCTACCGTAGACATCTTCAAACTTCTGTCGAATGGCGGCGGCCCACAATTTGCCGTAGGACATCATCAAAGTTTGCCCTTCGATAGAAATCTCATCCACGCCAAATTTCTCGGCCACCGTTAACCGTTCTTCCAGGTTACGTAGAAAAGCAGGCGTGAAGGCAATGGGGCTTCCCTGATAGTTGGAGGTACCTGGATGTTTCGTCATATCAATTTCCTTGTTTGCTGAGAATGTCTTCACGCGTGACCCACAACCGGATCGACAGTGCCACTCGCAAGTAAACACAACTGCCAACAAGGCAGGCGCGCTGCCACCAGCCCATCGCTACCTCCTGTCGACACCACCTACACGGTCTTATTCGGTCACGTTCATTATATACATTCTACATATACACTATTACTGTCATAATAGATCCCATGTCCCCCAAACCCAAACCCCGCCAGTTCGCCCCCGAACCTGCTGATGCCGCTGGGCCCGCTGAACCCCAGAAGTTCGCCCTCGACGACCTGTGCACCTTATGCGACACCAGTAAACGCACGGTGCGCTACTACATGCAAATTGGCCTGGTGGACCCACCCATCGGCTCCACCCGCGCAGCTCATTACCTGCACAGCCACCTGGATCAACTACTGACCATCCGCAAGCTCAGCGACGCCGGGGTGTCGCTCGAGCGCATCCGCGAGGTTCTGTCCGGCGCGGCACCCCCGCTGCCGCCACGCCAGCGCAAACCCGGGTCGGTGGAAGTCCGCAGCCACCTGTTCATTGCCAACGGCGTGGAGCTGGAAATCTCCCCCGAAGACGCCGGACTCACGCCCGAGCAGGTACGCACCCTGGTGCGCGCCGTTATGCAAGCCTACCAACACATACAAGGAGAAAACCCATGAACGCTGTCACATCCCGCAAGGTCTCTGAACTTGATGAAGAACTCCAGACTCTGGCTTCATCACTGCAATCGGTGCACATCCAGGGCCAGCTCGACGGCTTGCTGCTGCGCATGACCACCCGGCAACACTACAAGAACCAACGTAAAAGCAATCTGGAAGCCGTCTACACCTTTCCCCTACCCTGGGGGGCCACGCTACTGAGTCTGAACGCGCAGATCAACGGCCAGCGCCTGCAAGGTACCGTGCTGGAAAAAAAACAGGCCACCCAACGCTATGAGAAAGCCATCGACGGGGGCGACACCCCGATCATGGTTGAGCGCACTGCAAGCGGCCTGTACACCGCCAACCTGGGCAACCTCAAGCCCGGGGAAGAGGCCGACATCGAGATCGAATACGCCCAGCTGCTGCGTTTTGAACAAGACCAGATTCGCATCACCCTGCCCACCACGGTCGGCCCACGCTATGGCGATGCCCATGCCACGGGAGGCCTGGCACCGCATGAATCGGTATCCACCAGCGTACTGGCTGAATACCCCTTGACCGTCAGCATCACCCTGAGCGGTGAAGTGTCCAAGGCCCAGGTTCAATGCCCCAGCCACACCGTTGCCGTATCCAACACAGAAACGGCGGTGGTCGTCAGCTTGCAACAAGGCGGCTTTCTGGACAGGGACTTTGTGCTGATCTTGCAAGGTCTGCAAGGTCAGTCGTTTGCCAATGTGGCACCCGATGGTGAAGCCTTTGCTGTGTTGGCCAGCTTTTGCCCCACCGTGCCAAACCGTACCCCTGAACCTGTGCTGTTGAAAGTGCTGGTGGACTGTTCCGCCTCCATGGAAGGCGACAGCATCGCCGCAGCGCGCCGTGCCCTGCACGAGGTGCTGAAAGAACTGGGCGAGCAGGACTGGATCAGCTACAGCCGCTTTGGCAGCAACGTCAGGCACGAACTACCCACCTTGCAGCCCTGCAATGCCAAGACGCTTAAGCAGGTGGCCAAACTGGTGGACGCCACCGAAGCCGATCTG
>Ga0172370_10009685_pt1 | contig 11210 bp, 8 predicted proteins | sample LakKiv5m_FD_114538 | JGI IMG/M metagenome (GOLD analysis project Ga0172370, IMG submission 114538) | Freshwater microbial communities from Kabuno Bay, South-Kivu, Congo - kab_022012_11.5m | ecosystem: Environmental > Aquatic > Freshwater > Lake | place: Democratic Republic of the Congo...
GCTCCGCGTCAAACGCGGCTTCGCAGATGCCGAGTTTGTAAGCGAGCCACGTCAGACGTGGCCTATATCTGTATCAATTCTTATGCCTGAAACGTTTGACGTTTCAAAAAATAAATTCTATGTTTACATTCTTATTAGTCTTAAAGATAATGGACTCTATATAGGTTATTCAACAAATCTTCGTAATCGTTTATCAAGTCATGCAAGAGGTGAAGTTCAGTCAACAGCATGCAGAAGACCTTTAAAACTAATACATTATGAATTCTTCATTAATGAGAAAGATGCAAAAGCAAGAGAAATTTTTTTGAAAAGCGGGTTTGGTAGAGAGCAAATGAAGAAAGTTTTGCAAAAAACATTTTCGGAAATAAATATATAATAAATTCAACTTTTTCCAAGTCCAATCCAATTACGGTATCCAGCTCAAGTCGTCAAAGGGGCTTGAGCAAGGCTCGCCCATAGGGCGGCCCGCCTCAGATTCTTAAAATTTTCTTACCACGGAGTAGACCTTAGGATAATATAGAAATGCGGCTGGACAGTCTTCGGTAATTGCCTTTTGAAAATCCACATAGTTAATCAGACGCACTCTTTGGTCAGTACTTTGCCTGCCGTCTTCCAAAAGTCGATCGACTTTGGGACTATTATAGCTAGAAATATTAGTTTCCTGAGTCGAATCCCAAAGAAAATATTGGTCTGGGTCTGTCGGTAGTTCCACCAAAGCCAGATAGGCCTGAAAACGAGTCGGGGGAGTGTCGGTTACTTCAATATTGGTATCAATTCCGATTTTGGCCCAATTGGATTTAATTTCGTAGGCAGTGGATAACAGCATTGGCGTGGTCGAAAGCTTAATTGTCATCCGAAAACCACTCGATTTACTGGCCACTTTCCCGACAAGAGAGTCAGCTAAATCCAAATTTTGGGGGTATTTCTTTGCGGCACTGGATTTAGCCCAACTATTTTTAGGCAACGGAGTGTCTGTGCTCTCCCCTTCTTCAAACGTATTCGGTAAGGCGTATGTTAAACCCTGGCGAAAGTTCTTTTCACTAAAAGGCTCTACTGCAGTATTAAAAAAAAGAATTGCCTCAAAGTTTGGCTGGACAGTTTCAGTAATTAAATAATATTTTTCATCTAATTTCGGCCTTTCATAAACTGATTCAATAGCATTAATTTGTCCCAATTTTAGACCGGCTAAAAGAGCTTCACTGGACGGATAAAATCGGTAAGTTATTTTTGAACCGTCTTTTAAACTCACCAAATTTAATTGAGAAATAAATCTGGAATTAAATTTAATTCCGTCGAGGGAATATTCACCTAATCCAATTAATCCGGTCTGGTAGAGAAGATCATTAATAAAGCCTGGTAAAAAAGGCAAAGTCTTGTATGTCCCGGTTTTAAAAAGTGGTTGACTCAAAAGACTAGGGAGAGGCGCAAATGAGTTAGGAAGAATAAAAGTGATCTCGTCATCATGCTTTTCAATTTTTACGCCCTTAAGAGTATAGGCGATCTCTTCAGGTTTAAGAAGCGTGCCGTCGTGCCACCGCAAGTCCCTTTTTAGCTTAAACACAAATTTCTTGCCAGAGTCAGTCGCGTAAAACTCACTAGCGACCGAACTAACAGGTTTTCCATCTTCACCTATGGAAGTTAACCCAAGACTTAATTTTTCTTGAATCGACAGTGGTATATTTGCCGTTGTTACATTTCCTACAACACCAATTATTAAAGTTCTTTTTTGAGAATTAATTAGTTCAAGAACTTTCGGACTCCAAAAGACGAGACCTAAACCTATCGCTGAACTTAAAATAAAGAGAAGATAGTGACTCCTAATGTAGGCAACGGCTAGTTTAAGACCAAGAGAAAAATTAAAACTTTTGGAGTCCATGGATAAACTAAATCAAAAGCGCGATTCCAAGAATCCCAAATAGGACTACAAGAACAATCGTGCCAATGAATACTATTCTTTCCACACCTCGTTTGGTGCTATACATTTCTCCACTACCACCGAAAGTGCTTCCCAACCCTGTTCCCTTTGCTTGCAAAAGGATGCAGACCACCAACAGGACGGATACCAATGCTTGGGCAATTAAAAGTACGCTCTTCATGTATATGATCTTACTAAATTAATCGGCTAAAGTCGAATTTAGTAGAAAATCGTGATTAAAAACGTTCTAATGAAATTAATAATGAATGAAGCAATCACGGTAGTTTCAATTATCCCAAAAAATCTGGGAGGTAAACTTATCCCATAAATGACTAAACCTGTAAAATTCCAAGGAGTGATAGAAATCTGAGGGAAATAGATTGTCATCGCGTAAAGAATGGCCGCATCTAAAATGAAGCCAGCTATCCCCAAAGTTAAGAAATTTAATGGACGAAAGAGAATGTCTAATATGGGCTTAAGAATTAAATGAACCAAGGTAAATCCCACGCCAACGATTAAAAATTGCTGTAATTGTAGAGAAATCTTTAGGCCACTAACAAATTGCGAAGTGACAAATAAGGCAAAAATATTTATTAAAAATGAACCTAAAATCTTTTTGATCATCAGCTTATGATAGCATCTGTTTGTCGCGAAGTAAAAAATGATAGCGTCTTGAAAATCGATGGGCTTCGTCACGCATTTTTTTAATTAGTCGAAGAGCGGGGGAATCATCGGGAAGTTTTAATTTAATGTCGGTCTGGATATAAATTTCTTCCTCTCTTTTAGCTAAACTAATGGTTGGAATGGAAAGATTATATTCAGTTAAAACCTTCCGAGCCACAGATAGTTGCCCTGCTCCCCCATCAACAACAATTAAATCTGGCTTAGGCCACGTGGCCACTATCCCTTTTGACTTAAACCGTCGTCGTAAGGTTTCTTCCATCATAAGAACGTCTCCAGGGCGATTGACGAATTTTATTCTAAAGTGACGATATTCACTGGACGTTTTTTGACCATCGACAAACACCACCATCGAAGCGGTGGCTAATTTTCCACTCGTGTTCGAAATATCATAACATTCAATACGATGGATCTCGTTAATCCCCAAAACGTTTTCTAATGAAGACACTTCTTCGCTTCTTCTCTCTTCCACTAGGACGGGATTGGTTTCATATTCAAATGCTCGCAATCTGGGCGCTGTAATCCAGGCCATTTTATCTAGATGATTTTTAATTTCTCCTGCCGTAATAAAATCCTCATTTTGGGAAGCTTCATTCATCTCTTTTTGTAATTGTTTTTGCACTATCTGCCTTTTACCACTAAGAAAATTAATCAAATGTCGCAATGTTGTTCTGTAGGTCCGCTTCCCTTGAGGAGTCACTAAATTTCCACACGGACAGAGACCCAGATGGAAACGAAAACAGACAGTATTTTTTTGATGTTTTTGTGAAACAAAAGGAAATATTTTTCGCAGGTATCTAAGATACCTTGATACATCCGAGCCTAGTGGATAGGGGCCAAAATAGACCGCTTTCGGATTACTTTCCAATCGCACTATTTTTACTGTGGGAATTGGATCCTTTAAGGTTATCTCAATCAAAGGATAATTTGCATTATCTTTAAGTTCAGAATTATATTTTGGCTGGTATTTTCTAATGAAATTTGCCTCCAACAGAAAAGCGTCAATTTCGGACTCCACTTCCACATAATCTACAGATCTTATCTGGGTAACGAGGGATTGTGTTTTGGGCGGTAGATCCTTATTTAAAAAATAGGAGCTAACTCGGTCTTTAAGGCTTTTGGCCTTTCCGATGTAAAGAGTTTCCCCCGCAGCGTTTTTAAAAAAATATACGCCGGGAGATTTGGGTAGTGATGAATATAACGGCTGCAAGTGAAATTATTGAAATAATTATTACAATTGGCGATTTATACAGCGGAATAAAATGGACTGCGTAGCGATAGTACGTGCCATTTACTGTCAACGTAATTATATCATCACCCTCAAAAAACCAATTACCACCCGAGAAACTTAATACTACTTCACGGTTACCGAAAGGAGGAATAACGGGCAGGATAAAATTATCAGTTATCGGTGTTAAAACCTTCGATTGCAGGGAAACTTTTAACGGTGTAGATGCTAGTGTTCCGGAATTTGAAAATACTACCTTAGTCTGATAGCTAAAGCCGGAAAATATGGTGGCAGAAAAATCTGATCTCAGGTTAAGTTTAGTCGAGTCGGTGGCAATGACCAATTCATTCGTGGGTTTAACTACAAAATCACTTAATCCGAATGTTTCATTGCCAGTCTTTGTCCCTAAATTTACGATTTCTAAATGGGAAAAATCCCACTGGTTAAGATAGTCCCAATTTGGTTTTGAAAAAGTTAGTTGCGGATCAAAATTTCTCCAAGTATTACTTGCACTATCAAAAAATTGTCCCCAACAATGAAGAGAATTTCGAGAAGGATACAGCAAACCTTCAATCATTCTTACCAATAATCCGGAGCTTTTGGTTTTTTGCGCAAATTTTTGAATAAAATCAGAACAAATTGGTGCGCGATTACTCTCCGTTTTAATTTCCTTGATACTGTCATCAAATGTTGATTGCAAATCAACAAGTGCGCTCGAAGTTGATGGGTCTTTGTCTGGAGAATTTAAAGAAAGATAGCCGGAAACAGATATTTTCTGAGTTTTATTTGGCAGTAAATAAAACTCGGCCCACCAATTTCCAAGCGCGTCTAAGCGAACGTTATTTGGACGGGGATTAATTTCACTAACAATGCTTTTTTGCCAAATAGTATCCGGCGGAACGGGAATTTCTTGCAAAACAGAATATAGTTTCTTGTTGGATAAAAGATAATTTAGTGTATAGCTATAGTTTTGTTTCGTCTCGCTATTTAAAAAAATTAAACTGATACCGTTATCCTTAATTGATTCCAGTTCCCATATTTGATTTACCGGCTTAGGTTGAACATAAACCGGAGTCCCCAAAATTTTATAGTCAATGGAAACACGATATACGTCCAGCTCTGGGGAAAAAATTGGTCGGGGAATAAGAATCTCGGACACATTCCCCTGTTTTGAAAGAACACTATCGGTATCAAAAGTTAAGGTCCAACTAAATTGTTTTCTTGTTCCAGCAGCAGGATTGGAAAACTTTATTTCAATTGATGTTTGGCCATTATCTTTTGTTGCTGTCGCGGGTATATCACCCGATGAATCGTAAACGCGAATATTAGTGAGATCAAAGTAATTAATTTTATAGATAAATTTATCGGCTAAATCTCCAGAAGAAAGGTTAGTAATCGTTGATTTATACGTGACGTGTGTCTTCCCATCACCATTAATTTTGTAGTTAACAATTTGCTGCAAACTAAATTTCTTCGTGGGCTCGATAGCAAACGCGTGGCGAGAAAATATAAAGATAAATATAAAAATGGAGCAAATGAACCCTATTTGTTTCAAAGGAATTTTTTAAGATATTTTCCAGTCCAACTTTTTTCGTTTTTAGCCACTTCTGAGGGAGTTCCTGTCGCGATAATTTCTCCTCCAGAATCACCTCCACCCGGCCCTAAGTCAATGATATGATCGGCATTCTTAATTAAATCCAAGTTGTGTTCAATGACAATTACGGTATTACCGTAATGAACTAAGGTCTTAAGAACATAAAGCAGTTTTTCTAAATCAGCAAAATGAAGACCGGTAGTCGGTTCATCAAGAATATAAACTGTTCGTCCAGTGGCTTTTTTAGAAAGCTCGGTTGCCAATTTTACTCGCTGCGCTTCTCCTCCAGATAAAGTTGGTGCTGACTGGCCGAGCTTAATGTAACCCAATCCTACATCTAGAAGTGTCGTTAATTTTTTAATGATCGCCGGATGATTGTTAAAAAAAGTCGAAGCTTCTTCCACAGTCATTTCCAATACGCCGGCGATTGATTTATCCTTATACAACACTTCCAACGCCTGGGCGTTATAGCGCTTTCCTTGACAAACTTCACAAGTCACATAGACATCCGGCAAAAAATTCATTTCAATTTTAAGTTGGCCTTCGCCTTCACAAGCTTCACAACGTCCACCTTTAACATTAAAAGAGAATCGATCCGGCTTAAATCCGCGCACTTTTGCTTCTTTAGTTGAGGCAAATACCTCCCGAATGGGAGTAAACATTCCGGTGTAGGTAGCAGGATTGGATCGTGGTGTCCTCCCAATAGGCGATTGATCAACTATAACAACTTTGTCTAGATATTCATCGCCCACAATCTCATCAAATTGTCCCGGTTTTTCTTTATGTCCCGGATATAATTTAGAAGCCAAGGATTGATAGAGAATGTCATGAATTAAAGTTGATTTTCCTGAACCAGAAACTCCTGTTATGCAGATAAATTTACCCAATGGGAATTCGACGGTTAAGTTTTTTAAATTATGTTCCTTAGCTCCGATTAATATTAATTTTTTATCACCCCATTCATTGGGAATGGCTAACATTAAATTTTTCGATGGTGCCCACTCGACCTCTTTTTTTCCGCAAAGATATTGACCGGTTAGCGACTTTGGGTTGGCCTTTATTTGTTCTGGCGTCCCACTCGCGATAATTTGCCCACCGTGCTCACCTGCTCCTGGTCCAAAATCTAAAATTAAATCGCTTTCTTCCATCATCTCTCGGTCATGCTCCACCACAATGATCGTATTTCCTAGTTCACGTAGGTTCTTAAGTGTTTCAATCAGTCGACTATTATCTTTTTGATGCAACCCGATGGAAGGCTCGTCCAGAACATAAAGCACCCCAGAAAGACCGGATCCGATTTGCGAAGCCAATCTAATTCTTTGTGTTTCTCCACCGGCAAGAGTGTTAGCACTGCGTGCTAAAGTTAGATAGGTTAAACCAACATCAACCAAGAAACCTAAACGCGCTCTTAATTCTTTAATAATCGGCGTGGCAATTAAGCTTTCCCGGCTATCCTTTTCAAATTGCTTCGATATTTCCTCAACAAAATTAAGAGTCTCTTCAATGCTTGATTTTGCCACCTGCATGATGTTTTTAGAATTAACTGTTACGGACAGCGCTTCTGGTTTTAATCGCTCACCGAGACACTTGGGGCAAACCTCATTACGCATATATTTTTGAATGTCGGTTCTTCTCCAATCAGACTCAGTTTCTCGATATAATCTTTCCAAACGGGTAATCACTCCTTCAAATTTTTCGTAAAAACCGGTCATCTTTCCCTCGCGATTATTGCCCTTAACGTAAATTTCCTCATCCCCGCTACCGTATAAAACGATTTTTAAATGCTCCGCGGATAATTTCTTAATTGGCACTTGAATTGAAAAGCCATATTTATCGGACACGGCTCGGATTGTTCTAATAAACCAAGTATCATGCTCCACTTCATTTCCCAATGGCAAAATTCCCCCTTCAGAAATTGATAAATCGGGATTAATTAACAGCTCGGGGTCAATTTTTAATAGATAACCAAGACCTGTACAGCTTGGACAGGCTCCTTCAGGAGAATTAAAGGAAAACATATTTGGTTCCGGCTCGTTGATGGAAATGCCACATTCGGGACAAGCAAATCTTTCCGAAAAGAGATGGTCTTGCATTTTTTCAGGATTTTCGGGAAATTCTAATGAGCTGTCCAATACAAAGGTTAAAATAACTTCCCCACCAGAAAGTTTAAGTGCCGATTCCACTGATTCCCGAATCCGACCGAGTTGTGATTCAAGGTTCTTCTTATCAATGACTAAGCGATCAACAATGGCTTCAATCGTGTGTTTATTGGTTTTAATTAGCACTAAATCATGGTCTAACTCATACACTTTTCCATCAACACGAACCCGAGAAAAACCCTTTTCCAAAATTCCATCCAATAGTTTTGAATATTCGCCTTTTCGTTCCCGAACCAGTGGAGCCAAAATCATAATCTTCTTTTTGTCATTGGAAAAACTACTGGATTCGGCCACATGACGTTTGAATTGATCAATAATTTGATCCATGGTGAGATGAGTTATTTCCCGGCCACAATTAGCGCAATGTGGGTGTCCAGTGCGAGCAAAAAGTAGTCGAAGATAATCATAGATTTCCGTAATGGTTCCCACAGTGGAACGCGGGTTGTGGGAAGTGGTTTTTTGATCAATGGCAATAGCAGGAGACAAACCACCAATATAATCCAGATCTGGCTTGTCCATAATCCCTAAGAATTGTCTGGCATAAGAGGAAAGAGACTCGACATAGCGTCGTTGACCCTCGGCATAGATAGTATCAAAAGCCAAAGAACTTTTTCCACTGCCAGAGAGGCCAGTAAAAACCACCAGTTTATTCTTGGGAATCTCCACATCGATGTTCTTAAGATTGTGTTCCCGAGCACCTTTAATAATGATTTTATCTTCGTTGTGAGACATTGCGGTCATTGATTTTACCAGTATTTTAGAAAATAATATATATGCGCAAGATTAAGCTAATTGGCTAATGTGATCTTCAAAGTGAAAGCAAATTTTTACCAGGAATTGTTCAAAATGTACGTTAAACTGCTTAGCGTAGTATTTTTGGTCGGATTTTGCTTCTCCACAGCTCCCAATTCATATGCCGCCTATTATGATCAACCATATTATCCCAACGGAATTAATGATCCATCTTGTGTTCCAAGCGTGGATTATTATGTCACGAACCTTACTAATAACCCGGTATATTCAGGCACAGCACAAGATAAAACTTGGATAAGGGGCACAATCGTCAATAACTGTAATAAAGAAATTACTCTCTTTCGTTGGGCCTCTTGGTGTCCCGGAATTGACCGAATTGGTTTTTGTTCTTCAAACATGAATTATGATCCGAGCTACTTTATGGTTAAAGCTCCGGCACACAGCAACACACCATTTTATGTCGAGCAATTAGTGGGCAATACTGGCACCTGCGGTTCTGCTCAAGTTGACTATGCTTTTTTTCATGATGGCTGGTCGAACCCACAAGGACCAACTTGCACTCAACGGTTCCAAGACTATGCCATTAGCTCAATTCAGGCATTAAAAACCAGTAGTAATTACTGCGCACAACCAGGTTGGGTTAACGCAGTAGATCAAAACGGTGTCATTATCCCCAACGTCTGGAAAAAAGGTAACCAAAATTGCGTTGAAAACAAATGCTATATTAACGCATCCTATTCAACCTATTTTGGAATCGCTGCCAGAGGAGCTGATGTTTGTTCTATACCAACATCAACTCCCACACCAGGAAGTTTAATTTCCGTCACGGGTACTGCATTTGAAGATAAAAATGGTGATGGCTGCCGACAAGCTGACGAAAGCCCAATCAGTCCATTATGGAATAGCCCCGCCAATACGGTGTCTTTAACAGTTAATGCTGTCCCCACTCCTCTGCAAAGTAGCTTCAATAATAACATCTATTCATTCAACAATAATGTTCCTGACGGAGCCACTGTGAACATTAGTGTCACAACACCAGTCGGGATTCCAACAGGGTTTGGAGGTGTGTCTGGCTTTGATCACGGTGGAGGCCGTTGTGGCACTGGGACAATTTTTACAGTCTCTGGTGCCGATAATAGAATTGATATTGGATTTAAACGAAATATTTCTTGGTTTAATGTGTTTGACGGTGATGTTTATGGCGCTAATGGATATTCAATTAAAATACCTCCAGTTGGGCCGGGAGTTTTTGATAACTGGATGATTAATGGTCTTGCTGCCGGAGTGGGAATTTCCTCAGGTGGAATTCAAACTAACTTACTTTCCACTGCCACCAATCGAACTTCAGTCAAGCCATTGAACCAACTACCCGGTTGGCAAATTGAAAATTATCCCGGTGGCATATCCTATCTGTCTAAAAATGACGTAAATTTTAAATCTCTCCCCGCTAACATTGTTGATTGGAATAATCTTGAACCTAATAAGTCCTATAAATTTGTCGGTTCAACTTTGTCTAACCAAAGATATGCTTTTGCACCAAACTCTGTCGGCGTGGCCACAGTTTATGTGCCCAATAATCTAAATATAAACGGTGATTTTTTTAATCGTCAGCCAGTAAACTTACTAAAGCAGGGTGTACTGTTTATTGTTGATGGTAATGTTACTCTCACTCCAACAGCTTCTAATAATCAGATCGACGCTCAAATTCTGTCCAATAAACAAATTTTGGCGCCTGATTTAGGAACTAATAGTCAATTGCTTATTAATGGCAGCTTATATTCTTTGAATGACATTACCCTATTGCGAAATTTGACTGATAACACAAAAAAGCCAGCGATCACAATCAGATTTCAACCTGTATATTTCTCGAATCTTAACCGCCACTTAATTAAAACTGTGGTTCATTCGTGGAAGGAAATTACTCCACAATAAAACACCATGTCAGAACAATTATCTTCGTTTTTGGGGGCCGAACTGGGTAAGTTAGTGAGTGATGGAGAACTTTTAATGGCTTCATGCACCGGTGGCTACACTGATTATTCTTTTACGATTTTTCCCTTTGCCAAGGCCTACGAAGGATTTTTGAAAAAACTTTTTTTTCAAATGGGAGCCATCACCAAAAATCAATTCCTAAGTGATCACTGGCGTGTAGGGAAAGCGCTAAATCCGGAATTAGAAAAGGAGATTTCCCATGACGAATCAGTTTATGACCGAATCGCTTTGAGTTGCGGGTCAAATGACCCCCATGATTCAAACGGAGAAGGTAACCAAATTGCTGATAAATTCTGGAAAGCCTGGACCAATGGTCGAAATCGAATCTTCCATTATTTTCCCGAACAATATAAGCCAATAACTCTCCCGGAAGCCCGCTCAATTGTGTCGCAAATTATGGAAGCGATGGAACTGGGTGTCGCGACCTGTAAAACCAAACTAGCTAATTAATTTCTCTAAGTGTTCCTTATAATATTGGGCGCTCTCAAAATCCAAAATCTTGGCGGCTTCTTTCATTCTTCGTCTCAAAATTACCACTAATTTTTCTTTCTCTTCCGGTAGGAGTTCTTCCGGGGTTAAATTCTTCAACTCTTCGTCCAAGGTAACACTGTAGGCTTTTTTATTCTTTTTTTGTTGATAGCCAGCGAAGATTTCGTTTCGGATTGGTTTAATAATGGTCACTGGCGTAATCCCATGAGCCTCATTCCATTCTTTTTGAATCTTTCTCCGACGATTTACCTCGGACATCGCGCGCTGCATGGAATTAGTTGTTTGGTCAGCGTATAAAATTACTCTTGATTCAATATTTCGGGCTGCTCGGCCCATGGTTTGAATGAGTGATCTTTCAGAACGCAAAAATCCTTCTTTATCCGCGTCTAATATCGCCAC
>Ga0172370_10009686_pt1 | contig 11210 bp, 8 predicted proteins | sample LakKiv5m_FD_114538 | JGI IMG/M metagenome (GOLD analysis project Ga0172370, IMG submission 114538) | Freshwater microbial communities from Kabuno Bay, South-Kivu, Congo - kab_022012_11.5m | ecosystem: Environmental > Aquatic > Freshwater > Lake | place: Democratic Republic of the Congo...
GGCCCGAGGACCTGCCCCGCATTTATGCCGACTCCGACGTCTGCTGTGCGCCATCGCTGGGCGGCGAGACCCTGGGCATCGTCCTGCTCGAAGCAATGGCCAGCGGCGCGCCGGTCGTGGCCTCAAACATCCCCGGCTATGACGAAACGATCCGGGATGGAGTTGACGGCATCTTGGTTCCACCCGCCGACCCCGACGCCCTGGCCGCTGCCCTGGTCAGCGTCCTCACCAGCGAACAGCGGCGCCGGGCGCTGGCCGCGGCCGGGCCCGCGCGCGCGCAGGAATACGCCTGGCCCAGAGTCGCGCAGCGAACTCTCGATTTCTACCGTGAGTTGCTGACTTCGCCTCACTCCCCTCGCTAGAGAGAGGCTCAGCTAATGGAACAGCGGCCGGGCGCCGCGAGCGCGTCGGCAAGCCGCTTGAACTGCTCCCCGCTCAACGTTTCGGCGCGCGCCGCCGGCTGAATTCCCGCCCGCTCCAGGCCGGCCACGGCATCATCCCGCGTCAGCTTCAGACCCGCAACGAGGTTATTGGCGATCGTCTTCCGGCGCTGGGCAAAACAGGCTTTGACGACCTGCCGGAACGCATTCTCGTCCTGCACACGATACAGCGGCTGCTCGCGCCGGGTCAGGCGGAGGGACGTGGATACTACGTCGGGCCTTGGCTTGAAGTTCTCCGACCCGATGTTGAAGAGCCGCTCTCTGATTGTCATGCGGTCGAAGAAGACCGAGAGAGCGCCATAGGCCTTTGACCCGGGTACGGCGACGACCCGGTACGCGAACTCGCGCTGCGTAGTGAGCACCGCGGCGTCCCACGCTTCAAGTGACGCAAGGAGCTTGAAGAGAATCTGCGATGAGAGATTGTAGGGCAGGTTGCCCATCACCTTCAGATGCCGGAACGGCGCGAGGTCGAACTCCATGAAGTCGGCCTGGACGACGTCGAGCTTTCCGGAGCCACCCAGCTCGGCGCGCAATCCCTCGACCAGCCGCTCGTCGATCTCGACCGCAATGACCCTGGCCGCCAGGGTAACGAGCCGCTTCGTCAGCATCCCTTTGCCCGGGCCGACCTCGAGCACGGTGTCGGCCGGACCGACGCCAAGCGCCGCTACCAGCTCATCGGCCACCGGCTCGTACGTCAGGAATGACTGACCGAGCCCGCGGCGGGGATAGAGATGTCTCAGAAGAGAAGGATGGTTCTCGGGTTCAGGGGTCTACTGGTTCCGGTTCGGAGCCTGAACCCCAGGACCCCGGGAACCATCATATTCTGAAGCAGCGCAGAGCGTTGTCGCGGGTCAGGTCCGCTGTTTCGAGAGGAGTAATCCCGAGCACCTGCGCAAGTTTCTCCACTGTCAGCCGAATCATCGCCGGCTCGTTGCGCTGTCCGCGGTTCGGCACCGGAGCAAGATAGGGCGCATCGGTCTCAACCATCAGCCGCTCACGGGGAACCATCTTGATGAGTTCCTCATTGCGCTCCTCACCGAAGGTGATATTGCCGGCGAACGAAACGTACAGGCCCTTCTCTCCCGCCCACTCCGCCAGCTTCTTGTCGGCGGAGAAGCAGTGCAGGACACCTGAATAGTACCCGTGCTCGTCAATAATCCCCCGCGCCCTGCCCGCTGCGTCGCGGATGTGGACGATCATCGGCATGTCGAGCATCTTGGCGAGCTCGACCTGGGCGTGAAAAGCAGTCTCCTGGTTACCGCGCGATGAGATGCCGCGGAAGAAATCGAGCCCGACCTCGCCGATTGCCTTCACCTTGGGCTCGATACACATGTCCTTGAGGGCCTGTACATCCCAGGAACGAAACTGGTCGGCTTCGTGCGGATGCACACCAACCGCGCAGTAGAGGCCTTCGCGGTGACGACAGAGAGCGACTGTCTGCTTGCTGTCCGGCACGCTCTGACTCGCGACCATGAACCAGCGCACGCCGGCGCTCTGGGCCCGCTTGAGCACGGCCACGAGGTCGACCGAGAACTGAGCATCAGTCAGATGGCAGTGCGAATCGAATATCTTCAGGCCGTCGGGATTCTCTTTGGAACGGCGGGACATAGGGCTAGAGAGAAGGGATCAAGGGATGAAGGGATCGAGGGATCAAGTGCCCGCAGTCCGCCACTCGATCCCTTTGTCCCTCTATCTCTTTTCCACTCATGGGCATCATGATACCGACGAACCGGGCGCGGCTTCGCGGTCAGGCATAACAAGAGCGAGTCCGGCCGGGCCGGTGGCGGCAAGCAGCATGCCGTTCGACTCGACCCCGCGAATCACGGCCGGCGCCAGGTTGGCAACGACCACTATCGACTTCCCGACCAACTCCTCCGGCTTATAGGCAAGCGCGATGCCGGCAACAATCTGCCGCTGCTCGGTCCCGAGGTCAATCTGCAGCTTGAGCAGCTTGGTGGCACCCGGCACCGCTTCGGCGGCAAGGATTCTCGCAACCTTCAGTTCCAGCTTCTTGAAATCGTCGAATGTAATCACGCCCTTCTCCTTCGGCTTGGCGCTCGGAGCCTGCGTTCCGGTGCCGGGCGCCGGCGGCTCCGTGCCCAGCTTCGCCACCTGCACCGCGATGGCCGAATCTTCAATCTTGCTGAACAGTATCTCGGCCGGGCCCAGCTCAGTCGGCAGGACGGGCTTTGCCGCATCGTCCCATCCCCGTTTCGGACTCTGGACTCTGGACTCCGGACTCTGGACTGCGGTAGGTCCCCATAGCAGCTTCGATATCTTCCTGCTCGTGAAAGGCAGGAATGGATAGAGCAGCACCTCAAGCGACGAGACCAGACGCATGCAGACGTTCATCGTCCGGTCGCACTTCGCGCGGTCAGTCTTGAACGTCCTCCAGGGCGCTTCGTAGTCGAAGTAGCGGTTGCCCAATGCCGGCAAAGTCATTACCTCGCGCGCCGCGTCCTTGATCTGGTAGGCATCAATCATCCGGCCTAGCCTGGCCGGCGCTTGTTCGATTGCCTTCAGCACCTCAAGGCTCTGCTCGTCATCCGGGTTTGCCTCCGGCACCCTGCCTGAGTAGTTCTTCTTAATGAAGACCGCGACCCGGTTCACGAAGTTGCCGAGCACGTCGGCCAGCTCATTGTTGTTCCTCGCCTGGAAGTCGCGCCAGGTGAAATCGACGTCGCGATTTTCGGGCAGATTCACCGCGAGCGCGTAGCGCAGCGGGTCGGCCGGAAACTGCTTCAGGTAGTCGGGCAGCCACACCGCCCAATTGCGCGAGGTCGATATCTTCTGCCCTTCCAGGTTCAGGAATTCGTTCGCCGGGATGTCCTTCGGCAGTACAAAGCCCTCATGTGCCATGAGCATCGCCGGCCAGACGATCGCGTGGAACACGATGTTGTCTTTCCCGATAAAGTGGACCAGCTTCGTGTCCGGGTCGAGCCAGTAGTCCTTCCACCGGTCCGGCTTGCCGATGCGCTCGGACCACTCCTTACTGGATGAGATGTAGCCGATGGGCGCGTCGAACCAGACGTACATCACCTTGTCCCCTGCCTCGGGCAAAGGCACCTTCACACCCCAGGTCAGGTCGCGCGTCACCGCCCGGTCCTGCAGGCCCCGGTTGAACCAGCCCTCGCAGAACCGCTTCACGTTCGGCTTCCAGTCGGTCTTCGAGTCGAGCCACTGCCGGAGCTTCGGCTCGAACTTCGACAGGGCGAAGAACCAGTGCGTTGTCTCGCGTATCTCCGGCGTCGTGCCGCAGGTCTTGCAGCGCGGATTGATGAGGTCAAACGGCTCGATCCAGCGTCCGCACGCCTCACACTGATCGCCGCGCGCGCCCTCGGACTTGCAGTTCGGACAGACACCTTCCACGTAGCGGTCGGCGAGGAACATCCGGTCCTTCGGGCAATAGAGCTGGCGCGTAGTCTTTGGCTGCAGGAACCCCTTCTGATAGACGTTCGAAAAGAAGTCCTGCGCGGTCTTGTGGTGGATGGGCAGCGAAGTCCGGGAGTAGTTGTCGAACTCCATCCCGAACTCCTCGAACGACTTCTTGATGGACGGGTGATACCGGTCGATGATTTCCTGCGGAGATACGCAGGCCTGCTGGGCGGCGATGGTGATCGGAACGCCGTGTTCATCCGAGCCGCAGATGTAGACGACGTCCGAACCCTTTAGACGGTGGTACTTTACGAAGATGTCGGCGGGCAGATAAGCGCCGGCCAGGTGTCCAAAATGGAGCTCCCCGTTCGCGTATGGTAACGCGCTCGTCACCAGTATCTTCAAGGCGCTAAGGATACTCCTCTCGCCCCTGATGTCAAGAACTCAGCGCCGATTGAGGCCGACATCGGTCCGGGCCCTCTCCCTCGTCGCCGACTTTCGCAACTCCGAATCCGTTCCGCAAAGCTGCCAATTCTTGACCAATTCGATGGATTACGTAAGCTTCAACCATGATCCGCCCACAGCTTCAGGAGCATCGGTGATCATCCGCGCGCGGGCACCGCTCCGCATCAGTTTCGCGGGCGGAGGCACCGATGTGTGGCCCTACTACGAGCAGCAGGGCGGCGCGGTACTCTCCGCGACCATCAACCGCTACGCCTTCGCCACCCTCGAACCTCGGCAAGACAGCTCGGTCACGGTCGACAGCATCGACTACGACCTGACGGTCAGTTTCGACTTGAATGACCCGGTCGTCTACGACGGACAACTGGACCTGGCCAAGGGCGTGGTCCGCCATTTCCAGCAGTCCGGCCGCCTGGCCCGGGGCGCCGATATCCGGCTGCACAACGACGCGCCGCCCGGCTCCGGCCTCGGCTCCAGTTCCGCGCTGACCGTCGCGCTGGTCCAGGCCGTTTCCGAGCACATTAAGTCGCCGATGGATGCCTACGGCATCGCCGAGACAGCCTACCAGATCGAGCGCGTTGACGTCGGCATCAAAGGCGGCAAACAGGACCAGTTCTCCTGCGCGTTCGGCGGCATCAACTTCATCGAATTCCGCAAGGATGCGACCATCGTCAATCCGCTCCGCATCAAGCCGGAGCTGATCGCGGAGCTGGAATACTCGCTCCTGTTCGTCTATGTCGGCGGCGTGCACTTCTCCTCACACATCATCGAGAATCAGATGTCGCGCTTCAGCAGCGGTCGAGCCGAAACCGTGGACGCGTTCGCGCGGCTGCGCGGGCTCGCCTACGAATCCAAGAACGCGCTATTGCTCGGCCGGCTCGTGGCGTTCGGCGAACTGCTGGACGAAGCCTGGCAATGCAAACGGCTGCTGGCCGACGAAATCAGCAACCCGCGCATCGACGAGATCTACGAGCAGGCACGCCAGGCCGGCGCCATCGGCGGCAAGCTGTCCGGGGCCGGCGGCGGCGGCTTCATGTACTTCTTCTGCGACCCGCGGAAGCGCTTCAGCGTCCAGGACCGGCTCAAACGGATGGGGGCCGAGGTCGTCAACTTCTCTTTCACCCAGGAAGGAGTGCGGTCATGGACGCTCGCCTGATGCAAACGATTATCGCCGACAGCTTCTCCGCCCTGACCCAACTGGCCGCCGCGGCCCAGCGGCAGTGCTCGCAGCAACTTGCTGACGGGGCAAAGCTCACCTGCCGGGCAATTGCCGGCGGCCATAAGGTCATGTTCTGCGGCAACGGCGGCTCGGCCGCCGATGCGCAGCACTTCGCGGCCGAGGTAGTCGGCCGGTTCCGTCGCCGGCGACGCGCGCTGCCGGCCCTTTCGCTGACGACCGACACGTCCATCCTGTCCGCGGTCGCGAACGACGCCTCCTTTCGGGACGTGTTCGCGCGCCAGGTCGAGGCAATCGGCCGGCGCGGGGACGTGCTCGTCTGTATCTCGACGAGCGGCAGGTCACCGAACATCGTCGAGGCTGCCCGAACGGCGCGGCGCCTCGGCATCAGCGTCATCGCACTGCTGGGCGCCCACACCCGGACACTTGCCCGCCTGGCCGACGTGGTGATAGCGGTCCCGTCGAAGGACACGGCGCGCATCCAGGAGATACACGCGCTCCTCGGTCACGCCTTCTGCCAGATCATCGAAGCCGAACTGGCTTGACGCTGCAGGCGGTCGTTTTAGTCGGCGGTCTGGGTACGCGGCTCGGCGAGCTCACGCAGATCGTACCCAAGTCGCTTCTCCCCGTTGCCGGCCGCCCATTTCTTAGCTGGTTGCTCGACAACCTGGACCGCTACGGGTTCAGCTCGATCCTGCTTTTGGCCGGCCACCGCGGTGAGCGGGTCCTCGACTTTGCCCGCACCTGGACCGGCAGGGCGGAACTTGCCTGCATCGTCGAACCCGAGCCGCTCGGAACCGGCGGTGCACTCCACAATGCGCGTGGCCATCTGGCCGATGAATTCATACTCGTCAACGGCGATACTGTCTTCGATATCAACTACCTGGACCTGCCGACACGAGCGCTGCCGGCGTCAGTCGGCGCACTCGCGCTCCGGCGCATGACGGATGCCTCCCGATTCGGAACTGTCACCCTGGACGGGGAATCGGTCTCGGGGTTTGCCGAAAAGGGCGCCTCCGGCCCTGGTCTCGTCAACGGCGGGGTCTACTTCCTGCGCCGGCGCGTGCTCGACTACTTATCCCCGAAATGCTCTCTCGAGCGGGACGTTTTCCCCAATCTCCCGCCCCGGTCGCTCGCCGGCATTGCCTACGACGGCTTCTTCATTGACATCGGGATTCCAGATGACTACCGCCGGGCACAGATTGACCTCCCTCGCCACTTCCACCGGCCGGCTGCCTTTATCGACCGGGATGGAACGCTGAACGAAGACACCGGCTATGTCCACCGGCCCGAAGAATTCCGCTGGCTCCCGGGCGCGCCGGAAACCGTCAAACTCTTAAACGATCTGGGCTACCTCGTAATCGTTGTCACCAATCAGGCCGGCGTCGGCCGCGGCTACTACACGGAATCGGATGTCGAACGGCTACACGCCTGGATGAACGCCGAGCTTCGCCCGCGCGGCGCCCACATCGACGCCTTCTACTTCTGCCCGCACCACCCCGAGTACGGACTCGGCACCTACCGGCAGGTTTGCACCTGCCGCAAACCCGAGCCCGGTCTCATCACCAGGGCCGCAGGCGACTGGGACATTGACCTCGGACGCAGCCTCGGGCTCGGCGACAAAGCGAGCGATGCCGAAGCCTGCCGCCGCGCCGGCGTCGGCCAGGTCGTCACCTCGCTCGACGAACTCCGTGCGTTCGCGGCGGCCCACCCGGCATAACACTCCACTCGATCGGGACCGAAGGCTCGGAGTCCGAAGCGCCCTGGCGCCGCCGGCGTCAGACCTGCGGCCGGTCAAGGCCCGAGCGAAACATGCATTCTGCTCTTCGTTGCGCCCCGCCATTTGGGGTCACCTATATCTTATACACTCGCCTGCGGCTCTTTGGCCCCTTCGACGTTGCGTAAGTCACGCATTTCACGTCCAGGGGTCGTAGGGGGGTAGTCTCCCGCCGAGTCTCCCTATCTATATCCCGTGGAATCCCCTCCCATATCTGGGAGGCCATCTCCGGCCGAATCCCTGACCGAATCCTGGTCCGGCTCGGGGGCGGAATCCCGGCGGGAATCCGGCCCGGAATCTCTAACCCATTCTCCCCCGGAATCCCGGATGGAATCCGGGCCGGAATCAGAGCCGGAATCCGGGCCGGAATCCGTCCCGGAATCTGGGACCTACTCTGTCCCCGAATCAGGGAGGAAATCTCCCTCCGAATCTCCCCCGGAATCAGGGAGGTAATCAGGGAGGGTGTGAGCGATTCCTGGAGCAGCCCGGAAGACGATTCTCCGTTCAATCGGGAAGACAACGGCCGAAGCTACGGAGAGGACAAGCCAGCCCACAGCAGCCGGAGCGACCCTCGCGACAGCATCCGGAGCAACGGGGACCACAGTCGACCTCATTCCCGTCCGAGCAAACGGGCAAGTAGCGCCCGTGAACTCTTTGGAGAGTTGCCGGCAAGATGATTCCCCAGGCAATGGTCCGTACAGCCCCCGGAACGACATAGGATACCACCCCTCGGACGAAATCCTCAGCAGTCCAGGAGACCATACCCCCGTACAGGGAGGGGACTTTCGGGAGTACGACCTAGCGCCTGATTATTCGGGAGGTTAGGTGGGTCCCTGTGTCGGCGAGCTTGTATACAAAGACCAAACTTCTGCCCGCCGGTCGCGCGTGCGTTGGCTTGACTTCGGGCCGAAACGGCCGATAGTCGCCTGGACACGATGGAACCGCCCAGACCTGACCACCGAGAGGCAGACGCACCCAGGGCTATTGCCGGCAGCAAGCACGCTGCCGCAGTCCCTGACGGGCTTCTGCCGTTGCGTTCCCTCCTTTCCGAGTCAGCATGGACTGGACTACTGCCTCAACTTGACGACCTTCTGACGGCCGCCTGTGCCGGTTCCTACGACGTACACTCCGGGTGCCGTCGCCTTCCCCGCATCATCCCGGCCGTCCCATACCCAACGGCTCGCTCCGGCCGACATCTGAGCCTGCCTGACCAACCGGCCGTCCTGCGCGTAGATCCGCGCAACATCAGCGACTTCAGCGGCGAAACTCCATGCGACCGTCACACTTCGGCTGAATGGATTCGGTGTGGCAATCAGGGGACGGAAGGACCCATGATGCCGTGACTTGGCCTCCGCGACCGCCGCCGACGTGTCCCGCAGGACATAGATGTAAGGCCCGTTCTCGTGTCCTACGTACAACCGGCCGTGCCGCGGCGCAACGGCGAACACGTAAGGGCCGGCCCCGACCGGAATCGTGGTTAGCACCTGCGAACCGTCGCCGGAGATAATGTACACCTCATTTGTCCCAAGGGATGTGCTATACACAAGGCCGCTCTCACCGTAATACGCGATTCCCCACGGGGACCCGCCGATGGTGACGTTCGCCATCAGAGAGTCATCTTGCGCTCGCACGGTCGCCACGCAGTTGCCACCGTCGTAGTGGATTCCCAAATACACCAGACCGGAGCCTTCATTCCCGGTGGCGCTGCGCATGTCGGCACTCGTACGCGGAAGGGGTATGCGCGCGACGATTGAGTCCGCCGCGCCGTCGATGACGGTACAGTAGCCATAGGCACCCGCGCTGTAGAACTTGTCCACGCTTAGCAAGTAGTATCCCGCATTCGGTGTTCCGCCAACAACTAAGGTCTTGATGACCTGATTCGTCGCCATGTTGACGATGGACACGGTCCCGTTGTCGTAGTTCAGAACGTACAGCTTCCGGCGCAACGTGTTGATGTACAACTTCAGCGGACAGGCTCCGACGGATATGTAGGTCAGCAGAGAGTCGGTCGCGCAGTCCACCACCGCCACCTTGTTCGTGGACTGGCACGAGACGTAGAGCCGGTCCGATACCGGGTCCCAGACCGGCGTCGTCGCACCTGGCATCTCGATCTTCTTGACCACTTGATGGGTAGAACCGTCTATCACCGCGAGCGAATCCTCTTCTGCACCCGCGAAAGCCACGTAGCCTTTGTTGTCTACGGAGTCATACGTCATGTCGCCGGGCCAGGCGAGCGCGATTGACTGTATGACCTTGTTGCTATCACAGGAGATTGCGAACAGGACATCGGCCAACTGGCACTCACCATAGACGACGTCCGCGCGCGAGTTGTAAGCCAGACTGCCGACCCACCCCGCGCCAACGTCTATCGAGTCCTCGACGTACTGTGCGCCCGGTACGGAGGCTAGCAGGCAGCATAGCAGCACCGCCTTAAGGTAGTATGAAATTCTGGATTCCGTGGGCCGTTCATTCAGGCCGATACGATACAAACGATGCCGCAGAACGCGGCAACGGACGGCTGACCCGAGGAGGTAGTCAGACTGCAGATTCGTCGAACCGGTCATGTTTCGTTCCATCTCCGTTGTTTGACCGATACACAGAATCGCGTCGAAGAGTTTTAGGTGGCGGGACACGCGTCTCGCCGCTTTCGTCTCGGCGTCCCCTAACGCACGGATACTAACCTCGCGGCTCCGCGAGTCAAGCACAATGGCGAGGCCCCGCTGGAAACGATGGGCCAGTCGCGATTCCGCAATGACGCTCGGCGAGGCTCGCCGTCGCTTGACAGCATCGTCCGGCCTTTCTACAATGCCTCGATGGACTTTGTCTCCATCTGGATATTTAGAGTTCGTCATGTATCGGGGTCGATTCCGCAAGAGAGGAGGCGGATATGCACTTCGACTTTCCCGGCGTAGTTCACCGGCCGGAGAACCCTCCCCACGTCTTTGTTGCCAATAGTTTCCAGGACCGCGAGTTTGCGCGCAAGCTCGTGGCCGCTCTGCGCCGGGACCGGGTGAGTCCCTACACCGAACTCGGCGAGATGACTTCGGGCGATTCGCTGCTGAGGAGGTTGTCGAGCAGCACGCGACCGGTCGACTGCGTAGTGCCGGTCGTCTCGGTTGCTTCCGCCGCGCACAATTGGGTCGGGCGGGAACTGGTCGAGTTGATGCGGCGCGAGATAAATCGGCGCCGGGTACGCGCCTACCCGGCCAAGGTTGACAACTGCACCCTGCCGCCGTCGCTTTGGGGCCACTTCGTCGCCGACTTCAACGGACTGGGATGGAACCAGGCCTACGACGGTATCAAGGCCGCCATCCAGGGTAAGCCCGGGGCCGAGGCCATGGTATTCCGACAGCCGGCGGCACGCCCGGCTCCCGCGCCGCCGCCCCCTCCCACCAGGGAGGTCGCGCCGGCGCCGGCGGGTACGAAACAGGTCTATCTAAGCTACGACCGGGAGAACGACGGCTACTATAAGGACGTGCTTGTCAACTGGTCGAAGATGCCGGGCTTTGCGCAGTTCTGGGTCGACGCTGAGTCGCCGGGGGTGACCGTCGACAGCGTCCAGGCCGAACCGGTGAAGCTCGCCCTGGCGAAGCGGATGGCTGCGGCCAGCGGGCTGCTGTGCCTCGTCGGCGCAGAATCTCACGAGAGCGGCTGGACTGAATGGGAAATAAGGAAGGCCGACGAACTCGGCAAGCGCATCATCGCGGTCAGAATCGACCGGGACTTTCCGTTTCCCGGACTGCTGTCGGACGTGGGCGCAACCTGCGCGCTCTCCTTCACTTTCGAGGGAATCCGGCGGGCGATTGACGAGGCCTACGGCGAGGGGGCACTGGACTGACCGCAAGGCAGCCGAAGCCCGCATGCCGGAACCTGATGCGCCTGCCCGAACGTCCGGGCGCCTGCCGTTGTCCGGGTGCCGGTCCCCAAATCCGATACTGAACCACAGAGCACACAGAGATTTGGAGGGTACCGGTCCGGA
>Ga0172370_10009688_pt1 | contig 11205 bp, 10 predicted proteins | sample LakKiv5m_FD_114538 | JGI IMG/M metagenome (GOLD analysis project Ga0172370, IMG submission 114538) | Freshwater microbial communities from Kabuno Bay, South-Kivu, Congo - kab_022012_11.5m | ecosystem: Environmental > Aquatic > Freshwater > Lake | place: Democratic Republic of the Congo...
ATCACGGTTTATGATTGCTGGTTCAGCCGGCACGATCGGAGAACGCCAAATGAACACCAATAACAAGACAACGGCTCACCTGTATGTCGCCACGAACGGTTGCGATGCCTGGAGCGGACGGTTATGTGAACCGAATGCGGAGCGGACAGATGGTCCCTTCGCCAGTCTTGCGCGGGCCCGCGACGCGGTCCGGGCGCTGAAAACCTCCACCGGCCTGCCGCCCGGCGGTGTTGAAGTAGTGGTGCGAGGCGGAGAGTATCGGCTGGCGGAACCGCTGGCGTTCAATGCCGGGGACAGCGGTACGCAGGATGCGCCTATCGGCTACCGCGCAGCGGATGACGAAACGGTGCGGCTCTCCGGCGGCGTGCCGATCACGGACTGGCAGCCTGTGACAGATACCGAAGCGTTGAAGCGTTTGCCGCCGGAGGCGCACGGGCACGTCCGCCAGGCCGACCTTCGCGCCCACGGTGTCAGCGACTTCGGGACCATGGAGTCGGCCCCAAACTGGGCAAGCTCCGATCCCGGGCTGGAGGTTTTCTTCCGCGGCGAGCGCATGACCCTGGCCCGCTACCCGAACGAGGGGTTCCTGCACATTGCCGCGCTGGCAGTTGAGGACGGTCATCATGTTCTTGGCACGCCGGGCAGCAACGTTGGCCGCTTCCGGATCGAGGGCGAGGCGGACCGTTTGCGCCGCTGGGCGGCGGAGCCGGCGGCGATGCTGCACGGCTACTGGTTCTGGGACTGGGCAGATCAGCGTATCGCTGTCAAGGAGATTGATCTGGCACAGAGCGAGATCACCCTGGATGAATCTTCTCCGCACGGCTACGGCTACCGCATGGGGCAATGGTTTTATGCCTTTAATCTATTGTGCGAACTCGATCGTCCGGGTGAATGGTATTTGGACCGTGCGAGAGGCATCCTCTATTTCTGGCCCCCGGAGCCCATGCAGAATGGCGACGTGACGGTGTCCGTGCTCCGCGATCCGGTCACGTTCGAGAATGTGAACTACCTCACGTTCCAGGGCTTCGCCCTCGAAGCAGCGCGCGGCACAGCTATCAAGGTCCGCGGCGGCGAGGCGGTACGGATCGCCGGTGTAATGATCTGGAACGTGGGCGGCGATGCCGTGCAGGTGGCCGGCGGCCGCCGGCATACGATCTGCGATTGCGAGATCTGCTACACCGGCGATGGCGGCATCCACCTCGACGGCGGCGACCGGCGCACGCTGACACCAGGCGGGCACGAGGCGGTGAACAACCACGTGCATCACATTGCGCGGTGGAATCCGCTCTACAAAGTCGGCATCCAGCTTACGGGTTGTGGCAATCGGGCGGCATACAACCGGCTGCATGACCTGTCCCACGTCACGATCGGCTTCACCGGCAACGACCAGACAGTTGAGTTCAACGAGATTTACCAGTCGGTCAGCGGCGCCAACGACGCCGGCGCCATCTACACGACCGGCGCTACCGAGGACTGGGGCATGCGCGGGCACCGCATCCGCTTCAACTATCTGCACCATCTCTTCGGGTTCGCCGGCGAAGGGTGCAACGGCATCTACCTCGACGACATGTTCTCGGGGACGGAAATCCATGGCAACGTGCTGTATCGCGTCGCCAATGGCTTCCTGCTTGGGGGCGGGCGCGATATCATCTCCACGAACAACGTCTTCGTGGACTGTCCCTGGGCAATTCGGCTCGATGCGCGCGCCATCGGCTGGGCGGCGCCATTTCTGCCAGAGGTCTTTGCCGGGCTGGAGTCCATGCCCTACCGCGAGGAGCCTTGGGCCTCGCGGTACCCGGAACTGGTGAACATCCTCGATGACGAACCGGCTCTCCCCAAAGGCAACGTCATCGCCCGAAATATCGTGCGCGGCGGATGCGGAATCTGGGTCGAAGGTGGGGCGCAGCCCGGTTTGCGAAGTGAAAACAACCTGGAGAAAGAGGATCCGCTTTTCGAGAACGAGGACCAACTGGACTTCCGCCTGCGTGCGGACTCGCCGGCGCGCAAGCTCGGCTTCGAGCCCCTGCCGCTGGAACGGATCGGTTTGCAGATCAGCTCCCTTCGCACGAGTCTACCGCCCCGCTGCCTGTTTGAGGCTGAATCGGTTATCGAGTCGCTGCCGATCCTGCGCGCAGGCCGACCCATCCGTTTCGGGGTGATCCGCGTGCGCGTGCGCAACATCGGTGATGAGACCGATAGCGCCGTGATCCGGCTGCGGGCCCGGGGTGGACGCCTGGAGGAAGCCGGTGCCTGGACCTGCATGCTGGCTCCGTTTGAAGTGGCGGAGCAGCGATATGCGCTCTGGGCAGAGGTTGGGAAGCCAGTCCCCATCCACCTCGATGTCCTGCGTGACGGCGTTGAAGGTGTGATCGGTACCTATACAATTGAAGCGGTTGACGAGACGATCGCCCCCTGGCCCGCGGTCTTACACGTCAGCGCGCTTCAGCCGGGAGCCGGTTGCCTGGACTCGCTGGACCGGGTGCCGTTTGCTGATTTTATGCAATGGCGGCGCCATGCCGCGGAACTTGACTCCCACTTCTTCGATCTCCATGACGTCCTGCAGACAGTCGACGAGGCAGATGCCGTCATCTGGTTCGGCTGTCGGGTGCACTGCCCCATGCCCATGCGCGTGGCAGTGCTGCTGGGTTACGACGGGCCGGTCAAGCTCTTCGTAGACGGAGCCGTAATCTTCCACGATCCGGTCGGCACGCCTCCGGCACAGCCCGACACGGCGGCGCCGGAAGTCGCACTGACCGCCGGCGAACACGAGTTGGCGTTGGCGTTGGGCGCTGACCAGGGACGCGCCTGGGGTGTCTTCCTGCGGCTCCAGCGCGTTGACCTGGCTGACGGGGTAGCCGCTGTTCTGCCGGATATCGAACCGTGAGATGGAGAAGGTGGTTGTGAGGGAGGAATCGTGAAATGAACGGAGAGGACGTATGAAGACGAACGAAACAACCATCGAGTGGGTGCTGGAGCAGTATCTCGATCGGATTCAGGCGCTGTTCGGGGCGCTGGATCTCGATCGGGCCGGATTGGAAGCGGTGAAGGCGGCGGTGGGGTGTGGCGACACGGTCGGAGCCTGCCGAGCACTGCTAGACTACTATCGAGACGGCGAGTCAGCTAAGTGGCTGCGCGGGCCGGCAATTGCGCCCGGCGACGGGCGTGACGAGGGGGCAGAGTCGCTGATCGAGGGCTTCGCCCGTGTGCCGCGCGCGCCGAAGGGCGGCCCGGACTGGACCTATGGCGGGCCGGATAACGATATCAACTGGGCCTGGAGTTTCAACCGCCAGGATTATCTGTCGACATTACTGGATGCTTACCGAACGACCGGCAGTGTGCAGTATGTCCGGTGGATCGACGACCTGATTCGCGACTGGGTGACCGGCAGCCTGCCGTATCCAGCCTGCGATACCACCGACGCGTGCTGGCGCGGACTGGAGACGGCGCATCGCGTGCGGCAATGGGCGATCATCTTCTACGCGCTCCAGCAGGATCCGTACTTGCGTGACGCGACACGGCTCCTGATATTGATAAGCCTGCCCGAACACGCTCACTACCTGCGTCACTTCCATAAACCCGGCGGCAACTGGATCACCATGGAGCTATCGTCGTTGGGCCTGACCGCGGCGGCGTGGCCGGAATTGCGAGATGCGGCAGCCTGGCAGATCTATTGTGCCGATGCGCTCCTGCGCTCTATGCCGGAGCAGATCTATCCGGACGGCGTGCAGTTCGAGTTGACCAGCGGCTACCACTACGTCGCCTTGTGTTACTTTGAGCGGTACGCCGATCTGTGCCGCGACGCGGGCCTGCCCTTGCCACCGGCCTACCGTGACTGGCTGGAGAAGATGTGGCACTACCTGGCGTATGTCCTGCGGCCGGACGGCTGCGGTCCGGCGAACAACGACTCGGGATTGAGTTGGTACCGTGAGCTATTGATTCAGGCCGCCAAGGACTATGATCGGCCTGATTGGCGCTATATCGCCACCCACGGCGAGCAGGGCGAGCAGCCGAAGCAAGGGCCGTCGCTGATCTTTCCCTGGGCGGGTCAGGTCATCACGCGCAGCGGCTGGGACGCCGATGCCCTGTGGACGTTCTTCGACATCGGGCCGGCGGGTGCCGGACATTCGCATTGCGACAAGCTGCATCTCTCAGTCTATGCGAGCGGCCGAGATTTGCTGATTGATCCCGGCCTGTTCACCTATGCCTTCTCGACTCCGAAGGGACGGTTCCAAAGCAAATATGCCGGTCTCGCGGTGGCGCACAATGTGATCCTCATCGACGACCGCGGACAGGCGCTGGGGCCGGGAACGGTCGATCAGCCGGTGTCCGCAGAAGACTACCTGATTAGGCCCGACCTGACGTTCGCCCGGGGCACCTGCGACGAGTTCTTCGAGGAGATCTACTCTGGCCGCCTGGCGGGTGAAGCTACGCACACTCGTGCAGTGTTGTGTTTGAGAAATGAGTTGATCGTGGTGGCGGACCGGATCGAGACCGACCGGCCGCGTAAGCTCGATGCGCTCTGGCACTGGCATCCGCGCTGCACGATCGAGATCGAGGGCCAGACATCGCGGTCAGTCGATCCCCATGTGGGCAACCTGCGGATTGCGCCGGTAGCCAGATTCGACTGGGCGGTGGAGACGGTGAAGGGCCAGGAACCGGCGGGCATTCACGGGACCATGCAGGGCTGGTATCCCTGGGAGCCAAGCCCCACCTCGGTCTTCACCGCCCGCATCGAGCGCACATCGGCCTTCGCCTGGCTATTGCTGATGGCGCGCGGGGAGGTGCCAGCAATTCAAGGCGAGATCGTCGAGAACACCGATGAGGCCATTTCCGTCCGCATCCGGCGTCAGGGCCAGAAGCCGTTCATGGTCCGCATCCCGTGGCGGGGCAGGTATGAAACGACAGAAATATGATGAAAGGACATGAGATACGATGACCCCCACGCTATCTCTCGGCAAACTGCGGTGCGAATACCTTGTCAACTCGTTAGGCATTGACACGCAGACGCCGCGGCTGAGCTGGATTGTCAAAAGTAAAGAGAACGTCCAGGCGCAGAGCGCATACCAGCAGCGCACCATCGCAGAACGTGTTGCCGGATTGCTCGCGTTATGGCGACATGTGCCGACCGATTTCACGGCCTTTCTGGCAGAAGATTACGATCGCCTGCCAGACACCGTCCATCTGTATGCCCGTTCAGTCGGGGTAGGCCTGGTGCACTGGTGGCGAAATTACTGGTTGTTGCGGAGCATCGATGAGATAGCATCGCAGGCATGAACTTCGCAGATGAACCTTTGCGGTCATCTTTCCCGTATGCGGACAGATGGGACGGAGAAGAGGTTTAGCTGGGCGCCAAGGTCACGCCCCGCGTGAATGTCCACCCGGAGATCTACGGGCACCCGGGCACGGTACAGAAAGGATCACGACGATGTCGAAGAAGCAAACGGCGCGGCAGGACCGCGTCGAGACTATGCTGGACGGTACGACCTGCTCACCGGACGAGATTTTACATTGGGCGTGGACGGAAGCCTGCGCGATGCTTTACTGCGGCGAGGATCCGAACACTGTGTCCCTGGAGGGCCTGGAATGAAACCAACTGCGAACCGCAATCTCTTTAACGCCGACTGCAACACATATTTCTACCGTTATGCCGACGCGTCCGACTGGCAACAGACGGGGCCGGCCGGCCGGTTCTCTGCCAGGGTTATCCATGCCTACGTGGACCTGCTGGCCCGTCATGGCATTGACACCTTGGTATACAATCCCAACGCCTCGCGCGCCTGGTGGCCGAGTAAGACCACTCCCACCGCCTGGGACGGCTACCGCCGCGGCGACCGCTCGTATTTCGAAAAGCACTTCGTCGGCGAACCTCTGACGTCGGAGCAGCTCGATGACGCCATCGCTCCTCTCGTCACGCTCCTCGACCGGTATCTCGATCTCGTTGAAGACGGCGTGGACTTGCTGGCCGAGACGAGCAAGGCCTGCCGCCGCAACGGCATCGCGCCGTGGCTTTCCGTCCGCATGAACGACGTGCACGGGTTCCACAGCCTCGAGGGTTCCTTCATGAACTCGCCGCTGCTGGCCGATCCGCGACTGCGGCTGAGCGGGCGCGGTTGCATCGAAACGCACCCGCCGAACCATCTCAGGATGGGACTCAACTTCGCCGAACGCGAAGTCCGCGACTACATGTTCACCCTGATTGAGGAACTGGTGAACGACTACGACTTTGAGGGCATGGAGATGGATTGGACCCGCCACAATTTGTGCTGCGAACCAGTCGCTTCGCGGGAAACGATCGCCATGATGACGCAATGGCACGGCGAGATCACCGCGCTCTGCCGCTCCCGCGCCGCGGCGACAGGCCGTCCATACTACCTCGGGCTGCGCCTGCCTGCCAACTTTGCTGCCCTGCGCCCTATCGGGCTCGACGTGCGCGCGATGGTCGAAGCGGGATTCATCGACTTCCTGTGCCCGACCCGTGCCGGCTATTCCACGACCTGGGATCTCACGCACGATCGCCTGCGCGACGAGTGGGGCGAGCGTGTCGCGATCTACGGGGTGGTCGAAAACGCGCCCAACTGGCTCCCGAGTTGCGGACCGGGAGGCGACCAGCGGTCGGCGAAACGCGGCAGTTCCTCCAGCGCGGCGATACTCCGGGGCAACGCGGCGGGCAAGCTCGTGCTGGGCGCGGACGGTATCGAGACCTTCAACTTCTTCTGCACGCCCGATCCCGATTATGCCGTGCTGCGTGATCTCGCCGACCTGAGCCAACTGCGCGGAAAACGAAAGTTCTACGCGTTCAACACCGGCTTCGAGATGGGCGATATCTTGGCCACGCTGGAAGTCGATGAGCACCTGCCGGTGTGGATGGAACCGAACATGCAGCGGCGCTTCCGGCTGCCCATGTGTGCCGAGCCGGTGGGTATGCAAGTGACGGTCCAGCTCGTCGTGGAGCGGCCGGCCGGCGGCCCACTGCCGCCGATCGGGCTGAGCGTCAACGACTCCTGGCCGAGTTTTGACGGCAACCCTTCCGATGATCTCCTGGAGCCGGCCGGCAGCCTGACGCGCCATGTTCCCGAGAACGTCGCCCTCGACTTCACGTTCCTCGCCACCGTGGTCCGCGAGGGCTGGAACGATCTGGTGGTGGTCCACGGCGGGATGGCGGCGGACCTCGCCGACCGGCGCAGGCAGGGTATCATGATCGTCGGTATCGAGTTGCTGGTGGAACCGGCTAGGAATGAAACATGAAAATAGAAGGAGATCATGCGATGAAGTCACGCAGCAAGGTTCGGCACAAATCGGACGCCACAACCCCGAACGCGGCATCCTGCCCGACGGAGGCGGTTCGCCGTTGAGTGAGCAATAGACGGTGAGAGGTGGAACCGGATAACCCCAAGTGGAGGAGAATGCGGAACTGTTAGGGAATTAATTCCCGCAAACTCGGAACTCCTTCTGCGGAAGCGGAACTGTTGTCAACAGCCCATCTCTCAGTATCTCAGCGGTTCGCAACGTCTCTCGGATGGGGAGCCAGTTTTTCCTTCACGTAAGAATATAGCCACCGAGTGTTTAACGCGCCGTCGGCATCGTCCGGCGGCGTTTGCGCGTGGTGGTAGCCTCACATCCACACCTTCGCCTCTCCTAGAGAGGGCGCCTCCGATGTCTCCGAGAGACGTTCGAGCGACCCTTTTGGGAAACAAGTATCTCTTGCCCATACCGTTTTCTCTGCCGCGCCAGGAGAGGCAACCCACTGGTTAACAGGAGGCCCGTTAAACAATGGGTAAAAGTTCGGGGCCGTCGCGAGCGAGGCATACCGGTTGCCAGTTCGAGTCTGCCGTGGAGCACGACAGACCGGGTTTGCTTATGAATAGCTGACAGATATTGCGTCGCTCTGGGCTGTTATCGATAAAACAGCAGACCTGTTGGCGTGGAGTTAATATGGAAACGGACATGCTTCTGCGAATTCGCCAGGCGTTGGACGCGATGCCCAGGTCGATGTTGGCCATCAACAACATGGCTGAAGCTGTCAAAGTGAAGAAGGATATTGCACGCAGAGGAGTAAGGTGCATGACAACAGCCCAAGGTCATGTGGGAAAGACTGGATTATCACCCGCACCATTGTTACCATGCGCTTGGACAGACCGTGGCAAGCGGTAGTATACTACAGAAGCGCAATTTCATCCGAGGTGGTGCTTCCGCCACGGACGGCAGGGAAGCATGTCGGACGATTGTCCCCTATTAGCCACGCCAGTCGTGCCGTGCGCCAGGTATGAAGATGGGCGGGTGGATTGTCAAGGAGTTGAATTTTATCCAGAGGTTATTTAATCCAGAAAATGTTAATAAATATAACAAAAATAAAAATAATAGAAATAATTATCCCTGCTATAGCATAGCCTGATCCACTTACTGTTCCATTGCTTTTTTTTATTTTATACAACGCCATTATCCCAACAACAATACTTACTGGTGCTAGAACAATTGTTAATATCAATGATAAAATAGCTAACGTTGACACTGTTGGTTTATGCAGAATATCGGATTGTTGTTCATCTGTTAAGCAAACTACACTATTATTTTCATTAGCATCTGTGTTTGATTTTGATTGCACTACTGTGGGTGAGCATCTATTGCCGTAGTATTCCAATATTGCTATTACAATCCATACAATCCACATATACTTAATAAACGATTGATGTTCATTTGCTGATAAAAAATAATTTTGTGGTGTAAGAAAGGCGAATATGAAAAACAAGATCCACGTAGTCTTCATGTATCACCCCGATAACCTTCAGCGTTGCGTTTGTTGAATATTATCCGGCAATTATCCGCGCCCAGTTATTTGGACACGGGTTTAGCTTATGCCGCAGTCAGTCGTGAGCGCTCATTATAGCGCTGCCGGGCTTTCCGTGGCGTCATGAAGTCCGCTAATGCAGACATTACTGTCGTCACTCACCCCTCAAGTCATCCAGTCGACCGAGAAGGTTCCCGTCATATAACACGTTAGACTGAAACATCTTCATTTGGCTCATCATCTCACGCTGCGCTACCCACTTCCCCGGCTGGTGCGTCATCAGCCGCTCGATGGACAGACCGGACGACTCCTGCCCGCACCAGCGCGATGACCAGAGATGGGTTGAGCTATCGCTTACGTTGCTGGCGTGTTGATAAACCAATTCCACCTGGGAGGATAACCTCCTTCCGCCCGCCGCGATATTTTGGGTCATCGGGATGTAGAGTGACGGATCTGCATTGCCAGCATGAACGATCAGTCAGGAACTCGGCTCCACCTGGTCAGCCGTTGCCAATGATCTTGTTGCTGCCCCCAGTCCACCACCATCGCAATGCACCGGACATCCTTTTCTAACACCCGATCCTTCCCACGGCTATTTGGCAGCCAGGCGATCTCCTCCTGGATCGTCGGCGCCAGGAACTTCAACGTCATGATCTGGGTCACCCGCGCCCGGCTTAACTGCGCCAACCGGGCAATCTCGGCGTAATCCTTGACGACGCCCTGCGCGATGAGCTGGTCAAAATGATGGGCCAGCGCCAGCATGCGCGTCACCCGCGGCACGCGTCCGATGGGCTGCGGACGTGAGGGACGGTTGCCGGACGATATCTGCCGGCGGCCATGCTGGACCTTCGAAAAGCTGACGGCATATTCGCGGCGCAAGCCGGTTCTGGTTGGTGTCTCGTTAGGCATGATTTACTTCCTCCAGTTCATTGGCGAGGCGCAGTATCCCACTGGGACGGAATGTCAGCCCCAGAGAACCACGTGCGCCGGAGTATTCTACGCATTCAATCAGCAACTGCACGATCCGGGCGCGCTCCTGCGGGTAGAGCACCTCCCATATTGGGTCAAAATAGGTAAGCGCCGTGCGAAAGACCCGGGGTGTGAAGCGTTGGGCTTGCAGGGCGGCGGCCTCAGTACGGCTGCGCTCCAAGCCATCGATCAGATCGGCGTGTTCCAAAAGCCTCCCCCTCGCGGCATCTCGACTTAGCAGAACACTACTGTTTCGCAGGTCGTCCACAGGCTGCAATCGAGCGTCAGATGCCGGTTGCTTGACACATCGCTCTTCTCCTTGATACAGTAACGAATCGACGAATTCCCCGAAAATAGGCGATTTTGGCATGTTTTTTGGGTACAGCGAAATGTCCGCGGTTTCGGGGGCGTGGGCGGCCGGTGCGTGTGACATGCCTGCGGAAATCATGACCGCCTGATGACAGCCGCCCATGGCCGGGGAGGAACCAATGGCCTATCGACTGCAGTATTCCGGCGCGTCGGTCCTCTATCTGCCGGACGCTGGCCTGCGTCTGGAGCCGGGGCAGACGGTTACCGTGCCGGCAATCACGCCCCAGATGGGGCAGGTCGCGTCGCAGGGCATCCTGGTGATCACAAACCTGACGCCACCGTCCCCGCCACGAGCGGTGGTCGCACCGGCGGCCGTACCCACGCCCGTGCCGCCGGCCGTGTCCGAGATGTCGGCGCCCACGCGCCCCCGGCATCGGCACGCCGCCTCCGTGCTCCCGCCTCGCCTGCTCGCCCGCGTGCAACGGATGGTGACCGGGTATGTCGTCATCCCACCGCGCGTCACGGCGACCGCGACCCGACGGCAGCAGGTGGCTACGCTTCACCAGCAGGGGGTCACCCCACCGGCGATTGCCGTGCGCCTGGGGATCAGTCGTCGACAGGTGTATCGCCTGTTGCGGGATTGCGCGCTGCCAGAACCGTCGCCGGTCCCGGCCTCCCCCCTGCCGGCCGCCTTGCTGGCCCAGGTGCAGCGGTATGTCACCGGCCGGCTCTACGTGCCGGCGCTCACGGCGGCAGCGCGGCGGCAGGGGCGCCTGCACCAGGCCTTTGCGGCGGGGGAGGCCACCGCGACGATTGCGCGCCGGGAGCGCTGCAGCGCCCGGCAAGTGCGGCGCGCACGCGCACGCTGGCGTGATACGCTGACACACACCGCCGACGTGCAGACCGATGCTCCTGCGCCTGTCCCTGGCTGAGGCGGACATGATTTCCGTGGAGATGTCACAGCAAGCGGTGGGAGTCGTACACGATATGAGTATCGCACGCGAGGGATGGGGATGGTGAGACGGCTGAAACATGGGCCCGTCAATGCGGCGAAGGTGTTGCCGCCCGCGCTCGTCACCGCGTTGCAGCAGGTGGCGGCGGGACGCCACGTCTATATCCCGGCCGTGGAATCGCCGGTCGTG
>Ga0172370_10009692_pt1 | contig 11202 bp, 6 predicted proteins | sample LakKiv5m_FD_114538 | JGI IMG/M metagenome (GOLD analysis project Ga0172370, IMG submission 114538) | Freshwater microbial communities from Kabuno Bay, South-Kivu, Congo - kab_022012_11.5m | ecosystem: Environmental > Aquatic > Freshwater > Lake | place: Democratic Republic of the Congo...
GGCTCGGCACGGCTTGTGCTGCGCAATAACGGAGCGGCGGTGGTGACCGGCACGCTTGCGGCTGAGATCATCCCCACCGACGGCGAGGCCATCCGCCTGAAGCCCCAGGCTGTGTCCGTGCGCGGCCGGAGCACGCTGTCGCAGACCATCGGATGGTCTTCGCTGCGCTACGGCGCCTATACCCTCCGCGCCGTCCTGAGGTCCGGCCTGCACCGGCGCGCATGGGCTGCGCACATTGCCGTCGTCCGCAGCTCGGACGTTCCATCGCGCACGAGCGACAGCCCATTCGGCGCATCCGGCAACATCGAGGGGTTCTCCGGATCCGAGATGCCTCTCGTGAACAGGCTCAGCCGCGGTGCCGGAATCGCCTGGGCGAGGCTGGGGCTGTCGTGGGAGCAGGTCAACCCGGCAAGAGGCGTCTGGGCATGGGACCCGCTCCAGCGCATCCCCGGCCCCGTCGGCTATGCCCTCCGGACAGGCGGGCGCGTCTACCGGGTACCGGACAGCCCCATCCTCTCCACGGCGGACGAGGTCACGCTTGCCTTCTGGGCGCGGGTAGCCGGACCCAACGGGCGCCGACAGTCGCCGGTCCACAAATGGGGCGAGGGCGACCGTCGCAACTACGGCGCCTACTTCGATAGCGCCACGGGCTGCTTCGCGTTCTCGGCCGGGTACGAAAGGCGCGTCGGCACGTACACGGACTTCGACTCAGGCTTCAGCGCCTGGGACGGCCAGTGGCACCACTTCGCAGCGACCTATTCGCGCCACGTCAAGCAGGTGTGCCTCTATGTTGACGGGAGCGTTCGAGCCGCCTCCTTCCACGACGGCGGGCGGCTCCGCACCACCGGCGCGCCCCTGACCTTCGGCGAGGACTGCCCGTGCGACCTGGATGAGGTGGTGTTGTACCGGCGGGCGCTTGGCCCAGCGGACGTCGCGGCCCTGGCACGGAAGGAGCGGCCCCCTCGTGACGGCATCATGGGGCGCTGGACGTTCGACGAAGCGCAGGGGCCGGCCCTGAACTGGGCGGGAACGGGCGCCGGTCCCCTCGAATCCGGTGACCCGGACGGAATGCGCGCGGCCCGGTCGGCTCGTGCACAGGGCATGGAGCCCCTCGTGATCCTGGGATTCCCGCCTGATTGGGCTTCCAGCGCACGTGCGGAGGCCGGAGCGGAGCGCCTCTGGGTTCACGCCCCGGCGCGGAACGCCTGGTCTGCCTACGTCGAGGGAGTTGCGAGGCAGTATCGCGATGTCGTGCGGTGCTGGGAGGTGTGGAACGAGCCGAACACCGAGGCCTTCTGGCAGCCCAGGCCCGACGCGCGCGCGTACCTCGAGACGCTGAAGACGGCTTACGCCGCAGCCAAGCGGGGAAACCCTCGATGCAAGGTCGTTATGCCCGGCCTGGCAGGGCCCTCTGACGCCCGTGCAGGCATGGCGTACATGGAGCAACTCCTGGCAATGGGAGGAGGCCGCTACTGCGACGCGATCTCGATCCACCCCTACAGATTGCGACCGCCTGAAGAGACCGGGCTGGCAGAGGACATCCGGCATATCGCGAAGGCGTGCGCCTCTCGCGGACCTTCGAAGCCGATCTGGATCACGGAGACCTCATGGCCGAGCGAAGCGGCGACCGGCTCATCGGAGCGTAGGCAGGCAGCCCTGCTCGCTCGCAGTTATGTACTGGCATTGAGCACGGGACTGGTTGAGAAGATCATGTGGTTCCGGCTGCATGATTCCGGCCCGGACCGGTTCTATCCGGAGGACAACCTCGGCCTCTGTTACAACGATCTGACACCCAAGCCTGCGTTCTTCGCCCATCGCACGATCGCGGTGCTGCTCGGTCGAGCCAGGCCCGTGTCGGCAGGACAGCCGGCACGCAAGGTCCGCCTTAGGACCTTCCATGCGTCAGGCGAGTCCCTGGCCGCGGCGTGGTCCAGCGACGGGCAACGGTGGGTCGCCGTTGACACGGGCAAGTCCAGGGTGCAGGTGACGGACCTGATGGGCAACTCGGAGCTTCGTCAGACGGACGGCGGCGTTCTGTTGCTTCACCTCGGCGACCTGATCACCTTCGTCCGGAACCTCCCTCCGAAGGTGTCGTGGTTGGGCGACCTCGTGTCCATTCCGCCCGTGCGGGTGCGGCCCGGCGGGTCGGTACGGGTGCCGGTGCGCATTCGCAACCCCTTCCGCGACGCGTCCGCGTTTCCCGTTCGGGCGGCGCTGACGGAGCATGGGCGTCCGGCGCATGGCTTGCGGGTCACGCCTCCTCTCGCCACAATCAAGGTACCTGCGCGCGGCACGGCGAATCTGGTCCTTACCATCACCGCGCCGGCGTCCGGCGATCGTTCCGAAGCGCGCCTCGCGGTGGAGGTACGGATGCGCGGGAAGGCGGTCGGCGAGGAGGCCGACGTCGAGCTTCGCTAAGGGAGGGATGCGATGCCGGAGCCATACACGGGCGAACCGAAGACAGGGTTCCTGAACGGCGAGCGGCTCTACCTCAGACCCGTCGAGCCCGACGACCTGTCGGTCGTGATGCGCATTCGCAACGACCCCGAGCTTCGGGCTCTCACGTGCGGTGTCGCGCCCATGTCGCGCGGTGATGCCGAGCGCTGGCTCGAGGAGCTCCGGCGCGAACGAGGACGCCTCTGGTTCGTGGTCGTTCTGAGAGACCGCGATAGGGTCATCGGCGAGGCCGGCCTGCTGCGCATCTTCCATGAGTGGCGCACTGCGGACCTCTCGGTGATGCTGGCGGACCGATCCTCCTGGGGCAAGGGGCTGGGCACCGAGGTCGCCGACCTGCTTATCGCCCACGCCTTCGGGACCCTGAGCCTGCACCGCCTGGCCGTGGGCGTTATCGCGTCCAACACCCGGGCGGTCCGGTTCTGGGAGTCCCTTGGCTTCCAAAGGGAAGGCATCCAGCGCGACGGGTGCTTCATGGGCGGCCGATTTCAGGACTTCATCATGATGTCGCTGCTCTCGACGGACGTAAGGCCCACTCGCAAGGGTTCGGGGCGGATTCAACTGGGCCAAGGACGCGTGCGCGTCCGGTGAATGAGCATCGAGCACATACCACACAGGACCTGTCCGGACAGCCCGCCCCAGGCACGGGAATCGATCAGGAATGCCTACTCGCGCACATGTAGAGTACGTGTCTGACAGCCCATACAGGCTCCTAAGCGTTGGCGCCGGGGTCCCGCTTGACGAGTTGCGTGGGCTTGCCAAGAGAATGCGACGACGGCTGCAGGTCGGCCTTCCTCCGGATCCGCCACCGGCGATCAGCAGGGATCTCGGAGTCGACAACTTATCGTCGCTGGACGAGGTCATCGGACAACTGGAGAGCAACGCGCGGGAGTCGCTTCGGTACCGGCTCTTCTGGCCCCACGTCTGGACTCCTGCTGCCCCGATTCAGCACGGAGTTGGTGACCTCGACAGCTGTGCCCATGGCAACCTCGACACGGCGATCTGTACGCACGCCCGCTTTGTCGCTGCTTGGTTGAGATTCTGCCTTGGGCACGATCCGGTTCGTCTGGCTTCTGCTCTGGCTGCGTTCAAGGAAGTGTACACCAACTCGCAGTTCGATGAGTATCTTCTGCGCTTCCCGAGGGCCGAGCACCCCGGCCCCGAGGACGTGTTGGACGTGCTCTATGACGTCCAGAAGTGGATGCACGAGCATCTCGCGGACAGAAGCTGCAGCATCGCGATGGAGTTGTGGCGCACGGGACGACACGCGGCAGCATCCGAGATCGTCCACGTCGTGTGTGATTCCGCCCTCCACAAGGACGCCAAATCGCGCGCATTGCGGCAGCACGTACGCCCCGAGGGCGACGCGGCAACCGAGCGGCTGAAGCGGGTGATCAGGTTCGCTCCGGCTTGGGACGATGCGTACACCGTCTACGACGGCTCTGAGGTAACGCCTCTGATGCGTCTGGCGCAAAGCGCTGCATCGGAGGTCCCGTCGTCGTCGGACTGGGGTCGGGCTGCACAGGAGCGGATCGACCAAGTCGCGCTCGCGCTTGGCGATCAGGCGAGGTCGATGGCGGCCGAGCAGGGCGACCAAGCCGCTGCCGTCAGTCTGCTCCGCCACGGGCTGGCACTCGAGCCGAGCGACCGAGCGGCTACTCAGCTCCAAGCAGACGAGGAGGCCGTGCTGGAGGGAGACTACGGCCTTGTTCCTTCGCGGCGCTACTGGGGGGTCACGTTCTTGGCGACGGCCGAGGAGTACGCCTACCCTCCAATATGCGCGTGTTGTTTGGAGCAGACGGACAACACGACAAGGATCGAGGCACGGTGGGAGGAAACCAGAGGAGCTGAGACGTTCCGCCACTGGCGGCACGTTCACATCCCGGTCTGTCCTGAGTGTCTGCGCCACTCGCGCGACTTCCGGGTATGTGGCATCGGTCTCGTGATGGGATCTGTAGCGGCGGCTGTCAGCTTCGCGACGGGGGTCCTTTGTCTGGGCGGCCGCCCCAACCCTTGGCTGCTGTCAGCCGTTACGGCCCTTGGGTCGTTGCTCGCGTTCCGTATGCTTGGGCGAGTTGTCCGTGTGCGCGATCTGCCGAGCCGACACGCGAGTCGGGGTCCTGCCGTGTGGATAGCATCTGCCTCAAGCTTGTACACGGTTCTGGGCTTCCGGAGCCGTACGTACGCGCGCAGATTCGCGGAGGCCAACCGAACGATGGCCGAACCGCACTCCGGCGGCTGGTGGTACGATCGCAGGAGCAGTCTGATCGCAGGTCAGTCCGGAGCCGCCCTCGGGACCGTCACTGTGGCTCTGGCGAGCTTGGCAGGCGCGATTGCCGCGAACATCGCGGCCACAGCACCGGGCCCGGTCGGACCGGCCAGCGCCGCTTCGGCAAACCACTTCGCCGGCAGGGCTGGCCGCGCCCCATCTCCGCCGCCGGTTCCGGGGCCGTACTCCCTGCCCGCCACCGACTCCGCCGCCAGCGTGCGGCGGAAACGCCTCCGCGCCGAGCACGACGCGCTGCAGTCCCAGCTTCGCGTCGCTGCGCCGGAGGTTGATGCCGACGAGGAGGCGCTGGGAGCGGAGGCAGCGGCCATGAGGCAGAGCGCGGCCAGCATCGATCTGGAACGCAGTGTGCTAGATCGGACCGACGGCGACGCAGTTGACCTCTTCAACGCGCACGTACGCGAGCACAACTCCCGCTTGCGCGAACATCGGGCGGCGGCGCGCCGGCACGATGCTCGCATCGACGCCTACAACGCGAAGGTCAGGAGGCTGGGCGACGTGGACAAGGCGCTGGCGGAAATGGGGGAGTGAATGAGCGAGGAACGTCTTGGCGATCGGCTCGGGCCGCCTATTCAGGCCATGGCCGAAGTTGTTCTGGACGCCTGGCGCGCTCAGTCGCGAGCGGCCGCCGACCCGAGCACCCCGGAGAGGGTTCGTGTCGCGATCGAGCGCATCGTCGAGCGGCTCGAGGACCTCGGGTTCACGACACGCGATCCGACAGGGGAGGGGTACGCGCAGGACATGATGGCGCGGGTTGTCGAACAGACGGGAACGGGTCCCCCCTTCCGGATCGCGGAGTGCTTGGCGCCCGCCGTCTTCTACTCCGGCAGGCTGTACCGACCGGCGGAGGTCACGATCGAAGGAGAGCGAGAGCATGCAGCGACAGACAGTTGATTACGGCATTGACCTGGGCACGACGAACTCCGTGATCGCCCGTGCGACCCGGAACGGTGTCGAGACAATCCGGAACGACCGAGACGAAGAGCTGACGCCATCGGCCGTCGCGGTAGACGCCGACGGTGATCTTCTCGTCGGTGGTGACGCATTGAACCAGGCCGAGCCGCCCCCTGCACGGGCGTTCAAAAGGCTGATGGGAACCGATCAGCGCATCGCCGTGGGACCTCGCGAGTTCTTGCCCGAGGAGTTGTCGGCCGAAGTACTCAAGGCTCTGAAGCAGGCCGCTCAGGTTCGGTACGGTGAAGCTCCGCGACAGGTAGTGGTGACCATACCGGCCATGTTCCTGCAGCCCCAGTGCGAGGCTACCCACCGAGCCGCGACATTGGCGGGGCTCGAAGCCGTGGCCCTGATTCAAGAGCCCATCGCCGCGGCTACGGCGTTTCTCGGGTCCGACGCGGCGGAGGGGTGCTATCTGGTGTTCGACCTCGGGGGTGGCACCTTCGACGCCTCCGTGGTGCGGCTTCGAGGCCGGCAGCTGACCGTGCTTGGGCATGGGGGCGACAGCTTCCTTGGTGGCTCGGACTGGGACCGCCTCCTCGCGGAGTGGGTGCTGGGACAACTCGAGCCTAGTTGCGGGAGGCTTCCAAGACTACGGGACGGAGCGGGGGCCTACAGGCTCCGGCGGGCGTGCGAGGACGTTCGTAAGCGCCTCACGACCCGCGAAGTGGCTTCTATCGACCTCTCGGAACTCCAGGTAGAGCCTCCAACCCTGAAGATACGCCGCTCCACGTTCGAAGCGGTGGTCGCCGATTCCGTGTCTCGATGCGTCGCCCTGGCGCACGATCGCCTCGAGGAGTCCAAGATCAAGAGCGATGATCTGCGCGGGATACTGCTCGTGGGAGGCCCAACGCGAACGCCGTACCTGCGCGCGCGACTCACTCAGACGTTTGGCGTTCCGTTGCTGCACGACCGAGATCCCATGACGGTAGTTAGCGAAGGTGCTGCGATCCACGCGTCCACTCTTCTCCTCGCCGAGGTTGGGGCATGGCGGCCTCGAAGACAGAGCGGTGAGGCCGAGATCGAGCTCCACTACGATCCCGTCGTCCAGGAGCGCTCTACTGTCGTTTCAGGGAAGGTGGTGGTGCCGGAGTCCTTCGTCGGCGAGGTGCGGATCCGGTCAGCTCAGGGCGACATTGACACGGGTTGGGTCCCTCTCAGGGATCGCGCGTTCGTCACGGACCTCTCGGTCGCGGACGCGAATGCCACGGAGTTCAGGCTTTCGCTGCGCGACAGCTCCGGCACTCTGCTGCAGGTCCATCCGTCGGCCTTCGCCATCCGTTGCGGGGTCGTGCCCGCTCGGCCCGTAACTCCATACAGCTATGGTGTGGTACTGCAGGACACGGAGGTCGGTTGGGTCGTAAGGCAGAGCGTGCCACTTCCGGCCTACGGCCGGTCGTCCTTCCGCGTCGCGTCCACGATCGCAGCGGGCGGCTCCGAACGCCGCGCCGTGTACTTCGTGGAGGGCTTATCGGAAACGGCCAGCGACAACACGAAGGTCGGCGAGCTCTGGATAGGCGGCACTGATCTTAAGCGCGCCCTGCGTGAGGGGGACGAAGTGGAGGTGCGCATCCGGATGGACGAGTCCCGGCGCCTTACTGCTCGCGTATGCCTTCCGCTCTACGATCTCGAATGGGACGTGGAGTTGAGATCACTCATCGCCTCCGCGCCGGTGGAGGACTTGCGCGAGTCTCTCAACGAAGCCCGGGAGACCCTGGCCCGCGTCCGTTCGGAGGTCTCAGAGGACGATGAGGGCACGTTCCTCAGAGCCCAAGGGGATCTCGATCGCGTCGAGGCCGAGCTAGAGGGCATCGCGTCTGCCGACGCTGAAGCCGCCCCGCGCGTCGCGAAGCAGCTTGCGGACTCCAAACCGCGCGTTCGGACTCTGGCGCGCACATATGAGGTCCGAGCGAAGCACCGGACCGTCCTTGAGGCCATTGATCGGGCAACGGAGATGGCGGACCGTTTCGGAGACTCTGTAGGAGCGGCTTCGGCTGACGAGATGCAACAGCAGGCCAACCGAGCGCTCGAACTGTCCGACATCGGGGGTCTAGACGCAGTCGAGAAGCGCGCGGACCGGCTCTTTTGGGAGCACTACGTCAAGACCCGCGAGTGCTGGACGGGCCTCGTGGCGTACCTGCAGGAGAGACGGGCCGACGCGACGGAGCCTGAGGCCTTCCATCAGTATCTGGTGCGCGCGCAAGACTGCCTCTTGCGCGAGGACCTCGAAGGCGTCAGGCTGAACGGAGTGCAAGCGATGCAGTACCTGCCCGATCGCGAGGCTCGGGAGAACCGGTTTTGGGCCTCGCTCTTGCGCGCGGCCTAGGCTGGTCCCGCGCACGATCGTCGCTTAGCCCGGAGGTGGGCATGAAGAAGGCCATCATAGCTGGTGTCAGGCAGGCTTGCCTCATGGAGGCGCCCAGCCCGAGGCCCGTCGCCGACTGGGCGCTGGTGAAGGTCCTGGTTGCGCCCATGTGCACCGAGTACAAGGCGTTTCTCGCGGGCGGGCGCCATGAGTTTCTCGGCCACGAAGCGGCCGGCGAGGTTGCGGAGGTAGCTCAGCCCTGCGGCGTCCAGCCGGGCGACCGGGTTGTGGTGATGCCCCAGTACCCCTGTGGGCGGTGCGTCCTGTGTCTCTCTGGTGAGTACATCCACTGTGAGAACTGCCCATCGTTCGATGCGTTCACCGGCAGTCCCGAGGGAAAGGCGACCTACTCGCAGTATCTCCTGAAGCCCGCCTGGCTTCTGCCGCGGATACCCGATGACCTGACCATCGAGGAGGGGTCGCTGGCCTGCTGCGCGCTCGGTCCCTCGTTCGGGGCGTTCGATCAGATCCGTCTGAACGCGTTCGACACCGTTCTCATCACCGGATTGGGTCCCGTGGGCCTGGGCGCCATCGTCAACGCCCGCTTCCGCGGCGCACGCGTGATCGGGGTCGAGAGCCATCCGTGGCGCGTGGAACGTGCCGCCGCCCTCGGCGCGGTGGCGGTTCTCGATCCCCGAGACCCCGAGTGTCTCGGCAAGATCCGCGACCTGACGCAGGGCACGGGAGTGGACGCCGCGCTCGACTGCAGCGGCGTGCCCCAGGCGCATCGGCTCTGCATAGACGCCGCTCGCCGGAAGGGGAGGGTAGCCTTCGTCGGCGAATGCGGCGACACGACGTTCCTCAGGGTCTCGGACGACATGATCCGAAAGGGCCTGACGGTCGTGGGCTCATGGCACTACAACCGGGCCCGCGTGCCGGCCGTGTTCGACGTGGTGCGGCGCATGCGATCGGAGATCGGCTTGCTCGTGAGCCACGTTATGTCCATGAGCCGGGTTCAGGAGGCATTCGAGATCTCAGCGTCGCACGATTGCGGGAAGATCCTGCTCCACCCCTGGGACTGAACGCTCGGGGCCACAACGCGCCATATGGCGGGTGAGGAATGCGGGGCGCGCCGTCCGGGGTTTCGTCACGGTCGGCGCGGACGAGAGGACCTTCGCTTCAACTGGGGAGCCACCCCGCGCCGACCTGCTCAACCGCCGGACGGGCCTGGCAGCGAAGGAGACGCACGGGCGATCAGCCACAGCCGGCGGTTGAGTGGAGGCCCGCGCCGCGGACGGTTGCCCCGTGCCTGAAAGAGGCCGCCCTCGGTCTGCGACGACTTGCGCGGGCCTCGTAACGAAACCCCGGCTGAGCGTGCGTGACGTGCCGTCCGGGGCTTCGTTACGGTCGTCGCGGCCCCGGTGGTTGAGTAGCTCGGCGCGGTCGCTGCGTGGCCGTGTGCGCACAGAGCCATGTCCGCGCCGAGCGTATCGAAACCCAGGGGCCGCGCATCCGCGAGCATGCCGCTGGACGACGATGCTCGGTCGGATCCGTGTCGCGTTGACGCGCCGACCCGCTCAACCGCCGGACGGACGGCCGCGTCTGACGTGCCCCAGCCCGATCGCCGCGTCCGCCGCTTCGCGGTTCGGGTAGCATATCCCGCCGGCTCACGAACGGGCCGGCAATCCCGGAGGATCACGCGCCTTGGAGATTCGTCGCGTCCGCGAGGACGAGAAACACCTGGCCCTCTACCTGTCCTCGCTTGCCTTTCTGTACGGCAGGCGCAGAACCCCGTGGGAGGATGACCCCGATCAGCCGGACACCGTGGCGTTCGGCGTATGGGATGACCGCGGCTACCAGGCGCAGGCGATCGTCCTCAGTTTCGCTGCCAGGATGGGGCCGGAGGTCGTCATGCCCATGGGCGGGATCGCGGGCGTCGCATGCATGCCTGCGGCCCGAGGGCGCGGGTACGTCCGGGCGGTCATGGTCCGTACGCTCGAACATATGAGAGAGGTCGGCCAGACGATCTCGACCCTCTTTCCCTTCAGCTTCGACTTCTACAGGGAGCTCGGCTGGGAGTGGGTGGGCGTCGAGCGGCGCTACAGCGTGTCTTCTCAGGTCCTGAAGTCGGCGCAGGACACGGAAAACTGCGTGCAGGCCGGACCTGAGGACCGGCCCAGGATCGTGGAGACATACCGGCGCTTCTCCAACGGCTACAGAGGCATGCTGGAGCGAGACGAGAAGCTCTGGAACAAGAGGCTCGACGGCTCGGAGGAGCACCACACCTGCACGTTCCTCTACGAGGGCACGTCCGGTGTCGAGGGGTACCTGATCTACACGGGCGGCAGCGGCGAGTGCATGGATCTGAGCGAGTTCATCTGCCTCACGCCGAACGCGCTCCGGGGGTTGCTGGGCCTCCTCCGGCGGCTGAACATGCAGACGAGACGGTTCGCATGGTCGGCGCCGGATGACGACCAGCTATGGAGCGTATTCTGCCATCACGCCGTCGAGACCCGCATCGCGCCGGTGACGCAGGGGCGCGTGGTGGACCTGGTCGGCGCGCTCCAGGCGTGGAAGCCGAACGCCGCAACAGAGGGCCGTTTCACCGTGCAGGTTGCCGACGAGCACGCGCCGTGGAATGCCGGCGTCTGGGAAGTCGAGTTCGGGGGCGGCTCCGTGCGGGTCCTGCCCGCGAGGCGCGAGGCACAGCTCAGCCTGGACATACAGGCGCTGAGCCAGGCGTTCTTCGGTTGGCCCGATGCGGAGGCGCTGCGACGCGCCGGGCGTCTCTCCGTGGCCGACGAGGCGGGCTTCGAGGCCTTCCGGACCTGCCTGTCCGGTCCCATCATGTGGATGAACGACAGCTTCTGACAAGGCGCATGGGCGGTTTGCGGACGCAGACCAGCAGGTCTCACTACCAGAATAGCAGTCGCGCGTTGCCCTCGCCGCAGGAGTCCGCCCCCTGAAGCGCGAACACAGACAAGCTACGGACCGAATGGTCTCGCCGCGCTGAAAGCACCTGGAGGATCCCTCATAGTGAGCAATACGAACTCCGATTCCCGCAAACCGAACATCCTGCTGCTCGGCATCGATTCGCTGAGCGCGCGCAACATGAGCTGCTACGGCTACCATCGCCTGACCACGCCTCACATGGACCGCTTCGCTCAGGGCGGCACGCTGTTCGAGAACTACTTCAGTCCCC
>Ga0172370_10009694_pt1 | contig 11200 bp, 10 predicted proteins | sample LakKiv5m_FD_114538 | JGI IMG/M metagenome (GOLD analysis project Ga0172370, IMG submission 114538) | Freshwater microbial communities from Kabuno Bay, South-Kivu, Congo - kab_022012_11.5m | ecosystem: Environmental > Aquatic > Freshwater > Lake | place: Democratic Republic of the Congo...
GATGAATACCGTCAATTACAAATGACACTGGTTCTTCATCCTGATGAGGGATCCGTGATCCCGGGTAGCGGTGGCTTGAGAAAAACGCGTTGGTCTTTAGCTGGTCATGGAAAACGAGGCGGTGTTCGCATAATTTACTATTGGGCTGTTGTGCAAGACAAAATACTGATGCTTTTTATGTATGCAAAGAACGAACAGGATGATCTAACACCTGAGCAATTGAAAGTTTTACGGAAATTGATCGAAGAGGAGTATCCATGAAAGATGAATTATTTGCTGAACTGGTCGCCAGCTTAAAAGAAGGTGGAGCGATTCTGCGTCGTGAAAAAGAATCCGCACGCAGTTTCCATCTGGATCGTATGGATATCAAGCAGATACGCGAAGGTTACAAACTAACCCAGGAGCAATTTGCAGCAATGTTGGGGATCAGCGTGCGTACACTAAGGAATTGGGAGCAAGGCCGGCGTGTACCCGAAGGCCCGGCCTTGGTTCTTCTGCGAGTGGCTGAGAAGCATCCAGAAGCTGTTTTGGATGTAGTTGCTGTCTGAAATTACATAACCACCTTTACTTCTCCCGCGCGGACCGAGTCGTATATATGGGTATAAGTTCCGACCTGCAGGACTTGGGATCACCAAATAGAGAAATTAATATGTATTTGACACGCCATCCCTATATTCAGGGATGAAATTGTAAATTCCATTCCCATCAGGATGCCGCGCCTCTCTGTTGTCACGCAGGGAGCGCCTACGGGCTGTTCGCCACGAAATTCCGCTATTGGATAGCGGAATTTCGTGGTAATATGTAGATATGATTGACCGTACTCATCTCAGACAAATTGTCCAAAAGAAACTCGATGCCAATCGAGTCGTAGCTCTGATCGGCCCCAGGCAATGCGGTAAAACCACCCTGGCGCGAGAATTCGTCTCCCCAAGCTCCGTCAATTATTTTGACCTGGAAGACCCATTGAGCCTGGCGCTGCTCGACCAACCCATGACCGCTTTGCAGGACCTGACAGGCCTGGTGGTTATCGATGAGATTCAACGGCGACCGGACCTATTTCCCGTGCTGAGAGTGCTGGCAGATCGTAATCCGCTCCCTACTCGTTTTTTGATCTTAGGCAGCGCTTCACCCGAACTCTTGCGACAATCTTCTGAGAGCCTCGCCGGGCGCATCTCTATCCTTTCCATGAGCGGATTCAGCCTTGAGGAAGTGGGGGCGCAGGCACAAAACGCTCTCTGGCGGCGTGGTGGATTTCCGCTTTCATTCATTGCACCCAGCGAAGAAGCCAGCATGGAATGGCGCAAAGATTTTGTGTCTTCATTTTTAGAGCGAGACATTCCCCAATTCGGGTTCAGCATTCCTTCTGCCAGTCTGTTTCGCTTCTGGAGTCTGCTGGCCCACTATCACGGGCAGGTCTGGAATGCTGCTGAAGCTGCTCGTACTTTGAACGTCAGCGAAGGCACGGCGCGCCGGTATGTCGATTTGCTTCACAACCTGTTTATGGTACGGCTGCTTCAACCCTGGTATGCCAACCTGGGAAAACGACAGGTGAAGTCTCCAAAAGTCTATATTCGTGACACGGGGTTGCTCCACGTTCTCCTGGGGATCCGCACCGAACGGGAACTGCTTTTGCACCCACGTAGCGGCGCGTCTTGGGAAGGGTTCGTGATCGAAGAGATGATCAAAGCGACTGCTCCAGAGGAAGTCTATTTTTGGGGAACCCACTCCGGGGCCGAATTGGACTTGCTCATGATTAAAGATGGCAAGAAAATTGGCGTGGAGTGTAAACGCGTTGACGCTCCACATCTGACGCCATCTATGCTGGCAGCAAAGAAAGATCTAGAATTATCAACCCTGCTGGTCATTTACCCTGGATCAAAACGCTACTCATTGGCCGAGGAAATCAGGACACTGCCACTTTCCAACTTGGCCGAAGAGGGTGCGCAGCGAAGTGAATAACAAGTGATAGTTATAAAATCACCCTAACCCAATTGGCGCGGACCGAGTCGTATGTATGGGGGTATAAGTTTAGGCCGCGGATGGGGGTGTAGCCAAACCAATCTCGCCAATTACACACTCAATCCAACCCCCGACTAATTGCGAAGCTATCGGGGCGTTTTGTTATATAATCATCATAGAGGCATATGAAATGACCAGTCGCAAGCCATCTCCTTCCTACATCTGGGATTACAACATCAGTGAACAGGAGTTCCAGGAAATCCTGGCAGGTGAACGTGTATTTGGACGCTTGGATCAGGATTGGGCTGCTTTGCGCCTGCTGGAATATGCTCCTTATGAAGATATTGTGCGCCTGCTTGGTTTTGCCCGACTGGTGCAAAACTGGTCGCGCTGGCGGCCGCATATTCGTTCCAAAAGCCGCCAGCGCGGTTTTGACTTCCTGGTGGCCTGGCTGCCTGAAAAGCACCCCGAATACTGCCATGAGTAACCCGGATTTTTATTTCACGCAGCTATATCCCTTTCAAGATCAGTCCTTGAAAATTATCAGGCAGGTAGAAGAGCGCCCCGCGATCTGGAATTGTTATTGAGATGATACTTGCAAAGGGTGATTTTTATTCTCGTCGGGATGTAAATCTAAAGAATCCGGCAGAATCCGGCAGAATCCGGCAGAATCCGGCATTACTTTGGATTGGTCAAAACATAATAAGTAGCCCGGCCTTTGCCAACCTTCTTTATTAAGCCAAAACCATCAAGCGCTTGCAAATCCGCCCGGGCTGTACGAGCGGCAAGCAATCCACCGTTCACCTGAATATATTTTTCGACTGTTATAGAGCCAGATTGTTTGAGATAATCTAAGGCTGCTTTTTGCCGAAGATTAATTTCAAGGCCAATTTCCTGATTTGGAGCATCTGATTGTGGCTTGGTTGGTTGACCCAGGCGTAGAGTGTAAAAAGCCCAGCGCCTGGTTCCGTGCATTGCAATAACCCCTGCATCCACTATTCCTCGCAACTCCCGTGTAGCCACCAGGCTATCGACATTATTCAAACGACAGTAATCAGGATTGGTGATCCGCTGATGACGGTATAGATACGCCAGGGCAGTGCGCTGGCGCGGGTTGAGCGGCAGGCTGGCGTAGCGGCTCAGCCAAGCAACGGTTTCGGGATCAAGTAAGGATTGGTTGGAGAATACTACCGTGAAGTAGGTGCGCGTATCATGAAAGCGCGGCGGCTCTAAATGCGCCTCACGCAACGAATTGAGCATTGCACCAACGCCCGATCCACGATCTTCAACCAGGCCGATCTCATTCAAAATACGCATGATCTGTTGATTGCGGGTAGACTGAGCGCTCTCAAGGTTGGCTTCTGTGACAGGGCCAAACAAACCGCCAGGGGTCATCACTTCCAGGCGATCAACAAACATCTCAATTCGCACGTGGCTGCCCAGCATGTACGGGCTGTAATCTCGATGGACAACGGCGTTGATCAGCGCCTCGCGCAACGCTTCTTCAGGATAGGTGTACATACACGAATGCAAGTGATCCGGTTTCTAAGAAGCCCTCTCTTTAGTTGTTGGATGCAACTCTGAAATCGTGATCATATCTATTGAATAAAGAGGTTGGATGACACTTTCTAGTTTGCTCAAATTTCAAATCCCCGAGTTCTTCAAACTGGACAATAAAAAGGAAAAGAGTTACACAGTAAACATACCGGAAGGAATCGCCAATCAGATAGCTGAAAAGCTAGAAGACCTGGCCGCATCAATCGGGATGTCGGCAGTGAGACGCTCTGTGACAGCGCGCGGGCGGAATGATCTGGCTGCCTCACAGGAAATAATGGACGAATGTAACACCAAAATGGCTCAACTGGCAGCTATTGTTGCAGCCCTGAAACACTAACAACCGAAGAAAGGAAGTGTATGATGAACGCATCTGTAAACGCGAGTGATTTCGCGCGGGAATTGAGCATTGTCTCTCGCGCGCTCAGCCCAAGAGCAGTTTTACCTGTACTCGAAAACTTCCTGTTCGATTTCAAAGATAATCAACTGGCGATTGCAGCGACGAACCTGGAATGCGGCATCGCCTCCAAGATTGTGGCGACCGTGGACGCTCCGTGGTCAACCACCGTCCCTGGCAAAACCATCCTGGATATTGTTTCCACCCTGGATGGCGTGATCGCCATGACCTTTGACCCCAAGACGCAGACGATCAAGATGACCTGCGGGAAAACCAAAACTACGATCAAGTGCATTAACGCCCAAGAGTTTCCGCCCTTCAAAGACTTTCCAGCCAATCCCGTCATGGCTTTGAACGGTCAGGAATTGAAGCGCAACATCGGGCGCGTTGCGATGGCGGCTGCAACGGATGACGCCAGTCCCGTCTTGACCTGTGTCAACTTCAAGACCATAGATACAATGCTCAAAATCTCAGCCGCAGATGGCTACCGCCTGGCTGAGTTGAAGTACAAACTGCCTCAGCCACTGAAAGAAGATATTGATTATTCGATACCCGCTGCATCCATCCGGGAGTTAGCCAAAGTGATCGGCGATTCCGCAGGCAATGTATCCATTACCCCAGGGCAGGGGGCGGTTGGATTTCACATTGGCCAGCGGATGATTTTTATCCAGCGCGTGGATAGCGCCTTCCCGGACACACAACGCATTGTCCCGACCAAATTCGGCACAACGGTTGTGGCAGAGATCGGGGCGGCTGTCGCTTGCCTGAAACAGGCCAAGGTATTTGCCACAGATAACAGCCGTGTGACTTTCAAGGTCAAGCAGAATGCTCCCGTAATCATCTCTGCCGCTTCTGATGAATGCGGCAACACCGCCAGCGAACTGCCGGCAGTCAGCACAGGGGATGAAGTGTTGATCCACTTCAATATCCGGTTCATGTTGGACGCCATCGAAAGCGGCGTTAAGGGAGACACCCATTTCAGCATGAAACTTGCTGGCCCGACCGGCGCCTGTCTGATTACCGGCTCGGACGGCAACGACGAATATCTGTATGTTGCCATGCCGATGCAACTGGCCTGAGCGCGTTTTGAAACACCGTTTTCAGCAGATATGCTAGAATTTTTTCTAGAAGGAGACCCGGATCATGAAATCACGCAATAACTATTCGTTGAAAAACTCGTTGTACCCCGAAGCGCAATTGCGCCAACATGAAGACGGCAGTTGGATTTTCGAGGACATTGAGGGCGCAATGTTCCGCACCAATCCCGACGGCGCTGGCTTGTGGGTCAATCGCGGCGAAAGCAAAGGCATCGCCGGTTGGCATCAATGTCTTGGCGCATCCGCTTTTGTGGTTGATGAGAGCAACATCGTTGAGAAAGTGAAGGAATTCCTGGCGCTCGGCATCATGGGCGGCGATATCTCCAGCGGCATCTGGTTTTCACCGCTGCCGATTCCGGGCAATGTGGAAGCGCAGCCGGCAGCGGCTGACTTCTTCACGCCTGGCTCAGGAGACGCATTACCCGTTCCTGTGTAACCCCCAACAACCTGATGGTGAATAAGCCGGGTCGCAAGCCCGGCTTATTGCTGCATATAGAGAAAGGGATAACATGGCCGAAGACACCTACGGTTTAGCGCGCTTTAAGCAGGCGCTGGCTCTATATGATTCCGGTAAGTTCATCGTCGCCAGGGAGAAACCCTACAATGGTTTTCTCGGCAATGAAAAGGTTGGGATACTGGCCGGACGCCACTACGATCCCAATAACTCGTACAAATTCTACGATGGCAAAACCTCGTGGGGCTTTTTCAACTATAACTATGACGCGAGAGTGTGGGTACTCGAAAAGGGGGAGGTCCCTGAAAAGTATCAGGGCGAAAACAAGCCCAAGCGCCCACACGCAGCAACGGCAGTCATCTATCCCAGACACACTCTGATCAATATCGGCGATGGCGTCAGAGTCGTTGACGCAGATATTGATGTCCCCCCTCAAGTGCGTTACGGTCCAACCAATTACATAAACGAGCAGCTCAACAAAGATGAATTGCCCATTTTTGTATGGAAAGCGGAATTTGATCCTTCCTGGGAAACTGCACAGAATGAAAAGGGAGATACATTGCGCGTGTTCAACGACAGCATCCAGGCGATTGCCAGCGCCGCCATTTGCGATGAGAACAGGATGCAACTGGTGGCGCTCCAATATATGCCCAATGACGCGCAGATCGCAAAGGCCATTCGCGCCACGCTGGCGAATAACAACTCGAAGGAATTCATCACCATCTCTGGCGCAGGGGAGCGATACACGCTGCGAGGCGCAAAAAAGGGCTTTCCTGCGGCTGTGGTGAATACCAAATCCAAGACCACCCAGGGCGCGTCGGTCGGGGTGGTCGTGCTAGTCAATCCGCTGACCGGAGACCCGCAACTCTGGACTGAGGATTACTTCTATGTGATCGCAACACCGAACCAGGACCTGGAAGCGGAGTTCGTCACGCGCCTCAACCTGGCGCTGCCCTGGCCTGTACAACCGGAATGGGCAAACTATCTGCTGGCTGAGGGGCGCAGCGGCGATCTCGTCCAGGACCTGGCGATTATCGGAGACGAATTCGCTAAAGCGGTTGCCGTTCACAAAAACGATGAAGGATGGCGCGAGATCATCGCCAAAGGATTAGAGGGGGAGTACATCCGTTTCCAGACCATTGAACAGGTAGATAACCATGGCTAGACTGGCAGCTCAGGCAAAATTATTGTTTTATCCGACCGATCCAGGACTGGTAGAAACGCTCGCATCCTGGTTCAAAGTAGAGAAGCAAGCTCGGATTGTTGACCCATGTTGCGGCAAAGGAGACGCGCTGGCGCTATTCGCCTCCAGGTTTGATCCTAAACCCGTCACATCCGGTATAGAAATTTCGTATAGCCGAAGCGCTGAGGCAGCGCAGAAGCTGGACCTTGTGCTAACCACTTCGTTCTATGATGTGTCCAGCGACGCCAACTGGAGCCCGCGCAGCGTCGGTCTGGTTTTCAACAATCCTCCATACGATTGGAGTCATCTGGAGGAAATGACCAAATTTGGCAACCGGCGGCACATCCGGCATGAGCGGGAGTTTATCGAACGCTCAACGCCCAAGATCGTCCCCGGCGGACACCATATAATCATCATCCCGCGCGCTATGTTGGGTGGGGAGGAGCTGTTAGGCTCTGGTTCAGAAGACCGTACCGCCCGCCACCTGCTGGGCTGGTTCGAGAAAGTTATCGTCTGCCGGGCTGACAATGACGACTGGAAACGTTTCAGCCAGGTTGTGGTATTGGCGCTCAACAAGCGCGCGGAGTACGCCCATCCGACCAAAGAGGAAATGGCGGCAATTACTCAATACGCCGCTGATGATATTGAAATTCCAATCATTCAACCTGGAAATGGGGAATTTGTCATCCCGCCGATCCCAGACGGGAAGTTTGTGTTCACTTACAAGCCAAACGATCCAAATGAGATCGTCCGTTTGGGCAAGTTAAATTCACCGCTCAAGACGCCAGAGTACGAACGCCTGGTTTATGTGCGTCCGCTCGGCGCGCCGTTTCGTCCAGCCACGCCGCTCAAGATTGGGCATATCAGCATGCTCATCTCGGGGCAGGAAACCGGTATTCTGAGACTGACCGATGAATCCGGGAAAGCAATCGCCGTGAAAGGCATGGCGCGCAAGGTCGCCGATACTACCGCGAAAGACAATTTCAACGAGGAAGGCGAGCATACCAGCACCAGCGTCACTCAGAAAGAGCGGCACGTTGTTACGCTGGCGATCGTGCGCGAGGATGGTAAAACCGAGCTACTCGACGACAGCGCAAAAGTCGGCAAGTTCATCACGGATCACGCCGATGAGATTGCCGATGCAATCTTGGATAAGAACAAACCGCTTTATGACTATCTGCCAGGCGAAGAAGAACTCAGCGAATTGAAAGGGGTGGGGGTTGGTCTACCCCCGCTGCCGGGGCGCAAAGAGCGCGGCTTATTCCTAACTCAGAAGCACTTCGCCATCGGCGCCAAGCGGGTCTTGCATGAATATAAATCAACGATCATCAACGCAGAAATGGGTTTTGGCAAGACTTCCACTACCGTTGGCATCCTGACGATCATGAAGGCGTGGCCCGCGCTGGTGTGGTGTCCAGGGCACATGACGCAGAAATGGGCGCGCGACATCCGCATAGCGGCTGACCCTGAGCAGCCGATCACTCCCAGGATCATTACCCGCCCAACGCTGGATAGTTATCCGGTGTCCAACCCAACCGAGGAACAGATCAAAGACGAGCAACTTTTTCCAATGGGCAATGGAATATATTTAGCGAAAGCCCCCAGGTGGTTCTGGATCAAAAAAGAAATCGAACAGCTTGGAGGGGAGGTGGTCGAGACCCATCGTTCCCAAGTTGAGCCGGAATGCACCAACGATCCTGGTATGCGCCGGCGCGTCGTTGTGAAATGCGCTGACGCTACGGCTTACAACAAACTGGTCGCTTTGTTCATGAAACAAAGTTTCAAAGACAAAGAGAAAACCATCGCTCCAACTGTGCTTTCTTCGACAGACGCGAAGACGGGTCTGTTGTCCATGAATGTCGCCTATTGCGACCGTGACGAATACACTCTGAAGGACTTCTACGACGATTACAAAGCGGGTCTGCTGGGCGAGCGCGCGGCAGCGATCTGCGGCTTTGAGCCGGTGAAATATGATTCCGGTTGGGATAAGACGCAGCCTGGCGTCATCTACCGGACAAAGCGCGTCAGGCCGGACGAGAATAGCCGCAAGACGATCCTGAGAAAGATCGCCTGCTGCTCTTACTGCGGCGCAATTGTCGAAGACCTGTTGGGCAACGACAAAATCGCGCACCATGAATGTAGCCATGTCCTGGAAAAGAACGGGAAGCCCACAGCGGAGCAGAGTATTGACCGCAAAACGGCTCTATACAACTTCACCCGTTGGCGTCGTGTTGGGTTAGCGCGCCTGATCCAGAAACAATATTCACATTTCTTCAAGATCTGCATAGCAGATGAGATCCATAAGGCGAAATCAGGAACTACAGATATCGGTGTGGCCGATCAACGCCTGATTAGCAGCATTCCATACAATGTTGCTCTAACTGGCACGCTCTTTGGCGGCGCTGCCGGCAGCCTGTTTTACCTGCTTTACCGGCGCGTACCGGAGGTCAGGAAACTGTACGAATTCGACGACATTTTCCGGTGGGTTGACCATTACGGGCTGTGGGAAATGTCATGGTCTCAAAACGAAAGGATCGTCGAAGGGATGGGCGCTTCTACCGGCGTGCGTCGGGTTGGATTCAGACGCCGTGAGTTGCCAGGCATTGCGCCTGGGGCGATCAGGTTCTTGCTCCCCATCACACTGTTCGGTAATATCACCGACCTGGGTTATGAATTGCCGCCACTGTACGAAGATGTGGTTGCGCTGGATATGCTGCCCAACCAGGCCAAGCAATACTCAGAAGCCAGCAAATTCATTCTGAATGCGGCTGTCCATCTCGCTCAGACATCTCACGATCCGGGCGGTTTGAGCGTGTGGTTCAACACAGTGCGTTATCGCCCGGCGTCCGCTTTTCGAGCTGAGAGAGTGCATTACGAAAGCAAAAAGTCTGAAGCGGTAATTGACTTTCCCCTCCCGCCGGTCATTGACATGGGACAACCCTGGTTGCCCAAAGAAAGGAAACTGGCCGAGATCGTGCGCGCCAATATGGAGAAGAACCGTAAAACCCTGGTGTTTGTCGAACAGACTGGCACGCGCGATATCCGGGAGCGGATTGAGTTGGCGCTCAAGAATCTGGTTCCAGGCGGCAAAGTCCATCTGGTTGAAGTCGGTTCTCTCTCAGCCAGCGATATGGCGCCCGTAAAGCGGGAGTTGTGGATCAAACACAACACACCGGGGATGAACGCCATGCTGGTTAATCCCAAACTCGTGGAAACGGGTCTGGATTTGGTCATGTTTAGCGACCTGGTGTTTTACGAAACCACCACCAGCTTGTACACCTTGTGGCAGGCCATGCGCCGGGTGTGGCGGCTTGGTCAGGCTTCCGATGTGCAGGTAACGTTCCTGGCCTACAAGGGTACCATGGAAGAAATCATCCTGGACCGCATGGGCAAAAAGATGAAATATGCCCAATTACTCTACGGCGAGTCTGCGTCTGGCGTCCTGGTGGATGACAGCGGCGACGACGATATGCAGCGCGAGATCATCCGCGACGCTCTGCAGGGCAAAGCCTTTGCCAGCGTTGGAGAGACCATCCAGCATATCTTTGGCACAGGCGCTGAACGCACCCAGCGGATCAACACAGAGCCGCAAGGCAGTATGATCGCCGCTTCGCCTGTGGTTACTGTGGTAGAACTGCCAGGCGGGGAGGCTGCTCAGATAAGCCTGTTCCCTGGGTTTTTGCCAGCGCAAGGGATCAAAAAGCGTAAGCTAAAATCAAAGGCAGCTCCTTCGGGACAGATTTCCTTTTGGGGATTGGGGTAACGGAGATCGCGGGCGCGGTTGAAGGGGCAGTATCTATCGCTCGGAGTCTCAACCGCGCCCTGTATCTGGCAGAACGTTCGATGGAGAGGTAAACTATGCTATGCTTTGATAGTGCAGAACGAGATGTAAATGTTGTGGGCTTTATTCAAAGTCCAACGGGAGTACCATAGATGGTTGACTGGTATCATTTCACACCGAGGGATTTTGAATATGACTTTGAACGAGACGAACTTGCTGCACATCGAGTCAAATTTTAGGAGACCGTAGAATGCTTTTTCTTGAGCTTCGAAGTACGGCGAAATAAGTCTTATCGAGATCGGTATCAGTTGATTGGCAGAACGATACATGAACAGTGGAGACCGGCAGGGTCTTTCTGAGCAAGAAAATTGACAGAATTGTTACCGTGCAAGCTGATAACGGTTCGGCCTGGGACAAGCCGATTCGAGTCTGGAAAGATAAGCCGGTGTCATTATCTATTTCCGCTGAGTTGACAGCGCGGGCAGCCTTCCTGGCGCAAATATACCGGACAAAGAGCGTCGAGGAATGGCTGCCACAAGTGATCCAAGAACGTGTGGAGCTAGAAGAGGCAGCTTTCGTTGGAGTGAAACAAGAGCTGGCAAAAGCTGATTAAACGCCGACCGGCTGGTACGCAGTGAGTGGATATTCCACACCAACGTACGGAATATCCTGAGCAAATTGCACCCAGACCGCCCTGCACAGGGGCATGGCCGAACTGGGCCAGGAAGGATTAATCCACATCCGAAAATGCTTGGTAAAATTTTATTATGAGCTA
>Ga0172370_10009695_pt1 | contig 11200 bp, 8 predicted proteins | sample LakKiv5m_FD_114538 | JGI IMG/M metagenome (GOLD analysis project Ga0172370, IMG submission 114538) | Freshwater microbial communities from Kabuno Bay, South-Kivu, Congo - kab_022012_11.5m | ecosystem: Environmental > Aquatic > Freshwater > Lake | place: Democratic Republic of the Congo...
ACGCGCAGCAGCTTGACCTGGAGGGACATCGGCATCTCACCGATCTCGTCGAGGAAGAGCGTGCCCCTGTGCGCCTCCTCGAAGAGCCCCCGGCGCGTCTGGTTGGCGTCGGTGAACGCGCCCTTGACGTGGCCAAACAGCTCGCTCTCGAGGAGGTTCGCGGGGATCGCTCCGCAATTGACCGCGACGAAGGGCTCTGCCGCGCGGCGCGAACGCTCGTGCAGCGCGCGGGCGACGAGTTCCTTTCCCGTGCCGCTCTCGCCTGTGACGAGCACGGTCGACTTATAGTCCGCGACCTTCTCGATCACCCGATAGAGCAGCTGCATCGCGGGCGCGCGACCCACGATGCGGCCGAGCCCCTCGCGTAGCGATGCGGGGCAGCTCGTGCGCGAGGGTTGCGGTGCGCGTCGCTCGAGCGCGAGGCGCAGCTTGAGCGTGAGCTCGTCGAGTCGGAACGGCTTCGACACGAAGTCCGAGGCGCCGAGCCGCACCGCCTCGAGCGCGCGCTCGATGGATCCATACGCGCTCATCACGAGCGCGGCCGGCATCGAGGGCATGCGGCCGGCGTCCACGTCCGCGCGGACGGTCCGGAGCAGATCGAGCCCGCTCATGCCCGGCATCTGGACGTCGACGAGCAGCACGTGAGGCAGCTCGCCGGCGCGGAGCCCCTCGAGCGCGGCCTCTGCCCGATGGAAGACCCGGACGGCGCAGCCTTCGCGTGCGAGGTGCGCGCGCAGCAGCTCGGCGAAGGGGGCTTCGTCCTCTACGATGATGACGCTGAGTCGATCCTTGCCGTCGCTTGCCACGATGCGCGCTCCCGGAGCCGGCGCTAGGATGGCGCGTCGCCTTCGCGGCCGCAAGCAGCCGGTCACTCCAGGACGAGATCGTCGCGGTGCACGGCCTCTCGCCCGCACGTGTAGCCGAGCAGCGCCTCGATCTCGGAGGACTGGGCGCCTGCGATCCGGCGGAGATCTCCTGAGGCGTAGGCCGCGAGGCCACGCGCGATCTCTCGGCCGCCGGGGTCGAGGATAGCAACGGGATCCCCCACACCGAACTCGCCTTCGACGCCCACGATGCCGCTCGGCAGCAGGCTTTTGCCCCGCTCCACGATCGCCTTGACCGCACCGGCGTCGATCCGGACGGACCCGGACGGCCGCAGCGTCACGGCGATCCATCCCCGCTTGCCGCGCGCCGGATCGTCGCTCGGCGCAAAGAGCGTGCCGACATCGTCCGCCCGCAGCGCGGCCTCCAGCGCGCCCGCGCGCTTGCCCGCCGCGATCAGCACGGGGATCCCGAGCCGCGTCGTTGCGCGCGCCGCGAGCAGCTTCGACGACATGCCGCCCGTGCCGACCCGACTCGACGAGCTGCCCGCGAGGCCAAGCACCGCGTCATCGATCTGCGAGACGAAGGGCAGCCGCGCTGCGCTCGGATCACGCGTCGGATCGGCCGTGTGGAGGCCTTCCACCTCGGTGAGCAACACCAGCGCATCGGCTCCCACGACGTGCGCGACCTGCGACGAGAGCGCGTCATTGTCACCGAAGCGAATCTCGTCGACCGCCACCACGTCGTTCTCGTTGACGATCGGCAGCACGCCGCGCCGCAGCAGGCGTTCCATCACGTGTCGCGCGTGCAGGAAACGCTGCCGGTCTGCGAAGTCCGAGTGCGTGAGCAGCACCTGTGCGACCACGATCCCATGCAGCTCGAAGATCTCGCGGTAGCGTTGCATCAGCACGGACTGGCCGACGGCGGCGAGCGCTTGTTTTTCGGCGATGTCTTCGACGCGATCGCGGATGCCGAACACGCTCATCCCGAAGGCGACCGCACCCGAGGAGACGAGCACCACCTCGCGGCTGGCCTGCATGGCTTCGGCGATCGCCGCGCACAGACCGGTGAGCACACGCGCGTCGAGCCGGACATCCTGCGTCGTGAGCACACGCGAGCCCACCTTCACCACCACGCGGCGCGCGGCGTGCAACGTCTGGCGTGTCGTCGTCTCGAGCTCTGTCATGCCTTGATCCGTTCGATGCGAGCGCCTAGCGATCGCAGCTTCTCGTCGATGCGCTCGTAGCCGCGGTCGACCTGTCGGATGTTGTAGATGGTGCTTCTGCCCCGCGCGCACAGCGCCGCGATGACGAGCGCCATGCCGGCGCGTACGTCAGGGCTCTCGAGCGTGGCGCCGACGAGCGGCGAGGGACCCACGACCACGACGCGGTGCGGGTCGCACAGGATGATCTCGGCGCCCATGCCGATGAGCGAGTCGACGAAGAACATGCGGCCGTCGAACATCTTCTCGAAGAAGAGCACGGTGCCCTGCGCCTGCGTGGCCGTCACGATCGCGATCGACATGAGGTCGGTCGGGAACTGCGGCCAGGGCGCGTCGTCGATGCGCGGCGTGAGGCCGAAGAGGTCCTTCTTGACGCGCAGCGCCTGATCACCCGGCACGCGCAGGTCGTCGCCATCGACCTCGACGTGGATGCCGAGCTTCTCGAAGACGAGGCGGATCATGCGCAGGTGTTCGGGGCACGCGTCCTCGAGCACGAGCTCGCTGCGCGTCACGGCGGCGAGGCCGATGAACGAGCCGACCTCGAGGTAGTCCGGACCCACCGTGAACTCGCAGCCATGCAAGCGTGGCACGCCTTGGACGCGCAGCTCGTTCGTCCCGATGCCGGAGATCTTGCCGCCCATCGCGTTGAGCATGCGCGCGAGTCCTTGCACATGTGGCTCGCACGCGGCGTTGCGCAAGATCGTCGTGCCCTCGGCGAGCACACTGGCCATCAGCAGGTTCTCGGTGGCGGTCACCGAGGCCTCGTCGAGGAAGAGATCCGCGCCGGCCAGGCGATCCGCGCGCAGGCGATAGCACGCCGGATCGGGGTCGAAGCGCGCGCCGAGGCCCATGAAACCGTTGAAGTGCGTGTCGAGCCGACGACGGCCGATGACATCGCCGCCCGGCGGAGGCAGATCGCACGCACGTGCCCGGCCCAGCAGCGGTCCGGCGAACAAGATCGACGCGCGCACGCGCCGCGCGAGCCCCGGATCGACCGAGGTCGTCGTGAGAGCGTGCGTGTGGAACCGCATGCTCCGCGGGCCAACGCTCTCGACGCTCGCCCCCATCGCATGCGCGACATCGCCCATGATGCGCACATCGACGATGTCGGGGAGGTTGTGCAAGGTCACGGGCTCGTCGGTGAGCAGCGTCGCCGCCACGGCTGGCAGTGCCTCGTTCTTGTTTCCGGAGATGCGCACGCGCCCCGAGAGCGTGTGACCACCTTCGATGATGAACGCCTCACGCGTGATGCCGCGCGTGGCGTCTGCTGCGCCCTTTGGCCATGGACTCATCGAACCTCCGCTACGGTGCCCGCCTCGACGTTCCAGACGGAGCGATCGCCTGCGAGGCGGATGTGGACGACGTCGGTCGTGGTCAGAAAGACCTGCCCGCCGGCCCGATCGAGGAAGTACATCAGCGTCGCGTTGCGCTGTGCGTCGAGCTCGCTCGAGACATCGTCGAGCAGCAGCACGGGCGGTTCCCCGAGCGCGCGATCGAGCGCCTTGAACTCCGCCATCTTCATCGCGAGCACGAGCGCGCGTCCTTGTCCCTGGCTCGCGTGGATGCGCGCGGGACGGCCCTCGATGTCGAGGCGCAGATCGTCCACGTGAGGACCGACCGTCGTGTGCCCGCGGGCCATGTCGCGTGCCCGACACTGCGCGAGCGCTTCCTTGATCTGCGTTTCCCGGACCCCGAGATCGCACACACCCGATGTCGCGACCAGGGCGGGCGAGGGCTCGTAGACGAGATCGCTGCGCAGCGCGCCATCCGTGATGGCCGAGTAGATCGCGCGCGTCTCCGCGTCGAAGAGGGCCACGAAACGTGCCCGTCGTTCGCCGATGCGCGCGCCGTGTCTTGCGAGCGCCTCGTCGAAGGCCTCGAGCAACGCGGTGTCTCGCACTCCCTGCTTGAGCAGCGCGTTGCGGTTGCCGAGCGCCTCTTCGTAGGTGCGCAGATCGATGAGGTGCACGGGCTCGTGATTGAAGACCGCGCGATCCAGGAAACGCCGCCGCTCGGCCGGCGAGGCGCGCGGCAAGCGCAGATCCTCCGGTGCGAACAGCACCGCGACGAGCACACCGAAGCAGTCCGCGAGCCCAGCGACGCGCTTGCCATCCACGTGCAGCCGGCGACCCCGCTGCAGGATCTCCATCGCGATCTCTCGACGCAGCTCGGCGCGCTCGACGTGCGCCGACAACACGGCGCTCTGACCACCGAAGGTGATGCACTCCGCCGCGCGCTGCGTTCGAAACGAGCGCATCGCACCGAGCATGAAGATCGCCTCGAGCAGGTTCGTCTTGCCCTGACCGTTGCGGCCCTCGATGAGGTTGAAGCGGGCGTGCGGCTCCAGCACCTGCTCGCTCAGGTTGCGGAAACCGGCCACGGCGAGGCGCTCGACGCGCATGAGGGTCCCTGGAGACGCGGGCGCCCTGCGCTCCCGCACACAACCCGCTTTCGGGTTGCCTAGAGCCGCATCGGCATCACGACGAACACGGAGCTCTCATCGTCTTCGGCGCGCAGCAGGCACGGCGAGAACTGGTCACTGAGGCTCACGATCACACGGGGACCCGCTTCGGCCCCGTCCGTTCCCTCCGGTCGCTCCGTCTCGGCGTTGATGACAGCCAGCACCTCCAGGAGGTATTGCGGGTTGAAGCCAACCGCCACCGAACGCCCCTGGTAATCCGGTACCTCGAGGACCTCGCGCGCGTGTCCGTAGTCGGGGTGCTCCATCTCGACCGCGAGCTCGCCCGCACCGATCTCCACGCGGACCATGTGTCCCTTGATGGCCGCGATCGTCGAGACGCGCCGGATGGCCGACGCGAATTCCCTCGCCGACACGGTCAACACGGCGTCGGCTTTCTTCGGAATCACGCGGTCGTACTCGGGGAACGTCTCCTCGATCTGCCGCACCTGCAAGCGCGCCTTGTCGGACGAAAACACGACGTTGCGCCCGACGAATTCGATGCGCACGCCCGGATCGTCTCCCTCGAAGATGCGCTTGAGCTCCGCCGCGCCGCGTCGATGTACGATGGTGGAGCGCGGCTGGCCGTTGTAGCCCTGCGCGGTGACGTCTCGCTCGGTCTTCGAGAGGCGATGCCCGTCGGTCGACACGAGGCGCACGCGCGCCCTATCGTCGGCGCCCGAGGGCGACGGTTCGATCTGCAGCAGGATGCCGTTGAGCGCGGGCCGGCTCTCGTCCTGCGCAACCGAGAACAGCGTGCGGCGCAGCATCGACTCGAGATCCGACTTATCCATCAGGAAGCTCGGACCCGCCGCGGTGTCGACGACGTTCGGAAACTCGGCCGGATCCAGGCCGTTGAGCGTGTAGGCCGATCGTCCTGCGCTGATGTGCGCGCGGAACTTCGCATCCACGGTCAGGGTGACGGAGGCCTCCTCGGGCAGCGCGCGCACCACGTCGTAGAGCGTGCGACCGTTGATGAGCGCCGTGCCCGGCTCGATGACGTCGGCGATGGTCTCCGCCGTGAGCGTCACGTCGTAGTCCGTCGCGAAGAACGTGAGCCCGGATTCGGTCGCTTCGATGCGCACGCCGGAGAGCACGTTGGACGGATTCTTGCGTTCGACCACGCCCTCGGCGCGGTACAGGGGCTTGCGCAAGGCCTCTCGCTGGATGTTGACCTTCATGGGCTCTTCTCCTTCGGCGGGTGTGGTGCGGCGCGGCGCTCGGTGGCATCGTGGCCGACCCACGTGGGCCGCACCTTCTCCAATATCAGGAAGGAAAAATCAATTGGCATCTGGCGGTAGTCGTAGGGGGTGTGCACGGTGGGGACGATGGCATAATTCCACTTGAATTCCAGATGTTGAGGCGGGTTCGACCTGTGGGCGGTCCGGGCATGGAGACGTGGACGCACTGGGGGTCTCTCGGCCCGCGTCGCTCCTCCACAGCCATCCACAGCTTCGTCGACAACGTTGTCATCATGCGGCCTACAGGCGAGGCAGGAGCGCGGGCGGTCCGACCCGGGATCCGTCAACGACCGAGCAAGGTCTCGACATCCTGGAGCATCTTCTGCACTGCCATGTCGCTCGTGAGCATCCACTCGATGCGCTGGCACGCGTTGATGACCGTGGAGTGATCCCGACCGCCGAAGCGCTTGCCGATCTCCGGGAAGCTCTCCTCGGTGTGCTTGCGCGTGAGGTACATGGCCAACATGCGGGGCAGCACGACGGCCTTGTGTCGCTTCTCGCCCTTGAGGTCGGCCACCTTCAGGTTCGAGTACTGCGCCACCGTGCGCTGGATCATGTCGATCGAGATCCGGCGCGACTGCATCTCGACCATCGGTCCAAGCGCCTGTCGTGCCATCTCCAGATCGATCCGCCGCGCGCCGAGCTTCGACGTGGCGACGAGCTTGTTGAGCGCACCCTCCAGCTCCCGCACGTTCGATCGCAGGTTGTCGGCGAGGTAGCACGCCACGTCGTCCGGCAGGCCGATCCCGTGCGCCTTGGCCTTCGTGCGCAGGATGCCGATGCGCGTGTCACGGTCGGGCGGCTTGATGTCGACCGTGATGCCCCACTCGAAGCGGGAGCGCAGGCGCTCGTTGAAGTCCTTGAGCTGCACCGGGAAGCGATCGCTCGTGACGACGATCTGCTTGCCCGCACCATGTAAAGCATTAAAAGTATGAAAAAACTCCTCCTGTGTCCGATCCCGGCCGGCCATCACCTGGATGTCGTCGACGAGCAGGACGTCCACCGTGTCGCGGTACTTTGCACGGATCTCGCCCATCGCGTTGGTCGCCGAGGAGCGCATCGCGTTGACGACCTCCTCGACGTAGCGCTCCATCGGGGCGTAGACCACGTGCAATTCGGGGTGGAGCCTGCGGATGTGGTGACCCACGGCGTGCAGCAGGTGCGTCTTGCCGAGGCCCACGCCGCCGTAGATGAACAGCGGGTTGTAGGCGCGGGCCGGCGCCTCGGCGACCGTATGGCCCACCGAGACGGCGAACTCGTTCGAGTCGCCCACGACGAAATTCTCGAAGCGAAGCAAGCTGTTGAGCGTGTCGTTGAGAGAATTCTGCGGGGCCGGTGCCTGGGCGGGAGCGGGTGTTGGCACGAAGCTCGGATCGGCCTGCATCGTTGCCGCGAAGGGGGGCGTCTCGGGCAGCAGGCTCTGCTGTTCCGGCCGGGACGCGGCGCCGGAGACGGCGGGCTCGGCCGCGCGGCCCACCGTGTAGTGGACGCGGACGCGGCGGTTGAGCACCTCCTCGAGCGAGCGCTCGATCTCGGCGTGGAATTGGGCGGCGACGTAGTCGCGAAAGCGATCGTCCGGCACGCGCAGGATGACGGCATCGGTGAGCAGGGCCTCGACGGCGATGGGCTCGAACCAGCTTGAGAGCACCGTACCTTTGACCTTGCCTCGCAGCGAGCCGACCACCGCATTCCAGACGGCATCGGACGGATTCGGGCCATGCTCCGGGTCGTGGCTCGTGGGACTACCATCGGAAACGAAGGGCATCAGGATTCCTCGGTGAGCGCGGCCCCCGGGACCTCCGGGGGGTTGGATGGGAAGATGTGACGACGTGCGGCGTCGGGATCGAACGGGTCAGCTGGAGCAACGTCCCAAATCTAGGCAAACAGCCACCTGTGCTTGATAGCACCGGCGAAGCGCCTTGAGGGCGACCGTCGCAACGGCTGGACGAGCGGCTCTTAGCCCTCCGCGGTGGACGGCTGCAAGGGGGCTGTCGGCGGGTAATTGCAACAGCGGGAAAGAACGACGCTTTGCAGAGAAGACCGGCCTGCCCATCATCCGTCCCTTGACGGCCCGCGGGCGGTGTGGTTCCCTAACACCGCTTTCTCGTGCGGGTTTACATCTGTGTTACCGAATCGCACGAGAATCGTTGCGGATCCCAATCGCGGGGTGAGGACAGTTCGGCTGGTCGTTCGGACAAGGCCGCGCCGCCCCTGGCAATTTCGACTCCGGACGTAACAGCACGCGAAGCTCCTTCGCGTCCACCTCGAGCAAGGTCGTCGCCGTGAAGCGTACTTATCAGCCCAGCCATGTCCACCGCCTCCGCACGCACGGGTTCCGCGCCCGCATGAAGTCCCCTGGCGGCAAGAACGTCATCAACCGGCGCCGCGCGAAGGGCCGCAAGCGCCTTGCGCCGACGGTGCCGAAGAAGTGATCCGGATCACGGGCCCGGATGCACCGATGCCGAAACCCGTGGATCCCGAGCCGAGAGGCCGCTTCGACCCCTCGCGACGCCTGCAGCGGAAGTCCGACTTCGATCGCGTCTTTCGTGAAGGCGTTCGTGCGCGCACGGCGCATCTCCAGTGTGTCGCCGCGGGCCGCGTGGGGCCTAGCCGCGTCGGGCTCGCGATAGGGGCGGGGGCGGGCGGTGCGCCTGCGCGCGTGCGGCTCAAGCGGCTCGTGCGGGCGGCGTTCCGATCCAGCGTGGCCGCGCGGCCGGCGTGGCGCGAGGCGGGCATCGATCTCGTGGTCTCGATCCGGCAGCCCTGGCCCGAGGCGGACCTGCGGCAGCTCGGCGCCGAACTCGAGCTCGCGATCGACGAGGTCACCCGTCGCGCGGCGGCTCGTCGCGGATCCCGGCCGAGGTCCAACCCGTGACGCGACCCGGCATCGTCGCGCGAGCGTTGCTCGTGTTCGTTCGCTGGTATCAGCGGGCGCTGTCGCCGATCCTGCCCCCCGCGTGCCGTTTCCTGCCGACGTGCAGCCACTACGCGGCGGAGGCGCTCGCGATCCACCCCATCCACCGCGCGCTGAGTCTCATCACGTGGCGCCTGCTGCGCTGCCAGCCCTTGTGCCGAGGCGGCCTCGATCCGGTGCCGCCGCTGCGCTCCATCCCCGCGAGGCTGCCTGAATGAATCAACGTCTCCTGTGGTTCCTCGTGGCCGGCGTCGCGCTCGCGATGCTGACGCCGACGGTGTGTAACAAGCAGTCTTCCGGTTCGAACAGCACCCCGCCCGCCGCCACCGCGAGCGCGAGCGGTGCGGATTCGAGCCGCGAAGGGCTTGCCGCCTGCCGCACCGAGGCGACCCCGGTCGAGGTGTCGAACGCGACCACGACCTGGCGTGTGTCCCCCTGTGGCGCCGGGCTCCAGTCGATCTTGCTGCGTGACGCGCAGTTCCACCTGCCCGATCGACCGGTGCCCCCGCAGGTGCCCACGAGCGCGGCGTGGCGCTACCAGGCCGGGCCGCTCGACCTCCTCGAGACCTGGAGCCCGCGCTGGGACGCGCTGCGCGTCGACTTGCCGGAGCTGGCACCCGAGACACCGGTCGCCTGGCACGTCAAGGACGCCGCGGGCGAGCGCACCGATACGGTCGATCTGCGCCAGAAATTGGAGGCCGGCGCCCGCTTCGCGGTCGTGCGCGCGAGCCCCCGCGAGGTGGCGCTCGTCTGGCCCGACCCGAAGACCACGCGCAGCCCCGTCTACATCGAGCGCACCTACAAGGCCGGCGACGACGCGGCCAGGCGCGGCCACGTGCTGGAGGCCTCCGTGCGGGTCTGGAACCTCGGCGCGGGCACGCTGCGCTGGAAGGTGCGCGAGGCGATCGCCAATTGGCAGCGGCCCGACGCGTCCTCGGGTGGCATCTTCAGCGGCCCACCCGATACGCGCGGCGCGGGTTGCCTCAAGGGCGAGGAGCTCCAGCACGGCGATCAGCCGACGCTGGTCAAAGACGGGCCGAAGGAGGCCCGGGGTGACGACACGATCGGACCCGCGGGGCCCGTCGTGGACTCGCGCTACTTCATGTTGACGTACCTGCCGCTCCAAGGGCTCAGGCAGGGCCGCTGTCAGGCGCGCGGGCACGAGTCCGGCGTCGTCGAGGCGAGCCTGGCGACCGACGACACGCAGGATCTGCCCGGCACGAAGGACAGCTGCGTGCCGGAGTGGTACGCCGCGGCGTGGGGCGGGGCGTCCTGCAAGGCCGACTACGAGCGCCTCGGCATCACCGAGGAGATGAGCGACAAGGTGCGGGCCGAGAAGATCAAGGCCGCGCGCCTCGAGGCGGCCAAGGATCCGGCCGCGCTCGCCGCGATCGAAGAGGCCGCGCGCCGGGTCGAGGCGCAGCGTATGAAGCGCTACCGAGGGGACCTCTTCGCGGGCCCCAAGGACATCGGACTGCTGCGCGAGGTGGATCCGCGCCTCGTGCACGCGATCGACTTCGGCTGGTTCGGCATCATCGCGCGGCCGATGCTCGAGCTGCTGCGCTTCTTCCACGGCCTCATCCCGTCGTGGCCCGTCGCGATCCTGTTGCTGACGCTGACCGTGAAGCTGGCGACGCTGTACTGGATGCAGAAGAACATGATCTCGATGCGGGCGATGGCGCGCCTGAAGCCGCAGATCGAGGCGCTCAAGACCCAGTACGGAGACGACGCGACGAAGCTCAACCAGTCCACGATGGCGCTGTACAAGGCGCACCACGTCAACCCGCTCGCCGGGTGTCTGCCGATGCTCTTGCAGATGCCGATCTGGATCGCGCTGTACCGCACGATCTACTCGTCGGTGGAGCTCTACAACGTGCCGCTGTTCGGCTGGATTGCCGACATGACGCAGGCCGATCCGTTCTTCGTGCTGCCCATCCTGCTCGGCGTCGTGATGATCGTGCAGACGCGCATCAGCCCGCAGAGCGGCGACGCGATGCAGGCCAAGATAATGCAGTGGGTCATGCCGATCATGATGACCGCGTTCATGCTCTTCCTGCCCGCCGCGCTGACCCTGTACATCTTCGTCAACACCCTCCTCGGCATCGGCCACCAGTTCGCGTTCAACCGGTGGGCCAAGGCGCGAGGTATTTGAAATCCCTCATTTTTTCGGAGGCGTTCCCACATGAGCACCACACCAGCCCTCGACGCGCAAGGCGGCGCCGACCTGACCGACGGCAGCTTCGCCCGCATCGAGCTGACGCCCGAGCAGAAGGCCGAGCAGGCCCTCGACATGTTCCGCGAGATCCTGCGCCTGATGGGCATCCCCCTGCCCGAATGCACCGCGTCCATCGAGGACAGCCAGGTCGTCCTCTCGCTCGGTGAGCTGGACGCGTCGCTGCAGCCGAGCCCCGAGTGTCGCACGCTGGAGTCGGTGCAGTTCGTGCTCAACAAGGCCATCAACCGCTACGCCGGGGACCACCTGCGCCTCACGCTCGACGCGGAGGGCTTCCGCAAGCGGCGCGCCGATGGCCTCGAGTACATCG
>Ga0172370_10009697_pt1 | contig 11199 bp, 6 predicted proteins | sample LakKiv5m_FD_114538 | JGI IMG/M metagenome (GOLD analysis project Ga0172370, IMG submission 114538) | Freshwater microbial communities from Kabuno Bay, South-Kivu, Congo - kab_022012_11.5m | ecosystem: Environmental > Aquatic > Freshwater > Lake | place: Democratic Republic of the Congo...
GCACCAGTTCGGGAGCGAGCACTTCTGCAACCGCGGCGCCTTGCTCCACGCGATCACCGACGCGCACCAGCAGGCGCCGAACCTGCACCCGCACCGGCGCAGTCACCATGGCCGTCGCCTCTGGCGGCGCGGAAGTACGTGCGGGCACTTCCAGAATCGTCAAGTTGCCAGGCAGCAGTGTCTTGATCCACGGGGTGGGTGTACTGGTCGCAAGGCGCTGTTCGGTCGGCGCCGCCGTGGATGCAGCCGGTGCCGCAGCGCGCTCGCAGCCAAGGAGCGCAACGCCCGCCAGAAGGGACATGAAAATCGCGGACTTCACCGGCTGCCTCCCGCACTTCGTTCGCCGCTACCCGATACGAGCTCGGCATAGAGCATCCAGGCCTTGATTTCTGCCCAGGTGCGGGCGCCGCGCAGCTCGGTCAGGCGGCGCACCGCTTCGAGTGCATCGCGGCGCGAGCGCAGCACATCGAAGACCGTCGCGGCCCCTCGCGAAAAAGCCAGTGTTCTCAAACGCAAAGCCTCTGCCACGGCCGGGGCCAGCACGTCGCGCAGCACGGCCTCTTCCTCGCGTGTGTGCTCCACTTCGTGCCAGGCCATCGCGAGACGATGTGCTGCATCCAGGCCGGCTTGCGCCTCTTCGGCGCGCGCTCTCTCGCTTTCTGCCGCGGCCTGGGCCGTCACGCGCTGGCCCTTGTCGAACGCGGACCAGCGCAGGCCGAACGTGCCCGCCACGACCACGCGTCCCGCGGCGTCGCGCTGCAATGCCGCACCCAGCGAGAAGGCCGACCCGTGCGACGCCTCGGTCTCGACCGTGCGCGCCTTCTGCGCGGCGACTTCGAGCCGGCGCATCACGACTTCAGGCAGGTTCTGCGCGTTCCCCGCCGCACTTTGCCATGTCACTTTGTCAGGCAGCCCCGGCTCTGGCGGCGCCCCGTCGGCGACCAGCAGTGGTTCCGGTCCAAAGCCCACTTCCCGAGCGAGCAACACGGCGAGATCGTGCTGCTCTCCCTCCAAGCGCACGGCACGCTGCGCGACTTCGCCGCGCCAGGCTTTCGCGTCCGCGGCGTCTGCCATCATCGCTTGCCCGCGTGCCGCCGCCCTTGCCACGGTGGACTCGAACTCCTGCGCGAGAACCAGTTCGCGCTGCGCCTGCGTCAGCACCTGCTGGGTCGTCCACAGGGCCAGCCACGCGTGGCCCGCCATCAAGCGCTGGTTCAAGGCGCGCGCCCGCACCTCGACCGCGATCACTTCGCGTTCTCGCTTGGCCGCGCCGCGGCGGGCTTCCCCCAAACCAGCGAGATTCCAGGATTGTTGCGCGGATGCCTGCAGCTCGGGACCGAGACCGCCCGTCACAGCCATGCCCGGCGCGATCGTGATCTCGGGATTGCCCGTCGCTGCGGAAATGTGGCCATCCTGCTCGGCACGCACCCGCAACGCCTGCCGCGCGCCCTCGATGCCGGCGGTGCGACCGCTTGCCGTCAAGGCCTGGTCAAAGCCGAGCGCGAACGCGGCCTGGGCGCAAAAAATGCTGATGCAACAGGGGAAGAAGACGCGAGGGCCCATCGAACATCCGGGAGGCTGTAGACGACTGGGGAGAGAACCTTGAGCGAATGTGAGAAAATTCTCAGGCTTCTCCATGAACTCGGCGGCATGGTCCCACTTCCGCACCGGCGAAACAAGCGCCTGTTGCCGGTTGTGTCGCGGCCCGGGCTTCGTCAAGATGCGCTGCAGGGCCCACCGTCTCGCCGCCCATGTCAGGACACCATGCGCACCCGATTGCTTCCGCTCGCAGCTTGCCTGCTCTTCGCTTGTTCGACGCCTCCTGCTGGTGGTGCGACTGGCAGGGCCGATAGCGCCGGCTCCCAGTTCGGCGATGGTTACAGTGCACCGGATTCGGTCACCGCGACGCAGGCCGATGTTCTGGTCCTGCCCGATGGCGTCTCCTGCCTGGAAGGCACTTCGATCTGCCACAATGACAAGTTGGCCAAGTCTTGCGTCGGCGGCTCATGGCATCTCAAGGAAGACTGCGCCGCGGACAAGATCTGCTACAAGGGCGCGTGCGCAACGCCCGCCAACTGTGAGCCTGGAACTCCGCAGGGTTGTGGTGGCTACACCACCGAATTGTCCTGCTCGGAAGACGGCAAGGTCGTCGTGCCCAAGAAGTGCACCGGCCAGAAGCAGTGCGCCGCCGGCAAGTGCCGCGATGTCCTTTGTACGCCCGGCATCGCCGAGTGCAACAGCCAGAAAGACTACAGGTTGTGCAACGAGGACGGCCAGGGCTTCGGCGACCCCATCTCGTGCAAGACCGGCGCCACCTGTTTTGGCGGCAAGTGCTTGAGTTTGTGCGAGACCAACCTGAAGGTCGCCAGCAATGTCGGCTGCGAATATTGGAGCGCGGATCTGCCCAACTACCCGGACCCATTCAAAAATGCCCAAGGGTTGACGCCGGAGGATGTGCCGCACAGCGTCGTCATCTCGAACCCGGGCGTCTACGACGCGACGATCACCTTTACGCTTCAAGCGACTTGCGGCGACGGGTCACAGTGCATCGCGGATACCCAATGCAAGACAAAAATGGGTGGAAAGATTCAGAATTGCGGCGATGTCGCTGGCGCTGGCTATCCGCTGCCGGTACCCAACCCGGTGGTGCCTGCGGGCAAGGCGGTTGAGTTCAAGATGCCGGTGATGAACGTGCAGAATGTCGGCATCTGGCCTAAAGGCATTCATATTACATCGGATCAGCCGGTCGTCGCCTGGCAGTTCAACCCGTTCGACGCCGAGGGTGCGGCGAGCAATGACGGCAGCCTGCTGCTGCCACAGAATTCCTTGGGAAAACAGTACTATGCTGTCACGCGCGGCTCGGGTGCGCCGTTCCTCGGCAATCCGGCGCAGAGTGGCTATTTCACCGTGATTGCAGCAAGCAAGGGAACCACGAATGTCTCCGTGACGGTGACGGGCAAGGTGGAGGCAAATCCGGCGGCGAACATTCCGGCACTGGCCAAAGGTCAGACCTTCAAGGTCGCGCTGCAGCAGTACGATGTGCTGAACCTGGAGGGGCTCGGCGTCCTCGACATTGCCTCAGGTCCCTCGGATCTCACGGGATCCTTCATCAGTGCCGACAAGCCCGTGGCCGTCTTTTCCGGTCACGAAGAGGATGTCGAGAACATCGACGGCATCAACGCCGGTTGCTGCGCCGAGCACATCGAAGAGCAGATGATGCCGCTGGAGTCTTGGGGAAGCGAGGCGTTGTGCGTCAAGACCAAGTCGCGCGGCAACGATCCGGACATCTGGATTGTCATGGCGGGCGATGACAACGTGCAACTGAAGACGAACCCGCCCATCGCGGATCTCGACGGCAAGACGATCGCCAAGGCTGGGCAGCGTATCGAGATTTACACGAAAGAGAGCTTCTTGCTGCAGGCCACCGGCAAGATTCAGGTGGTGCAATTGATCCTGTCGGGGCAGGACACGACGTCCGGCATTGGGGATCCGACGATGATGATTGTGCCGCCGAGGAGTCAATACCGAAGCGATTACGTGATCTTGACGGCGGACGGCTACGACAAGAAGGGCAATTGGACCAGCGTCGTGCGGCCAGTGGGCGTCCAGGTGAAGCTGGACGGCCAGGTGCTGCCTGCCGGTGATTTCACGCCCTTTGGCGATGGTACCTGGGAGATTGCCTACGAGCCGGTCACGACGGGTGGGCACAGCTTTGAAGGCGCGGCGCCGTTCGGCCTCATGGTCTACGGCTACGGCCAGGCGACGGCATACGGGTATCCCGGCGGAATGAATTTGAAATAGTGGCGCTGGGCGATCGCGCGCCGGCCCTTAGGAGCCGTCGCAGCATAACTGCGACGAACTCCGTTTGCTTCTTGTCTGGTCGCCAAGCTCACCGATGCGGATTCGCGGCGACGGCCGTCGATCAAGTCGATCGACTTGTTTTCGACGGCGCCTTACGGTCGTCTGGCCCGGACACAATTGTGGCTGCGCGCGAGAGCCGATCCCGCCGGCGGATGCGCAACGAACTCAAAGCCATAGGCCGTGAGCCGCTCGGCGATTTGTTTCGCGTTCAAGTCCGGCGTGATGATGCCAGGGGGCTCGCACACCGTGAAATCGCCTCCGTGCTTGAGTGAACGCAGTACACTGCCGAACAGCTTCTGTCGATGTTCCAATGGGTAATAGGCCTCGATGTCGACGAACATGTGGGTCATCCAGGCGTGGTCGACCGAGCCTTGAGGCAGGCGGACATCTTCGTCGGCGCCGCGCACGATCTCGACATTGCGAATGCCCTGGTCCGCGATGTATTGCCGCAAAAAAGCAAGGATGTACGGGTTGATCTCGATCGCGATGGAGCGGCCCTTGTCGCCGACTGCCCTGGCAAAATGGAAGGTCCAGAAACCGGGGCCGGAGCCGACATCGGCCACGGTGTCGCCGGGTTTGATGCCGATGAATGCGATGATCTCGTCCGCTGACAGCAAGCCAAGGCGATTCGGGTTGGCGCAGGCAATCAACTCGCGCGCATAGGTCGCTTCCGACAGCAGTGATCCGACCTTCTGCGGATAAAAGATATCGTCCAATGCGAGGCGACCCAGCCGGCAATGGTCCGCAGCCAGCACACGGACCACCGCACGGTACAGGGGATCCAGGTGGGTGCGTTGCTCGAGCGGCAACTGCCCCTGCGCGCACACGACGACCTCGGCAAGCAGGGCGCGGTGCGTCGGGCTCGCCGATTCTGGGGCGGCGAGTGCCGAACCGAGCGCGGCGGCCGCCTGGGCCAGGGATGTCTTGTCATTCGTTGCGAAATAGTGCTTCACGAGCCGAGCGGTCTCGGCATCCGGTCCCGTGGGTGCTTGAGGGCCGGATTCGGCGCGCTGCCAGAACACAGCAACAACAATCGCAAAAGCGGCAACGACCACGCCGGCAATCTTCAGCTGAACACGAGTTGGACGCAAAGTGGTGCTTTTCATGAGAACGACCTACCACGAATGGGTGTGACTCGATAGTTGGCGGCGGCGACGCAGACGCGGTCATTGGGGCAGCTTGTAGAAACCGATCCTTATGGTATCGCCGGAGAATCTCTCGTGTGCGAACGGGCGCGCCGGGATTTCGGCCACCACCACCGGCTGCTTGCCGCTGCGGGCCATGCCGACCTTGCAGCGCGCCAACTGACGCTGCGCCAGCGGACCCTGGCGCGCCACCGAGTCGGCTTGCAGCGAGCATCCCGAGCCGTTGTAGTAGTAGCTGGCGCAGGATGTGTCGGCGACGGGGCCGTTGGCAGGCCAGCTCGGCCAGCGGCCGCGATCGAGGACCCAACTGAGCACCCAAGGATTGGCGAGCGGGCCCACATGGGACTGTTGATCATAGGGGTAGTAGATCGTCGCGCATGGCGGCAGGCGCTGCAGCGCACTGCGGATGAAGCCGTACTCGATGTCGATCGTGCGCGGCGTGGTCGCCGCGATGATGGGTTGCACGGACGTCAGGGCGATCGCGAGCGCGGCCACCCCGATCGACCAGGACCGCCCGCGGGCGCCAAAGCGAGCCGTTGCCAGGGCAATCCACTGCTCGATGCCCTGGCCGGCGACGATGCAGAACACCAGGATGACGAGGGATCGGTACCGGGCGTTGGCGAGGTGCACATGGCCAGCGCCGTCCGAGATGTGGCCCAGGGCGCAGAAGTGGTTGACCAGGATGAGGCTGATGACACTCCAAATCAGTAGGCGATTGCGCCGTTGCAGGCCGATCAGCGCGCCCGTGAGGCCGAACACCATGACGGCGATGGAGGTACAGCTCAGGCTCAGAAACGGGGCGTTGCTGCCGTCGAGCGACCACTTCCATGCACCCGCTGCCGACAAGGGACCTGCTGACCCACCCGTGTAGGTCAACTCGATGGCCAGACCAGCGACACCGAGCAGGGCTGCGCCGGCCGCTGCCAGCAACTCCAGTCGCAGCACCGGTTCGCGCAGTGCCCGCAGCGGATTGGCATCGACCAGGATGATCGCCAGGATGGCGACCAGTGCGATCAGGCCAGCCTCGGGCCGCGTCGACGAGCAGAGCCACGCACTGGCGGCGAAAGCGACAAGATTCGAGCCCTCCTGATTCTTGCGGTGGCGTGCCAGCATCCATAGGGAAAAGGCACTGAGCATGGCCGCCTGGGGCATGCGATCCTGGGTGCCTGAGAAGCGAATCATGAGGGGGTCGATGGCCAACAGAGCGCCCGCACACCAAGACGCCACGGCGCCTGCGCCCATTTCCAGCAGGGCCAGCGTCACCAGCACGGCAGCGGCCGAACCGAACAGGATGCCGAACACGACGATGGTGTGGTCCGTGGCTGGAAATACCTGGAACAGCAGCGACCACAATGCGCGCGGGGCGTTGCCTTGCAGGAAGTTGGCCGAAACGCGGATTGGATGATTACCGAATGATTCCCATTGCTTGATAACGAAGTCCCCGGGTCCCCAGGTGGCGAACGCGAAGCGCGTGCCCAGCGCCGCTGCGAAGAGGCTGAACAGTGCGACACGCTGCGAGGCCGCGCCGCGGCGGAACAATCCGCGCAAGAGGAGCGGGATGGCCACGAAACCGACGGCAAGCCACGCACTCCACAGGCCGACGAACCAGAGGTAGATGAGCCAGGTCGGAATCATGCTGGAACCTTCACGCCGCGCGGGACGGCTGTCAACACCCGAATCGACAAGTTGATTTCGACAATCTGGTCCAGGAATCGCCGGTCTGCGGCCTCACAGGCTGGCGAGGCCGAGCAGGCCCACTGCATTGCGCCGCAGATCTTCCACCGAGCGGATCTTGGCGAGTCTGCGGGCAATGTAGCGCGGACGAAAGTAAAACGACCGGTACGACTCGCGCAGCAAGGTCTCCATCTGACCGCGGGTCATGCTCGGCGGCACGTAGCCGATCTTGATGGCTGAATGGATGGAGAAATCGTACTTGATCGGGTCATCGATCAGGTCGAACACCTCCGTTCCGGGCAGCGGCATCAGCGAGCCGAACGCCGCGTAGTCCAGGCCGAGCTTCACGGCGAAGCGAATGGTCTCCAGGCCTTCCTCGAAGGTTTCGCCCGGCGTTCCGAAAAAGAAGGTCCCGTGCGCATCGATGCCCCCAGCTTGAGTCATGGCCACCGCGTCGGCAATCTGCTGCAGATCTGTGTTTTTGCGCAGGATGTCCAAGACCCGTTGCGATCCGCTCTCGATGCCGAATAGCAGCCGCCAGCACCCCGCAGCGGCCATCTTCTCGACCAATTCGCGATCCAGGCAATCGGCGCGGGCGTTGGCTGCCCAGGCCAGGTCGTAGCCGCGCTCGCGCAGACCGTCGCACAGCTCCATCGCCCACTTGCGATGGACGGTGAAGGTCTCGTCGTAGAACGTCAAATCGCGGATGCCGTACTCGTTCACCAGCACGTCGATCTCGGCCAGCACATGCGCAACCTTGCGGCGACGCGTCTTCTTGATCGAGTGGCAAAAGATGCACGGAAAGGGGCAGCCCCGCGATCCGATGATCGTCGTCGCCGGCAGTTGCCTGTAGTTCGTCAAGGTCGGGCAGTAACGCTGCAGATCGACCTGGGATCGATCCGGCAGCGGCAATGCGTCCAGATCGTCGATGGCGGCCTTGAGTCCGTCGCCGTGCACGCCATCCTGGGTGCGCCAGACAAGCCCGCGAATTCCCTGGACTGGCAGGTCCTGCTCCAGCGCGGTGCAGAGATCGCGCAACAAGTGTTCGCCCTCGCCGCAGCATGCGAAGTCGAGCGCCGCACAGTCCTCCAAGCAGCGCTTGCCCCAGACGTTCGGATGCGGGCCGCCGACGATGAAGCGCGTCTCCGGGAACAGGCGCTTGAGATGCTCGATGAACGCGATGTCCTGCTGCCAGCCATGGGTGTAGGACGACAATCCCACCAGACCGTAGCCGCCCGTGCGAATCTCTGTCGCGATGTCCTCGAAACTGGTGAAGTAACCATCGAGGACCTTGGCATCGTGCCCTGCCGATTGCACGGCAGACGCCAGGTACATCAGGCCGAGCGGCGGATAGATGCCGAACACCGATCGATCGGCAATGCCGAGCAATTTGCGCAGCGGTCGCCAGTTGCTGGACGCCATGAAGGCAGGGACGTTGTCCTTGACGCCTTGAGGGCGCGTCGCGAGAAGGACCCTCATGAGGCAGCGCTGCCGAAGTACGCGAGTTTGCGGTGCTCGCCGCGGAGCATGGTCATCGCGGCGCGCAGGACCGCCGCCGCCACCACGACGCCCAGCGCGTGCTGGACGATCACCGACTTTGCGGTGAAGACAGCGCCCTTGTCGCGCAGCGCCATGCGCAGAAAGCCCGCATCGCACCAGACATAGGCCACAAAGGCAGCGAGCAAGAGCGCCGCGGCCCCGGGAGACCAGGCGCACAGGGGTCCGCAAAGCAGCGCGAGGTTCGAGAACAGGTAGGTCAGCGCCTTCTTGGGCGTCGGGCCCGCGTTGTCGAAACGCCCGCGCAGCAAGAGCAGCACGACCCACGACGAGATCCGCCGGTAGTAGTTGCGTGCCAACACTCGGAAGTGAGTGGGAAAATGGTGATCTACCTCCACGCTCTTGTCGAGAATGATGCGGCAGCCTTGGGCCAGCAAACGATAGCCCAGTTCGATGTTCTCGATGTCCGCTCCGGCAATGCGCTCATTGAAGCCGCCCGCGGCGAGCAGCACGTCACGGTCGATGACGGAACAACTGGCTTCGAAGATGCTGACTTCTGCCTGCTGTACGCGCTCCCACAGGTGGAAGTCATAGAGGGCCTTGAACTCGGCGATGAAACCCTGGGTGATGGACGTCGCGGAGTAGACCCCGATGACTGCATTGCCTTTGGGCAACGTCTCGAAGCGGTCGAGCATCCGCGCCAGGGCGCCGGGCCGCGGCACGACGTCCGAATCGAGCAGGATGATCGCCTGCCCTGCCGCGGCACGGATGCCGATGTTGCGGGTCCTGGCGCTGCCCGAATTGACGGCGTTGCCCACGACGCGGGCCTGGTAGCGGGCGACGATGTCAAGCGTGGCATCCGTGCTCGCGTCATCCGCGATGATGATTTCACAAACAGCCAGGCGCTCCGAGGCTACCAGTGCGTCCAAGAGCTTGCCGATCGTCTTCTCCGAGCAGTACACGGGGATGACGATCGAGTATTTGATCTGGCTCATTCCGTACCTGATTCAGTTGACGCGAGCCGGCCTTTGGGCAGATCTGCCGGCCGGGATGCCCGCTCGGCGCGCGTCGGCGCCCCCGCTCGCTTGCCAGACCGGATTGCTGCCGTCGGAGTCTGCCTCGTGGTGGCCCGTTCACGGCGCACGATGTCGCTGAGAGCTTGCACGAACGCGTCGAGGTCCGCCAGCGTCGTGTCGCGGCTGATACCGATGCGGATGGTGGCCAAAGCCTCGGATTCTGTGAGGCCAATCGCCAGCAACGTGCGGCTGGGGGCCAGGACGCGGGAAGAACACGCGGAACGCGTCGAGATGTAGAAGCCCTCGGCGTTGAGCTGCGCGAGAACCGTCTTGCCCGCGACGCGGTCGATCGAGAGGCTGACGTGATTGCAGAGCCTGTCGCGTTCGGCACCGTTGAGGTGCACGCCATCGATCTCTGCGCGCACTGCCGCAATCAGGTGGTCGCGCATGCTGGCCATCGCCAGTGCCGCCGCGGGCGTAGCCAGCCGGACCGCCTCGGCAAAGCCGACAATGCCAGCGGTATTCAAAGTTCCCGAACGAAGCCCATGCTCTTGTCCGCCTCCGTGCAGCAGCGGCGCAAGTTCAATTCCGCGACGGACATAGAGGGCACCGACACCGCGCGGGCCGTGCAGCTTGTGCGCGTTGATCGACACGAGATCGAGACCCGCGCGATGCACGTCGATTGCCGTCTTGGTGAAGCTCTGGCACGCGTCGGTGTGGAAGAGAACGCCGCGCGCGCGGCAAATCGCCGCAATCGCGTCGATCGGCTGGAGGGTCCCGAGTTCGTGGCAGCCGTGGACGATGGACACGAGCCGCGTGCGCTCGTCGATGGCGCGGGCGACCACAGCAGGGTCGATGCGGCCGTACCGATCGACGGGGAGCACCTCGATGCGGTGCGTGGCCGACAGCGCCTGTGCCGTCTCCTCGATGCTGGGATGCTCGATGGCCGAAATGAGAATGCGATCGCGCTGTGGATCCCGCCGTGCGGCAATGCCCTTCAGGGCGAGGTTGTTGGCCTCGGTCCCGCCGCTCGTGAAGACGATCTCTTCGGGGTCGGCCCCCAAGCGGGCGGCGATGACCGCCCGCGCCTGTGCGACACGCTCCGCGGCGGCCACGCCGAGCGCGTGCAGGGCCGATGGATTGCCCACTTGTTCCGCCTGCGCGCGCGCCATGGCTTGTGCAACCTCGGGCGCGAGCGCGGTCGTGGACGCGTTGTCCAGATACACCTCGCGCGTGCCTTGCGCGCAAGTCGGGCGCACTGCGGGGCTTTGCTCGCGTCCATGGATCTTGTCGGTGATGTAGTTGAGGTACCCGTAGTTCATGTAGCAGCAGCCCTGCTCCTCACCCAAGGCCGCCTTGAGGGGCAGCCGCGCCGCGTTGAAGGCGACGCTGGTGATGCAGGACGGTTGCGTCGCGCGGTATTGGCTCAGCAGACCCTTGCCCAGGCTGATGCCCAGGTTGCGCACGTGCTCATTGCGGTACGCGGTCGAATCCTTGTGCAGCGACAGGAGCCGCAGAAACTCCAGTTCCGGACGCGCTTGCCCATCGAGTCCCACCTCGAAGTAATGAGGCGTGACGAATTCGATGCCGTGGCGCCGGTAGACATCGACCAGCAGATCCTTGACCTCCTTGTGTTGTTCGAGGGCATGGGTGTCGTAGTAGTTGCTGCCGTCCATCACCACGCTCAGGCCCTGCTGCGCGCAATACTGCATGGTGAACAGGTGCATGGAGACCTTGCATCCCAAGCACCAGGAATAGAAGAAGCGGTAGCGCACGTTGTCGCGCACGCACTCGGCAATGCCGCCGCGGTGTTCGAGGACGAAGTCGCGGATATCGATGATGCGGTGCTCGATCTTGGCGCCGTACAGCCTGGCGAGTTGCGCCGCGCTGCGCTGGGAACGCTCGACGCCGACCATGCCAGGAACACGGTACGTCACGAGCAGGAGGCGCTCGAAGCTATCGGCTGTGCGCGTCACGATATACGTGGAGTCGACGCCGCCCGAAAA
>Ga0172370_10009698_pt1 | contig 11198 bp, 5 predicted proteins | sample LakKiv5m_FD_114538 | JGI IMG/M metagenome (GOLD analysis project Ga0172370, IMG submission 114538) | Freshwater microbial communities from Kabuno Bay, South-Kivu, Congo - kab_022012_11.5m | ecosystem: Environmental > Aquatic > Freshwater > Lake | place: Democratic Republic of the Congo...
GACAAGGACATGCGACCCTCCAGGGGCGGCGAAGACCAGGGCGTCACCGTAAAGGGATTCGCGCCCAATCTCAAGCCGCGTCGGCGGCAGGGGGCACGGGCGGCGGATAGCGCCGCGGCGCCTGACCACCCGGCGGCCATTCCAGCAACTCCGCATCGCGGCCCGGTTCTTCGGCCGTCCCGCGAATCCAGACGAATGTTTGGGTGCCGATGCGGCGCGTGCATTCCGGGTCGGCGAAGGCAGGCGACCAACAGCCGCCGTTGACGTAGCGAATCTGCCCGACCGTGCGCACTTCGGGCCCGTGGGTATGCCCGAAAACGACCTTGGTGGCACCCGTGATGCGCCGGATCAGATCGGCGCGCCGCACACTGAGCAGCGGTCTGACGAACACACCGGAGTGAACCTTGCGTGAATACGTCAGAAATGCCGGCATGGCGATGGCGATGGGCACGAAAACCCACAGCGGACTCAAGTGCGGTACTGCAAAACCGACCATCAAGACGATCTGCCAGGCAAAATAGAGCAGGCCGAGCAACATGAGACCGCGGTCGAGCCAAAGTTCACGCAGAATCATGAGCGGCCGTGTACAAGCGGACGGGACCTGCAACGCATGGAGTTTGCGCACGATTGGCGGTGTCGCTTGGGCGCGATCGGCGATATCCTGCACCTTGTCTTCCACGAGCAGCGGATCCTGCATCGCCGGCCGCCAGAAGTCGCGCAGGCTGATGAGCAGCGTGACCATGGCCCCCCAGAACCAAGTCCACAAAAGAAGTGGCTGGGTTCGCAGCATATACTTGAAGAAGAACTTCATGTATTGCACAGCCGACATGATGTAATTGCTGCTGGCGTGCGGATTGAAATAACCCATTCCATTCAGCATATAGCGCTGTGCTTGGTCACCAAAAGGAATACGAACACGCGGCCTACGCCCGACAGAGATGAGGGGATCGATCGGGTTCTGAATCACGCAGTAGGGATCGTACTGGTTGCCATGACTGATGTACGTGTCGCCGCCGCTCAGATAGAACCAGTTGCAGAACACGAGCTTGTCGGCGGATCGGTCGTCGATGGCACACGCTTCGCGGATGCAGCGCTGCACTTCGGGCCAGTGCACCTCCGCGTCGTGGTTGCCGACGATGAAGACGACGCGGTGGCCGCGCGCCAGGAATCTGCGAAGTGCCGAGAACCATTCTGGATGATCGGCGATGATGCAGCGCATCTTGAACACCGACATCCACTGTTCGCTCTGCAGACCGCGCACCCGCGCCAGCCAGTCGATCTCGCCTTCTGGGCGCTGCGGCAGTTGGGTGATGCTGTCGAAATCGAAAATATCGCCGTTGAGGACCAGTTCGATCGGGCCCTTGGCGTGCTCCGCCGCGTAGTCGCACAGGCGGGCGAAATCCGCATCGATAAAGAATTCCGGGCGTTTGTAGGCCTTCCAAAGGGGCCGGCGCGGATCAGCCGGCTCACCGTCGGCGAGGTGCAGGTCCGAGACGACGACCGTCTCGATCGCAGCGACCGCTTCCGAGGTTGCACGCGCCTGGTCCATCACAATCCGTGCGCCACGAGCGCCGCCGCAATGGCGGGTTCGGCATGTTTGCGCGCAGTTGTCGCCGCGTCCATCAGCACCTGACGAAAATCGCCCGCCGAACGCAGCATCTTGAGCACGCCGGCAGCGCCCGCTGCGGATCGGTAGAACATCAGCCCTTCTTCCGGCGCCCTGCAGCGCAGGCTGACCAGCGCGTCGTGGGCGACATGACTGCGGACATCGAGCGCGATCCGGCACGTCCCCCAATCGTAGAAGTCCGTCGTGAAGGGCCGTTCGACAATTGCAGAGATTCCCAGGAGGTACTTCTCGATGCGCGCACGATCGCCCAGCATTTCGAACCCGGCCGCCTCCAGCAGCCCAGCCAGATCGCTGCGCCGGTTGTGAAAGGAGTCGTCGAGCAGGCGCCAGTACGACAGCACAAATGGCACAGAAAGTTGCTTGGTTGCGCCAAAGTCGAGAACACCCAGGCGGCCCTCGGGCAACACGATGTAGTTGCCTGGATGCGGGTCAGCGTGGATCACGCACTTGCTGAGAAACGGGCCCCAAGTAGCGGTAACCAATTGCGAACCGACACGAAACCGATCCGCCGCCGATGCCGCACTATCTTGGGCGAATTGCAGCATCGTGGGACCGTGCAGGCGCTGCAGCGTGAGAACGCGCGTCGCCGACAGATCATCAACAATATCAGGAACAACAAGATCGGGCCACGGAATCAGCGCGTCGCGGTAGATGCGGAGTTGCTGCGCCTCTTGGCGATAGTCGAGTTCGCGGCGCAGCACCGTCGCCAGCTCGTTGTAATATTTGTTGGTATCGAGCATGCCGCCGGCCAGTGACAGCGCAGTCGAGAGGGCACCGGCATTGCGCAAATCCGCCTCGATCGCCTTGTCCACGCCTGGAAACTGAACCTTGACGACCACTTCGCGGCCATCGATCGTCGTCGCCGCGTGCACCTGTCCCATCGACGCCGAAGCGAGGGGCACAGGATCGAAGGAAGCGAAGCGTTCCTCTGGCGGGGCGCCGAGTTCCTCTTGCACCACCTGCCGCACGGTCGGCCAATCCATGGTGCCGGGAGCCTGATTCAGCAGCTTGCTCAAAGCCTTGCGCGCCTCGGCCGGAAACGTGTCCTGGTCGACCATCGACAGGAATTGGCCGAGCTTGGTCGCGGCACCCTTCATCTCGCCCAGGACCTCGACGAGCCGCTCAGCGGTGGGCGTCAAGTTGGCGACGAGTTCGGCATCGCCGTTGGCCTGCAACGACTGACGCACGCGCGCCGCGACGAGATCGCGCGACGTGCGTGCTGCAACGCCTGCGAGACGCGCCATGCGGTGCAGACGGCTGCCGTGAACGTGATCGGCCATGACCCCTTCTACCGCACGCGCGGACTGTCGCAGCATAACGCGGATCGGCCGGGATTTCATCCGGCGACTGCGGGAGGACGCGGCGATCCGGCGGCGCCTTGGTAGCCAGCCTGACATTTGCTAGCCTTGACCCTCTTCGTCGGGCGATCCGTCGCTGCGCAGGTGGTTCGGTGGCGCCTTGCACACCCGGATCGAGGTCGAACAGGCGAAGAGGTTGTGGGCAACCGCGAGGTGATCGATGTTCTTGAACCCTTGGAAACCCTTGCGGTCGATGCTGTATCTGCCCGCCCTGCTCCTGGCGGCGGCGGTGACGAACGGCGCGTGTACGGGTGCGGCGCCGAGCCACGCCGGCAAGGATGTCGCCCCGGACGTGGCCAGCGCGGATACGCCGACTCCGCCGCAGGACACCGACCCCGGCAAGCCGGATGTGGTCGCGCCGGACGTGGCAAACGACACGGTCACTGCCGCATGCAAGTGTGGTGACGGAACTTGCGACAAGAGCTGTGAAACTGCTGAGGCCTGCCCCATCGACTGCGGCACACCCGCGTGCACGGCCGCCGACGTCACAGCTTGCGACGACAAGAACGAATGCACCAAAGATACGTGCAATGACACAGGTAGTTGCGTGCATTCGTCCATCGCCGGGCCGTGCAACGACGGCAATGCATGCACATCGAAAGACACGTGCAGCGGATCGCAGTGTCAGGGCGGCGCCGCACTCGTTTGCGATGACGGCAACCCGTGCACGAACGACGCCTGTGAACCCGCCAACGGCTGCGCGTACGTGGCCAACAGCTTGCCGTGCTCGGACGACGATGTCTGCACCACGGGCGACGCGTGCGTCCTGGGCGAGTGCAAGTCTGGCGCGCCGACGACGTGCGACGACTTCAACGCGTGCACGAAGGATGCCTGCCAGGTCGGCAAGGGGTGCGCGAACCTCGCCGACGACGCCACCGCGTGCACGGACGGCAGTGAATGCACGACCGTCGATACGTGTGTCGGCGGCGAATGCGTCGGCGCCGCGCCGCTGGTGTGCGATGACGGCGAAGGGTGCACGCTCGATGGCTGCGACAAGAATGTCGGCTGCACGCACTCGACCATCGTAGGCAGTTGCGACGACGGCGATGCGTGCACGACGGGCGACCTATGCAGCGACGATGCGTGTGTGGGCGGCGCGGTAAAAGACTGCGATGACGTGAACCCGTGCACGGACGACGCCTGCGTTGCCGCGACCGGCTGCACGCACACAGCGAACACATTGCCCTGCGACGACAAGGATGCGTGCACCGTTGGCGACGTGTGTGCGCAATCTGCGTGCATGCCAGGCGCCGTGACGTCTTGTGCGGACGACAACCTGTGCACAACGGACGCCTGCAACAAGGCGACAGGCTGCGGGCATGTCAACAACGCGCTGCCCTGCACGGACGGCAGCGCATGCACCGTGGGCGATGCGTGCAAGGATGCGGCGTGCCTGCCAGGTGCTCCGACCGTCTGCGACGACGGCAACGTCTGCACCGAGGACGCCTGCGATGCCGCCTCGGGTTGCTCGAACGTCAACTACGCGGCGGACTGTCTCGACGGCGATGCTTGCACGGTGGCGGACATCTGCTCGGACGGCGTGTGCATGGCCGGCGTCGTCACGGATTGTGCCGACAACAGCGACTGCACCGCAGACGTGTGTGATAGCACGGAAGGTTGCGGGCACCTGCCCATCAACGTGCCGTGCAGTGACGGCAGCATCTGCACGACGATGGATACGTGCGTCGGCAGCGTGTGCGTGGGTTCGACACCCGCGCTGTGCAGCGACGAAAACCCTTGCACGGACGACAAGTGCGACCCGCTGGACGGCTGCTCGCATCCGCCGAACAGCCTGCCGTGTCAGGACGACGACGCGTGCACCAGCGACGATGCGTGCAAGGACGCGACATGCCAAGGCGGCCCCCCAACGCTTTGCGACGACAACAACACTTGCACGGCCGACAGTTGCTACACCATCGGCGGATGTGTGCATCTGGCGCTCGACGTGACGTGCAGTGACAGCGACGCGTGCACGACCAGTGACGCCTGCTCCGCCGAGAGCGTGTGTCTGGGCATCGCCGTGACCAACTGCGACGACGGCAACGTGTGCACTGACGACAGCTGCGACAAGGCGATCGGCTGCCAGCACGCGGCCAATGTGCTGTCTTGTGATGATCTCGATGTGTGCTCGACCAAGGACGACTGCAGCGAGGGCGGGTGTGTGGGCAGCGCCCAGCTGGATTGCGACGACAAGAACCCTTGCACGGATGATAGCTGCAGCGCAGTGGATGGTTGCGTCGCGACGGCCAACGAGTCGCCATGCGAGGACGGCAGCGTGTGTACGGTGAGCGATGTCTGCCAAGGAGGCGTGTGCAAGGCCGGGACCGCGCTACCCTGCGACGACAACAACGTCTGCACGGACGACAGCTGTGATGCGGTGGACGGCTGCGTGCTCGCGGCCAACATCTCGCCCTGCAACGACGACGACGCGTGCACGACGGCCGACAAGTGCGGGGCCACAGTCTGCCACGGCGGTGCCGCGCCGAACTGCGATGACGGCAATGCGTGCACGGTCGACTCGTGCGTGCCGGCCACGGGCTGCTCCAGCGAGGTGGGTTTCGAGGGCCCCTGCAATGACGGCAACGTGTGCACGACGGTCGACGTGTGCGTCGCCAAGGCGTGCATCGGAACGGCGCCCAAGACTTGCACCGACGGCAAAGTGTGCACCTTCGACAAGTGCGACCCTGTCGGCGGCTGCAACTACCCGGCCGCGGTCTACTTCAGCGACGATTTCTCGACAGACACAAAGGGTTGGCTGATGCAAGGCGATTGGATGATCGGTCCCGCGCAGATGAGCATTCCGTATCCGCAGTACAACGGCCCGAGTCCGCAGTGCCCGACCTGCGAGATGAAGACGGGCGGCTTTCCCGAACCGAAGACGGACCACACGCCCACGAACGACAACGGTGTGGCGGGAACGTTGATCGGCGGCTACACGCTGCGCGAACTGACGCCGACGTACTTCATGACGTCGCCGGTCGTCGATTTGAGCAACGCCCAAGGGGACGTGTGGCTGCAGTACTGGCACTGGATCAACGCGGACTATGCGGGCTACATGGAAGAGTACACCCAGGTCTACGACGGCACGCAGTGGGTGGAAGTGGAGAACTTCGCGACCACACCGACTGCCGAGGACGCGTGGAATCTGTCGCAGTTGAATGTGACCGCGTACAAGAACAGCAGTTTCCAGGTGCGCTTTGCTTTCGGCACCGTGTCGACCGAGGCGTTGTCGATGTCGGGCTGGACCGTGGACGACGTGCGGCTGGTGCCGGCGACAACCTGCACCTGGTAGTCCGGCCGCGCGGAGCACGGAACACAAGCAGCGACCGTGATGTGGACCCTGCCGACTTGAGCGTGCAGGTGCCGTCCTGCTAACTTGCCGTCAAGCCTTTGCATCCAAGATTGGTTCGCCATCCGCAAGGAGTGCGCCATGCGTTCGATTGCGCGCCGTGTGGCCGACTTGTTGTGCGTCGCCGTGGGCGCGTTGAGCGCGTGCGCAACAGACAGACCTCCTGACGATCCGATCGGTGGGAACATTCGTGTGCCAGACTCGGTGCAAGCGAATGCGGGTCTGGATTCAGCGGTGACCGACGCGTCCTCAGCGGATCTGCAAGCAACCATGCCCGATGCTGACGATGGGGCCGCGGACGTTCCGGACGATGCGACGCGAGCAGATGCCGCGCTGGCACTGCCCGACACCGCAATCCTGCAAGATGTTGCCCTGCCCGATGCCGCCAAGGCCGACATTGCCGCGGATGTGGCGTCAAAGGATGCGCCCGCCGAAGTCGCGGTGCCGGGCGTCGATGCCAAGGACGGGGCGGCCACGGACGCGGTCCTGAAAGACAGCGCAACCGATGCCAAGGTCGCGGATGCCGCGCCGGACAAGGTGTCGTCACCCGACATGGTGCAAGACAAGGTTGCGCCTCCTCCCGATGTCGCGGAGGACAAGGTTGCGCCTCCTCCCGATGTCGTCGAGGACAAGGTTGCGCCACCGCCCGATGTCGCGGAAGACAAAGTTGCGCCTCCTCCCGATGTCGCGGAAGACAAGGTTGCGCCTCCTCCCGATGTTGCGGAAGACAAGGTTGCGCCGCCCGATGTCGCGGAAGACAAGGTTGCGCCACCTCCCGATGTCGTAGAGGACAAGGTTGCGCCTCTTCCCGATGTCGTAGAGGACAAGGTTGCGCCTCCTCCCGATGTCGTAGAGGACAAGGTTGCGCCTCTTCCCGATGTCGCGGAGGACAAGGTTGCGCCTCCTCCCGATGTCGCGGAAGACAAGATTGCGCCTCTTCCCGATGTCGCGGAAGACAAGGTTGCGCCACCTCCCGATGTCGTCGAGGACAAGGTTGCGCCTCTTCCCGATGTCTGCTCGCCCAAGCCCGAGATCTGCGACGGCAAGGACAACGACTGCAACGGCAAGACCGATGAGCAACCGGCCAGTTCCCTTTGCGATGACGGCGACCCGTGCACCGCGGGCGAGGCTTCCGTCGGCGGACTTTGCTCGGCCGGCACGGCGATCGCGTGCGACGACGCCAACGTCTGCACCAACGACGCCTGCATCGCCGGCACGGGCTGCACGCATCAGCCCAACGCACTGGTGTGCGATGCGGATGGCAGCCTTTGCACGAGCGGAGACCACTGCAGCGGCGCCGCGTGTGTGGCGGGCGCCGTCGCCAACTGCGAGGACGGCAATGCCTGCACGACGGATTCCTGCATTGCGCTGAGCGGTTGCGCGCATGCCGCCAGCCAGGGTGCATGCAGCGACGGCGACGCGTGCTCGCCCGTCGACCAGTGCAGTGCAGGCACGTGCGCGGCCGGCGCGCAGATCAGCTGCGGCGACACCAATCCGTGCACCCTCGATTCCTGCAGCGCTGGGGTCTGCCAGCACGGCGCAATCAGCGGCTGTGTCACGCGCATGCAAATGGCGTTCGGCGGCGCCTATGCAGACTCGATCGCGGTCATGCGCGCGACCCCGGATGGCGGTTTTGTGCTCGGCGGCTCGACCGACAGCTTCGGTCAGGGCAGCGGCGACATGTTGCTGATCAAGACCGACGCCTGCGGCAACCGCGAATGGATGCGCAGTTTTGGCGGCGAGGGCAAAGACAAGGGTCACGGTCTCGCGTTGACGCCCGACGGCGGCTACATCCTGGTCGGCGAATCGAGCAGCGATGACGCTTCCGGCAACGCCTACGTCGTCAAGACCGACGCACAAGGCCAGCGCGAATGGAGCGTCACGCATGGCGGCAACAGCTACGAATGGGCCGAGAGCGTGACGGTGACTTCCGACGGCGGCTACGTCATCTCGGCCAAGACCTACAGCTTCGGCCCCAACACGCCGATGTGGCACAATGCCATGATCTTCAAGCTGGATGCCACGGGCAAGCTGCTTTGGAGCCGCGTCTTCGGCGCCGAGAACGGCAGTATGGATCCCGTCGTCATCCAGGAAGTCAAGAAGGTCGGCGGGCAATGGGACGGGCTGCTGATGGTCGGCGGCAGCGAAGGCTTCGGGCAAGGCAAGGACGATGTGTGGCTGATGAAATTGACCGCCAACGGCAGCCACGAGTGGTCCGTCGTGCACGGCAGCTCGGGCGACGAAAATGCATTCAGGTTCCTGCAGACGCCGGACATGGGCTACGTGATCGTCTCGGACACCAATGGGTTCAGCAGCTCTGCCGCGAGCGCCCTGATATTGAAAACCGATGTCAGTGGCAAGCTGCTGTGGGCCAAGCGGTACGGCCTCGATGGCAAGACGGAGCCGCATGATCTGATTGCCCGTGCCGATGGCTTCGTGATCGCCGGTTTCACTTTGGCCGCAACGGCGGGCGGAGTGGACGCGTTTCTGATGTCAGTGGGCCAAGATGGCGCGGTGCAGTGGATGCGCACGTACGGCGGCGCGCTCGACGATCGCGGCTTTGCGATGGCCGCTGCTGCGGACGGCGGCGTGGCGTTGGCCGGCGACACGATGTCGAATGGCGCGGGCGGCTATGACGGCTGGCTGGTCAAGACCGCGGCGGATGGTTCGACACCTTGTGGATCCAAGCTGTTGACGACAGGCGCGCCCCAGGCGGTGGCTGTGACGCCGGTCACGCTGTCGTTCACGCCGCAACTGCTGGACGCCGGCACGCTGGGCGCGGACACGACGACACAGGGCACCATCGAGGACGTCACGGCGGGGACCACGATCTGTTCTTGCCAGTAGACGCTTGACTCGCACCCCGTACCCGGCTAGAGTTGCCCTCGAGCCCGCTACCGTGCCCCCCCGCTACCGTGCCCCCCAGCCACGGTAGCGGGCTTGTTTCGTTTTGGCTTGCCGTTGCGTTTTGGCTTGCAGTTTCATCGTGGTTTGCTGCTCTCTGCTCAGTTGGCGCGGCGTCGGCGGGTCAACTCCGCTCCAACAGAACGAACAGCCCCGACCGTGCAATCTCGCGATAGCCTCGCTGCTTGATCGGCTCGAGATCCCACGGCCGATCGCGGAACGTCACGAAAAAGCGCGGTGGTTGGCGCTGCAACAACGCCTCGTCCTTGGCCGCATCCTCCGCGCCGTGGGGATTGTAGGCGCCGTCCAAGTGGATGTCCGACACGAAGCGCGCTGGCGTTGACAGCCCCGACAGACAGTAGATACCCAGTTCAAAGCCGCGCACATGCAGCCTGTCGCCAGGACGCGCGCGTGCCTTGATCGCGTCGGCGATCTCCACCTGTGCAGGGCGGCTGAATTGCGCTTCGCCTGTGAACTTCTGGTCGAGCGTCGGGCGCTCCGCAGACTTGCACCAGGCCAGCGAGAACGTGCGATAGTTGACGTCGTGGTTGTTGTACCACGGCGGTGCGGCGCAGAAGGCTCCCAAAGCGATGCCGGCAGAGACGACCAGTGCGGCCGTGCTGCGGTCACGCGCGAGGGGCGCGACGTACAGGAGAATGGCGAGCACGACAAAACCGCCAAGCAAGCCTTCATGGTAGTAGTAGTACTTCTGCTGGACGACGACCGATGCGAATGCCGCGAGTGCGATGACCGCAAGGCCCAGGACGCGCCAGAAACGTGCCTTGTCTCGCACTTGAGCAGCGTGCAAGACGGCAGCGAGCCAGGCACCGCAGCCGAGCCCCAACCAGATGCCGCTCTGATCGAACCAAAAACCGCGCAGGCGTTCCGACAGGGTGCTCTCCACGTTGATCTTGGCATAACGGCCGACGATGACGACGACGTCGCGCAGGGCTGCCAAGCCGCCTTGGTGCGCGGCAAAGAAGGCGATGGTCGCAACGACGGGAGCGAGGACGCCGGCAACGAGCCACATGCCGCGCAAGAAGGCTTGGCGCGATCGTCGGCCGGCGGTTGCGGTGGCGAACGCCTCGATGGTGACGTAGAGGCCGATTGCGCAAGCGGGAATGGCAGCAGTGGTCTTGAACAGGAAGGCGCAGCCGAGCGCGCCGCCTGTCGCGAACGCCGAGCGCGCGCGCGGGGCGGCGCGGGCGCTGATGGCCAGGGAAGCGGCGAGGCAAAGGCCCTCCCAGCTCTCGACCTGGGCGGAGTGCCAGAAATCGAAGTTGGTGAAGTACCAGCCAGAGGCCAGCAAGGCGCCGCAACCGAGCGTTCCGGGCTGGCGCAAGGGGCCGCGCGGCAAGGCGAGCGCGGCGCAAACGCCGGTGGCGACGATGACGAGGATTTCAACTGCACGAATGCCGGCTTCGGAGCCGCCGAACAGGCCGTACGTGAGGGCATGGACGGCATAGATCGCAGGCGGTTTCAGATCGAAGGCGTCGCGGTAGGGCAAGGTGCCGTGGCGCCACCACTCGCGGCCGATGTAGTGGAAGATGGCCTGGTCGCGGCCAAAGCGAAAGGCGAGAGACGGCAGGGCAAAGACAATGGCGAACACGATGCCGAGTGCGTCGAGCCAGCACGCGCGCAGCCAGGTACCCAGGCGTTCCATTGCAGTCTTCCTGCCTGGCGCGGCGCCGGCGCGCGCGACGCTACGCCAGAGTGGTGCGGGTCGCAAGTTGCGGCGACGCCTGATCCGAATGCAGACATGCCTTGATGGCTGTACTAGACTCCGCGCCCTCGGCGGAACCATCCCTCCGCCCCGCGCGTGGCTGCCATGAAATTTCCACGACATGCACTGCAACTCGCCTTGACCGCCGCTGTGTCCGCAACGCTGGCTGCTTGCGGCGATTCCGCGCTGAACCACAAGACCGACGCGCTGTCGCTGCCCAAGGACTACCTGCAAGGC
>Ga0172370_10009700_pt1 | contig 11198 bp, 18 predicted proteins | sample LakKiv5m_FD_114538 | JGI IMG/M metagenome (GOLD analysis project Ga0172370, IMG submission 114538) | Freshwater microbial communities from Kabuno Bay, South-Kivu, Congo - kab_022012_11.5m | ecosystem: Environmental > Aquatic > Freshwater > Lake | place: Democratic Republic of the Congo...
ATTGTCCAGGAGCAAATGCTTTAGCCCAACCACCCGAAGAACCAGATGTCATAGCTTGCCATGGAGTCTTGCTCTTGGGCGGTGTAAACATCTTTCGAATATTACCTGAATTATCAGCCATTTTATATAAAAAGAAATCCCATAACAATTTCAAAAAGTTAAACATTTTGCCTCCTCATATTCTTAAACACTTTGATACTATCGTCTGTTTTCCTATGCCATACAAAGCATAGAACGTCTTTATTTTTCTCTACTACAATTTGCTTTAATTTCCACATTGTTTTGTGGCAAGTGCTTATTGCGTTAGCCACAAATAATATGTTGCCAGTCACGAAATCGCTGTAGCAATTAGGCAAATCATCTAACGATTTCGGTATTTTATTCAATCGGACGTATTCAAAAAATCCGAGTAGTTTGGAATTATTGTCATATAATGTTTCAACCAATCCATTGGATAATGCGAAAGCATACCACATAGATTGGTTCTCGTCGGTAGCATCTTCTTCCACTAAATCATATTTAAGTTTCAACTCTATTATGTCGTTTATTATAGGGTTCATTTTAAACTCTTTATTTTTTGCACATCTTGCTCTGTTAACCCAATGGTTTCTAATATTATTTGCTTCTGCGTTTTCTGTGTATATTTATCATCTACTTGTTGTCTATGCAATTCAATCAATTCCATTTTTCTTGATTCAGGAACGATTTCATAGCTCCAACTTTTGTCATATACTGGACTATCAGCATCTCCAATATATGTTATACCTCTTTCTTCTCCTGTAGCTGTATCATAAAATCGTATTAGCTTAGCCATATGTCACCTTACCTTATTTTTAGAATAAACTTCTGTAGGCTTAATAGTTGAACACCACCACTATTAGCTACCCTAACATTTACATATTGGTCAGCCGAACCATCCGTTTGACACCATGTGGTTGACTGGTGAGTGTCACCGTTAGTTTCACAATAATGCCTTAGTTGGTAGTCTGTCTTCGAAGACCCTTTTCGATATAACCCATAACTAACAACGCCCCTCGCCAGTGAATTCACGCCTATAATAAAAAACCCTAAATCAGCAATAACAGGTGGAATGAGAGCACTACAAGCAATATCGCCTGTTGATGTTGATACGGTAGTGTCGGCACATTGCCATACATAACAATTTCCTGTTTGAGTAAACTCGTTTATTTCTCCGCTACCAGTAGCATTTAATCTAACTGCACCAATACATCTATACCACACACTTGCGTTAGACCTAAATATTTTAACCGAACTATCATCTGTTCCTGTATTGGCATATTGTGGGGGTTGTAGCCAGTACTTAATATCCCACGTTGAGCCACTATCATTATAGGCATAAACATACACCCATTTACTTGTACCACGTTGAGAACTACCTTCTACCCAATGCGTTGCTGTATCTAAATCTAATGTAGTAGAATATGACGTTCTCGTATAAAATGTTCCTGCGATTTCAATGACACCACTTTGTGCTTTAACTTGGTCTGTGGCTACCCATTCTAATTCAGCACCTTGAATATATCCACGTTGCCCTCCAGCAGATAGTGTGCGTGAATTACTCCCATCGTGGTTGTGTCCGCTTGTGGTGTTGAATGATAACTTGCTCTCTACTATTGCGGCGTCTGAGGCAATATTTGTGTTCGATATTCCACCATTAAGAATAGCTGATATATCTGTTTGCAAAGTACCTATTTCAGCACCCGTTAAAGAGTTTCCGTCGTCGGAAGCACTATAATCTTTTGTGTATTTAAGTAATCCCATTATAAACTCCCCATACCATGTGACCACGCCATCCACATAGTTACTACGCCATTTGTCGGTGCGTCAATAGTAAATGACCCTGCCTGTGACGTGGTTTGTGCATTTATATTATAGAATGAATTAACAGTAGCATTGGCACTCGTAGCATGAGTATTATCTGTCAATTTGTATAATAAATTTTTAGGTTGTGGGTTATTAGTTAAAAATCCATACTTTTGGATTAACTGCCAAGCGGTTAATGTTTCTCCATTAGCAGGAGTAGCGTCTGAACACACAAACTTCATAATTAAATTAGGTGTCCACCCTGTATATATAGTCTCGTCATTCCCATCGCCCACAAATGACCCACAAGCGAAATTAGATAAATCAAAGTTGTTACACATATCAGCGGATATATTGGTTCTATTGTGTATAATCCCTATAAGCCTACACAACCCTAATGTAGCGTCATCATGGTATCTTAAAGGAAACTCTGCAGTATTTGAATCAGAATCAGATACTTCTGGAACTGACGTTGACATTTTAAAACCAATAGAGCCAGAATTATTGTAAGCATATATGTAGACAGGCCCGTCTGCGGGTTCAGCTTGTCCACCCATGAAGTCAGTTGTTATTGTAAGTGTAGTAGATGTAGTAGTAACAAACAATTTACCACCAACGTCAAGAACTCCAGGCAATACCGTTACCGTAGTAGCACTTGCATACTGTACCTGCATACCTCGACGATAATGTTTAATTAAAGGATATGCGGCGTCAGTTCCATTGTGAGTATGACCTGTCGAAGTATTAAATGATAATTTACTTTCTACTATTGCGGCGTCAGTTGCTACATTAGCATTAGATATTCCTGCATTAAGAATTGCAGATAAGTCTGTTTGTAACTGCCCTAATTGAGCACCTGTTAATGAACTACCGTCGTCACTTGCCGAGAACGATTTAGTAAATTTTAATAAACCCATTATTCCCCCTTATAAATCAGTTAAAGTAACGTAAGACCATTTATTAGAAGCTGTCATGTTTGATATATATAATGTTGCCGTCGCACCATAAATAGATAATACTAATATCCCATCTACAGATTCAACCCAAGTTGGCGACGAAGAAGTTACTTTCTTAACTTCATATCTACCCAAGTTAAGAATAGTCTTAATCTCGTCGTGCGTATCTTGAACGTTTATATCTTGTTTGCTTAAATCGTAGTCGTTAATTTTCACGCTATACCCTCACAAGTGGTCTTGAATCGCCAACACCTAATACGCTTTCACCCAAGTCAACTTTATATAGTTTCCAACCCTCAAGATAACTCTTATTAGATGTAATGTAATATTGGTAACAATTATTTATGCCTTGTGCTTCGATAGAATGTTTTATCAAAGTTCTATGTGAACCTAATAAGTCTGTGCCTAATTTAAACTTACCTAAGAAATCGTCATTTTGGTTGAATTGAGGAACGTTTAATGGGCGTTTAGAACCTTCTTCCCAATTACGTTGATAATCTATACGGTCATAGAATTTGACGTTGTAGTTGCCTTTTGGTTCAAAGTAGAAGTCTATCTTTTGAGGTTTCTTAACATCTGCAAGGCGTTTACCATATAATTTAGGGCTATTATAAATATCGTCAATACGCAACCCTATATTAATCTTATTTAGTTGAGGCGTTCTTGTTAAATCATCTCCTTTATATCGTTGAATTTTAATATAATAGTAAGTGGTTGTGTCATTAAAATTATTACCCCCATCATCTTTAGCCGTAGCTGTCCATCCGCTTGGAGGAGTAAATGTTATAACCCCTGAATTAAGAAATCCATTTGTTCCATCAGATAAATCGTTAGAAGAAGCAGACATTAATGTATATCCCCCAACAGCGTCAGACGAATAATATATAGCAGGCGCTATCGTAACATTTCCAAACTGTTGTAAGTCTATTACAATAGCATCAAACTTTACTTTAGACCCGATATAGATACTGTTTTGGTATGCTAAATGACACGCTTTGTAAACATTGAATATATCGTCATTATCAAAATCGTTATCAGTACCACCAGTTAACCCACCTGCAATAGTTAGTTTATCATTAGTCCCACCGCCATTACCAATAGCCGTTATGATTCCTTGACATTGGTCGTCTTTGTTTCTAATCAAATCCCCTACGGTTACACCTAACGTTGTAAAGTTTTCTGAGGTATCTTGAGCAAAATCAGAATTGTTCCCTCCATCATGCACTTTATTTTGACATACCCCACCACCTTTAACAACATAGGTTTCTATCGAAGCTAATGAGCCATCAGCACCATGTTCTACATTATTCAATGGCACTTCGTCAATATTGCCACGATTAAGAATATATGCAGTACCATTATAATCGCCACCAATAAGGTACTTTTTGCCTGATATATCCTCTGCCATGACTGCTGATAATATATCTTGATTAGTGTGTGGTGAACAAGCAAGGGTCTTATAGTTAATGTCTAATCTCACGTTTATTGTACCGCTATCACCATTGGATATGAATAAGTGGAAGATAGAGTTGACAGTATCTACTTTGCTATGGCAATACCTAAGTTGTGCCTGATTGATATTCTCAAGGTATATATTTGAATCATTGTTACTTTTTTCATATTTAAGAGATATAGGTGTTGCTGTTGTTCCGTCAAATATCCTTACCTTTTTATCCCACCCAAGATACATAATAACTTCACCAACGTTAGGTATCGTGACTACCTTAGCCGTTCTTGGGACAGCTCCAACAGTAGAAGAAGTTAGTTTATAGTCGAATACTGCGTCACCTGATATATAACTTAACCTATACCAACTATTTTTTAGTGATACATAATACCTACCCCTTAGTTCCACTCCCCACATAATTTCGTCGTCGGAAGATGATGGTAATGTGAAGTAATCCCCCCAATCTCCTGTAAACATTGTGCTTGTGAGTTCGTAATATATCCTACGGGCATTAGATGATGTATTCATGGCAAGCATATACCCGTTAAATTCGCCTATGAATTTAACGTTAGGTGCGTCGTCATTAAGAGTCACCATGCTTGCATCTGTACCATTCCAGTATTTTAATATTTCTCTATCGTCTGTGGAATTAACTAAATACCCTGCTATTCTATCGAAATAGTTTAGACAATTATTGCGAGAAGATAAGATACTATCCCACGTTCCGTCTAAATCATCCATTTTATAAACTGACGTGCCGAATTGTCCAATAACCTTACGCACACCTGAACTAATACCAAAATCGAACAACCCGTTGCATGAATCAGTTGCCCCTGTAACAGTAGTATTTAGTTTCTCACGCCCTTGACGTTTTTCGAGCGAAGCATCCTCGTTGAAGTTTACATTTACAACTCTTGGACTTTCAGACGGTTGTAAACTAAATGGGTCGGATAACGTATTTAATCCACCATTAAATTCTTCTTGCGATAATATCCCACCTACTTTTAACATTATTACCTCATTGTAAATAAATCTTTTAGTTTAGATTTTGTATCTATCCCGCCAACTTTTTCCATATGTTCTATCTTGCCTTTAGCACCTGTTTGGTCAAATATTTTAAGAGCATTAGCGATAGTAATATTTGGATTACGAACAGAATATCGTCTAAACTGTTCAATTATAGCAGGTGCTATATCAGCTTGGTTGACTGCATATAAGAAATTCTGGCGTTTCGCACCTTTTTTAGCTTTAGGATTCAATTTGAATTTCATAGTATCATCGAACATAGAAGTCCACTTAGCCATTTTAGGGTCAGTTATTTTAAACGGTGTTTGATATGGTTCTAATCCCTCATGTTGAATAATTACGTTTGCAAAGTGGTCTAAAATATCATTAGCCATTATTTATTCCCCTTTGGTTGGGAGAGTTTGGATAAGAAAGTTTTAACCTTTTTCTGATAAGACCTTAATTCTCTCGCTTGCGATTTATCGTAATCCATAGCATCAGCAATATCGGCTGAAATTGAGCCATTAGGATTAACATCATCTTTTAGCATAGTCATTAAAGCATTACGTTCTTCAGGAGATAACGTTGAAAGGTCGTTGGATTCTTTAAGTTTCATTATGGCTCTACCAAATTCTGAATCTGGTTTTGCGTAATCTTCATAATGATAAAGAATATCTGATGGTAGTTTTACCTTCCCCTCCCCCTGTGGTTGGGAGAGTTTAGAATATGCCTTGTAATATTCCTCAGCATAATCGCTTGACCGTTCTTCCGACAATCTTCTACCAGTAGAAACTTCCGAATATCCTTTCTTGTCTACATATACAATTTCAGATGGCTTTATATCTCTAAACATTACGGCTTGACCCTGTCCATAATGTTGCAAGTCTACTTCGCTTTTAGGAACTTTAATTCCTATAATGGTTCCTTCTTTACTATACCCAGAAGGCTCTATAGAGAACCACATATTGCCAGAACCGCCTTCACCACCTTTTGTCTTTTTGCTTAATTTTAGTCCTTCTTTTAATACGCTATCTAAATCGGTTGGGTATCTTAACCTATGATATAAAATAACTTCGCCTTCATTGGCTTTTGGTAGTTGAGGGTTTTTGAACTCCTCCAATGTCATATTATATGGTTCTTTCCAAATCCCCTCCCCCTGTGGTTGGGGTTGGTTTATGCTCATGGATTTGTTGCTAAAGTTTCTTGTAATTACATCTTTTAAGGGTATTCCTTGTCCTGCATACGGTGATGTGCTTAACCTTTGTTCCATGTTCATATTTTTGCGTGAAGCGGTGTCACGGGCTTCGATTTCGCCTGCAAGGCGTAGGTAATGTCCGTACGGGTCTTTCGCCTCTGAAAGCCGTTGTTTCTGTTCGTTTATCAGATTGCTAATAGAATCAGATGTTTCTGTTCTGGCGAATTGTCCGGCAAACTTATGTGGTTCTCTCCCAAAATTAGAACGATACCATTCTTTTGCCTGTCCTACATTAACGCCATTTTGTTCCATGTAAGCCCTCATATTAGCGGCATCGAATAAAGCATTTATATCATCTTCAACCATTTCTGGTTTTGTATTTGTTGGACTCCCGCCACTCGCCCATCCTTCTTTTCCCTGTATGGCGTGTTGGATTTCGTGGAGTAATGTATTTCTTATTTCATCTGGATAAGGATATAGGTCACCAGAAAGGTTTATTTTACCATTATCGTAACTGCCTAAATTAGATTTCACGAAAGGTGATGTACCACTACCTAATACCATTTCTACAGGCATATCTGCTAATTCTGGGTATTTATTGTATAGTTCGCTATGTGCTAATATATCTTTTAATTTACCACCACCAGAAAACGGTATAGTTTCGTTCCATTGTTCTTTAGGTAGTATATTTGCCATTTTATCACTAATCTCTTTCCTCGTCTTACCCTTATCAAATAATGGGTCAAATGCACCTTGTTCTTCTGGTGAAGCACCAATGTACATAGTATGAAATGGTCTTATATCTATCCCTGCTTCTCGCATAACATCGTCACCACTTGGTAATGTTTCTGGCTCTGATGGTTCTTGCATATCAGGAAACACTTCTGGTGTATGTACTTTTTGCATATCTGGATATATCTCTGGCATAGGTGGTTCTTGCATATCAGGATATGTTTCAATAGTTGGTCTTTCTTGTAAGTCTGGAAATACCTCAACGAAATCTTCAGGTCGTGGTTGTACTGAAGTCATAGGACTTATATTAGGTAAATTAAAGCTATTCATGATAGGATTATTTATCTTAGATAAAACATCTCGTATCATTCCTCCTATCCCAAATCCACCTGTTAACCCACCCTTTGCTCCACCCATTAAAAAATTCATTAAAAACACTCCACACTTATATCTTGGTTAGGATTACGATTCTTATAAAGTCTTTTACATTCTTTTTCAATAGAAAGTGCCTCCGCTATCCACCCTTGAATTACAGGGTCATTTTGGTCAACCGCCGCATGAACAGCCGCTAAATACATTATCCAATCGTGGAAACTATGGGGCATTAAGGGTATCATGCTGATTGTATATTCCTCAACACCGTTTGCTATTGAAGTACCTGCATAAGCAGAAGCAAGCGTTATACCTGTATCGCTATTAAAAGTGCTTATCTTATACCATACAGAACTATCACCTACTCCATCTCTATCTATTCTAAAATAGTAGGTATATGACGTACTACCGTACCCATCAAAGTCTGTTCCATAACCAGTAACAGCCGTTCCTGCATTAGCAAGTGTAGTTATCGTTCCTGTTCTATACTCTGTCATAGGTGTTAATGCCTTAATATAGTCGTAAGGTAACACTATTGCAGTCTGTGGGGGTGGATTAATCTCAACTACTCTATACATGGTACTATCAAACCCTCTTAACCTAAACCTACGAGTTTCGTCACTTGGGCTATAATAATACTCGTCATTCCACCTCTTATCACTAAACGTGCAATCATCAAGGTTGAAAGGTCTACCGGAACGATATTTGTATAGCGTATTCCCTTGCACAAACCTATCAAAATCGCTTGCCATAGCATAGTCATCATCAAATATAACATATCCTGCACCAGAAGCGTTTACCGCCCCACTATATGCAGGGCTTATCGTACCTGTGGTAGCACTAGCATAGGTAAATGTATAGTTATTCTCATTACTACCTATCTTAATCTTTCTACCTGTCATAGCAGTTGTCCACGTTGTTCCTGTACCTGTAACTGATGTTGACCCTGCCGTAGCCGAAATCGTGCCTGTATTGTATCTTGCCGTACACGATATAGAAGAACTCGCTTTTAGAAATGACCAATCTTCTTTTCTTGGTATCTCTTGGGTATAAGCTCTATTCACTAACCCTTTAAACTTATCCCTTGACGATGATGTATTATCCCTTGCAAGCGTCATAGATTTTTCAACTATTTCGCTATAAGGCGTTATATTTGTAATATTTGACATTTTCCCCTCTTGTTTACTTTATTGCACCTTTATTTTTAAGTACCAATACAATAGCGTTTATAACAGCATTTAAAGCACTATCTTTAAGCCCAACGCCTAATTTCTTGGCATAATCAAATACCGCTTTAAACTTTTCCGCACTAGGCTTATTGCTTTGTGCTTCAAGTATTATCTTCTCCTGCAATAGATTATATGTCCGTTGCCCCAACTCCACTAACGCATCGCCGATAGCAGTCTGTAAGTCAAATCCAAGTTCCCTTACCCAAATGGGCGTCTTTATTCTAAAAAACCAGTTATAAATCCTTTGAAATATGCTCATTTTTAATCTCCTTCTTTTTATAGTTTTTCATAACATCTTTAACAGCGTCTGTCCTTTCCTGTAAGATAGGATTGAAAGGCTTTCCCGTCGAAAACTTAATCATAAATCCTTTAGTCTTTAAGAATTGTTTTGCGAAATGTAACATATAATTCGTCTATCCAGGGCAGGACTATTGAGCGGATAACTTCTCCCCTCTTTTGTCCTACTTCATTATCTATAATTTTTTTTAACTCTATTGCCATATCCTCTGCGTATTCCTTTGCGGAATGTTTTTTTACGAACTCTTTTAAGAACGTAACCAATCCAACGCCTTCAACCCACTTTAAAAAACTCACGTCTTATGCCTATCCTCTCGTTCAAAGTAAAACTTAATTACAAGAAGTACGCTTTGTGCTAACCCTGCGATATACCCTGTCAAAAACGCCGCTTCAACTTTCCCTACCCATACCAGAGACGCTATCAAAAATGGCATTAAACAATAAGTAGCGGTGAGCATTATGGATATTAAAAATCTGCCGGACATTAACTTGTCTACAACTCTTTCAAATACGGTCATTTTTATTCCCTTCGTTTATCCACATAACTGCCAACGCTAATAAAGTTAACCATAATAAATACCATTTCCAGTAAATAACCATGCTTTGGAGTGTTGTCATTTTAGTACCAACTTTTTTATTTCTTCGTGTTCACGTTTATATAATTGCCAAGTCATTTCAATGGCTAGGGCGTAATCATCGTTTTTAATGTGTTCAATTATATGCTCTTTAATCTGCTTTTTGTCTATTTCTTCCCAACCGTAGCAGTCACTCATGTTGTCCTCCTGTCCTCAAATTCTATATCTTTTTGCTCCTTGCGTCGGTTATGGTGTTTTTCTTCATGTCCGCAGTTCGTACACCTTTCAATCCAAAGAAATCCGTTATAAGTACAATACAAAAACCCTTCGCAATTGTCTTGCTTACATCGGTTATTCTTATCTATTTTCATGCTTTTACCCGTTAAAAAATTAGCCGATATCATTACCATTAGTGTTTATACCCGTTTATCCTACCTACTATTTCAATTATCTCTTTATGTTGAGCAAATACCTCTTTTTGAAATTCCTGCGCCCTAGTGGAGTGTTCTCTCATACCACTATCAATAGCCTCTAACCTTTTCAAGTATTGTGTACGCTCATCTCGATTAGCCGTTAGTTCTACTTTAAACTGCTCTAATATCCATTTAATAAGTAAGAGCAATATAACGATACCTGCTACTGTTAACGTACCTGCAATTCCAGCTTCTTTACAAAAAGTTATCCAGTCCATAGTTGTTATTCCCCTTCCAACACATTTTTCATTTCGGTTAACTTAGTTTTCTGTGCTTCAAGATTGTCAATTTGTTTTTGTATCCATACAGGGTCTTTAAATTGTGCAATTAATGTATCTATCCGGTTAATGTTTTCACAAACATAAGTATTGCCAAAATCAAATTCAGCGATAACCACATTTTCACCATTAACATCTTTTAATATTTTCTGCACTTTGCCGTGATTTTCACCAACCTTAATGACCTGTTCTGCCCCTTTGTCTATTGCAGTCTGTATAACTTTAGCCTGATTAATAGGAATTGATACACTTTCATTTTCAGAGTAAACTATTCCGCAAAACATAATCATACTAAGTACTAAAAATAACCATTTCATTTTCATCTCCTTTTAAAAATTATTTCTCATTATCTTTTTGTTATACCTGTTATTACTCCATCTTTTATAGTCATTGTCGCCACTGTTCCACTAGCAGAGCCGTCAAAATTGTATGTCCCGTCAGCAACAGCTGAGGTTCCATCGGCAGCCTTATGGACGCCTTTTACGGCACCTGTCGTGTAGATGTCATTGGCATTGGCGTTTATCGCACCTTTAACATCGACAAATCCAGTTCCAACTTCTTTTGGGTTAATGATGAGATTTGTTGCATCGTAGTAGATGGAAGCATCCTCTCCAGTCCCAAATCCAAGTTTGGCATTATCTGCACCTATGACAAGTTTCTTTCCAGGATTAGTCGTCCCAATACCGACGTTGCCAGCAAAATAATTGCGGTCGGCTGTTCCTGCTTGATACACGGAAAACGGAGTATTGGTTTGTGTGCCATTTGTCTGTGAAGCAATATACAGACCATAGGTGTTTGTGAGCGTTCCTGAATTA
>Ga0172370_10009701_pt1 | contig 11198 bp, 6 predicted proteins | sample LakKiv5m_FD_114538 | JGI IMG/M metagenome (GOLD analysis project Ga0172370, IMG submission 114538) | Freshwater microbial communities from Kabuno Bay, South-Kivu, Congo - kab_022012_11.5m | ecosystem: Environmental > Aquatic > Freshwater > Lake | place: Democratic Republic of the Congo...
GCCTCGATCGCGCAAATCAACGCGTCGATGCTGCCCGATGCCGTCCTGATCGAGCCGTTCTACGACAGGACCGATCTCGTCGATACGACCTTGCAGACGGTCGGACGCAACCTACTCGAGGGCGCGCTGCTCGTCATGCTCGTGCTCTTCGTCTTCCTGCTCGATCTGCGCGCGGCCCTCATCGTCGCGGCCGTCATTCCGATGTCATTGCTGAGCGCGTTCATCTACCTGCGCATGCGCGGCATGAGCGCGAACCTGTTGAGCATGGGCGCGGTGGACTTCGGCATCATCGTCGATGGCGCCGTGGTCATCGTCGAGAGCATCGTCCATCGACTCGGGGAGCAGATTCCCGGCGGTCTGAGCCCCACGCCCGAAGGCCTGGCGGAGCGCATTCGCAGCGCGGTCAAGGACGTCGTCAGTCCGACGGTCTTCGCCTTGCTCATTATCATCGCAGCCTACCTGCCGATCTTTCTCCTCGAGCGAGTCGAGGGTCGCATCTTCGAGCCCATGTCGAACACGGTGGTCGCCGCGCTCGTCGGTGCGCTCGTCTTCTCCGTCACGCTCGTGCCGGTGCTCGCCGCGCTCGCCTACCGCACGCCCCGCCGGACCCGTCGATCGCCGGTGCTGGCGCTCGCGCAGCTGCTCTACGAACCGACCCTGCGGTGGTCCTTGCGCCACCCGGCGGCCGTCCTAATCGCCAGCGTCGCATCGCTCCTCGTCACGCTCGCCGCGGTGCCGCGCCTCGGATCGGAGTTCCTCCCGGAGCTCAACGAGGGCTCGCTCTACACGACCTTGTCGCTGCCGGCAAACGTCGGCCTCAACGAGGGGCGTGCGATCGTGCCACAGGTCACCGCCATCTTCTCGCGCTTTGCGGAGGTCGAGGAGGTGATCTCGCAGCTCGGTAGACCCGAAGATGGCACCGATCCCACGCTGTCTAGCAACCTCGAGTTCTTCGTCAAGCTTCGACCTCCGGAGGCGTGGCCGCCCGAGGTCCGCTCGCTCGGCAAGGTGATCGAGCGCCTCTCGAGCGCGGTCGCCGAGGTCCCGGGCGTGGAGGCGAACTTCTCGCAGCCGATCCGCGACAACGTCAACGAGAACATCTCGGGACAGATGGGCCAGATCTCGTACAAGCTCTACGGCAACGACCTCGTCCAGCTCCAGGGGATCGCGGAGCGCGTCAAGGCGATCATCGCGAAGGTGCCCGGTGTGGCGGACCTGGGCATCGTCAAAAGTGCCATGGTGCCCCAGGTCCTCATCGAGCCGGATCGCGGCACGCTCGCGCGCTACGGCCTCGACATGGATGATTTCCAGCACGTGCTTCAGGCGGCGATCGGAGGCGTGCCGGTCAGCGAGTTCTGGGACGGCGAGGCGCGCCACGACGTGGTGATGCGCTATCCCCTGGCGGCTCGAAACGACGTCGAGAAGCTGAGGCAGTTGCTCGTGCCGGTGCAGGGGGGGACGCACGGGGTGGTCAGCGTGCCGCTCGAGACGATCGCAGAGGTCAAGGAGGGCCTCGGGCGCGCCTCCATCAACCGGGAGAACGGGCGCCGCTACATCGGGCTCCGCATGAACGTGCGAGGTCGGGATCTGGGCTCGTTCGTGGCCGACGCCCGCCAGCGCGTCGAGAGCGCCGAGCCGATGCCGCCGGGCGTCATCGCGGAGTGGGGCGGCGAGTTCGAGAACAAGGAGCGCGCGATGAACAGGCTCGCGCTCGTGGTGCCGGTGGCGCTCTTCATCACGCTCATCCTGCTCTTCAACGCGTTCGGTTCCTTCGGTCCGGCGGTGCTCGTCCTGCTGAACGTCCCGTTTGCGCTGCTCGGAGGCGTGGTCGGGCTCGCCTGGATGGACATGCCGCTGTCGGTCGCCGCGGCGGTCGGCTTCATCGCGCTCATCGGGCAGGCCTCGCTCAACGGTGTGCTGGTGCTGTCCGCCGTGCTCGAACACCGCCGTGCCGGTCTCGATCTCGACGTCGCGCTCGTGCGCGGGTGCACGGAGCGGTTGCGCGCCGTCTTGATGACCGCGGCGCTCGCTGCGCTCGGCTTGGTGCCGGCGGCCCTGAGTCACGCGATTGGCAGCGAGACGCAACGGCCCATCGCGGTCGTGATCGTGGGCGGCACGCTGAGCGCTTGTGCACTCACCCTCGTCGTGTTGCCTGCTGCGTATCGCGTCGCCGTCCTGGGCCTCGCCCGCCTCGGTGTCGACTTCGGTGGGGGTTCGGGCCGAAAGCGCGCCGCACACGCGTAGTCGGTCGCGGCGCGGGGGCGCGTCGCGGGGGACTTGCGCTTCGCCCGCGAGACGTCGACGATCCCGCGTCCCGTCCACCCACGGGACAGGCAGCGCGCGCCATCGTGGCACGCTCGCAAGGGAGATAGACATGCGTCGCATTGGGATCGCCGTCTGTGTGGTCGCGCTCGTCGGAGCCGCGGTCGGATCGGTCGAGGGAAAGATGTCCTACAAGAAGGATCTCGGCCTCAGCGCCTGCACCGACTGCCACGCGGACGGCGCGGAGAAGAAGGCCGCGAACCCAGGCAACAAGCTCTGGAAGGCCGCGCACGAGATGTCCAAGGACATGGCCGCGGGCACCGGTGACTTCGCGGGCAAGACCTCGTGTGCGTCCTGCCATGGCGGCAAGCTCAGGCCGGCGAAGACTGCTTCCCCCGCGAAGAAGGCCGCCGAGACGCCCAAGGCGACCGAGCCCTCGTCAGACAGCAGCCAGCCGGCCAAGCCGGCGGTCGCGCCGAAGTCCAAGGCGAAGGGCAAGACGAAGGCCGCGCCTCAAAAAAAGGCGACGGCGAAGAAGCCGACAGCGAACAAGGCGACGGCGAACAAGAAGACCAAGAAGGCCGCCGAGAAGTAGCGCGCCCTAATCCTCGCCGAGGTCGTCGTGCGCGTGCGCGGCGGCCCAGGTGGCGAGGTGCGCGCTCACGCCGTTCATCGAGGACAGCCGCGAGGCCGCGTCGTGCAGCACGGCGTGAACGGCGGCGCGGCGCGACGGGTGGAACGAGACCCCCAGCGAAGCGAGGTCCAGCTCGCGAACGAGCGGCAACCGCGCCTCCGCCTTGAGCCAGTCGTGCGCCTCCGCGCAGGATCCGAAGCGATCGGCACGATCCTTGGCCGTCGAGCGGCGCACGAACTCCACGATATCGTCGGGGATGTCGGGGCGCAGCGCGCGCATGTCCGGGATCGGCGACGTGAGGTGCTGCACCATCACGGCCGGCGCCGTCTCGGCGAGGAACGGCACGCGCATCGTCGCGAGCTCGAAGGCGACGATGCCGAGAGAGTAGAGATCCGTGCGCCCGTCGAGCTTCTCGGCGCGCACCTGCTCCGGCGACATGTAGTAGGGCGTGCCGACGAGGCGTCCCTCCGTCTCGCCCTCGCCGGCGAGGTCGCGCGCGATGCCGAAGTCCAGGATCTTCACGCGCCCGTCGGGCGTGAGGAAGAGGTTCGACGGCTTGATGTCGCGGTGCACGATGCCACGTGAATGCGAGTAGGCGAGCGCCGCGGCCGTCTGCAGCAGGACGCCACGGATCGTGTCCCAGTCGAGGCGGATGTCGGTTCGGATGACCTCTTCGAGCTCCGATCCGAGCAGCTTCTCCATCACGATGAACCGCGTTCCGTAGCACTCTTCCACGTCGAGCACGCGCACGATCCCTTCGTGATCGAGTCGCGCGATGAGCCTCGCCTCACGATCGAAGTGCTCGCGGAACTTGGGATCCAACACGAGCGCGTGGCTGAGCATCTTGAGCGCGACGTGCTGCCCGAGCGACGGGTGGATCGCTTCGAACACCGTCGCGAAGCCACCGGATCCGAGGCGCCCCACGACGCCGTACTTGCCGACGCGCCGGATCGTCCCCGCCTCCAGGAGGCGCTTTCCGACGAGCGCCGTGAGCAGCCGCGCCGCGGGCGGGTTGCGCAGGACCAGGTCGACCACCTGCTCTTTGCCGAGGCGCTGGCACGTCGCCGGGCCATCGGCGAAGACGCTCGCCGAGCGCGCCTCGTTCGTCACGAGCGCGATCTCACCGAAGAGCGCGGGCGCGACGAGCCTTCGCTCATACGTGATCGTGCCCTCCGCGTTCGCGACGCACACGCGCACCGCCCCCTGCTGCAACACGAACATGTCCTTGCCCGATGCGCCCTGCGTGATGATCTCGTGACCGTCGGCGAACTCCACGAGCTGCATCGCGCCGCGCAGGGCCTCGATCGCCTCCTGTCCCAGGCCGCTGAACAGCGGCACCTGAGACCAGTCGTTGGGATCACCGTCGTCGTCCGGCTCGACCAACTCCGCCTCGATCGCGACGCTCGGCTCGCGGTTGCGACGGTTGCGCCCGGTCGAGCGTTGGTCCGCTTTTGCCTTGTCACCCGCGCCCGAACGCTTGTCGGCTGGCTTGTCGTAGGACTTCGTGTTGCGTGTGCTCATGGTGCGATGACCTCCCGGCGAGCGACGATGGCGCGCCCGAGCGTGGCCTGATCGAGGAACTCGAGGCTCGCTCCCTGAGGCACGCCCGTGGCGATGCGGCTCGTCCGGACCGCGAGCGGACGCAGGACGCGCTGCAGGTACGCCGCCGTGGCCTCGCCCTCGACGTTGACGTTGGTGGCCAGCACGACTTCGTGGACGGTGCCCGATCGGACGCGGTCGAGCAGCGCACCGATCGTGAGCTGATCCGGTCCGATCCCACGCAACGGTGACAGCACGCCGTGCAGCACGTGGTACCGGCCTCGGTACTCCGCGGTGCGCTCGATCGCGAGCAGGTCGGCGATACCTTCGACGACGCACACGAGGCCGACGTCCCGCTGAGTGTCACGGCAGACCTCGCAGCGATCTTCGGCCGCGAGATGATGGCACTCGACGCAGAAGCGGAGCTTTCCGTGCAGCTCTTGCAGCGCCGCTGCGAGCGACTGGGCGTACTCGGGCGGCTGCTCGAGCACGTGGAACGCGAGGCGCAGCGCCGTCCGATCGCCCACACCGGGCAGCCTGCCGAGCAGCGTCGCCAGGCGTTCGATGGGCTCCGGAAGTCGCGTCATGCCGTGCTCCTCGCGTCGAAATCAGGCGCCCGCGTCGGGTTCGTCCGTGCGGACCTTTAACACCTGACCGCCGAGCGCGCGAATGACCGCGGCCGTCGTCGGGTGCTCCCGCAGCTGCCGATCGACGGCCTGCCGCTGCACCTCCTGCTCGCGCGCCTTGACGGCGCCGAGCGTAACGTCGGCGACCGACGTTTCACCGACCTGGGCGTCGATCGTGAAGCGCCCGCCAAACGCCTTTGACGCCGCGTCGGCAAGCAGACGAAGCGTCTCGCCGGTGCGAACGCGCGTCAGGTAGAACGCGTTGGTCATGCCGAGCGTCACGCGGCCCGGGGTGGAGGCCATCACGCCACAGTGATCGAGCAGTGACGCTTCCAGACCGTGCTGCGTGTCGCGAAGGGCGCCCTGCCAGGCGCGCAGGTCCGCGTTCGTGAGCACGCGCCCGGGCGGCTGTGCAGGCTCGGCGACCACGACCTGACGCGGCGCGGGCGGCGGCGCCAGCACCGAAGCGGACGCAGCGATGGGTTGCGTCGACGTCGTGATGCGTGCGGGTGGCGCTGGCTGGGTGCCCCGGTGTGTGAGCAGCGGAACCGATCCTCCCCGCGCGATCGCCCCGCTGAGCGCCGCGTCGATCCGCCCGACCAGCGTCTCCACTTCGAGCAGCGTCGGCGCACGACACAGGCGCACGAGACCGACCTCCAACACGAGCCGCGGATGGCGCGCGCCCGCGGCCGACTCCGCGAGCTCCAGCAGCACCGCCGTGAGGCGCTCCAGCTCGGGGCTCTGGACGTTCAGCGTGATCTGCGCGAGTTCCTTGATCTCGGCGCGCGACCGGTCCACGAGCGTCGACGCGGCCTGCTCTCCCGCGAGACGGATGACCAGCATGTCGCGCGCCTCGTTGGCGAGCGTACGTGCGAACGTCTTGAGATCGACGCCGAAGTCATTGGCCGCTCCGAGGGCGGAGAGCGCGGTGGTCACGTCGTGCCCGAGCAACGCGGCGATCATCTCCTTCGTGCGCGCACGATCGGCCACACCCAGCAGGTTCGCCGTGTCCTGCGCGGTGATCTTCGTGCCGCAGAACGCGATGACTTGGTCCAGGATCGACAACGCGTCGCGCATCGATCCATCGCCCTCGCGCGCCACGACATACAGCGCGTCCTGCTCTGCCTCGATCCCCTCGGCTGCCAGGATCTGCTCCATGCACCGCACGCTGTCCTGCGCCGTCACGCGTCGAAAATCCTGGCGCTGACAGCGCGAACGGATGGTCACGGGGAGGCGCTGCGGGTCGGTCGTCGCGAGGATGAAGACCACATGAGGCGGCGGTTCCTCGAGCGTCTTGAGGAACGCGTTGGCCGCCTCGGTAGTGAGCATGTGCGCTTCGTCGATGATGTAGATCTTGTGTCGATCGCGGCTCGGCGCATAGCCAACACCGTCTCGCAGCTCGCGGATCTCGTTGATGCCGCGGTTGGACGCCGCGTCGAGTTCGTGCACATCAAGGCTCGAGCCGATCGCGATCTCGCGACACGGCGCACACTCACCGCAGGGCTCCGGCGTGGGCCCCTTCTCGCAATTGAGGCACGCCGCCAGGATGCGCGCCGTGCTCGTCTTGCCGACGCCGCGCGCCCCGCAAAACAGGAACGCGTGTGCGACGCGTCCCATGCGGATCGCGTTCGAGACCGCGCGCGCAACCTGCTCCTGGCCGACCAGATCGGCGAGGCGGCGGGGCCTGTATTTTCGCGCGAGAACGACGTAGCTCGACATGTCGGACGACCTCGCGGACGCAGCCACGAGAAGGCTTTGTGCCATCCTAGTCCATGAGGCTGTCGATTGGGGAGTGGACGGTGGGAACTTCGCCGAAGGCGGTCAGCCACCACGTGCGCGCGGCACGGGCGTGTGCGAACGCACCGGGTGCCCGCGCTATTCGCGCATACCCCAGGCTCATGGCCACGGTCCGCGACACACGACGTCGCCGCTACCGTTGCTTCCTCCCGGACCTGGCGGGGTTCACGACTCCGCCGTTGCCGCGGACCCTGACCATGAACGCAGGGTTGTTCGGGCTTGCACCGCGTCACGCAGACACGCGCAAGCCAGCGGAGAGACAGGGATTCGAACCCTGGGTGCCGGTTTTGCCGGCACACGCGATTTCCAGTCGCGCACCTTCGGCCTCTCGGTCATCTCTCCGTCGTCACCTCGAGACCTTGCCTTGAACCGCCGCCCCCGGCCCTGGCGCGACCAGAGCGGAGCCTTCGAACGACCTCGGTCGTCTTCTGCTCGGCGGAGAGCGAGGGATTCGAACCCCCGGTACCATCGCTGGTACACCTGATTTCGAGTCAGGCACCTTCGACCACTCGGACAGCTCTCCGTGGAAAGGGCGCTCGAGGCGAGCCCGTCGCGCACGGCGACGAGCGGGGGTAGGTTTGTAGCGCAGAGGCGAGATGCACGCAAGGGGAATTTCTCGGTCCCCGGGCGGTCGCGTCGTCCGCGCTACTGGACCCAGACCGAGACGTTGTCGACACCGAAGCTCTCGTCGCTCGCACCCTGGTCGAGGGTCGAACCGAAGTCGATCTTGGCGCTCGCGCCGTTGTGCGAGACCGTCGCGTCGACCGCGAACTTCTCCTCGTTCCAACCCGGACCACCGCCGCACACCTGGGTCCCGTTCGCCGCGGCTCCGGTCTTCGCGAAGACCTCGACGCCGCCAATGTTGGCGTAGGCCTTCTCGCCGTCCCATGAGTCGATCCTGCAGTAGTCGGCGGTGAGCCGCAGCTTCGTGTGCGCGACGGCGATCGCGTAGGTCTTCGTCGTCGCCGAGCCCGCGAGCACGCTGTAGCCTCCAAGGATGTTGCCCCAGCTGCCACACGACGTCGTGGACACGTTCCAGCCCTGCGATCCCGTCTCGAAATCATCGAAGCCGACGCGAGTCCAACCGCCGTTCTTCATGTCGCACACGTACTGCGCCGCGTTGGAAGGCGAGCCGCCGTCTGGATCGAGCCAGTAGATGCCGTCGCCCTTCGAGTCGCCCGCGTTCAGGATCGCGAGGCACGACGCGCCGGGATTCGTCGCGCTCGACCCTATCGGCGTGTAGCTGAAGGCGAGCCAGGAGGCGCCGTCGCAGAGCATCAGGGCCTTGTCCTTCGAGTTGAAGTACAGGCCACCTGCGTGATCGGCGTCGCACCCGGCGGGCGCCGCGTCCGCGGCTTGCAGGCGGAAGTTCGTCACGGGCTTCCACGAGAAGTCGGCGCCGCCGGCTACGGTCAGCGCGCCGCCCACCACCGCCTTGCCCGTGATGCCCGCGTCTCCGGATGTGGCGAGCGAGGCGAGGCCCGTCTTGCCTTGGACCGTGAGGTCGCCGGTCAGCACGCCGCCGCCGAGCGGCAGGTAGGCGTTCGCGACGTCCGCGGACAACATGCCGAGGGCGACGCAGCCCGAGCACTCGAGGGCGAGCGCCTTCTGGGCGACCGCGGCGATGTCGGCCGCCGTCGCGTTGTCGGCGAGCGTGGCTTTGTCGGCGAGCGTGGCCTTGTCGGCCTGCAGCGCGCTCGTCGCGGGTCCGCCCTTCGCGCTCGATCCCGCGTAGTTGAAACCCACGTGGCCGTCGGTGAGGCAGCCCGTGCACTCGAGCATCAGCGCGCTCGAGGCCGCTCCGCCCTTGGACGAAGACCCGGCGTAGGTAAAGCCCACCTTGTCGACCGTGACCGCGCCGGCGCCGATCTCGTCCGCCGTGATGGGCTGCGTGAGCTGCTTGGCTTCCAGCGCGTGGCTCGCGACGAGCGCGAAGGCCGTGGTGCGCACGAACGCGCGCGGCAGCTCGGGTTCCTTGTTGACCTGCACGCCGAGGTAGGGGCTCTGGTGCGCGATGAAGAGGTCCTTCGTGAGCGGCGAGGGCACCGTCCCATCGCCGAGGACCTCGTGGAAGCCACCGCCCTTGACGTCCGAGGCCGCGTGAACCTCTGTCCAGAAGGCCTCACCTCCCGTGGGCACGTCGTAGAGGCGGAAGGTCAGCGTGTAGGAACCGTCCGCCGCCGGTCCCCCGCCGGCCGTGAGCAGGGCGCCGTCGACCTCGATCGTGACGGGCGCGGCCCCCGCGGTGGCCGACGCGAACAGGAGCGAGACGGGAATCAGCGCGGCGAGCAGCACGCGACCGAACGAGACCGTGGCATTCATGGAGCACCTCCGTCGTCGCGACAGGCTAGCAGAAATGCGACGCAACATCGAAGAAACGGCGTCGCTCGAGGACGGTGGCCTCACTCGGGACCGAACTCCGCCCCGACCGCGACACCATTGGGCAGCGTCTTCTTCTCGCCGGCCTTGAGCGTGACGCGCACGCGCTTGGATTGCTTCGTCGCCGGATCGGTCACGAGCACGACGTGCTCACCCGCCGCGAGCGACGCCACCACCTTGCCTTCGCGGGTCACGACGGCCTTGTCGTCGATCGACACGCGGGCGTTGGCCGGGAAGACCCGGAACGACAGGCGGGCGGGCTCGCTCTCGGGCAGCTCCGCGCGGTCTGCCGGTCGCGACGTGGCCCTCGGCACGCGACGCGGCGGCCTGGCCTCCGGCTCGGCCTTGCCCCTCGGCTTGTCCGCGACGGCGGGCGCCTTCGCGGGGGCCTCGGACGCCGGCGGCGCGGCGGTCAGCGAAGGCGGGACCGGGAGGGCCGTCGCGACGGGAACGACGACGGCCGGCGGCGGATCGGGCTGCCGCGGGTCGTTTGGAGCGGAGAGCGCAGGCGGCGCCGCCGGCAGGCTCGGTTCGGAGACGGCGATCCGCTGGGGCTCGGGCTCCTGCGTACCCGAGAGCGCGACGTACACGCCGGCCCCCGATGCCAGCGCACCGCCTATCGCCGCGATGACCACGTAGCGACGCCGCGTCGTGTGGATGCGCTCCTGCTCGCGCTCGGGCGAGGCGGGCGTACGGGCCGGGGTGCGCGCCGCGGCGGCCAGGATCGCCGGCATCGCGCTCTCGCCGAGACCCGGCAGCGAGGCCGTCACCTCGCCCCGCGACACGTGCGCGCCGAGCCCGAGCGTCCCCGCGAGCTGCCGATCGAAGGAGCGCGCCTCCGCATCGAGCCGCGCGAAGGCCGGGCGCAGCGCCTCCGAGAGCGTGCGTTCGGGCGCGACGAGCCGCCCCGCGAAGAGCGCCTCCGTCCGGGCCACGAGGGCCGCTGCGTTGGCGGGGCGGTCGTCCGGATCGACCGAGAGCAGCGCCAGCACGAGCGCGGTCACGCCGGGCCCCGCGCCGGCTTCGACGAGCACCCGCTCGTGCGCGTGCGGCTCGAGGAACTCCTGGCGCAGCGCCCCGATCTCGCTCGACAGGAAGGGCCGCTCGCCGCACAGCGCCTCGAACGCCATGACGCCCAGCGAGAAGAGATCGGACCGACCGTCCACCCGCGCGAGCGATGCGTGCTCAGGCGACAGGTACGGCAGCTTTCCACGCAGCGCGCCCGCACCGAGCTTGTCGAGCTCCGCGCGCCGTGCGACGCCGAAGTCCACGAGCTTGCACAGCCCCTCGCGCGTGACCATCACGTTCGAGGGCGTGACGTCGTGGTGCACGATGCGCAGCGGCCGCCCGTTCGGTCCCGGCCGCGTCGCCGCGTGGTCGAGCGCTCGCCCCACCGCGTGGATGGCCGCGAGCACGGCGTCCTCGGGCAGGCGCGCGCGCCCCCGCTCGTCGGTCGGCAGCGCGTGTTCGAGGGAGCGCAGATCGTAGCCCTCGACCTGCTCCATCGCGAGAAAGTAGGTCCCGTCGGCCTCGCCGAGATCCAGGATCTGTGCGATATTTGGGTGATTGAGCCGTTCGAGCAGCCTCCCCTCCGCGATGAACTGCTCGACGAAACCGGGGATCTCGACGAGCTCTGCGCGCAGCGTCTTGACGACGACCCGCTTCGAGAACCCGGCCGCGCCCTCCGCCTCCGCCAGCCACACCTCGCCCATGCCCCCCGTCGCGAGGTGCCGCACGAGCCGGTATCGGCCGAGGTGTCGTTCCATGGCGCGTGTGCCGCTCAGCCGCGGCGCTCCCCGTCGCCGCCCGCATGCGCGAGGAGCCAATCGCCGAGGTCGGCGAGGACGCGGCGCCGATCGTCCTGCCGCTCGTTGAAGATCTCGTGGTAGAGCCCGTCGTAGGTGCGAACCGTCTTGTCCTTGCTCGCGCAGGCATCGAGGAGGCGCTGCGTCGCCGCGGGA
>Ga0172370_10009702_pt1 | contig 11198 bp, 8 predicted proteins | sample LakKiv5m_FD_114538 | JGI IMG/M metagenome (GOLD analysis project Ga0172370, IMG submission 114538) | Freshwater microbial communities from Kabuno Bay, South-Kivu, Congo - kab_022012_11.5m | ecosystem: Environmental > Aquatic > Freshwater > Lake | place: Democratic Republic of the Congo...
CATGGGAGTCCTGGCAGCTGCGAAAGCCTTGGGACTCGACTTCATTCCTGTGGCAACCGAGCAGTACGACATTGTCATCCCCATGGAAAACGTCGAAGACGAGAAGATCAAGATTCTGCTCGATGTTCTGCGAGGCCAGTCATTCAAGAAAAGAGTGCTGGAACTAGGCGGGTACGGTGTAGAACGCAGCGGCGAGGAAGTGCCGGAACCTTAGAAAGGGTTTCAAAACCTGTTAGTTTTTGAAGAGCTTCTGGGGAGGCCCTTTTTGCAAAAAGGGCCTCCCCAGGCCCCTCTCCCAAAACCCCCATGATCTTGCCCCATTGTCGCCCGCGGGCGACAATGGGGTTGTGAGACGGACCTCGGTACCCAATTTCCGTTCCGAGGTCTTAAGACAGCTTCCAGAGTAGCTCATACCAATTCCCTTTCATCCAAGTTAGCATGGTGGGCACAGAGGCCCGCCACCACCCTGTCATGGTAGCGGCCGACGTCCCTGCCGGCCGTCCATAATGTTACCTGGTTGAAGCTCTGTTGCCGTAGACCCCGGATGTTGACCGGGGCGGGCGACTCTGTTACAAAAAGAGGAGCGCAGCCGTCGCGATGAGTGAAGCATTCACGCGAGGGCAGTGGTAACCGGCGGCGGGTCCCTCTAGAATCTGCCGTCAATTTTGATTGTAGGGCAAAAGGGATAGATGATGGGTATGAAAAGACGTCCTATTTCCGCGGAAGGACACAGGAAATTACAGGAAGAGATCGACCGACTAGTTCGGGTGGAGAGACCTCGGGTCATCAAGGAAATTGAAATAGCGCTCGGCCATGGGGATTTGTCGGAAAATGCGGAGTATACCTATGCCAAAGAAAAAATGTCCCTGATTGAAACGCGCCTAAGGGACCTCCAGGCAAGGCTTTCCGCATGTGACGTAATTGATCTGGAAGCACTTCCCGAAACCGATCGGATCGTTTTCGGGTCGTCCGTCACCATCGAAGACGTGGACACCAGCGAACAGAAGGTCTACAAACTTCTTGGGCAAGACGAAGCCGACATCAGCAAGGGAATCATTTCGGTGGATTCCCCTATCGGGAGGGCTTTGATCGGCAAAGAAGTGAATGACGTGGTAGAAGTTAAGACTCCGAACGGCCTTCGTGAATTTGAAGTACTTGAGATATCGTGAGTGCGCCTTTTCTGAAGCACGGTGATATGTTATACGGTAATCGTTCAGTGGGATCGCGTAACCCTATGAAATCACGATGGGGGAGGCACGGAGGGGGAGATGGTCTCCCCCTCCGTGGTCAGCGGGGCGCAGAGCCGCCTCAAGCCCCGCTGAACGATTACGTTATACGAAATCGAGCGCCATGCCTGACGCAATAAATCCCCCCCACGTGCTGGTATTATGTGATTTTGACGGCACTGTGTCCACGAAGGATACCGTAAACCGGCTGGTCAGGGACCATCTAACGGACCCTGAATGGCGGTTTCACGTGAAAAGATATATGCGGGGCGAGGTCGGCTCTCTAGGAGTGTACCAAGCGGTAGCTCCGATGATGAAAATGACTCGGGAGGATCTCGAGAAATTCGTCCTGAGCCATGCAGCCCTGGACCCCGACTTCCCGCGATTCCTTGAATGGGCAACCGCGCGAGGCATTGACGTAAAGATCGTCTCCGACGGATTCGATACCACCATAAATACCCTGTTGGGCAACCACAATATTCGGGGGCTGGAGATCTTCGCCAACGAATTGAAGTTCAAACCGGACGGTGCGGTGGCGATCTCACACCCCCACTCCAATCCTGCTTGCGGCTCATGTGGAACCTGCAAGTTGAATGTGGTGCGACGGTTTCGTTCCGATTACGACAGGATAGTTCTAATTGGCGACGGGGAGTCTGACCGCCACGCGGCCGGCGAAACTGATGTGGTCATGGCTCTTCATGATTTGTTTGTGTACTGTGCCCGCTCAGGCATTCCGGCAGTGCGGATCGACGGCTTCCGAGATGTTCCCCGTCTCCTTACGAGGCGTATAAATGCAGTCACTTTCGACATGGACGGCACTCTTGTTGATTCTATCGGGACCATCACCGCGGCATTCAACCATATGTTCTCGAAGCTGGGTTATCCGATGATGACCGAGCAGGAGGTGGCTCGCGTCACTGCCATCTCTCTAAAAGATTTCGTCCGATCTTACTTGAAGCCTGATGAAGCCGACTTGGCCATAAAGATCTTTCGGGAGTACTATGATCGGATCTTTCTCCAACAGTCTTCCTTGATGCCGGGCGCAATGGAGACCCTGCGAACCCTGAATGGAAACATTCTGCAGGGCGTCGTGACCAACAAGCGCGGTGAATACGCTCGAAGAATGGCGAAGCACTTCGGCTTCTCAGACAACATGGCTCTCATAATAGGAGCGGAAGACGGCTTTAAGGCCAAACCCGCGGGGGAGATGTTTGAGGAATTCATGCGATCGGTTGGCGCCAATGCCGATAATACAATATATGTCGGGGATGCGCCCATTGATATTGAAGCCGCCGCCAATGCGGGCATAGATGCCTTTGCTGTGGCCGGATATATTTTCTCCGCGGAAGAACTGGCCCGCAGCGGTCCCCGCAGAGTGCTGAGCAGCATTTCCGACCTGCCCGCCGCGCTCCAGCCATTAATTTGAAGTTCCTACAAAAACCTATCCGTCTCGGGCACTGAGGTCGAATTTTCGTATGGGGAGGTATGGAGGAGAGATGAGTCTCCCCTCCATTACTTCAAGAGCCAAAGCTACCTGCCGCAGCCCCGACCTACCCGAGGCGAAGCCACGGGCAAGACAACGTGGGTTTTGATAGTTCGTCGTAGCTTCTGGATTATGGTAGTTGGTATTTGTCTCTTTTTTTGGAACAGCATCATTTTGTTGGTGTCTGATAGACGTAATACCTACCTACTGCAATATAGGTTGAGAGGCCCCTTTGTTCCTACCATGCATGCGGGCCTTTCGTTTTTCGAAGCACCTTCAGTATCTCAAAAGACCCTTACATTTATCGCGCCCCTGGCGTGAAGGAAGGGGCAACAAGTTATATTCATTGCCTTTCTTGGAGTAAAGACCTAGTGTGATTTCCACCTCACTGAGGGTTGGCTCCGGCGGCAAGAGGTAAGAACGGAACGAAACTCGGGGGTCACGGGACTGCCGCCACCCTGAACAGGGCGATAGGGGCCCGCCTGAAGGAACAAGGAGATGGAATTGAATGACTTGATTAGAACTAAAAGGGATGAAATTCTCCGTATTGCGCGGCGGCACGGCGCGGACAACATACGTCTGTTTGGATCTGCAGCCCGAGGTGACGCAGGCCCATCCAGCGACGTGGACCTGCTAGTCGAGATGCGCCCTGACCACTCGCCCTGGTTTCCGGCAGGGCTTGTGGCTGACCTCGAAGCACTCCTGGGTAGGCGAGTCCATGTGGTTACCGTCAAGGCATTGCACCCATACATTAGGGAACGCGTGCTACAGGAGGCAGTGAGGTTATGAAGCTGTCGGGAGTTCTGTTCCAGCTCTTTCAGCCGGCAACGAGAGTGCTCCAATGAGACCGGTAAATTAGATAGCTCATACAGGGGGCGGAGCATCGACAACTCTCATCGTCCACCCCATAATTTCAAAAGATCTGTCAGGAATTGGCTGTGCCGGTCGGTTGGAATCGAACCCGACGCGCTCTTTCAAGAGCTTAATTGCATCAATTGGGTTCTCAGCTATGTCCTTGAGGTCCCTCAAAGTACCTATGGGGATGTCATGTTCAAGAGCTGAGGCCCATGTTAGGTAGTCCCCGCGATAACCGTCTGTGATTACGAACAATACAGGTTTCGGCGGCAGCATCGTGGCGACCTCTGAAGTATGTTGGATTCCATGGAGAATATCCTGGTTTCGTTTGAAGACCTCCCAAGGGGCTTCAGGACGAAGTGTCGACTTGAGTTGGAGCAACACGCTCATGTCAGCACGATGCGCCATCACATCTATCTCTCGTGGCAACGGTTCCGAAATCTTGACACTGGTCTCGACGCGCCAGCCTTTCATTTCGAACTCTTGTCTACACATGTCCATCATGCGCTGTTCGCGATAGCCACTTACTTTGGTGTATTGGGCAGGGTCAACTCGGCTCGCAACTCGTAACATGTAGTCGTAATGCCCAGCCTCGTCCAAAGCTATGAGCATATCGGAGACGCCGAACCGACGTCTGCCTATCAATACCAATGGAGTTTCCATGAACGAAATCAGTCCCCATTTGCCGTTGCCCTGGATCTTCGCAGGTGTCAGTGTCAGGTCTTCCAGTGCCGGTTGAAGTTCGGGTTCGCAGGACCTAGGAATTTCGATCAATGTGGGACGTGGAAACAAGGGCAACATTTCGCCGTTCGGGCTGAAGTACACAGTGGGAGAGGCGTCCACAGCCAAATCTCTGAGGTACTTGAGCAACGAGCGGAACTGGCCCGCAGTCCACTGATTAGTCAACTGGTCGCTTTCGTGAGTCAGGTCCACGTGCGTGTAATTGGAAAGCCTCTCGTATTGGTAGTAAACCAACTGAGAGTCAGAACCGGTAAGATCTCCCCCTTCGTAAATTGTTACTGTTTTCTCGTCCTCATGAATTTGGATAGCCACCTGGTCATGCTTCGCTGATTTTAAATAGTCAACAACTACTTGATAATTGCCCCCCAGTTCCACAGCCCTGTGGATAGCCTTTAGGCTTGGTGCCTTGCCTGTTCTTCTTTCCTCCGAAAACTCCGTGGCCCATTTGAGAGTCTGGAGGACCCCAAATCTTAGCCTTTGCTCACGCGCGCGAGCAAAGTGGACATCCTTTGGCCGGTTCTCCAACTCCCCTCGTGCCATCATGAACATCAAAATTTCGATGGCATCTCGATAATACTGCAATATTCGGCGCAGCATGACGCTTCTCGAGTATTTCCAGATTGGAAGCCTTGCGATAGAACCATCTATCTCCTGTTCTATACTCCTCATCTTTTCTGGAACGGCCATGCTACAAGCCCCACTAACGAGATACCGGAGAACGCTATGCGCTGGCACAGTATTTGCCCGGCTATACACCCAAGCCGCTTGCATGTCAATCGTGGACGTCAAGGCTTTGGAACTGGGAGGCGGGACAGTATCCTCAATTTCTCAAAACGAAGGCGCTTTCCAGTGAATTGTTTCGTCACGGATTGGAATTGAAAAGGCGTTGAGGCTAATGGACAAGTGGAATTCTAGTAGGGCTCACGGCATTTTCTCAGTTCATCTAAAATTGAAGGTGGGCTCTCTACCAGTGGATCAAGCCTGTCCGCCTGTTGCTGAGCCCAAGTGATCCATTGATCGATTGAAGCATCGTCTAGGTTTGGATCTCCTGGAACTCTGGCCATCGCCACCGCTTCTATATACCCCCTGATTCTCTGGGCTCTGTACCAATTCTCGGCTTCGACTTCCAAATCATGGACCTTCTGCTTTTCCTGGTGGATGGCCTCGAGCAACGCTCGGCGTCTTTGTTCCTTCTCGCGTCTTTCTTCCAGTTCCTTTTCTCGTTTTAGCCTCTCCTCTTTTTCCCGAAGCGCATACCTAATGAGACGAATGATAACTTCATTGAGATTATCTTCTAGCCGCTTCTTCCGCGTTTCACTCAACAGTACCCTCGGATAATAGTCGGCAGTGCGTATTTGCAGGTCTCCAGTTGGAAAGTAATCATATTTGGGTGTGTAAAACCACCTACGCTCAGCCTCCCCAGCCGTCGGTCGATGGTCCTTCCGTCTCGCCTGTTCAAATACGCTTATAGGAATTGATTCTCCGAGCATCTGGACTTGAAAAGCATCGGTATCATTTAACGGAAAGAAATTCCGTCTCCTTAGCGCTTTTATCAGACTGTCCAGGAGCCCCAACACGCGGTCGACTGAGCCAGGGAAAATGGATATGCCAGACGACGCTTTCCAGTGAATATGTATACGTCCGTAATCATCTGCTTTTTGCTTCGCAAGCGCTTTAGCGGCAGAAGCAACCAGCGGATGCGGAGAGACAAGTTTGTCAGGTACAATGATGCGGTTTCCTTCTTGTCTTTCAAACACGATTTCAGGAATCAAGTCGTCGCGCGATTCAGGGTCTTTTGGCTTTATCGTTGGGATATGGAACGTGTGCTCGTGAGGAACGTCCGAGCAAACAGGCAATGCAGTCTTCCTTCCCTTAAACTTGCGAAGATGGTAACCCTGCGGCGGCAGCGGAATTCTCATTTTCTTGCATATTTTCCTCAGGCCCACGTCAGACAATCCGTATTTGTTGGCTAAAGAGGTCATGGCACAGGTCCATACTTCGTTGTACAGCGTTTCCCGACTTATACCGATGATTGTTTCGTCCATTCGACTTCTCCTGAGTACCAAGATGAACCTTCTTTTCGCCCATGATTTGTCATAGACCAAGCCCACAGTCTCAGCCATATGCAGCTCCCGGTATTATGCTAGATGCAAACATATTCTGTCCAAAATTGTGTTTGGTAAGAATCAGCTAAAGAAAACAGGAACTGTTTGCTGATTGCTCTTCGTTGTGTATTGGTGCGGCGGAGAGGAGGGATCCTACCAAGCAAATCGAACCGCGCTGACGTAGTGACCAAAGGGAACCGCATCGTTCACGTTGTTCCTGATATGGTCTGCGCGATCGATGCGGTTCGCTTCGCTCACCACATCCTACCCCAACTTTTCCGACGTGGGTAACGACGATGATTTCTTTGGAGAGCGACAGCCAAGACCCAGCAAAAGAAAGCTTCTCTAACTTCTACGTGTCATGGAGCAGTGTAATGTGGTCCATCATTGCGAAGGATTCCAGCAACAGCGAAATAGTACAGCATCGACCTCTCTTTTCAGCTAAGACTTGCCGTAATGCTCGACTAACCTGTTTTTTTGGAGTTTTCCCATCGCGTTACGAGGCAACTCGTCCGCGAAGAAAACCTGCTTCGGGCATTTATACCCTGCCAGGCGAACTTTGGAAAAATCTATGAGAGACTGAGCAGATACATCTGCGCTGGTTTCTTTAGTAACAACAACTGCTACGACCCGCTCTCCGAAGTCTTCATCCGGCAGGCCTATCACCGCAGCTTCCCTAACCGCGCCGTGGCCTTCCAGTACGTTTTCCACTTCTTTCGGATACACATTGTACCCGCCTGTGATGATCAGCTCCTTGGCTCGCCCCACGAGATAGAGCCTCGCGTTGTCCGAGGGGTCCCGATATCCAAGGTCGCCGGTTTTGAACCATCCCCGATCAAAGGACTCCTGCGTCTTCTCCGGCATCCCCCAGTACCCTTTGAACACATTCGCTCCACGCACCCAGACTTCCCCCACCTCCCCAGGGGTCACGTCCTCACCGGCGCCTGAGACAACCCGGACCTCCACGCCCGGCAACGGAAATCCCACGCTCTTGGCTTGCCTCCCGGCCGCTTCGAGAGTGTTCGATGATAGCATGCCGGTTTCGGTCATGCCGTAACGTTCCAGGATCCGAAATCCCGTTGCCTGCTCGAACCGAAGGAACTGGGTTTCCAGAAGGGGGGCCGAACCTGAGATGAACAGCCTCATGCTCGTGAGATCGGGTTTTTTCTGCATCTCCGCCCACTGTGCCATGAGGCGTTGATACATGGTCGGTACCCCCATCAGTATGGTGCACCGGTACAGCTCGAGCGACTGCCACGTCCTGAGAGGGTCGAACTTCTCGTGCATGACTATCGTCGCACCCGCGTTCAGGCCTCCATGAAGCGCCACGAAGAGGCCATGGACGTGAAAGAGCGGGAGCACGTGGAGCAGGATGTCCCGGTCGGTCCACCCCCAGGCTTCGTGCAGGGCCGTCATGTTGGAGATCAAGTTGTCGTGGGTGAGCATCGCGCCTTTGGGCTTCCCTGTCGTACCCGAGGTGTAACAGATTACGGCCGTATCATCTCGTTGGGCAGGATATCGTCTTTGATCGCTCCGTGGGGCCTTTTCGAGCAAAGCAGCAAGGGAGACAGCCTCCTCGGCTACTTCAGAATCCACGAGAACCGTTTTGATTCCCTGGAGCTTTGCGATTTCGCCGCGAGCCCGTAAAAACCTCTCCAGATCAGTGAAAAGGAGCCGGGCGCCGGAGTCTGAGAGAAAGTACGTTATTTCCTCAGGCCGGTAGTCGGTATTTAGCGGAATGACTATTCCTCCAACCGATAGCACGGCCTGTTCCAAGAGGATGAATTCCATGCACTTGGGCAACTGCAGAGCGACGCGGTCTCCTGGTTCGAGGTCCAAGCTCGCCAGGAGAGACGCATAGCGGTCTATCTGCTTGTCAAGCTCGCCATAGGTGGTGACCACCTGTTCAAATATGATTGCGGGCTTGTTCGTGTGTCGCCCGGCCGTTTCGGCAAGCCGCCTCGCAAGGTTCATTATCGGGTTCCTCCTGATGCTGAAAGCTTTCCCCTACAGTTCACGATTTCAACCCATCATCTTGGCGGGAAGCCACAGAGCCAGCTCCGGGAAAGCACAGAGCAACACGATCAGGATCAAGTCGAGGACAAGAAACGGCGCCAAATCCCACAAAACCTGCGCAAGAGGCACGTCAGGCGCGATGCCCTGGACCACGTACAGATTCAGGCCCACCGGCGGCGTCAGCAAACCCAGTTCGAGGTTGACCGTCATGATGACCGAGAACCAGACTGGATCGAGTCCCAGCCCTTTGATCACGGGCAGGAGCATAGGCGCGGTCATCAAGACGATGGCGGCCGGCGGAATGAAGCACCCCAAGAGCAGCAACAGCAAGTTGACGAACAGCATGATTCCCCATTTGCCCAGGGGCATCTGCAGGATCAGCTCCGCAAGAGACTGTGTCACATACAAATCCGAGCAAACGAAACCGAACAGCGTGGCTGCGGCCATTATCATCAGTATCATGGTGCTGTCGTTCAGGGCATGAGTGAGCATTTTGACAATGCCCTCAACCTGATAGAAGTTGTATACCACCATGACCACAAGTATGGCGATGACCGCGCCGACCCCGGCAGCCTCGCTGGGTGTCGCCCATCCTCCGTAAAGGGAAACCATGATCCCGACAATGATCAGGACGAGAGGAGCCACCTTCAAAAGGCTCGTAAGCTTTTCCTTCATGGTGAAGTGTTCGATTGGGATTTCGCTCTGCGCGGAGCCCTGCACGGCATTGCCCGGGGCCCCGCGTCCACGAGCAAGAAATGTGAAGTAAAAGACGATCCAGAGCGAACTCATCACCACGAGCAAGATCCCGGGTATGACCCCCGCGATGAAGCACCTCCCTATGGAGGTCTCAGTAGCGACGCCATATAGGATCATCGTAATGCTAGGTGGTATGAGAATGCCGAAGGTCCCAGCGTGAGCGACCATGGCACATGCCATGCTGGGAGAATAGCCCCTGCGCCGCATTTCGGGAATGCCTACGCCCCCGATGGCAGCCGCCGTGGCTGGACTGGAGCCACAAAGGGCCGCAAATACCCCGCCGGCCATCATGGTACTCACCCCGAGACCGCCTGGGAGCCGATATACCCAGCGATGCATGGCCTCATAGAGGTCCTTGCTGGCCCGCGATACCGAAAGCGGAGCGCTCAGCAGGATGAACAGCGGTATGGACAGCATGGCAAAGCTGTCCATGCTGCCGTAGAGGACGTGAGGCACTGTGTCCAGGAGCCTGGGCGAAAAGATCACGATATAGACCAGCGAAATTCCGGCCAGGCCCGCCCAAATAGGAATGCCGGAGAAGAGCACGATCAGGGCGCTCAAGAAAACGACGACGCTGAGAGTTACCTCACTCATGCTCACCTCGCTTCACGGGCTCCGCATCCGCGGTAATCGTTACGTCCTTGAGTTCGGTTCGCACCGCCTGTTTGTCAAACGTGCCGGAGCGAAGCAAAACGATCCTGCTGCGAACCTGGACCAAGGACTGGAGGAAGACGAGTGTGACGCCGAGAGGGAGGAAAATGTACGGAATCCAGAGAGGAGGCCCCCAGAGAGACTCACTGTGATCGTTGCGTACCACGGATTCCCACCACATGGGCCATGCGTACCATGCGATGACCACGCAAATGATGCAGCTCAAAACCCCTGTAACGGCAAGCAACGTCTCGCGAACACGTGGCGACAAATATATGATAAGCAGTTCGATGTTCAGGTGGTGTTCCCCGAGCTGTCCATAAGCGGCTCCCACAAAACACGCGTACATCAACAGAAAGACGGAAAGCTCCACTTGCCACGTCGTCGACCAGCCGAGAATTTTGCGAACAAGGACTCCCTCCGTGGTGACCAGAGCGGCGGCCAGGAGACACAACGCACCTATCAGGCCGGTGACCTTGCTCAGCGCCTTTGCCACGGCTTCGAGCTTTTCCCAGAAGCCTGCATCCCTAGACTCCATGACCAATTTCCTCCCGATTGGCTCATTAAAGCCATTCCGAGTTCACGCAGCGAGCCCACGGACATTCATGGCAATCTGCAATCCTTTTGTCCGACTTGCAGGCTCCCAATCCCGTCATCCCTGCGGTCCCCAAGTTTACCCCGGTGAAAACCGGGGCAGCAATCCAGTCCCGCAGCACGCTGGATTCACCGGGTTCCCGCTTGCGCAGGAACGACGGGCATTATGACGCTCTGACCAACCGACACGCGTCATTGCGGTCTGAGAACCAATCTGCTCACCTCGTTACCAAACGGACATTATTCTTGGCAACCGGTATAGGGCCCCTACTGTTTCTCCATGGCCTGGATAGCAAGATCCAGGAACTCCTTTCCTTTGGGGACCGTCTCCTCGTAATTCTTCCACGCGGTCTTGCGGGCAAACTCCAGCCATTTGTCAAACTCTTCTTTGGTCATGTAGTGAAGTTTGACTCCGGCCTTGGTGAACTCGGTGATCAGGTTTTCCGTGTCTTTGGAGAAGTTGGGAATGACCCAGTTCTTCTCCATGTCCTGCGACACTTCTTCCAAGACCTTTTGTTGTTCAGGCTTGAGGCTCTTCCAAGTCTTGAGTGAAACGATCAGCGGTTCTGCCATGAACCAGATTGCGTAATCCCGCGGTACGTTCATGAACTTCAACTGCTCGTACAAACGGTAGGAAACGAACGAAGAAGTCGACGTGAGACAAGAATCAAGCACGCCCGTGGAAAGAGCATGGTAGATCTCCGAGGAAGGCATGCTCGTGATGGATGCGCCGGCTTTCTGCAACATGAACTCGAACTTCTTCCCGGCAGC
>Ga0172370_10009707_pt1 | contig 11193 bp, 7 predicted proteins | sample LakKiv5m_FD_114538 | JGI IMG/M metagenome (GOLD analysis project Ga0172370, IMG submission 114538) | Freshwater microbial communities from Kabuno Bay, South-Kivu, Congo - kab_022012_11.5m | ecosystem: Environmental > Aquatic > Freshwater > Lake | place: Democratic Republic of the Congo...
AAGGGCCGGAACGGTTCCGACCCCTTCAACTAGCGGCAAAGCCGCTCTACAGGCTGGCGAGGGCGTGTAGGAATCGAACCCACCTACGGTGCTTCTCACACCGCACAACGGATTTGAAGTCCGCGAGAGCCACCAGGACTCCGTCCGCCCCCGCTGGCATTGGGCCACTGTTCGGGGGCTCGTGTCAAGGTGCGGGCGCAGGAGGCGCTACGTGCTCTGCGGCACGCCGTTCAGCGTGGGGCCTGCCCGGCGCAGGTCGCCGTCGCGCACCGTCCAGCGCCTGGCGTCGGCGTATTCGAGCAGGGGGATCAGGTACTTGCGCGTGGTGGCGAGGTGGTCGCGGAGGTCGGAGGGGGCGGCGGTCTCGACGCGCGCGAAGTGCTCGGCCAGGCGGGCCCGTACGCCTTGCAGGTGGGCCATGGCGAAGTACAGGGTGCCCTCGAGGCAGGCGGCGCGGCCGGTGTCGACCAGGTAGGTGAGCAGCACCTTGGTATCCTTGGGGGTGGCTCCGATGGCGCTGGCCAGGTCGTCCTGCGACGGGGGGGTCAGGCCGCCCTCGTCGAGGCGCTTCATCAGTTCGGCCACGTTCTCGCGCTGGCGGCGGGTCAGGGCCACCTCGTACCCCGGGGCGGCCACCAGCTCGGGCGAGGGGCTCTGGAGCAGGCCCAGGGCCAGGGCACGCTCCATCACGGGCGTGGCCGTGGTCTCGGGCAGCAGCTTGCGCAGCTTCGAGGTCAGCTCGGCCTTGCCCATACCGGCGCGCAGGGGGTTCTTCTCGTGGAAGGCAGCCAACTCGGCGTGGGCGGTGCCGACGACGCGCTGGAAGAGGGTGGTGGCGCCGAAGCGGTCGCCCATGGGGCCGGGGACTACGACCACTTCGCCGGTCAGGACCAGGTCCGACAGCAGCTCGGCGGCGCGCTCCACGGGCTCCGACAGGCCCGGCGCCAGGTCGGCGGCCGTGGCGAAGGGGGTGCGCTCGACCAGCGACAGGGCCAGGCCGCGCTGGTCCGTGGCGTCGAGCCGCACGGCCACCTCGCGCAGCGCCGCGCGCCCCGGGCGACCGCGTCGGGCCGCCGGGTCCAGCACCACGCCGCCCCCCAGCGTCTCGACCGGGCTGAAGCGCCGCACGATGAAGCGATCCATGCGCAGCGCGGCCACGGGCTCCTCGAGGCGCAGCTCGAGGTAGCCGGTGGCGCCGGGTTGCAGCGGCTGGTCCTCGAGCAGGAACACGCGCGCCAGGCGGTCGGTCGTGCCGATGTGGACGTGTACGCGCTGCCGGTCTTCGAGCTCGGCCGCGGCTCCGGGCAGCAGGCTCACGCGCGCCAGCAGCCGATCCGACGGCGTGACCAGGCCGGGGCTCGCCACGACGTCGCCGCGGTGTACGTCGTCGACGGCCACGCCCACCAGGTTCACGGCCGCGCGCTGCCCCGCCACCGCCTGTTCGAGGCGGCGCGACTGCGACTGCAGGCCGCGCACGCGCACGTCGGTGCCGCTCGGTTGCAGCACCAGCCGATCGTCGACGCGCACCGCTCCCGACAGCACCGAGCCCGTGACCACGGTGCCGAAGCCCTTCAGGGTGAACACGCGATCGATGGGCATGCGGAACCCGCCGCGTCCGCCCTGCACGCGCTTGCCGGCCGCCAGCTCGCGAATGGCGCGCTCCAGTTCGGGCAGGCCCCGGCGCGACAGGCTGTCGACCACGAAGACCGGCGCGCCCTCGAGCGCCGTGCCGGGCAACAGCGCCTGCACGTCCTCCTTCACCAACTCGACCAGGTCGTCGTCGGCCATGTCGGCCTTGGTGATGGCCACCAGCCCGCCGTGCACGTCGAGCAGGGTCAGGATGTCGAGGTGCTCGCGCGTCTGGGGCATGACGCCGTCGTCGGCCGCCACCACCAGCACGGCGTAGTCGATGGTCGCGGCGCCGGCCACCATGTGCTTCACGAAGCGCTCGTGCCCCGGCACGTCGATGAAGGCCAGGTTCTCGTCGAGGAAGGCGAAGCCGAGCTCGATGGTGATGCCGCGCTCCTTCTCTTCCTTCAGGCGGTCGGGGTCGGTGCCGGTCAGCGCTCGGACCAGGCTGGACTTGCCGTGGTCGATGTGGCCGGCGGTACCGAAGATGACGGGAACGTGCGACAGGCTCGCGGGCGAAGGAGGCATGGGTGGCGGGGTCTCCCGGATCAGCCGCCGAGGGCGGCCACGGCCAGAGGATACGACAGCGCCGTGACCTCGACCACCAGGAACCCGCTACCGGCATGCTTCGCGCGCAGATCGGCGAACGCGCGGCGCTGGTCGTCGGTCGGAACCTTCGGCAGGTTCTCGGGGTTCGGCCCGTCGCCCACCAGCGTGCACGCGACCATGCGCTTGGCGGCGTTGTCCCACACGCACAGGTAGGTCTGCTCGTCGTCGAACTCGGGCCGATCGTGGTCGGTCAGCCCTTCCTGCTCGATCAAGATCGCCAGGCTGTTCGCGAAGCCTCCCCGCACCTCGAATCGCGGCGCCGGCCAGGTGCGCGCCAGGATGGTGGCGAAGTCTCCCTCGGTGCCGGCCGGGATACCTCCGTGGCTGGTGTCGCGCGGGAATCCTTCGGGATCGATGCCCTCCGGGGCTACGAAATACGATGCCACGACCGCGCCGGTCTCGAGGTCGCGCACGTACAGGTACTGCCAGGTTCGCATCGCGTCTCCTACCTTCCGAACACCTTGGCCAGCACGGCGCCGTCGGTGGCGGCGATGCGGTCGAGCATGCCCTGGATCTCACGCTGCAGGTTCTGGTTCACGGCGTTGTCGAGCAGACCTTCGCCGCTGGCTTTCAGTACGTCGTTGTAGCGGGCCTCGAAGCCGGCCAGGTTGTACTTCTCCCAGACCGGCGTGTCCTTGAACTTCATGAGGCCCTTGTACATCACGTCGTGGAAGTCGATGTCGGGCTTGCCCTTGCCCATGGCCTTCATGAACGCCTCGGGAAGCTGGACCGTGATCTTCTCGAGGAACGACGTGGTGGCGTGGCTGCCCAACTGGACCTCGTACAGGAGCCCCGTCTCGTGCTGCAAGACCACGTGCCAGCGGGGGTAGGCCCCTCGGGGCCCCTTCACCTTGACCACCTTGTCGCCGAACATCTCGAGCAGCTGGTCCTTGGCCTTGGCCGCGTCGCCGGCGTTCTGGAAGTTGATGCGCCCGCGCGACATGTCGCCCATGTCGCCGACCGTGGCGTAGCCCTCGCGGGTGCACTTGATGCGCACTTCCTCGACGAACTTTCCGAGGTCGGAGCGCTTGATGGTGCTGACCGACTCGGCGCCGTCGAAGCCGCCTGCGATGGACTTCAGCTTGCCGTCCATGTCGGAGGTGGTCTCGGTGGCCATCTCGAACAGCTTGCGCTGCGCGGCGTCGCTGCCCATCAGGTCGTCGACCTTCAGCTTCAGCGGATCGGAGGGATCGACGGTCGCGGTCGCGCTCTTCTTGGGGGTCGCGGCGGCGGCGGCCTCGTCGACGTCGGGTGCCGCCTTGGCCGGCGCTCCCAGGTCCACCGTCTCGCCGGGGGTGCCCAGTCGGCTGGCGTCGAGCTTGGCGCTGGAGGCGCCGATGCGGTCGAGGTCGGCCTTGGTCGAGCGGAACGAGAGGACGATCATGCCGCCCGTGGCCGCGGCCTTTCCGAGCAGCATGAGCAGGCGGCTGGACCGCGACTCGGGGTTCGGATCCTTCATGACCTGGTTGTACTCGTCGACGTACATGCTGGCGATGAGCACGCCCTGCACGGCGTCGGTCGACGCCTTGGCGATGACCAGGCCCGTGGCGAATCGGCACCCGGCCTTGGACGCCGAGAGCACCGTCGCGCCCTTCATCCATGCGCCACCGAGGATGTTGCCGGCGATCGTCATCGAGTCGAACAGGTCGGCCCGCAGGTCGACGATGCCTTCGGCGCGGCGCTGGCCGATGTTGATGGCCGACGCGGCGGTGCCTGCCAGGATCGAGGTCCAGAGCGCGGCGGAGGCCACTTTCGAGATGGTCGGGTCGGGCACCACCGCCGTCACGACCGCGGCGCCCAGCGTGACGATGCCGGCCACCAGGCCCACGCGGTTGAAGAACTCGGACATCGAGTCCCAGAAGCTCGCGCCGTCGGTCTGGAACTGGCGCGCGATCGGCGTTCCGGCGGCCTGGCCGGGCACCTCGAGGCGGATGACGCCGTCGGCGTAGCGATTGTCCTTGTCCCAGTCGTCGATCGCGGCCTGGATGGCCTCGGCGGCGTTCGAGCCCGTGCCGCGGTACTCGCCGGACAGGCGTCGGTCGGTCGGGTTCGTGACGTCGACCAGCGCCCACTCCTGCTGGCCGTTCTTCTCGCCGACCCGGGCCACGAACGCGTTCAACGTGCTGAGGCGGGCGTCGGCACGCGACAGGTGCACCGCCTTGATGGGAACCCGCTGGCGCCCCTCGGTGGACTCCAGCTTCTTCTTCATCCCCTTCACGTATCCGGCGACGGCCTCGCGGGTCTCGGGGTTCAGCTTCTGCGAGCCCTTGGCGCCCTCGGCGGCCAGCAGCATCTTCTGATAGGCTTCGGCGGTCCGCATCTGCGCGGCGGGGTCCGTGCCCGGCTTGGCGGCGGCGAAACCCTTGTTCAGCATGTCGGCGCCGGCCATGACCGTCTGGCCGAACTCGACGAAGCGCGGCGGTTCGGCCTTGCGGCCTGCCGGGTGGAACTGCACGCGGCACACGACCTTGTGGTTGCCGGGGAAGTCCCACTTGGCCTCCCACTTACCCGAGCTCGGGCCACGCACGACGGCCGGTGCACCGTACGCCTTGCTGGTCGCGGGATCGTTGTAGCAGTACCACTCGTAGCTGAAGCGAGAGCCCGTCGCGTACATGTAGCCGGTCTTCGAGCCGATCTCGTAGGTCACCGACGTTCCCGGAACGGCGACCGGCACATGGGGTGTCGCCACGATCTCGCGGTCCGAGCCGTACTGGCCGCTCTCGTCCTGCTTCGCGTACCCTTCGACTGCGCCGGGGCCGCCCACCGTCATCCCCGCGCGCGCCAGCAACGACTTGGCGATCTCCAGATCGCGCCCACTCAGCTCGTCTTCGAGGTCGGCGACCAGGCCTTTGCCCGTGTGCGTGTTGAGCTCGCGCTCGTAGGTCTCCTTGACCTTGCCGAGCAGCGGCGCCGGCTGGTTCAGGATACGGAACACCTCCTGGGTGTCGGTGCCCATCCCCTGGAACGCTCGCTGCAGGCGCTCGGCCAGTTGGCGCACGTTGCGGCGCTCGGCCTCGGCGCCCTGGCCTCCGCCGGAGCGTGGCGCCGGGGGCGGGCTCAGCAGGTCGCGGCCGCCCTGGTAGTCGAGCTGCTTCAAGCTCTGCCCCACGCCGGCGCGCGAGGTGGCCGCCGCGGCTGCCGGGGTCGCCACGGTGGCGGGCTGCGGGGCACGGGTCGCCGCGGCTGCGGCGGGCGTGGTGCTGCTGGGGTCGGGCATCGGGACCTCGTGTGGAGACGAGCGACGCCTAGATTATCCGGAATGCAGGCGAGGCTTCAATCCGCAATCGGTTCGTCGGTTTGACAGGTCCCCGGGATGCCCCTACGCTCGAATCCGGAGGACGCGCGATGCGTGGTCGATGGGTGCTGGTGGCAGGGTTGGCGCTGACGCTGACCCTTTCGCGATGCGGCAGCTCCGCCTCCGACGGCGTCCCGACCCCCTGTGTCGTCGCGGACGACTGCGCGGGGCTGGCCACCGTCGCCTGTCGCGAGGCCGTGTGCGACGCCGGCACCGGCACGTGCTCGGTGCGCGACGCCTCCAACGGCACGAGCTGTGGCGATGACGCCGTGTGCTACGCCGGAGCCTGCCTCGCCACCTGCCTCGTCAGCGCCGACTGCGGCGCCGACCAACTGTGCGTCACGCGGCGCCTGGGGCAGTGGGGCGACGCCGGCTTGTGCGTGCCGGCCGTCGACGTGGCCTGCGAGGCCAGCGGTTCGTGCCTCGAGGTGCAGACCGGGCCGTGCGAGGCGTCAACCTGCGACGCCACGCTCGGGCACTGCGTGCTCGACCGGGCCGCCGACGGCGGGCAGTGCGGCGAGAGCGGCGCGTGCTATCGGGGCTACTGCTACCCGGTATGCGGGCCGGGCCCCGAACCCTGCCTGCCGGGCCGGGCCTGCGTCGAGCCGCGCATGGGGCTCGCCATCTGCGTAGCCGAGAACGCGATCCCCTGCGGAGGCGACGCGGAGTGTAGCGCCCTCGTCACCGGGCTCTGCCACGTTCCCCGCTGCGTCGACGGCACCTGTGACCCCGCCGTCGGGTCCAACGGCAGCTCCTGCGCCGCCGGCCGCACGTGCTGGGGTGGCGCCTGCGTCGGCGTGGGGCCGTGTGACGCCGAGCGGGCCTGCCCGGTCGGCAGCGCCTGCGTGGGGGGCGCCGACGGCGACACCTGCGTGCCGTTCGAGGTGTTGGCCTGCGCCGGACCGGGCGACTGCTCCAGCGTGGTCGCGCCCGCCTGCCACGAGGTCACCTGCGACCCGGCCGACGGCCTTTGTCATGTGCCCGTCGGCCCCGACGGCGCCCCGTGCCGCACCGACAGCGTGTGCCTCGCTGGCGCCTGCGTGCCGGTGTGCACGGCCTCGACCGCCTGCGAGACCGGCTCGCTCTGCCATCCCGTCGACGCCATGGGCGGGGGGGCGTGCGCCGAGGTGCCCTGTGCCTCGCCCGCCGACTGCGCCGGACTGCTCGTGACGCTCGCCGCGTGCGAGACGGTGACCTGCAACACCCTCACGAACCGCTGCCAGGTGTCGCCGCTGCCCGAGAACGCCTCGTGCGACGACGGAGACCTGTGCAACGGCGTGATGCGCTGCCGCGACGGGGCCTGCGTGCTGGCCTCCAAGGCCGTGGAGTGCGTTACGCCCCCCGGCCAGGGCTGCACCGAGGTCGTGTGCGACCCGGCGTCGGGCGCGTGCAGGGCCGAAAGCGCCGTCGACGGGCTCGCGTGCGACGACGGCAGCCCCTGCACCACCGACACCACCTGCGTCGAAGGCGTCTGCACCGACGGCCACGTGACGTGCACCTCGTGCCTGTACGACCAGGACTGCCTGGCCTCCGACGACGGGGACCTGTGCAACGGCGTACCGCTCTGCCTCGACGGCGTCTGCGTGTGGAGCCCGACCACGCTCGTGCACTGCGCTCCGCCCGACGACCCCTGCCAGGTGACGGGGTGCGACCCGGCGACGGGCGCGTGCGGCCTGCGCCCCGCCGACGACGACACGCCCTGCGAGCCCTCGCCCGACCTGTGCGCGGCCCGCCACGCCTGCCAGGCCGGCGCGTGCGCCGAGGTGGCGCCGGCGGTCGTGTGCGAGCCCTCGGGCGACCCGTGCGTGCTGTCCGCCTGCGATCCGGCCAGCGGCCTGTGCACCAGCCTGCCGCAGGCCGAGGCGACCGTGCTGGCCGAGGGGTTCGATACCGGCGCCCCGGCCTTCGACCTGCTCTCGTCGTCGCCGGGCGCGGCGGTCGAGGTGTCGTCGGGCGACGCGAGCAGCCCGCCGTCCTCGCTGCACCTGCACGTCGATGGCCCCGGCTCGGCGGTGTTCACGTCGTCGCCGCTGCCCCTGCCCGCCGGCGTCGACCTGGGGCTGCGGGCGCAGATTGCCTCCTCCCTGGCCGTCGTCGCGGGCGACTCGCTGACCGTGAGCCTCGGCTCCGACACGGCCGGCTGGCAGAGCGTGCTCCTGCTCGACGTCGACCACCCGCCGGTCTCCGACGGCTGGAGCGCGCTCGACGTAGCCCTGGCCCCGCTGCCCGACGCCGTCCGGTTGCGCGTGCAGGTGCTGGTGGCCGGCGCCACGGGCGTCGACCTGCGGCTCGACGACGTGGCCGTGATCCGACCCTGCCCACCGGTCCGGTGATGGACGCCCCCTGCCCCGGCTCGCTGGTCGTCCTGTACCGCGACGAGTGGCTGTTGGCCCTCGACAAGCCGTCGGGCCTGCTCATGCACCAGGAGTTCGGCCCCCGCAAGGAGCCCGTCGTGCTGGTCGACCTGGTCCGGCGCGCGCTGGGCGTCGACGTGGTCTACCCGCTGCACCGGCTCGACCGCGGCACCAGCGGCGTCGTGATCTTCGCCCTCGACGTGCGCACGGCGCGGGAGGGCGGCGCGTTCTTCGAGCACCACGCCGTGTTCAAGCGCTACCTGGCCCTGGTACGCGGCCGCGCGCCCGACCTTGGCATCGTGGCCCACGCCCTGACCCGCCGCGAGGGCGGCCCGCGCGTCCCTGCCGAGACCGCGTTCGGGCGCCTGGCCACCGTCGAGAGCGAGCCCCGCCACGTGTCGCTGATGGAGGCCCACCCGCGCCAGGGCCGCCAGCACCAGATCCGCCGCCACTTCCGGCACCTGAATCATCCGCTCATCGGCGACGGCCACCACGGCCGCGCCGACCTGAACCGCGAGTTCCGCGCGCGCTATGGGCTCGCTCGCCTGGCCCTGCACGCCGCCGAGGTCGTGCTCACGCACCCGCGCACCGGGGATCGGCTCCAACTGGCCTCGCCGCTCCCCGCCGACCTCGTGGAGCCCCTGCTGCGCCTGGGCTTCGACCCCGGGCTGCTGGCCGGGCTGGTGCCCCTCCCCGCGAGCTCCACCTGCGAGCAATCGCTTGCGATCCCGGCCGCGGTCGTTTAGTCTGACAATTGCTCCGTTGATCCGCGTCGTTCGCGCTCGTTCGCGATCGCTTGGAGGTCCGCCATGCGCACCCAGGTCAAGACTGCCCTGTGCCGCACGTCGCTGCTCGCGCTCGGGATGACGTTCGAGCTCACGAGCGACCTCGTCCCCGAGATGGCTACCGAGTTGGCCGGCTGGGAGGAAGGGCGCCGCGTGGGCATCGGCGTGCTGCCGAACGGGCCGCACATCACCATCCAGAAGCGCGGCGCCCGCCTCGAGTATCTGGGGAGCGGGCTGGCCGACCCGCACGTCTCGATCCTGTTCAAGAACCTCGACTCGGGGGTGCTGGTGTTCACGGGTCAGATCGGCGCTCACCACGCCGTGGCCGAGAACCGCGTGATCGTGCGGGGCGCCAACCACCAGGCCATGGAGGCCACGCGCGCCATGGCCATCGTGCAGACCTACCTGTTTCCCGGCCTCATCCTGAAGAAGACGTTCAAGCGCCCGCCCAGCCTGACCCGTGCGCAGCTGCTGGCCAAGGGGCGCGTCTATGCCGCGCTGGTGCCGGCCCTGGTGCGCGGTGCCCGGCGCGTGGCGGCCTGATCCCGAACCGGAAGGAGACATCCCATGGTCCCGGCCTACTACGAATTCTACTGCCCCGTGAAGATCCTGTGCGGCCGCAAGGCGCTGGCCAACCTGCCCCACGAGCTGTCCGAGCGCGGCGTCACGAGGCCGCTGCTCATCACCGACCAGGGCGTGACGGGGGCCGGGCTCCTCAAGCACGTCGACGAGGCCATGGCCGACGCCGCGCTGACGTTCGCCGCGCGGTTCGACGAGGTGCCTATCGATTCGAGCAACCGCGTGGTCAACCGCATCGCCAGGCTGTTCGTCGAGCAGGGCTGCGACGGGCTGGTGGCGGTCGGCGGCGGCAGCGTCATCGACACGGCCAAGGGCGTCAACATCGTGGTGTCCGAGGGCACCGACGACCTCTTGAAGTTCCAGGGCGTCGATCGCCTCACGGCGGTCATGAAGCCGCTGGTCATCATCCCCACCACCGCCGGCACGGGCTCCGAGGTCACCGCGGCCGCCGTCATCCTCGACGAGGAGCACGGCGAGAAGATCGCTCCGGTGTCGGCCCGGCTCTACCCCGACGTCGCCCTGCTCGACCCCGTCATGACGCTGACGATGCCGCCGCGGGGCACGGCCGCCACCGGGCTCGACGCCCTCACACACTCCATCGAGGCCATGCTCGGCGTGCAGAAGAACCCGATCTCCGACGCCTTCGCCTCGGCCGCCATCCGCATGATCGCCCGGAACCTCGAGACCGCCGTCCACGACGGCGCCAACGTCGACGCCCGCCTGGCCATGGCCAACGCGGCCCTGCTCGCGGGCGCGGCGTTCTCCAACTCGATGGTGGGCATCGTCCACAGCCTGGCCCACGCCACCGGAGCGCTCTGCCACGTGCCCCACGGCGTCGCGAACGGCATCTACCTGCCCTGGGGCATGACGTACAACCTGCACGGCGATCCCGACACGATGGGCCCCCTGCTGGCCGACATCGCCTCGCTGCTCGGTACGGCGTCCGACTCCGACCCGGTGCCTGTCCGCGCCGAGCGCGCCATCGCCTGGGTCTTCGACCTGCTGGCCCGGCTGCACGACGCCTGCGACATCCCCACTCGCCTCCGCGACGCCGGCGTGAAGGAGGCCGACCTGCCGAGAATCGCCGACCTCGCAGCGAACGACGGAGCCCTCACGTACAACCGGGTCGAATCCACGCGCGACGAGCTCCTGGGGCTGCTGCGCCAGGCCTTTTAAGCCCCGGCGTCGTCGACCTCCCCCCCCTGAAACAGTTCCACGAGTGACGTTTTTCGGCACGTGTGCCGTTCTAGGGCGACGCTTTACGGCACCCGAGGGGGGTGTTTGGGCTGTTTCCTCATGAAAACAGTCGGTTAGGTGTTTGGCACGCGGCCTGCATTATAGGCATACAGCGGACCCAATGGGATGGGTAGCGCGAGCAACCTGATGTTGGAGGGTGCCATGCTCAACAAGCTGCGGAACTCGAAGAAGGGCTTTACGCTGATCGAACTCATGATCGTCGTCGCGATCCTGGCGATCCTCGCCGTCGTCGCGGTGCCCGCGTTCATCAAGTACATGCGCCGTGCGAAGACGACCGAGGCCATCGACGAACTGGACAAGATCTACAAGGGCGCCGCTGTGTACTACACGACCCCGAAGATCAAGAACACGGGCGAGAAGCTCCCCTGCCAGTTCCCGGCGACCCAGGGCGTGACTCCGATCGAAGGTACGTGCTGCGGCGGCCAGGGCGGCCCGGACAAGGACGCCGACGACCGTTGCGACGGCGACCCCACCGTTTGGAACGATGCCGTCTGGTCGGCGCTGAGCTTCCAGATGAACGATCAGCACTACTTCGTGTACTCGTTCTCGAGCGAGGGCACGCTGAAGACCGCCCGCTTCACGGCGAGCGCCTACGCCGACCTGGACTGCGACACGATCCAGTCGACCTTCCAGCGCCTGGGCTTCGGTGACCCCGCGGCCACCAACGCCGAGTGCGCCCTGCAGG
>Ga0172370_10009710_pt1 | contig 11192 bp, 17 predicted proteins | sample LakKiv5m_FD_114538 | JGI IMG/M metagenome (GOLD analysis project Ga0172370, IMG submission 114538) | Freshwater microbial communities from Kabuno Bay, South-Kivu, Congo - kab_022012_11.5m | ecosystem: Environmental > Aquatic > Freshwater > Lake | place: Democratic Republic of the Congo...
AAATTGAAAAAGTAAAAAAAATAGCCGAAAAAGCGGGGATTGATTTGGAGGTGATAACTGAATATAAAAATAAGTTTATTGAAAAGATTGGTACTACGATTGAAGCGGAAGAAAAAAGAACAAAATTTCGAGAGGTATACGGAGAAATCTTTCAGGAAGTTGCAAAAAAATTTGGTGCGACGCACATGATCCAAGGAACACTCGCAACTGATTTGATCGAGTCGGGGAGTCTGGGTGAATCTGCCTTAATTAAAACTCATCACAATGTGGATCTTGCTCTGGGACTGAAAGAAATAATGCCCCTGGCGGACTTTTTTAAATTTGAGATTAGAGATATTGCCAAGGAGTTTGGTTTAGAAGAATTAGTGGCCAAGAGGCAACCTTTTCCAGGCCCCGGGCTTTACTTGCGGGTAGTTGGGGTACCGGTGACGGAAGAACTTTTGGAAATTGTAAGAGAAGCGGATTATGAGGTGGCAGAGATTCTAAAAAAACATGGGGTTTATGACCAGATAGCTCAGACGATTGTGGCACTATTGGGAACCAAAACAGTTGGAGTAAAGGGTGATGGGCGGGTGTATGGATATTCTTTAGTAGTACGGACCGTGGAGACTACTGACTTTATGACTGTAAAAGGTTTTTATCTAACGCCCATAATTTGTGAAGAAATTTCAAGCGCTCTTATCAAGCAACCTAAAGTTGTGCGAGTCATGTTTGATTGGACCTCCAAACCCCCGGCCACTACTGAATTTGAATAAATATGTTATAATTAAACAGTATATTAAAATATACTTGTCCCGTTAGAAATAGCTCAATGGGCCAAAATTATTAGATAATAAATTATTTGTTTTTATATATAAAAAAATATATGTACGGACATTTTAATTTCTAATGGGATGGAATTAAAAGCTTTGTGTATGAAGTGTCGCGATGCTAACAATAAGCCAACAATGCAAGTAATGAAGGATCCAGTAGCCTCAAAAAACGAAAAGGGAAGATATTCTGCAAAGGGTACATGTTCACAATGTGGAGGAAATATGTTCAAATTCCTCTCTCAAGCAGACGCAGAAGCATTACAATAAGACAAAAATAAAAACAGCCACTATGTGAAGACATGGTGGCTGTTTGTCTTGTTGGGAGTTTTTGGGGAACTAGCACTCATCAGTGCCAGTGAATTCCCACACTCCCTCAGATAAATGGAAGCCCATACTCCTTAGTTGCCTGGCCAATGTCTCTTTTTGAGGATCATCATCCGGCAAAGGATCCCATTCTTTTTTCAATTTCTCTGATACAGCTTCGAGCGTCTCCATAGCAAGAAATTTTAAAAATTATACTCTATAAAAAGACAAAAGTCAAACTCTGTGAATTTTCTCGAAATAGTATGTTAAAATTATTAGATGCTTTCTTTTACTAAAAAAGAAATAGCCCTAATAAAAAAGCTCAATACTCCAGAAAAATTGCAGGATTATTTGAATAGTTTGAAATTTAATTTTGAGGAAAATGGTATTGATACATTGAAATCCCCGATTTTTACCATGAGGGCACAGAGTGCACATTGTACCGAAGGTGCATTACTTGGTACTTATATTCTCTCACAACACGGTTATAAACCTTTAATACTTCATTTAAAGACCATCAAGGGGGATTTTGATCATGTGATTGCGCTTTTTAAAATTGATGGACTTTGGGGGGCATTATCAAAAACAAATCATGCTGTGCTTCGTTATCGTGAGCCAGTTTATAAAAATATTCGCGAGCTTGCGATGTCGTATTTCCATGAATATTTTTTGGATAGTGGCGTAAAAACCCTGCGAGAATATTCAAAGCCTCTTAATTTAAATACTTTTGAAAAAAATTGGCATTTATTAGAAGGTGATTTGTGGGGGATAGATGAGGAACTAGACAAAATCAAACACTACAAAATTGCTCCAGAAAAAACATTAAAAAACCTTCGCAAGGCAGATAAAATTGAGATAGAGGCCGGAAAAATCGAAGAATACAAAAGAAGTAAAAAATGATAAAATGAGAATATGAAAAAAGTAATAATTTTAGGAGCTAGTGATGGGCTTGGTAAGGCAGTTGCCAGTTTATGTAAAAGTGAAAACTTAGAAGTAATTAATATAAGTAGAACGCCCTGTGATATCTTGGGAGTTATAAATATTGCTTGTGATTTATCTAAACAAGAAGATATTGATAGTGCTGTTAAAACGATAAAAGAAAAATATAGTGATTTTGATGCAATTATAAATTGTGCCGCTATTGTGGCTATGGAAAAAATAAACGAAATTACTTATTCTAAACTTGAAAAAGCGTTTAAGATAAATACTGTTGCGCCACTATATTTAATATCCTCTTTGTTTGATAACATTGTAAAAAATGAATCTGATATCTTGAACATTGGCACCACAATGGACTTGAAGGCTGGTCTAAATGACCAATTGGCATACACCGCAACCAAACATGGGTTAAAGGGGGGTTCATTCAATATCGGACTAGAACTTTCAAAAACAAAAAGCCGAATGATATATGTCCACCTTGGTGGAATGAATACTAAATTGCATGAAAAAGATTATGGAAAGAAAATAGAGGATCCAGCAGAATGGATGGATCCAAAGGACGTAGCTGGTATAGTTTTATATATATTGAAACTACCAAAACAAGTGGAAATAACCGAAATTACCATTAGCCGTAAAAAGAGAAGATTGTTCTAAAAATATATGAAATTTAGAAGAAAAAGTTTTCAAAAAATGGCTGAAAAATAGAAAATAAATTAAAGAAAACAAATGAAAAAGATTAATACAAAAGAAATAATTAAATTAAAAAAAACAAAACTGAAATTCCCAATTATCAAACATTTGGAAACACGGTTTAGTCCTAGGTTTTTTAAAGATGAAAAGGTAGATAGTAAAATAATAAATTCTATGATTGAGGCAGGAAGATGGGCTCCGTCTGCGTATAATCACCAGCCATGGTATTTCTATTGGTCTTCCCAAGGAAGTGTTGCATATAAAAAGATATTCTCTTCTTTGTCAGAACGTAACCAATGGGCCAAAACAGCTCCAGTCTTGATGGTTGGATGTTATTTGAAAGAACGAGAAGGTAAAACAAATGTTTTTGCTCAATATGATTTGGGGGCGTCTGTTATGTCTATGACTATTCAAGCTCAGTCTTTTGGGATTTATACTCGTCAAATGGGATTATTTGATCATAAAAAATTACAAAAGTTGTTAAATATTCCAAAAGAATATGAACCCTTTGTCGTTCTTGCTGTTGGGAAGATTGGCGATTATGCAAAAATCGATGAAGTTTTATTAGAAAGAGAATTGCAGAAGAGAGAAAGAAAAACAAACATTTCAAAGAAATTGGCTTAAAAATAAGAAATAATTTTATGGAAAAAGAAACAATAAAAGTTGAAGTAGTTGCTGGGATAGTTCTTAAAAAGGATGGCAAATATCTTCTTTTGCAAGAAAAACAACCAAAAGCTTATGGACTTTGGAATTTTCCTGCTGGCAGGGTGGACATAGGAGAGTCTCTTGAAGAGGCGGCTACCCGAGAGACAAAAGAAGAATCTGGATATGACGTCAAAATAATAAAACAAATAAAAATTTTTCATGCAGAATCGACAGATGTAGTGAAGCATGTTTTTGAAGCAGAAATAGTGGGCGGGGAATTAAATTTTTCGAAAGAAGAAATGTTGGATGCCGGGCGGTTTTCATTTGAAGAAATCAAAGGAATGAAAGACAAACTTAGGGGTAAAGACAATTGGATAATTGAAAGTATAAGTATTTTAGAGAATGAATAATCTATGATAAAAGCTGTTGCATTTGATTATGGAGGTGTAATAAAAATAAATGATAGTGATTTATTTAGTGATATAGCTAAATATCTAAATATAACTAAAGAAGAATTTAGTAAAGAATATTTTGCCTTAAACCATTTATTTAATACACAAGAAAGAAGTTATGAGGATGTTATAACCTTAATTATTTCTAAATTTAATGATTCTAGTGAAGCAAAAGATTATATATTAAATTTGATGAAAGAAAATCATGCAAAATATCATTTGAATGATGAACTCATAGATTTTATTAGAGAATTAAAAAACAAAAATTATAAAATTGCATTATTGAGCAATAACTCAAGTAAATTAAGAGAAAAATTACTTAAAGATGGAATATCTGATTTATTTGACGAGATAATCATTTCAGCTGAAGTTGGGTGTCAAAAACCACAGCCAGAAATATTTGATGTTCTATTTAAGAAACTAAAACTTGAACCCAATGAAGTTGTTTTTATTGATGATACAGAAAAATCACTAGAAGGATCTGAAAAGATTGGGTATACCCCTATCATATTTAGTGCTAATTTGAAACTTAAAGAGGACTTAGAAAAATTAGGAGTAAAATGTTAAAATATTAATAATGTTAGAAAAATATTCTGTAAAATGGATGGAAAAATACAATAAAGAGGCTGAGGTAATTAAGAGAATTATCGGTCCCGATATTATTGATATTCAACACATTGGAAGTACAGCTATTCCTGGGTTGTCAGCAAAACCTATTATCGATATAGCAGTTTTAGTTTCTTCGATCAAAGATTTTTCTCATTTTGTGGAGCCTTTGAAAAAGATTGGATATAGCTATAAACAAGACATGTCTTCGGCTGAACGTATTTTTTTAAGAAAAGGAGATCCAGTAGAATACCATCTTTCGATTGCTTGTCCTTTGCATACTTACTGGGAGAGACAAATTCTTTTTCGTGATTATCTAAAATCACATGAAAATTTTCTAAAAGAATATGAAAGATTAAAAATAGAAACAATAAACGATATACCAAAAGAAGAATTAAAAGATTTATCTCGAAGCAAAATCTATAGTTCTAAAAAAGGACCATTTATTGAAAAAGTTTTAAAGTTGGCTAGAGATAGTAAAAAAGGTTTAAAATGTTAATATATTGATATGAAACTTGTTGTAATAATTGGTCCTCAAGCAGTTGGAAAAATGACTGTTGGGCACGAGTTAGAGAAAATAACTGGATTAAAACTCTTTCATAATCATATGCCCATTGAGTTTGTGACTCCATTTTTTAATTATGGTACTCCAACTGGAAAGAAACTTGTAAAAACTATTCGTGAAGAAATTTTTAAGGAAATAGCTTCAAGTGATCAGGAGGGTTTGATTTTTACTTATGTTTGGTTTTTCGATCATCCGGGAGATTGGGAATATTTAGAGAGTCTAGTAAAGATATTTAAGGAAAAAAATGCTGAAATTTATTACATAGAACTTGAGGCAACTGCGGAGGAGAGAATTCGAAGAAATAAAACTCCACACAGGCTTGAACATAAGCCAACAAAGAGAAATCTTGAGTGGTCAGAAAATGAAGTAAAGAAAAGTATTGAAACCAGAAGAATGAATTCAAAAGAAGGGGAAATAAAAGAAAAAAATTACCTTAGAATAGATAATACCAATCTTGAACCAGACGAAGTAGCTAAAATTATTAAAGAAAAGTTTAATTTGTGATTTTATGATAAAAGCTGTCATCTTTGATTTGAATGGAATATTTTTGCAAAGTCCAAAATTGAGCGATAGATTTAATAAAGATTTTGGGATTAGCACCGATGTCTTTTTACCAAAACTTTCAGAGATTATGGATAAGGTTAGAAAACCAAATGCTGGCCCGGCTTTTCTTTACTGGAAAGAAGTTTTTAAAGAATGGAAATTGGAAATTAGTGAAAGCAAATTCTGGGATTACTGGTTTCGAGGAGAGATACAATCAGAAAAGATGATTGCTTTTGCAAAAAGTTTGAGAGAGAAAGGTATTCGGGTTTATATTCTTTCGAATAATTTTAAAGAACGGGCAGATTATTATAGTCAATATCCTTGGATTCATAATGCGGTGGATAAAGTCTATTTTTCTTGGCAAACTGGATTGGTAAAGCCGGATGTGCGAGCTTGGGAATTAGTTTTAACTGAAAATGACTTGAAGGCGGAGGAGTGTTTGTATTTTGATGATCAAGATAAAAATTTAAAATCAGCTGAAAGTTTGGGTATAAAATCATTTAAATTTACCAGTGAAGAAGAATTAGAAAAAATAGTGAATGAAAGATTGTAGTATAATAAAAACATGGAAATGAATAAATACATGAAAGTGAAAATAAGAGCGGTTGCCATCTTAATAAATGGTGATAAAGTTCTTTTAATACATAGAAAAAATGAGAAAGAGTATTTTGTCTTTCCTGGGGGAGGAGTAGAAGAAGGGGAAACAGTAGAACAAGCTGTAATTCGCGAAATGCAGGAAGAAACAACAATTGATGTAAAAATAAATAAATTATTATATCACCACATTTATGATGATGGATGTGAACAATTTTTCTATTTATGTGACTACATTAATGGAGAGCCAAAATTAAGTGAAGATTCTGAAGAAAAGATTATGATGTTAGAAGGAAAGGATTTTTACGAACCATTATGGGTTAAAATCGAAGAATTGGAAGATATGTTAGTTTATCCGTTAGAAATTAGAGATTTATTGATAGAGGATTATAAAAATAACTTCAATATTCCAGTGAATGAAGCATTTATTAAAATTTCTGATTTAAGACAAAGTTTATAAAATAATTTATGAAAAACAATGTATTTATATTTCATGGCACAGAAGGATACCCAGAAGAAAACTGGTTTCCTTGGATGAGAGAAAAACTAGAAGCAAAAGGTTGCAAGGTTATTGTTCCCCAATTTCCGACGCCACCCATGGTTCCGGCAAAAATATCAGAGTGGTTTGAAGTTTTGAAAGAATATGAAAAAGATATAAATGAAGATGCAATTTTAATTGGACATAGTCTGGGGGGCAAATTTTTGCTTCGTGTATTAGAAAAGTTGGAATCTCCAATCAAGTTAGCCTGCTTTATTGGAACTCCGATTGGTATTAAACCTATCGCAAATAACGAACGCGATAATGCTTTCACTGATAACAATTTTGATTGGGAGAACATCAAAAAGAAGGCACAATACTTTATTGTCTTTCATTCTGATAATGACCCATATGTATCTTTAGGGAACGGAGAACAATTAGCTAAAGAACTAGGCGTTAAACTTTCTTTTGTACCCAATGCTGGACATTTTAATAAGCCAGCAGGCTATTTAGACTTTCCTGAATTATTAAAAAAAATTGAAATAATATTATGAAATTAGAAACACAAAGATTGATATTAAGAAAACCAAGGATGAGTGATTGGAAAGATGTTATGGAGGGGATAGGAGAATATGATGTTTGCAAATGGCTTTTTAATACACCATATCCTTATGTAGAGAAAAATGCAGTGAATTTTATAACAAAAAAGATAAAGAAATGGAAAGAAAAACCCCAAAATGACTATTTATTTTTAATTGAGCTAAAATCTGAAGGAAAAGTCATTGGAGCAATGGAGCTTTTAAACATCGATAGTTATTCAAAGACAGCTGAAACTGGTTCTTGGATTAATAAAAAATATTGGAGAAATGGATATATTACGGAAGCAAAAATTGCAGTAAATGATTTTGCTTTCGAGAAGTTAAAACTTAGAAGGTTGTATTCTCCTGTTTATTCAGATAATCTAGCTTCAAACGCTACTCAAAGAAAAATGGGTTATGTTTTAGAAGGTATTCAAAGAAAAGCCAAAAGGATTATTTCGTCAGGTAAAATTCATGATGTAAATATGTATGGTTTATTAAAAGAAGATTGGAAAAAAGCAAGGAAGAAATTAATTAAATAATTTTATGGAAAAAATAACTCATCAAGGGAAAATAATTGAAGTAATCCAAAAGGAAGTAGAGCACAATGGGAAAATGCAGATTTTTGAACTTGCCCGTAGGTCTCCGGGGGTACGCTTAGTAATACCAAAGGGAGATGAGATAATCTTAACCAAAGAATTTAGGCATGAAGTTGGCGGATATGATTTTCGCTTGCCGGGAGGGAAAGTTTTTGATTCGTTGGTAGAATACAACCAAGCACTGAGTCAAGGTTTCGACATTAACGAATCAGCCAAAGAAGCAGCTATTAAAGAAGCAAAAGAGGAAGCGGGAATTTTAGTAAAAGACTTTTCTTTTTTTCATAAGTCTGTTTGTGGGGCAACAGTAAACTGGGATTTGTTCTATTTTGTCGTGAGTGATTTTGAAGAAGTTTCCCAAGAATTAGAAGATGGAGAAGATATAACAATTGAATTAATTCACAGAGATAAAGTAAAAGAAATGTGCTTAAGCGGGGAGATAAGCGAAGAACGAAGCGCTCTTGTTTTATTAAGATATTTAAATTAATAATTTTATGGAAACAAGCAATTTAGTAACAATAAAATGTCGAGGAATCATTGTACACAATGGAAAGCTTTTTGTAGTTAAACATAATGAACATGCACAATTTAGAGCTTTTCCAGGTGGACACTTGGAAGGGAAAGAAAATCCGAGAGAATGTGTTAAAAGAGAAATATTTGAAGAATTGGGGATTGTACCTGAAATTGGAAAACTTGCTTATATCAATTTTTATGAAAATAAAGAAAATAGTTTTTTAGAATTTTTGTTTGAAGTTAAAAATGGGGCAGATTTTTACGGCAAGAAAAAATTTACTGGTTCGCATAATTTTGAGCTTTTTGATTTTAGATGGATCTCAAAAGATGAGAAGCTAGATTTTTTACCCAAAAAGGTGTTTGAAGACTTTAAAAACGATACCTTGTTTTCTGGCGAGGTGCAATTTGTAAACTGATTAAATAACATGTATCAACCATCTAGAAGATTAAAAATAGTACAAATCTTTATTATTTTCGTTTTACCGGTGCTTTTGTTGTATTTTAATATTATCCCAGTGAGTTGGCGGATGATAATGCTTGCGATTAGTGCGCTTTTTATTTACGGAATAATCCGAAAAGAAGAATGGAGCTATGAGCAAATGGGCCTACGGCATGATAATTTCAAAAAAGCGATTCCTTTTTATTTAGTTTTTACTATTATTGGAGTTGGCGTACTTTTCTTGCTTGACCAAAAGATACATATGCCCGACATTGATACTCGCAGTTTCTTACTACGAACCTGGATATTCTTTATCCCTGTTTCAGTTTTTCAAGAATTTGCTTTTCGTTCTTTTTTAATCCCAAGATTAAAAGAACTCTACCACAATAATTTTGTTATTGTTTTAATCAATGCTAGCTTGTTTACTCTGATTCATATCATTTTTCCAAATCTGGGCATAGGACTGCCCCTTGCTTTTGTTTCTGGGACTTTCTTTGCTTGGCTCTACATTAAATATCCCAACTTGGTCTTGATCTCATTGGCACATTCTGTTTTAAATGTCACCGCAGTTCTTTTAGGATTTTTTGCTATTGTAAAATAATTAGAAACCAAAAAGAATATTTATAACTTTTCTAAACCAATTTTGTTTTTGATTGGGTTCTACTTTGTTTATTTCAATAGCATTTACTGCCGATGCCAGTATATTTTTTTGTTCTATATTTTCTGATTTTTTTACAGCCATTTTTCTAATTATTGATTTTGACTCTATTATGTTTTCTTTAATTTCTTTTTTCTCGACTATCTTTTCATTAAACTTTTGCATTATCTCATTCCAAGATTGTCCGGAAAGACTAGTTAATGTATAAGCAGTCTGCCAGATTCTATTTTCCAAATTATCGTCTTTCATTCCTCCATCTTTCTCTTGAGAACTTCCAAAGTAATCGGCAATTGTATTATTAAAGACTTTCCAGTCCATAATATCTTCCTCGATTGAGTTTATTGCTACTCCCGTCCAGGCGGTGGAAGATATATTCCCAAATCCTCCATCAGCTCTTTGCTTGTCTTTCAAAAATTTTTTGGCTTTTTCTATTACATTTTTTATTTCTTCAGTATTTCTTTTAAAAGCAAGAGCATTGATCCCCGCACTGGTCATGTCCACATTATCATCCCACGATCCATTTTCATTTTGTTTTGAAAGGATAAAATCAATAGTACTTTTTATGATATTTTCATTTTTTACGGAATTAATATTCTGTAATACTATAATTGCAAAAATATCATCATTTACTTTTTCTTTATCACCAAATTGAGTACCATCAAATTCTTTTATGATTTTTTCTATGTAATTCTCGCCATTTATATTTTGAGGATCTATGCCGAGTGCCATAAGTGCCATACTGTGTCTTTCGTAATCAGTTATTTGATAGTCGGTAGTTTTCTGTTCTGTTAAATATTTGATTAATTTATTTTTCTGTTCTTGATAATCTGTGATTGTTCCAAATGCTATTGCAGTCCAATCGGTGTATAAATCATTGCCCCAGGAACCATTTTCTTTTTGTTGAGAAACTAAGAATTCATATGCTTTTTTTAGATCAAATGTTTTCTTTTCTGGTATTTTAACAATTGAACCAGAGGAGGGGTGATGTTCTTCTATAATTGGTTCGGGCTCTGGAATTATTGGATCAATAAAGGTTAGACTAATTGAATCGCTTGTTTGTAGCTCGTACTGGTTAAGTCCTACTTGGGCTTCTGATCCATTTAAATACCAACTCCAGTAATGGTATACATCATTTCCATCGTTATCTTTGCTGGTGAATCCAGCAATATTATTTATTGAATTTAAGAAAATGCCTGGAGCCCATGCAAAATTCCAATCACTAGATACTCCTGATTGCAGGATTGAGCAATAGGCAGTTGTCTTCATGTTGCCCGAAGCCGGGTTGTCGCTTTCACAGGAGGAAACGCTTAGATTATTGTCGTAAAATGTTTCAGTGTTGGTTTTTATGGTTAGGTGAATAGTGATTGGTTCTGGAGGTGGGACCTCTTCTGCTTGAGCTTGGGAAACAAAGAACACACAAAACAAAATAAAACTAAATGCCAAAATTATTTTTTTCTTCATATTTTTTACTTACTAATAATTAATAACTATTTTCATATTTCCAGGACACGACGTCGCCTGGATTTAATTGATAATTGGAAATTCCGATATTTGCTTTTTTGTCATTTACATAATAAATCCAATTTTTTACGTCATTTTTTTGACCATTTATCTCTTCGATAAATTTTCCCATTCCCGGATAATTTTTTTCTTTGAAAATTATTTTCCCCTCAGTTTGTAATTTTGTCATGAAGTCATAAACACTTGTCGATGCTTTTTCTTGGTATTCATACGATAAGGAATCGGTGGTCGTGGCGGGTTCTTTTTTATGATTCCCATAG
>Ga0172370_10009714_pt1 | contig 11190 bp, 8 predicted proteins | sample LakKiv5m_FD_114538 | JGI IMG/M metagenome (GOLD analysis project Ga0172370, IMG submission 114538) | Freshwater microbial communities from Kabuno Bay, South-Kivu, Congo - kab_022012_11.5m | ecosystem: Environmental > Aquatic > Freshwater > Lake | place: Democratic Republic of the Congo...
TCCTCTTTCGAGAAATTCGGGATTAGTAACAAAAATATCATCGCCAACCAGTTGAACTTTGTTGCCAAGTACTTCTGTCAGTTTCTTCCAGCCTTCCCAGTCGTTTTCGCCAAGACCGTCCTCAATTGAAATAATTGGGTATTTATTACAAAGCTCAACATACCAGGCAATCATTTCGTCTGATGTAAGAAGCTTACCGCTCGATTTAAACATTTTGTATTTTCCGTTTTCTACCATTTCGCTGGATGCAGTATCAATAGCAAGCAAGACTTCTTCTTTCGGTTTGTAACCTGCTTTGACAATTGCTTCAAGAATGACATCGAATGCTTCTTCATTAGATTTTAGAGATGGAGCAAAGCCTCCTTCGTCACCGACTGATGTGGAATAGCCTTTTGCTTTCAAAACAGTCTTCAGATTGTGAAAAATCTCAGTTCCCATTCTCAAAGCTTCCCTGAATGATGAGGCACCTGCAGGAACAATCATAAATTCTTGTATATCAACTGTATTGTCTGCATGTTTCCCACCGTTAAGAATGTTCATCATTGGAACAGGTAAAACGCGGGCATTAACGCCACCTAAATATTTGTATAAAGGCATAGTGAAATAATCTGCAGCAGCTTTTGCAGCAGCCAGAGAAGCTCCGAGAATAGCATTTGCTCCGAGATTCGATTTGTTTGGAGTGCCGTCAAGTTCGCAAAGCAGTTTGTCAATCATGATTTGTTCGGAAGCATCAATGCCTTCCAAAGCATCACAAATAATGGTATCAACATTTTCTACTGCTTTCAACACGCCTCTACCCGAAAATCTTTCCTTGTCATCGTCTCTCAATTCGTGTGCTTCATGTTCTCCGGTACTAGCTCCGGAAGGAACGGCAGCCATTCCGACAGTACCGTCCTCGAGAACTACTTCAACTTCCACGGTTGGATTGCCTCTGGAATCGAGTATTTCTCTGCCATGAACATCAATAATAAATGAACTCATAATTTCCTTTTTTAAAATTTTTATTTTAATTAAAAATTTAACTCGTCAATTTTTTTTGCCAGTTCAAAATCCAGATTTGTTAGTCCGCCTCTGTCGTGGGTGGATGTAACAATCCGTATTTTATTCCAGCCGTAAATTAAAATGTCGGGGTGATGGTCTAATGCTTCTGCCAGAACTGCAATCGAATTAACCATACCAACGGCAGCTGTAAAATTGGAAGCAACAAGCTCCCTTGTAATGCTGACGCCGTCCGAAATCCAATTCGGATTCAATTTTAATTCAATAGCAATATCTTTCTCTGTTAGTAATTCCGGTCGGGGCATTATTACGAAATTTAAGATTAATAAAAAACTATAAATGTGCTTTCAATCTGTCTTCAATAGCAGATTTGGGAACAGCACCGATGATATTATCAACTACTTTACCACCTTTGAAAATCAGCAATGTCGGAATTGAACGAATTCCATAGTTTGTTGCTGTCTGAGGATTATTGTCAACATCTAATTTACAAACTTTTGCTTTACCAAGATATTCACCTGCAAGTTCTTCAATAGACGGAGCTATCATTCGGCAAGGACCGCACCATGTAGCCCAGAAATCAATAAGAACCGGAACATTTGACTGAAGAACTTCCGTTTCAAAATTTGCATCCGTAAGATATGTAGGATGTACCATATTAAATCACCTTTAAAAATAATATTCAACAATTTATACAAAAATATGAAACTTTAACATTTATTAAAACTATTAAATGAAAAACGTGATTATGTCGAAGTTTACAATCATTTATTTTATATTGTCGTCACTTAAAATATCGGTTTTGCTCTGACGTTGTAAGACAGGATTTTAAAAATTTTATAAAGAACAATGAAAATTCGGATTTTCAGATATATATTTTTACTTTTTTTTCTGCAGGTTCTTGCTTTTTCACAGAAAATTTTAATTCCAATGGATTTAGCTCAGACCGACCACCTCAAAGCTTATGGTTTGACATACTGGGTGCTTGAAAAGAATCAGACAGCCGACTGGCTGCTCAATTATCGAGGTGGCTCCTTCATGATGGACTATACTGACCAGATTGCATTGGAATGTAGGATTCGGGGTATTTTTTTTGAAGTTGTTGATGGTGCATCAGCTTCAGCAATTTATGCAGAAGTGCAGAAAGAAGATGTAAATTCGGATGTGGTAAAGCTGGAGAAACCTCCGAAAATTGCTGTTTATGTTCCGCCGGGTACTCAGCCATGGGATGATGCCGTAACGCTTGCTCTTGATTACGCAGAAGTGAAATACGATAAAATCTGGGATGAAGAAGTGCTGAAAGGAAAACTTTCCGATTATGACTGGCTTCACCTTCATCATGAAGATTTCACCGGACAATACGGCAAATTCTGGGTTTCGTATGCTAATGCTCCCTGGTATATCGAGCAGGTAGCCCTGAACGAATCTATGGCTAAAAAGTTAGGTTTTGCTAAAGTCTCTGAATTAAAAAAAGCTGTAGTGCTTAAAATAAGAGAATTTGTTTCAAACGGCGGTTTCATGTTTGCCATGTGTACTGCAACAGACTCTTACGACATCACACTTTCCACCATCAATCTGGACATTTGCGAGACCATGTTTGACGGAGACCCTGCAGACCCTGATTGTAACAACAAAATTGATTATTCACAAACTTTTGCATTTGAAAATTATAAACTGATTATGGACCCTTACACCGTGGAATTTTCTACAATAGACTGCGGTCCGACAGCAGGATTGGCAAATCCTGAAGCAGATTATTTCACTTTGTTTGAATTTGCTGCAAAATATGACCCTGTTCCGACTATGCTCACTCAGTGCCACGTGAATGTGATTCATGGATTTCTTGGTCAGACAACAGCTTTTCATAAAAATCAGATTAAAAAATCCGTGACTATCATGGCAGAAAGGGAAGGAACTGACGAAGTCAGATATATTCACGGCAATGTGGGTAGAGGAACATATACTTTTTATGGCGGACATGACCCGGAAGATTATCAGCATGTTGTCGGAGCAAGACCGACTGACCTGAAACTTCATAAAAATTCGCCCGGATACAGACTGATATTGAATAATGTTTTGTTTCCTGCTGCTAAAAAGAAGAAACAAAAAACCTAATTAATAAATATTAATTTTTTTAAAAAAGATTTTTTTAGCAAATTAAATGTTTTAAAATAACTATTTAATTTTTGTTCTTTTTTTGATTAACTGTTAAGTTGGAAAAAACTGCTCAAGAGGTAAAATGAATCATAGAAAAAGCATAATATTGACACTTAGAATCATACCGGTTATCCTAATTATGCTGTACCCATTTAATAACTTATTCTCTCAGGTTGGAATTTCATTCGACGATACATCTATTCAGCGAGGGAGAATTTACGAAATACCTGTTTATGGTTCTGTCTCAGGCAATTCACTAACCGATTTAACTCTCATTTTCAGTTTTGATTCTCATATTATTGATGTCAAAGGTGCTTTAGGTGGAGACAAGTATGCAATCAAAACCCTAAATCCAAGTTTTGGATTAGCATTTCCCAGACTTGATTCTGCAGTAATCAGGATTAATTCCACCGAAATACAGCCTGTCTCTAACGGAATAATCTGTATGCTTCAAGTTGAAGGATTGGTCTATTCCGATTCCCTTGCGAAGATTGTCTTAAGAGAATTAATTCTGAACGGTGCACATGTACCTGAGCTTAAATTTAAGGAAGGAACAATCAAGGTTCTTGGTGACGCTTATCTTTCTCATCTGCCGGATGACCTCGGTCAATGTACGCCAAATCCCTTTGTAGGTCAGGCGAAATTCGGTTTCAGCATAGAAAATCCGAGCAAAGTCCGCTTTATCGTTTATTCTGTACTTGGGAGGCTTGTGATGACAAGTGATGATAATGAATTTGACCAATTTGTTGCAAAAAGTCAGGAAAAAAATCTCACTTATAAAAAGTTCAATCAAACTTTTGAAAGCGGGGATTATGTGCTATTATTTAATCCGAGTATCTGGGACCTTTCGCAGGGACTTTATTTCATGGTAATGCAGACCGATAAGGGAGCGTACAAAACTAATTTCTTGTATTTCAAACAGTAACCTGATGAAAATCAAAAAAAAATATCTATTTTTATTAGCACTAATTTCTTCTTTTCTTCTATCCGAAACGAACAGTTTTACTCAGGATGAATCTGTTCAAACCGATTCTGCCGGTTCTACGATTCAAAAAAGACGGAACCTTCGTATTAAAAATCCTGAAGGTGAAGAATTCTGGCTCTGTTTTGAAAAAAATTACAAAGAATCAAAAAAACAATCTCAAACTACAGAACTTCAGCTTGAACTGTTCATCACCGGTGATGAAAATGCCAATGTTACTATTGAAATTGACGGAATTGGATATAAACACAAAGAATTTGTTCCTGGAGGAACGGTAAAAAATGTGAAAATCCCTGCTGAAGCACAGGTTAAAAGTGAAGAAATTATTGAGCGTTTGGCTCTTCATATCACATCCGATAAACCAATATCCGTTTACGGTTTGAATCGAAGATTTCAAACAACCGACACTTATCTCGGTCTTCCCACAACTGTGCTGGGAACAGAATACAGAGCTATGTGCTATACGGTTTCCGAGGGTTTGATGCCTCAGTTTGCTATTATAGCCACCGAGGACAACACTGTGGTAACCATAACACCTTCAGTGACAACCACGATACATCCGGCAAAAAAGCCATTTACAATTTATCTTAAAAGAGGCGATGTTTATCAGGTAACTGCAAGGAACGAACAGTTCAGTGAATGCGACCTGACAGGCAGCCTTATTAAATCGAATAAGAAAATAGCAGTTTTCAGCGGTCATCAATGCGCTTATGTTACACCGAAAATAATTGCATGTAATCATCTTGTTGAGCAGGTTCCGCCGGTTCCCTCCTGGGGCAAGCATTTTTATATCGGGAAGCTTCAGCCCCGCTCAAAATATACATATCGCGTTCTTGCAAATGAACCATACACAAAAGTTTTTCAAGATACAAAATTAGTCAGAATATTAAAAGAAGGTGAATTTTTCGACAGCACCGTTGCTTCGGATATTCAGATATCTGCAAGTAAACCGGTTTTGGTCGCACAGTATTCCCAAGGCTTTAAAAACGGCGATTCAATCGGTGACCCGATGATGCTTTTAATTAGCCCCACACAGCAGTTTCTTCAGCAATACAGGTTTGCCACTCCAATCAACGGATTCTGGAAACACAGTATAAACGTCGTTGTTCCAACAAAAGGAATAAGCTCGATGAAATTAAACGGCGATTCCATTAATTCCAAACTATTCAAACCTTTAGGATTAAGCCGTTATTCGATAGCTTATATTAATATTCCTTTCGGCTCGCATCTTATAGAAGGCGACATGCCCTTCGGTATGTATTCATATGGTTTCGGGTACGACAAAGATGCTTATGATGCCTACGGGACGATGGGCGGGCAGTCGTTCATGGAATATGAGCCGGCAAATGATACTTTGCCGCCAATGCTTGAAGATGTGCAATCGCCAAATTCCCTCAGTCTGATTCTCCGTGACGACAGGGTGGACGATTCCGGCATAAAAGATATAACGGTTTTAAGTAAAATTGGTCTGGAACTAAGTGTTCCATCTTATGAAGAAGGAGTGCCTCAGCTAAAAGCAACAATAAAGCCGACAAAAGCAGCTATGGGAAGAATGGTGATTCAGATTCGGGATGTAGCTCTGAATAAGGAAGTTTACACAGTTTGTTATTCCTTCGACGGAAAAACCGACAGGTATGTTTTCTTTGTGAATAAGGGAATTCATGAAGACTGCCTTCCCGACCCGGGTTTTCAGTATGGAATATTCGGAAAGATTTCAGGCATTTACCATTCAGCAGATTTCGGAACTTCTGGCAATATATCAACATTGGGCAAATTTTCAGATGCTTTTGGAACAGGCGGATACTTCGGATTGCTTGTCGGGAGACGTTATAAGTCAAACCTGCTTTTTTCAGGGCGATTATCCTTTGAAAACTACGGTGGGACTATTGAAGCCCCCGATTCAGTTATAACTCATGTCAGGGTTAAAAGCGGTGAGCTGAAACCATTTCAGGAAAGCACCCTGCTGAAATTGAACGGTACATTCATGCACTTGGGATTAGCCGCAGAATATTATTTGAAAACATATTTATACTTGCTCGGTGGATTAAATTTCGCCTTTACTCTTTCGGAATCAATCAGTTATCAGAGAAAAATTCTTAATCCGAGTGATTACACTTATCTGGACGGTACAAGACAGACGATGCCTCGTAATGCTCCTGACCAACTTACATCGTTGAATTTTCTAAAACTCGGAATTTTTGGCGGTGCGGGATTTAGTCTTCAGTTAAATTATATGTTTTCGGCTTTTGCTGAAACTTCTTATACTTATCATTTGAGTAATTTAGTTAGTGACGGGGACTGGCATATTCACCAGTTATCGTTTATTCTCGGACTAAGAATGAGATATTAACAGAGTTCAATCACATAAATAAAGACAACAGGAAATAAACATGAAAAAAAACGGTAAACTTATTTTTTCTGCACTATCTTTTATTATTTCTTTTGTTATTTATTTGTTCACTTTAGCACCTGATTTGAATTTTACAGACGCCGGCGAACTTGCAGGAGTATGTGCCACCTTAGGTATTGCACATCCGACCGGCTATCCCCTCTTTACCATTCTTGGCTTCGTTTGGTCGCATATACCTTTGCCGTTTACAAAAATTTACCAGATGAATTTGTTTGCCGCTTTTACTACGTCTGTTTCAGTTGCAGTTTTTTTTAATGTATGCCTGCTAATTTTCGAATATTTTGATGTTCTTTCGAAAAAACAGCTAAAATCAAAAAAGCCAAAAAGCATTATAACGACGGAAACCGTAACAACCATTAGCAACAGCATGCCGCATTTGCTCATTGCACTTATCTCATCGCTTGTATATGCACTTTCGAATGTTGTTTGGTCAATTTCGAATTCAATTGAAGTTTACTCGCTTGAAGCTGCGATAATGACTTTGATTTTATATACTTTTCTAAAAGCATTACTGAGTAATGAAAAGACCGACCGATATCTGCTGATGACTGCTTTCCTATTCGGTCTGGGATTTTCAAACCATATGACAACAATATTATTAGTTCCGGCTGTACTTTTTCTTTATTTTAAAAGACCGGGTGAAAAATTTGATTTCAGCAACCAAACATTGAAATATCTGGCTTTACTTGCTGTTCCGTTTTTAATCGGATTAAGCTTTCATCTTTATCTTCCACTTAGGGCAGCAACATTACCTGAATTTAACTGGGGCTGGGTTTCAAGAAATTTTGATAAATATATCTATCACGTTACAGGCAAACAGTACCAGGTATGGATGTTCACAGGAAGTGAAGCCTTTATGGGAAATCTTACAAAGTTTTTTAATATTTTCCCTTATCAATTCGGCTGGCTTGGATTAATATCTTTTATCTTTGGAATTTACAAAGTATTTATTTCCTCAAAAGATATATTCTGGTTTCTCATTTTGCTTGTAATAGGCTGCCTTGCTTATTCACTGAACTATTCGATACATGACATTGAGACATATTTTCTTGCTGCGGTTATTGGTTTACTACTTTTTTCTGCAGTTGGACTTAAAGCGATATACGAGTATTATCCCAAGGTTCTGCCGGCTTTTATACTGCTGCCTCTTATTTCGCTTGCAGTTAATTTTAATGATGTCAACGAATCGGATAACAGACTCGTACCGGTATATACTCGGATTTTGAGTGAAAATCTTCAGCCGCATGCTTTGATTATTTCATCTCAATGGGACTATTACTGCTCTGCTTTCTGGTACAAACAGAGAGTGGAAGGCTATCGCAAAGATATTGTACTTGTCGAAAAGGAACTCCTGAGGAGGACATGGTATCTGGAGCAGTTCAGGCGATGGTATCCTCAGACTGCAAAACTCAGCGAAGGAAAAATGAACACCTATCTGGAGCAGTTGGAACTTTTCGAATCGGGCAGTAATTACAATCCTGCATTGATACAAAAACGATTTATTGACATGATTAATTCTTTTATTGATAATAATTACGGTAAAAGACCTATTTATGTGACTCTTGAGATTCTACAGAATGAACAGGATGCAGATATTGGTGCTGGATATGAAAAAATTCCCGTAGGTCTGGCTTTCCGACTCGAAAAAGGAGAAAAAGCAAAGCAGGTTTATACCGTAAATGTTGATAAATTTAATCTTGACCTCTTTCTGAAAGGTCCGAAAAACAGAAACGACAACCATCTTGTTAAGGGTATCAAAGATTTGACAGCTTACAATCTTACCAATCTTGGCAGATATGCGTTAGTCAATAATCAGATTGATGCTGCCCGCAAGGCTTTCCGTCTTGCAGTTCGGATAAATCCCGAAAATGAAGTAGCACAGCAGGGGATTAGGCAATTGGGGCAGTAATTGACAAGTGTTAATCATACTTTCATTCAACTTAACAAGTAATATTTTCAGAAGTAGGAGATAAAATATCTTATTCCTAAAAATAAAAGTATCAGTATAAGTCCAGTTTTGATTACATTTTGAGGTAAGAATCTTTGACAAACTGCTCCGAGATAAATTCCTAAAAATCCACCTGCTCCGAACAGTAATCCCATTAACCAGTCTGCATTTATTCCCATAAATGAATATAAAATAACACCGCATATTGAATTAATAAAGGTACTTATAAGCGCTACCCCAGCAACCAAATAAACGGGTAATCCGAAAAATGTTACAAGAAAAGGAGCAATAATGGCACCACCTCCAATACCATACGCGCCACCAACAATCCCAACAAAAAAACTCAAAATGAATAATTTGATTGAAGAGAACAAAAAGGTTTCACCGTTAAATTCTACCTTAATGGAAAAATAATTATGATATGTCGTTTTCATATACGAATTCTGCGGTATAATCGGATTAAATTTTTTCAGAAAAAGTTCTCTGAAGAATTGTTTTGATTCTTTTTTTTCCTCATTTCCGAATAAAGTTAACTCATTTCTTAATTTATGATTTTGAATAATATCAAATATTATTCTGACTGCAACAAAAAGCAGGACAATACCCGCAAATAGTTTAAATGTTTTCGGGTCCGGTAAAAAAGTTATTCTTAGATTTGTCCCTATGAAAAGTCCCGGTATCGTACCGAACAAAATTACCCAAAGTATTGGAAATGAAACTCGCCCTTCCTTCAAGTAATGATACACGCCGCCGGGAATAGCAAAAATATTGAAAGAAAAATTTGTTGCACTCACGTCGGGTGTTATTATTCCTAAGCATGAAACCTGAAACGGAAGCAGCAGTACAGCTCCGGAAATACCGCCCATAGAAGTAAAAAATGAAATAACGAATGCTGCTAACGGTGGAAGCCAAAGAGGGATTTCTACATCACTTACAGGGAAATACACTATTCAAATCCTTAAATTTATTCCCAACCATTTCAATTACAAAATTAATAATTTTCCTTTCATTGTATTCTATTCATTTACCAAAAATATCAATGATTACAAACTGACGAGCAGGTTTCCATTTCAAATCAATTGAGTTCCGATTTTATTGTTTTAATAATAGACAATTAAGCTCTTAATTATCAACATGTTATTAAGAACAATAAATAAAAAACAAACTGATTGCAAATCCAACATAGTGGCAACATAACTAAAAAATTAAACTCCTGAATATGTTAAAATTTAAACTTTAGCTGTTTTTCTTTGTAAATTTGCAAAGGCTATTGTTAAAAAACTGACTGGATAACTTAATGATATTATTAAACATATTCACTTATTTGACAGTCCTGCTATTTTTATTTAAAATTCTATCAAGGGCAATCGGTATCGCTTTATCCCCTATCCATCTCAGATGGGAACTCTATCCAATCCCTCACGAAAAGGGAAAAGCTAAATATGGAGGTTCTCGATTGGAAGAAGTTGACTGGTGGGAAAAACCGATTAAAAAAGACTTCATAGGAGAATGGATTTACATGGCAAAAGAAATTATATTTCTTCACGGGGTAAGAATTCACAACAAAAAACTTTGGTGGGGCTCATTCCCTTTTCATTTCGCACTTTATCTTTATGCTTTTAACACAATTTTAATATTCTTGGGTGCTGTTTTATCTCTTAATTTTATCAATATAAGTATTGAGAAAAACGGAATAGGAGGTTTTATTAATTACATTTCGGTTATTATTGGCTGGATTTTATCAATAACCGGAATTATCGGTACAATTATTTTGCTTTTCAGAAGGATTTTTGATAAAAATCTGTCCCTCTACAGTACAGCAAGCCACTATTTCAATATTCTTCTTATCGGTTCAGTTTATATTAGTGCCTTAGTTTGGCTGATAAGCGATGATAATTTCTTCATTCATGCAAGCAATTACTTTGTAGCTCTTATCAGCTTCAATGTCATTGAAAAACTGCCTGCTGCCGGATTAATTCATATCATAATCAGCCTTGCTTTCATTCTTTATCTGCCCTTCACCCATATGACGCACTTTTTCACGAAGTACTTCACTTATCATTCTGTCCGATGGGATGACGCACCAAATGTACCTGGTTCCGACATTGCAAATGAAGTATCAAAATATCTTAATTATCCCGTAACCTGGGCTGCACCTCATATCGGTGCGGATGGAAGCAAGACATGGCTTGCAATTGCATCCGAATTACCCGGCAAGGAGGTTAAAAATGTCAACTAAGAAAACTATAAAAGTACAGGATATTAGTAGTCATATCAAGCAGCTTGCAGAATTAAACAATGTTGATTTTGTTCCCCTGCCTCCACCCTACGACAACTTAGAAGAACTACCCGGATTTAAAAAAATAAAAGAAGAAACAATAGATAAATTCGGCGGTGGATTGGATGGCGTGATAGCCGTTGGTATTCCTAAACCCGAAACCTTGCTCGAACAGCAGAAAGTTGTAAATGTTTTTATCGAAGGGCTGCACAAATTATTCTCCAAAGAAAATAACTGGACTTTTTTGCAGCCCCTGACTCTTTCGATGGAGCACTGCGCCCGATGCCAAACCTGCAGCAATAATTGCCCTGTTTTTGAGTCAAGTGGTTACAATGAAATTTATCGTCCAACCTACCGTGCCGAAGTTTTAAGGAAACTTTATTTCAAATACGTAAAACCTGGTAATCCGATTTTCA
>Ga0172370_10009716_pt1 | contig 11189 bp, 10 predicted proteins | sample LakKiv5m_FD_114538 | JGI IMG/M metagenome (GOLD analysis project Ga0172370, IMG submission 114538) | Freshwater microbial communities from Kabuno Bay, South-Kivu, Congo - kab_022012_11.5m | ecosystem: Environmental > Aquatic > Freshwater > Lake | place: Democratic Republic of the Congo...
AAACGCCGATCTCCGCTGAAAGCCGACGGTCAGGGTGTTTTCCAAAAAACAGAATATTTACAGGACATTGTGCAGAATTCAGATAATATATCTTCGACCAGAGAGCTGCTCTTTCGCCTCTGGTATCACATAACACCAAGACGTCGGGGACAGTTTGTTTTATTGCTCATATTGATGATTCTGGCGTCATTTGCTGAAATTATCAGTATAGGAGCTGTTCTCCCTTTTCTTGCCGTACTGAGCACACCTGAGAAAATATTTCAGCTATCTGTCTTTCAGCCATTTATTCGGACGGCAGGAATAACCAGTGCAAGTCAGCTTCTCCTGCCGTTCACCGTCATTTTTGCCGTTGCTGCAATCATCTCCGGAGCTATTCGGTTGCTTCTTCTTTGGGCAAGTACCCGTCTTTCATACGCTACCGGTGCAGATTTGAGCATCAGCATTTATCGCCGAACCCTTTATCAACCCTATGCCGTTCACGTCGTCCGCAATAGCAGTGAAATCATTAACGGTATTTCTGGTAAAACCGGAGTTGTTATTAGTGTATTGGTCAGCTTACTTAATATGATAAGCTCCTTTATTATTCTTTTGGCTATTCTCATTTCGCTGATTGCAGTTGAGCCTGTTATTGCCTTATCAGCCTTTTGCGGTTTTGGAGTGATTTATGCGCTCATCATAAAGGTTTCGCAGCGTCAGGTTTTGAGCAATAGTCATCGTATCGCCCAGGAATCAACCAAAGTCATCAAAGCTTTACAGGAAGGACTTGGTGGCATTCGAGATGTTCTGATTGACGGTACTCAAGCGACCTACTGCCAAATATACCGTAACGCTGATCTGCCGTTCAGGCATGCACAAGGCAATAACTTATTTATAAGTTCGAGTCCTCGTTATGCGCTTGAGGCTCTTGGTATGCTGCTCATCTCAGCTCTTGCCTATATGCTTGCCATGCAACCTGATGGTTTTGCAAGAGCCATTCCTGTTCTTGGTGCGCTTGCACTCGGTGCCCAGCGTCTTTTACCGGTTCTGCAGCTTGCATATTCATCATTTTCTACCATTCAGGGAGGGCAGGTCTCTTTGCTTGACGCTCTTGAACTGCTTGATCAACCACTGCCCGATTATGCCGATCAGCCACCATCTCCGCCAATTCCGTTTAGGCATATCATTGAACTGAAAAACCTCTCATTCCGCTATACTGATCAGACGCCTTTGGTACTCAATAACCTTAATCTTACGATTTCAAAAGGCAGTCGTACTGGTTTTATTGGGGTTACCGGCAGTGGTAAAAGCACACTGCTTGATGTTGTTATGGGTCTTTTGCAGCCTACAAGCGGTACGCTTGAACTGGATGGTCAGGTCATTAACTCAGGCAATAATAGAGGATGGCAGGCACATATTGCGCATGTTCCACAAGCTATTTTTCTTTCGGACAGTACCATCGAAGAGAATATTGCGTTTGGTATTCCCAAAAGTCAAATAGACCATGGAAGGGTAGAACAAGCTGCACGTCAGGCTCAAATAGCAGATATTATCGAAAGCTGGCCAAAAAAGTATAAAACCTTTGTTGGCGAACGCGGTATTCGACTTTCTGGAGGGCAGAGGCAACGCATCGGTATTGCACGAGCGCTGTATAAAAAGGCTGATGTTATCATCTTTGATGAAGCAACAAGTGCTCTTGATAATGAGACCGAACAGGCAGTGATGCAAGCAATTGAAAGGCTTGGTCAGGAATTGACAATTTTGATTATTGCTCACCGGCTCACCACGCTGAAAAACTGTACTCAGGTTGTAGAGCTCGGGGATGGCGGAATAAAGCGTATAGGAACTTATTCGGAAATAGTTGGGTCATCTGAAATTCACACTTCTTTGCAGTATTCGATAGAGTCAAATTGAGATTATTTGATATTCCTCAAAATCCGTTTAAAGACGCTATTCAATTTTTCTAATCTCTTTCTTTGTTATCGAGTTAAGTAATTCGCAGATAAGATATTTTATTATATGTTGAGTAATTCATCTATTCTCATTACCGGTGGGACTGGTTCATTCGGGTATACCTTTGTTCCTCTAACATTGGCAAAATACAATCCACGACGATTAGTTATCTATTCTCGTGATGAAATGAAGCAGTGGGAGATGACCAAGATTTACGGGAATGATTCCCGGGTACGCTTCTTTATCGGAGACGTACGGGACAAGGACCGTCTCTCGCGTGCACTCAATGGTATTGATTATGTTGTTCATGCCGCGGCAACCAAGATTGTTCCTACAGCCGAATACAATCCGTTTGAGTGCGTGAAAACTAATGTAATGGGAGCAATGAATCTTATAGATGCTTGTATTGATCAAGGGGTAAAACGAGTTGTTGCTCTTTCGACCGACAAGGCCAGTAGTCCGGTAAATCTTTATGGTGCAACCAAACTGACATCCGATAAACTTTTTATTGCAGGAAATTCATACTCTGGAACAAAAGATACCCGCTTTGCAGTGGTACGCTATGGAAATGTTATGGGTTCACGAGGTTCTGTTATACCATTTTTTATCTCTCTTGCTGAAAAAAACGTGTTGCCAATAACTGATGAGCGTATGACCCGTTTCATGATTACTCTTGAAGAGGGTGTTGAACTTGTCTGGCATGCATTTGCGGATATGATTGGCGGTGAAATATATGTCAAAAAGATTCCTTCCATGAAGGTTGTTGATATTGCCCGGGCGGTGGTTCCTGATGCTCGTCATGAAATCGTTGGCATCCGACCCGGTGAAAAATTGCATGAGCAAATGATCGGCTATGAAGATGCTCCTCATACATACGAGTACCCGGAGCATTACAAAATACTGCCCGCAATACATAATTGGAGTAATGACCCTACTCGTATTAATGGAGGAGAAAAGGTGAAATCCGATTTCACTTATTGTTCAGATAATAATACCGAATGGATGAGTGTTGATACTTTACAGTCATGGATAAAACAGAACCACAAAAAAATTGGCACAATTTGAGTCAGATGATTCCATACGGTCGTCAAGATATTAATCAGGCTGATATAGATTCCGTAGTTGATGTTTTGCGCTCTGACTTTCTCACACAAGGTACGGTTGTCCCTGTATTTGAAAAAGCGCTGTCAGTCTATTGTTCTGCACGTTATGCTGTAGCGGTCAATAGTGCAACAAGTGCACTTCATATTGCTTGTTTAGCTTTAGGCGTTGGTAAAGGTGATATTGTTTGGACAAGCCCAATTACTTTTGTGGCAAGTGCTAATTGTGCCTTGTATTGTGGTGCGGAGGTTGATTTTGTTGATATTGATCCGAAAACCTACAACATGAGTGTCGAGAGGTTGGCTGAAAAACTTACAAAAGCAGAAGAGATTGGAAGATTGCCCAAAGTTGTAATCCCTGTGCATTTGTGCGGTCAACCGTGCGATATGACCGGTATTCATGCCTTAAGCCGGCAATATGGATTCAAAATTATAGAAGATGCCTCGCATGCAATTGGCGGACTATATAAAGGGGAAGCCGTCGGCAACTGCCGTTATAGCGATATTTCCATCTTCAGCTTTCATCCCGTAAAAATTATTACAACCGGTGAGGGAGGCATGGCGCTCACCAATGATGAGCAATTGGCTAAGCGCATGAAGCTGCTTCGCACTCATGGTATTAGCACCGATTCTGTGGATATGGAGCCAAGGCAGGCAGAAGAGATCTGGAACTACCAGCAGGTTGCTCTTGGCTATAACTACCGTATGACAGATATACAGGCGGCATTAGGATTAAGCCAAATGCTGCGACTGGATGAATTTGTAGCAAAACGCCATGCACTTGCAAAACGATATGATGATTTATTATCAAGCCTTCCGCTTGTTACTCCATGGCAGCACCCGGATAGTTACTCCGGTTTTCATCTTTATGTTATTCGTTTGAAAATCGCTGCGATCAAAAAAAGTCAGCGCGAGGTATATGATGCCATGCGCAATGAAGGGGTGCTTGTAAACTTGCACTATATTCCTGTTTACCGACAGCCATATTATGAAAGGGCAGGATTCAGGGCGGGCTACTGCTTAGAGGCGGAACACTATTTTTCGGAAGCTCTTACTATACCGTTGTATTCGGGATTATCTTTTTCTCAACAGGATGATGTTGTAAACACATTACGAAAAACGATTCAAGCATGAATATCGCAATTATTCCGGCTCGTGGCGGTAGTAAGAGGATACCTCGCAAAAATATCAAAGACTTTTGTGGTCAGCCTATGATTGCTTATGCTATAGAAGCAGCTAAGGCATCAAAATTATTTGATCATATTATTGTCTCGACTGATGATGAGGAAATTGCTGAGGTTGCAAAACAATGGGGTGCAGAGGTGCCTTTTATGCGACCTGCTGAACTATCTAATGATTACACTGCAACAGTCCCGGTCATTGCTCATGGAGTTCAGGTTTGTCGTGAATTGGGATGGAATCCGGATAATGTATGCTGTATTTATCCCGGAGTTCCTTTCCTGCAGGTTGAAGATCTGAAAGGCGCTTTAACGCTTCTGTTGAAGTCGGACTGTGATTACAGTTTTCCGATAACGGAATTCCCGTCAGCTATACAGCGTGCACTTAGACGTCTGGATTCTGGGCAGATGCAGCCATTTTACCCGCAGTACGAGCTGACCCGGACCCAAGATCTTGAGCCGGCGTTTCATGATGCAGGGCAGTTTTATTGGGGAAAGGCGGATGCATGGCTGCATAACCCGAAAGTTCACAGCAGCGGAGTGGGTTATGTTGTCCCCAACTGGCGTGTTGTTGATATTGATACTCCGGAAGATTGGAAACGAGCAGAAGTTATATTTCAGTCTTTTTGTGTTTGATTTTTTATAAATCTCTATGGGTCATATTCCCCGCCTCTTGAGGCGTAAAGTATGATAGAATTATCTTCAAAATACCCCGCTGCTTGCGGCGGGGTTCTTTATAAATCATAAAAAATTATTAAAAATGAATGAACAACAACGGTTTTGGTTTAAAGAATACACTGAAAAGTATATTGAAAAGAATAGCCGATTTGATCAAAAATTAGGTATCGAGGCATGGAAAAAATGCTTACTAAAGCAGAAAATCTTTACTCTATTCTTGAAGGAGGATGTAATATTGGACGTAATATAGGCTTTCTTGAAGAGGTATTACCTAATGCCTCTAAATCTGTAATTGAAATTAACAAAGAGGCGTTTGAGTTTGTTACTAATAAATATCGTCTTATGAACGCCTTCAATGGGACAATTGAGGATTCTTCTTTTAATAATAGATTTGATTTAGTATTTACTATGGGAGTACTAATTCATATACATCCAAGTAATTTATTGAGAGTAATGTCAAAACTTTTTGATTATTCGAATGAGTATATTTTAATAGGCGAATATTTTAATCGCACTCCATTAATGATAGAGTATCAAGGACAACAAAATAAACTTTTTAAGCAAGATTTTGGGAAATTATTTATAGATAACTTTGCGGTAAAAATTGTTGATTATGGTTTTCTTTGGGGTCATATATACGATACGGCTGGATTTGATGATATAACATATTGGCTGTTTCGTAAGCTATGATTTTTTATTTAATCATTTGTTTGTGTGGTTATGTTTTTTTTTCGCACCGATTCATCTATCTTTATTGGAGCAGGCCATGTAATGCGGTGCCTGACATTAGCTGAAAAGCTACGAGATAAAGGAGCTGATGTTTGTTTTATATCGCGTCAACATGATGGTAATCTTAATGGCTTGATTCAAAAAAAAGATTTTACGCTTTATGAATTGCCTAAGCGTGATGTAACTCGTATTGAAAATACATCGAAAAATGAATATGCTACGTGGCTTGGGTTACCTCAAGGAGATGATGCACATGAGACCATAAATATTTTAAACGATAACCAACCTGATTGGCTGATTGTTGATCATTATGCACTTGACCAAGCGTGGGAGCAGATGGTTCGTCCGTATGTCAAAAAAATCATGGTGATTGATGATCTTGCTAATCGCAAACATGATTGTGATGTATTGCTTGATCAAAACTATGCGAGAAATTTGCAACAACGCTATACTAATCTGGTGCCTCCTTTTTGTACAACGTTGTTAGGTCCGCAATATGCGTTATTACGCAAGGAATTTGCTGAAGTTCGTGCAAGGCTTAAGCCAAGAGATGGTTCTATAAAAAGGCTTTTTGTTTTTTTTGGCGGAGTAGATGCTGATAACATGACAGGGAAAGTTCTTGAGGTGTTGTCAGCAGAAGAGTTTAGTTATCTTTATGTAGATGTGGTAATCGGTAAAACAAATCCTCATCGAGATATTATTACTTATTTAGTTAATCAACGCAATCGTACAACGCTACATGTTCAAGTAAAGAATATTGCTGAACTTATGGCACAAGCTGACTTAGCGCTTTGTGCTGGAGGAACAACTACATGGGAGCGATTTTGCCTTGGCTTACCAAGTCTTGTTATTACTATTGCGGACAATCAAGTTCCATTTACTCGCGATTTACATGATGCAGAATTATTGCGCTGGCTTGGTAATTCAAAAGATGTTGATGTTTTTATTATACGAAAAGCTCTTTTAACTGCACTTCATGATTCTGAACGAAATTGTCAAGAGGCAGAAAAAGGAATGTGTATAGTTAATGGAAAAGGTGTTCAAAAGGTCGCTAAAATGTTAACTACAGTAAATTAGAATATACATTATGCTACAGCCGATAACTTTTGAAAGTTATAAGAAAATTCGTAAATGGCGGAATTTACCTGAAGTTCGTTCTATGATGTTTACCAAGCACGTGATATCGGAGGAAGAGCATGATAATTGGTGGGAAAAAATTAGGAATGATGATACAAAAAAATGGTTAATGTATTCTTTTAATGGCACTGATTTAGGTGTTGTTTGTTTTTATGATATTAATTTTGCAACAAAAACTGCTGAATGGGGTTTTTATTTGGCAGGAAATGATTTGTTCGAGGCTCAAAAAATAAGCAAGAAACGTATATGGATTGAACTTGAAAAAGAAGCCATTGAATATGCTAAGCATAGTTTATGTATTGAAACACTTTTTTGTGAAGTATTAGATGAAAATACGTCAGTCATTAAATTACACGAAAAAGTTGGTTTTTCTGAGTGTAACAATCTAAATGGGGGGGCGCGGTTTCAATTACAATTCTCTCCGACAAAAACGCATGGATGAATCCATGGTTAAGTGAATTGTTTGCTTTATGGGTTGATGGTGGTTATCAAGTTAATTGGATTCATTCTCAAGTTAATTGGATTCATTCTCCTGAAGAAATTCCTAATGGTGAATTGTGTTTTATATTGAACTGTAGTAAACTTGTAAAGCCTAATATTCTTAATAGAAATAAACATAATCTTGTAATTCATGCTAGTGATTTACCAAAAGGAAAAGGGTGGTCACCATGGACTTGGCTTATTTTAGAAGGAGAGAATGATATTCCGCTAACACTTTTTGAGGCTAAAGAAGCTGTTGATAGTGGGGTTATTTATTTGCAAGAATGGGTTATATTTGATGGTCATGAGTTGATAGATGAAATACGAGAATCTCTTGCAAATAAAATCGTTTCGATGTGTCAGCATTTTGTTCAATTATATCCTAATATTATTGAAGAAAGTAGAGAACAGAATGGAAATGAAAGTTTTTACCCCAGAAGAAATGCCAGTGATAGTCAGTTAGATATTCATCGTTCTATAGTAGAACAATTCAATTTATTAAGAGTTGTTGATAATGATCGTTATCCTGCTTTTTTTGAATATAGGGGATGTAAATATCTTTTAAAAATAGAGAAAGATGAAATTATAAATTGAAAATATAGAAATGTTTTCATTTGATATTCAAGGTTATAAAATAGGTTTACAGTATAAACCATTTATTATTGCCGAACTTTCCGGTAACCACAATCAGTCGCTTGAACGAGCTTTGGAAATCGTAGAAGCGGCTGCAAATGCAGGTGCTCATGCCTTGAAACTTCAAACATATACGGCTGATACTATGACCCTTGATGTGCCTGATGGTGATTTTTTTATTGATGATGAAAAAAGCCTATGGCATGGAAAAAATTTATATGAGCTTTATCAAATAGCATATACTCCATGGGAATGGCATGAGCCAATTATAAAAAGAGCGAATAAGCTTGGTATGATATGCTTCAGTACTCCCTTTGATGAAAGTGCTGTTGATTTTCTTGAGTCATTAAATGTTCCGGCGTATAAAATTGCATCTTTTGAAAATGCTGATTTACCATTAATTAAAAAAGTAGCTTCAACCGGAAAACCTATGATTATTTCAACCGGTATGGCTACACTGTCAGAACTTGATGAAACGGTAAGAACCATACGGGAAGCTGGTTGCGAAGAATTTGTTTTATTAAAATGCACCAGTAATTATCCAGCAACGCCTGAGAACAGTAATGTGCTTACTATTCCACACATGCGAGAACTGTTCAATTGCGAAGTTGGCTTGTCTGATCACACTATGGGCGTTGGTGCGGCTGTAGCGGCTGTAGCGTATGGAGCAACAGTTATCGAAAAACATTTTACTCTTTCACGCGCTGATGGCGGAGTTGATTCAGCATTTTCCTTAGAACCTGATGAAATGAAGCAACTCGTTATTGAAACAGAACGAGCATGGCAATCCTTAGGCAAAATTCAATATGGACCAACTGAAGCTGAAAAACCCTCATTAAAATTTCGACGTTCTCTTTATATCGCACAAGATATGAAATGCGGTGATGTTTTAACTCCTGAAAATCTACGTATTGTAAGACCTGGAATGGGTTTGGCTCCTAAATATTATGAAATATTGCTGGGACGGCGGGTAAGTCGTGATGTTAAAAAAGGAGAACCGCTTCAATGGAAGATAATTCATTGATCAATGAGTGAATTTGCCTCAAATGTGAACGGGATATATTTTCTTTGGAACGTATCCCACCGATGGGTTCTTGGTGATAAGGCAGTGCAAAGACCTTTCGGGAAGTAAAAATATTATCGTCAGCAGTTATAAAATGATATTGATTTGATATGATTGCTATTGTTTGTCATGATACAGGATGTGCCGAGATTTTAAGTAGTTGGGTTAAGAGAAATTCTGATTCTTATTGTTTCGTTCTTGATGGTCCTGCGATAAATATTTTTAGAAGAAAATTGGGGATATGCGAATCAATCGCTCTGGACGAAGCGATGCGACTATGCGACTGGGTGCTCTGTGGAACGGGTTGGGGATCAAATTTGGAACGTAAGGCAATACAACTTGCAAAGACTTTGGGGAAAAGATCGGTTGCGTATTTAGACCACTGGGTCAATTACAGAATACGTTTTATGGATGGGGAGACTCCCTGTTTTCCTGATGAGATATGGGTTGGGGATCAATATGCACAAGATATAGCTGTCAAAGAGTGTCCGTCAGTACCTGTTCGCTTGCAGGATAACCCCTATGTTCTTGATTTAAAAGAACGTATTGCCTTTCTTGGCAACTCATTCGATAATGATGCTTGTTGTGACAGGATTCTCTATGTCTGCGAACCAATCAAAGAGCACGCATTGCGAAAATATGGAGATGAACGCTATTGGGGATATACAGAGGATGATGCCATTCGTTTTTTCTTCAACAATTTGAAAATATTAGGTATTGCATATCCTCGGATTTGTATTCGCCCCCATCCATCCGAATTGAAGGATAAATATCAATGGGTTCTTCGAGAGTATGCTTATTATATATTTATAAGCCAGGAAGATGACCTTCTCAATGATATTATACAATCTACTGTGGTCGTGGGGTGTACGTCCATGGCCATGGTTGTAGGGCTTTTGGCTGGTAAACGGATTATCAGCTCAATTCCTCCGGGAGGAAAGCAATGCAGTTTGCCCTACACTGAAATAGAACACATGCAGAACTTAGTCGTAAATTATCGAAATAGCTGGCATGGCTGAACATTGTTTTATCATAGGCCTTGGTCAGATAGGCATGGGCTATGATCTTGAGCTTGATCCGGCAAAGTTTGTTTTCAGCCACGCCAGGGCATTTTCACTTCACGAAGCCTTTGAACTTTCAGGGGCGGTTGACCCATCGGCGGAACAACGCAAGCTTTTTGAAAATCATTACGGCAAACCTGCCTATGCCGATATAAAAAATGCCCTTAGGGCTGAAAAACCGACCGTAGTGGTCATCGCAACGCCGACAGCTCTGCACAGGGAGGCTGTGAATATGATTTTGTCGTACTCAAAACCAAAGCTTATTCTTTGTGAAAAACCGTTAGCTTATAATCCGCTTGAAGCCAGAGAGATGGTGGAAGCCTGTCAATCTGCTGATGTGCAGCTTTTTGTCAACTACATGCGAAGGGTTGATATAGGGGTATTAGAGGTGAAAAAGCGAATTACTGAAGGTGTACTATCGTTACCCATCAAAGGGGTTGTTTGGTACTCAAAAGGTTTTTTGCATAATGGGTCACATTTTTTCAATCTGCTTGAATTTTGGTTAGGAAGTTTTGTAAGAGCTGAAATTCTGAATAATGGCCGTCTTTGGGATAATAAAGATCCGGAGCCTGATGTGTTTGTGGAGTTCGAGAATGGTAAAGTTGTCTTTATATCAGCATGGGAGGAGGCTTTTTCCCATTATACCATAGAACTTCTTTGTCCATCCGGTCGACTGCGCTATGAGCAGGGGGGAGCTTACATCATCTGGCAGTCAACGATTCCCCATCCAACTATTTCCGGATACAGTGTCCTGCAGCCGGACGCCGAAGAGATTGTAACGGGAATGAACCGCAATCAATGGTATGTGGCTGACCAAGTGGCAGATTTTCTTGCTGGACGCCGGCAGAGTCTATGCACAGGTAGCCAGGCTCTTGCGACTCTTGAAGCTATGCAGCAAATAATTAATCAAAGAGGATAATGATTATAGAAAAGTTAGCATTACAAGGTGGACCGAAAACGATCAACAAGTCATTCAGGCGATACAACTCGATTGGAAGGGAAGAGGTTCAAGCAGCCAAAGAGGTCATAGAGGGTGGGGTGTTATCACAGTTTCTGGGAGTATGGCATGAGGATTTTTACGGTGGCCCGAAGGTTCGGGAATTTGAAAGAAACTGTGCTGACTACTTCGGAGTAAAGCATGCCATTACAGTCAACTCATGGACATCCGGTCTTGTTGCTGCGGTAGGTGCGATTGGCATTG
>Ga0172370_10009720_pt1 | contig 11185 bp, 6 predicted proteins | sample LakKiv5m_FD_114538 | JGI IMG/M metagenome (GOLD analysis project Ga0172370, IMG submission 114538) | Freshwater microbial communities from Kabuno Bay, South-Kivu, Congo - kab_022012_11.5m | ecosystem: Environmental > Aquatic > Freshwater > Lake | place: Democratic Republic of the Congo...
CCGCTCCGGCCTCAACTCCCTCACCTGTTCCACCGACACCACCCATGCCAATGTGCTGGCAGGAACCTTTGGAAATCCTGTGGTAAAATACCGGATCGGGCCGGGCGACTGGCTTGATCTGTACCGGGACGAAACAAGGCAGAAGGCAGAAGGCAAAAGGCAGATGGAAGGGGAAAGGATAAAGTATGAAGATTATATTGAAGGGATGCCTTTGAGGATGGTTCAGACTTTCGACATGCATCAGAAATACCTCGATTATCAGATTGAGCTGGAGAGCATGATGGATTTTCCGGTCAGCATCGGGGATTTGGCCATTCCCTTTCCCTGGCGGACACCCGGAGGCGAGGAGCCGGAGTATATTTTCGAGCAATGTTTCACCAAACACCATTTTATTCAGGGCAACGGTTCCTTCCTCTATTTCACCAAACCCTCCGGCCTGCCTCCCTACCTCCTGGTCACACTCCTGCCCGGAACCTCACTGGAATATTTTACCAGTCAGGGTGGCTACAAAGCCTACATCCACAGCGGCTTATCTGCCGCGCAGGAAAACCGGGGGAGCTGGCGCCAGCCCAATACGATGCTCGAACTGGGCCCAAAGGGCTCGGCCAGCAGCAAAGTCACCTATGGCCTGAGATTCCAGTGGGCCTCCAGTTTCGATCATCTCAGGCAGCTCCTCTATGAAAACGGACTTTTTGATATCCGGGTCGTTCCGGGAATGACCATCCCAACGGATCTTTCGGCCAGATTTTCACTCCATACGAAGAATAAGATCGATTCCATCACAGCCGAATTTCCCGATGCCACCACCATCCGTTTTCTGAAGGAATTTCCCGAGGATCATTTTCAGTACGAGGTCAGCTTCAGGCATCCCGGTGAAAACAAGCTAACCCTCTGGTGGGACCATGGAAAAAAAACCTACCTGGAATTCTTTTCGTGCGAAGCCCTCGAGACCCTGTTCAAAAAGCGCAGTTCGTTCATTGTCAACCATCAGCAGCATCGAGATTCCACCAAATGGTACAACGGACTCTACTCCGTGTATGACATGAGGGAGGGAATATTGCGGGGACCCGATAACACCGACGGCTTCGATTATTGGTGGGGATATGTCCTGGCCTGCGATGATCCCGCGCTGTGCAAGGCCCCCTTCGTAGCAGCCAAAAATGTGGCTTATCCTGATCCCGATGAGATCGCTTCGGTTGAGTATTACCTCAAAAATTTCGTTTGGGGAAAACTCCAGCGAACCGACCAGGAAACGCCCTACCCCTATGGAATTTACGGCACCCCCAACTGGATGGTCAACCGGGATCCGCTCCTGAGAGCAGGGGTAAAAAACAGGAACCTGGATAAGATGAATATCTGGAGATCCTACGATTATCCCCATATCATCATGCTTTACTGGCACATGTACCAGATTGCAAAACTCTATCCCGATCAGGTCCATTACCTCGATGCGGCTGGCTACCTCGAACGCGCTTACCAGACCGCCAAAGCCTATTTCACCTATCCGTATGAGATCCTTCCCTGGTACGAGACCTACAAATGGGGATGCTATAATGAACTAGTGATCGTCGATCTGATCAAAGAGCTTGATCATCAGGGAGAAAGTATAAAGTCGAAAGTACTAAGGGCTGAATGGGAAAAGAAGGTCAAGTATTTCATTTATGACGACAAATACCCCTTCCGCAGTGAGTACAGTCTGGACAGAACCGCCTTTGAATCCAGCTATGCGCTGGCCAAATATGGTGTGCTCAATAAGATGGAACCGGATACCAATCTTTGGTTCGACAAGAAACTCAACAAATGGCACTCGCATCCCTCTGTAAAACAGGAGGATGCAAAAGATTTCATGGAAAGGCAGCTGATGGGCGGACTCGCCGTTCGGGGCTGGCTGGAGACCACCTATTATCTGTTGGGGGCCGATTTTACCTCGAGTTCTGATGGCGGCTCGATGAGCTACATGGCCAACATGGGCGGTTGGGGCATTCTCGATTATGGCATCCGGTTCTCCCAAAAGCCCGACGACTGGCTTCAGCTGGGATATGCATCCTACCTCTGTCACTGGGCGCTCATGAACAGCGGCACTCCTGAAAACAATTACGGATTCTGGTTCCCCGGCGAGCAAAACGACGGCGCCAGCGGCTGGACCTTCAACAACTCCAAATGGGGACGGGCCTGGATCCGGAAAGAGGTTCCGCGCGGCCCCTGGCATTACGACGGTGAGATCGACCTGGGGTACGGCTCCTCCACACGAATGGCCAGAACGATCCTGACAAAGGATTCGATCTTCGGCTGGATTGCCTACGGCGGCACCCTTGCCCACAAAGGCAAGCAATTTGAGGTGGTCCCCCGCGACGGCCTCCGCACCCGCTTCTCAGCCATCCTGCCTGAAAACCGGATCAGCATTGAACTCAACAGCAACGGCTTCGCCAAAGATCAACCCATCACAGTCTCAGAAGACTTCCGCCAGATCTCCTTCCGCCTCGAAAACCGCAATCCCTCCATAACCAAAAAATCCGGCCTGACAGAAATCAGACTAACCTGTCAGCCGTTGCATACTCCCAGCCTGGTGGCTGCCGGAAAAACCATCAAGCCTGTCCGATCCGAACAGGAATGGATCTTTACAGTGCCCATCCAAACTGAAATTGTAAACTGCACCCTCACCACCCACTAACCCATCATCACATCCCCAAATCCCCACATCCCCAAATCCCCACATCATCAAATCCCCACATCATCAAATCACCACATCCCCACATCATCTAATCCCCACATCATCCCATGAAACCCCGCCTCCTCCCCCTATTACTGATACTTCTTGCCTGCAACCGCGTCGATAATACCATGGATCTGTCAGGCAGATGGCGATTCATCATTGACTCGCTCGACAAAGGCATCACGGAACAGGTTTACCTCACCCAATTCCCTGCTGACACCCTTCATCTTCCGGGCTCCCTGGCTACCAACGGCAAGGGGTTTGAAGTCGGAACCGCCACAGAATGGATGGGCCAGGTGGTCGATCGTTCCTGGTACACAGCCGACAAGTATGAAAAGTACCGCAAACCGGGCAACATAAAAATACCCTTCTGGCTGCAGCCCGATCTCTATTACGTTGGACCGGCCTGGTACCAGCGGGAGATCCGGATACCGCAGGCCTGGAAAGGAGAGCGGATCCTGCTCAATCTGGAAAGATGCCACTGGACAACCACCGTTTGGCTGGACGACAACCGGGTGGGAGAACAAAACAGTCTGGGTACTCCCCACCGGTATGACCTGACCCGCTTCGCCAAACCCGGCCAGCATCTTCTGACCATCCGCGTGGACAACCGGATGTTCGTGGATGTGGGGGCCAATGCACACAGTGTGAGTGATCATACCCAAAGCAACTGGAACGGCATCGCCGGGGAACTCACCATTGAAGCCTTGCCAATGGTCACCTTCGGAAATATCAGGATTTACCCTGATCTAAGCCAGAGGATCATTCGCGTGGTTGGGGCCATCGAAAATCTATCCGGCCGGCCGGAAGAGGTGTCCGTCACAGCCCGGGTCACTGCCGGCAGTTCCACCGCTACCGTAATGAGCCCCGTTAAATTTATCAAGAAGGTCCAAACCGGCAGCGAGGCTTTTGAGTTCTTCTATCCGCTCGGCGATTCATGCAAATTATGGGATGAGTTCGCCCCCAACCTGTACAGCCTGCACATGTCTGTAAAAATGAATGAATCGGGCCGGCAGGAGGATCTGGAGATCTCCTTCGGCATGCGGGAGTTCAGGGCTGATGGAAGCCACTTCCTGATTAACGGTCGGCCCACTTTTCTGAGGGGAACCCTCGAGTGCGCTATCTTTCCCAAAACAGGATACCCCGCCACTGACATTGCTGAATGGCAAAGAATTTACAGGGTGATCAAATCACACGGCCTCAACCACATGAGATTCCACTCATGGTGCCCGCCTGAGGCTGCTTTCACCGCTGCTGACCGGGAGGGGATATACCTGTATGTGGAATGCGGAGCCTGGACCAGCGTGGGGACCGGCAACGAATTTGATGAATGGCTCTATTCCGAGAGCGACCGGATCGTTTCAGAATACGGCAATCATCCCTCCTTCGTGATGATGTCCTACGGGAATGAGCCGGGAGGCCCGGATCAGGTGGCCTTCCTTGATGCTTTCGTTAAATACTGGAAGCAGAAGGATCCGCGAAGGGTATATACCTCCGCCTCCGGCTGGCCCAAAGTACCATCCGCTGATTTCTACAGCACGCCGGACCCAAGAATTCAGAGGTGGGGCGAAGGACTCAACAGCATCATCAACGCACAGCCTCCGCAGACCAGGTTTGATTTCACGGAAATTATCGCTGCCGGATATCCGGATAAACCCGCCGTTAGTCATGAAATCGGCCAGTGGTGCGTCTATCCCAACTTTGAGGAAATCAGGAAATATACCGGCCCGTTGAAGCCGAAGAACTTCGAAATTTTCCGGGAGACGCTGGAGGAAGCAAATCTCGGGAATCTTTCGCACGATTTCCTGATGGCTTCAGGAAAGCTTCAGGCCTTATGCTATAAGGCTGATATTGAGGCAGCCCTGAGAACCACGACCATGGCCGGGTTCCAGCTCCTGGATCTGCATGATTTCCCGGGTCAGGGGACTGCCCTCGTGGGGGTACTGGATCCGTTCTGGGAGGAGAAGGGATACATCTCACCGCAGGAATACAGCCAGTTCTGCAATTCCATTGTACCGCTGGCAAGGATGGACAAACTGATCCTGACCAACCGCGAAACTTTCAAAGCCGATCTTGAGATAGCGAACTTCGGACCGGCAGATCTGAAAGGATCAGAAGTCAGGGTCCGGATCAGTGATCGGGAAAACCATGTTGTCAGGGATTCGGTCATGCCGCCCGGCAATTACCCAGCCGGAACCAACACCGCCGCCGGAACCTATGAGTGGAATTTATCCGGGATAACCAACCCTTCCTGGTTCATCATGGAAGTCACGGTGGCCGGCTATAAGAATAGTTGGAATTTCTGGGTTTATCCGGAATCGGCCGGAATAGTCCCCACCGTACCTGTTTTTGAGAAGGTGACGCCTGAACTCGAAAGGCTGATGAAACAGGGAGGTACCGCTATTCTGAGCCTGGGGCAAAAAGTTTCGGCAGATCACGGCGGGAACATAGCCCTCGGATTCTCAAGCATTTTCTGGAATACGGCCTGGACCCGCGGCCAGGCCCCGCATACGCTGGGGATCCTCTGTGATCCTGGTCATCCGGCACTGGCAGAATTTCCCACCGCCTATTTTACCGATTACAATTGGTGGGAAATTATCCACAATGCCAAACCGTTGCTCTTTGATCAGCCCGACACCCTGTCACAATCGATCGTCAGGATCATCGATGACTGGTTCACAAACCGCAGCCTCGCCCTGATCTTCGAGGTCCGCTGCGGCAATGGAAAACTGATCCTCACCGGAGCCGATCTGGTCACCGGTATTGAACAGCGTCCTGCTGCCCGCCAGCTGCTCTTCAGTCTGAAAAAATACGCGGCTTCTGAACAATTCAGGCCACTGAAAAACATCACGATTGAGGAGGTGAAAAAATATTAATTTAGCCTCCTTCAAATCCAAAACATATGGTGCACAACTCCCTCTTCAAATCTTCCGCCATGCGCCTGATTCTGGCGCTGGTTGCGCTGCTGATGGTTCCCGCAATGGCCCTTGCCGCAGGTTCCGGCACCGTTCCCTCACTGGGACCGGTCAGAATTGAGTTTATCCTATTCGGCATCACCCTGATCTGCGTTGCTGTTTTCCACCATAAAACCATGCAGGTTGCCCTGATCGGACTGGCCGTTGTTCTGGCCTTCAAATTTATTTTCGATCCCGGTTTCAATCTGTGGGAACATATTATCGGCACGCCTGAAAGAGAGGGTGAATGGAGGGTTCTGCTGAACCTTCTGGGATTGCTCTTCGGATTTGCCATTCTGGCCAAGCATTTTGAAGAGTCGAAAGTGCCCGACGTGCTGCCGAATCACCTGCCCAACAACTGGACCGGCGGGCTGATCCTGATGCTGATCGTGATGGTTCTCTCCTCCTTCCTCGATAATATCGCCGCTGCCATGATCGGAGGCACCATGGCCATGGTCCTCTACAAAGGCAAGGTGCACCTGGGGTTCCTGGCCGCCATCATCGCCGCCAGCAACGCAGGAGGTGCAGGATCGGTGGTGGGCGATACCACAACCACGCTGATGTGGATCGATGGTGTCAATCCTCTGGATGTGCTTCATGCATTTATCGCTTCCATTGCCGCATTTCTGATTTTCGGTTTCTTCGGTGCCCGGCAGCAACATAAATATCATCCTATCCAGAAACATAACAATCCCGGAATCAGGGTTGACAAGGTCAGACTGGTTGTGGTTTTCCTGATTCTTGTCGGAGCCATTACCACGAATTATTTGCTGGATTTTCCGGCTGCAGGGGTTTGGATCGCCATCCTCCTCGGTGCACTCGTGACCAAAACGCCATGGCATGAAATGAAGAATGCCTGGAAAGGTACTGTATTCCTGATGTCCCTGGTAACCATTGCTTCCCTGATGCCGGTGGATGAGCTTCCGCCTGCCTCATGGGTCACCTCGTTCAGCCTTGGTTTTGTATCAGCGGTGTTTGACAATATCCCGCTCACCAAGCTTTGCCTTGAGCAAGGCGGGTACGACTGGGGTGTTCTTGCCTATGCAGTCGGTTTCGGCGGTTCCATGATCTGGTTCGGTTCATCTGCCGGTGTTGCCTTGTCAAACATGTATCCCGAAGCCAAGAACACGGTGAACTACATCAAAAGCGGGTGGCATGTGGCACTTGCCTATGTTGTCGGGTTTTTTGTAATGCTTGGTGTAGTTGGCTGGAATCCTCATGCTCCCCACAAAAAATCACACGAAAAGCAGGCAACCGAGGTCAAAAATCAGTAGCTTTATTCCTCTATGGCAAAAGGAATGATCAGGCGGTTGCTGCTGCCTCAGGAGGATAAGTTTTATCCGATGTTTGAGGATCTGGCCGAGCTGATCTCAAAAGCCTCCCACATCCTGGCCCAGGTGGTTGAATCGGCCGAGCCCTGCAAAAAGGAAGATTCCATCCGGGAGATCAAGCTCCTCGAAAACAAGGCCGACGATATTGTTCACCGGGTGATGGACGCCCTCGATTCATCCTTTATCACCCCTTTCGACCGTGAGGATATTCACCGGCTGGCTTCAAGAATGGATGACGTGATGGACAACATCAACGCCACCGCCCAGCAGATCCTTCTGTACCGGCCTGGCCGGCTGGCCCCGCAGACACTGGAACTTACCATGGTTGCCGTGCGTGGATGCGAACAAATCCGAATCGCGGTGATGGAACTCCGAAATCTCCAGAATCGTTCCAAGATCAATGATGCCTGCATTAAAATAAACGAACTTGAAAATATTGCCGACGACATTTTCCACAAAATGATCTCCGACCTTTTTTCCTATGAAAAGGATGCCATTGAACTGATCAAGAACAAGAAGATCATGGAAACCCTTGAATACACAACCGACAGGATCGAGGATGTTTCAGACATTCTCAAGACCATCCTGATAAAAGGTGCATAATGACCGTTTTTATCATTTCAATTATCGCAATTGCGCTGATTTTCAACTTCCTGAACGGAATGAATGATGCAGCCAATTCAATCGCAACAGTAGTCTCAACTAAAGTCCTGACACCTTTGCAGGGAGTTGCCTGGGCCGCATTCTGGAATTTTGCCGCCGCTTTTATTTTTGGAGTTAATGTGGCAACAGTGATAGGAAAAGGGATTGTTATTCCGGAGATTGTAAATGAGTATGTTGTTTTCTCATCACTCGTAGGTTCCATTATCTGGGTATACACCTGTACTGCTCTCGGATTGCCGATTAGCGTTTCTCACGCTCTCATTGGTGGACTAATCGGTCCCGGCTTGTTAATTGGCGGAAAGGGTGCCCTTGTGATGGGCGGAATCATTAAAGTTTCTCTTTTTATTTTCCTTTCGCCACTTTTGGGTATCCTTCTCGGATATCTTGGTATGATCGGCACCATGTGGTTATTCAGAAAGACTGCGCCAAGAAAAGTGGATTCAGTTTTCAGGGGGTTACAGCTCTTCTCTTCAGCGGTTTTCAGCCTCGGTCATGGTAGCAATGATGCACAAAAAACCATGGGTATCATTGCCATTCTTCTGTTTAGCACAGGCAACATGTCCGGAGATTTCCATGTACCGATGTGGGTCATCATTTCCTGTTACGCAACGATCTCCCTCGGGACACTGCTGGGAGGATGGAAAGTCATAAAAACCCTCGGCAATTCTCTCACACAATTGAAGCCTGTTCAGGGATTTTGTGCCGAAACTGCAGGGGCGATTACGGTAATTGGCAGTACCCTTGGAGGAATACCGGTCAGTACCACCCATACCATTACCGGTTCAATCATGGGAGTTGGAATGGCCAAACGTCTCTCCGCAGTGAGGTGGGGAGTCGCTGGTAATATCATACTGGCATGGATACTTACCATTCCTGCGTCAATGATCCTTAGTGGATTAATTTACTGGATCATAGGTTTAGTTTCATCAAAAATCTGATTTCTTTGTAATCATTTTTAATCATCTCCATTATGGCTAAAGGAATTCTGCGTAAAGTTCTCCTTCCCAAAGAGGAAAAGTTCTTCCCGATGTTCGAATCACTGGCCGACAACCTCTGCAAGGCAGCCGACCTTCTCGGAAAGATCGTCGATAGTCAGGCCCCGGCCCTTCAGGAAGAACTGTTCAAAGAGATCAAGCAGCTGGAGAAGCAGGCCGACGACGTGGCACACGGTGTTTTCGATGCCCTTGACGTCACCTTCATTACCCCGTTTGACCGGGAGGATATCCACCAGCTGACTTCCAAAATGGATGACGTGCTGGATTTTATCAACTCCGCAAGCCAGCAGATCAAATTATACAAGCCCCAGAAACTGGTTCCTCAGTTCAAGGAGATGGTTACCCTGGTTACCCATGGGTGCCAGCAGGTTAAGATAGCAGTTAAGGAACTGCGCAATCTGAAAAAACCGGATCAGATCACTGCCGCCTGCGTCAAGATCAATGAGATCGAGAATCTGGCTGACGATATTTACCACAGGCTTATATCGGAATTATTCCAGACTGAAACCAACGCCATCGAACTGATCAAAAACAAGGAGATCCTCGAAACCCTTGAACTGACCACCGATGCACTGGAAGATGTCTCCGACGTGCTGAAGACCATCATCATCAAATCAGCCTAGGACTGACCGGACATCATTCTTGATTCCCTGAGCAGCAGTGTCAGGGCAAATGTTACCAGCGAAATGATTGCAAACAGGACCAGATAGGCCCCAAGATGCTTATTCTGGTTTACACTCATGCCCGCCACGAACAGCAATCCTGAAATCTGTCCCACCAGTAGCAACAACCCCTGGGAAACCGATTCGGGCGCCGGATAACTCACCTCAGCCGCATACTGGAATCCAATCGGACCGGCGCTCATCACAAAAAATCCCAGGATAAAGGAGGATACCAGCGAAACGGCATACACGGCCGAAGGATCGAGGCCCAGATGGGAAGCAAGGGCAATCCCGGCTAATCCCGGCATCATCCCGGCCATACAGATCACAAGAAAGATCTTTCTCATCCTGAAATAATCCGAAAGGGCCGGCAGAATCAGCGCCCCGATAATTCCTCCGATCAGCATCACCCCGCCGATCAGCCCGTTGGAATCCTTCACGCCTGAGTGGGAAGTGATGGCATCGGTCATGGAACTAATAGCATTGAATATCCCCAATCCAAACAGGAACAGGATCAGGGTGATCACCATATCCCGCTGCCCAAGCAGATATTTAATCCCCTTCCTGAAGGGATACCTCACATATTGTTCGCCGGATGGCGGAGTTGGCGGATGCTCCTTCATCAGCATCAACGACAGGATGGAAGCACCGAGTGAAATCAGACCATAAATCATCAACATGGAATCAAACCCCTCGCCGTACCCGGCCTTGTGAGGGTCTGATCCCACCATCGCCGGAGTCACAAGCATGGCGATAATGATTCCCAGGTATTGCGCCAGGGAGGCAAACCCCGCAGCCGCAGCCCTTTCCTTGAGGGGGAACCACCTTACCGTCACAGCCGTTGTGGCATTCAGGATAAATGGCTGGGCCACGGAGAGGCCGATTTGGGCAATCATCACCCAGAGGAAGTGAGCAGCACCAAGCGCCTTAAGCATAGAGAAAACACCGGTAAGAATGGCCCCGATCGCTAATCCAAAACGGATTCCCTTCGTATCGATGATATAAGAGGCAGGTATGCTGATTATCAGATAGATCAGCATATACAGCATGGCCAGGAAATCGATGTTGATGAATGAATCGGGATTAAACTGCCCGGCATAGTAAAGTGCGGCGGGACGCGCTACGGCAGCATGCGCCAGCCATTGCACCTGGATCACCAGGTTCATCAGCATGAATACTCCAAGGATCACATACCTGTAGCGGTACACTTTGACTGGACTTGCCATGGGGTCAGTTTGCTTTTCTCCGTGCGCCGAAGAACCCATACCAGGATGCCAGGAGCAGCGGGATAAGAACGATGATCAGCGAAGTCTTCAGACTCAGGTAATCCGCGGCCAGTCCAAACAGCAGCGGAATGAAGAATCCCCCCGAGATGGCCATGATCAGGTAAGATGATGCCTCGTTGGTGAACTTCCCCAGCCCGTCGATGGCCAGCGAAAAGATCGTGGCAAACATGATCGATATAAAGAGCCCTGTTAGGGTGATCGAATAGATCGCGACAAACCCGGTGGTGGCCATGGAGAGGATGATCAGGGCACCCGCGAGGGCGCCAAACCATCCAACCAGCCGGCCCGGATTCACACGCATCAACATCCCCGCACCCCCTAGCCTGCCGATCATCAGCCCGAGAAACATCAGTCCGGATATGTCAACCGCCCTGGCCTTCTCAATCGGTGCCTCTTCCATGAAATAGGGAGTCATTAGCTGGTACAGGATCGCTTCGGCACCCATATATAAAAGCAGAACAATAAACCCGATCCTGAAATGACGGTATCCCCAGGCACTCTTCTTATCTGAATGGTGATCCGCGATTTCGACCTGTTCCTTCAACTGATCATTCGGATTGACCGGCATATCGGCGAACCGG
>Ga0172370_10009722_pt1 | contig 11184 bp, 3 predicted proteins | sample LakKiv5m_FD_114538 | JGI IMG/M metagenome (GOLD analysis project Ga0172370, IMG submission 114538) | Freshwater microbial communities from Kabuno Bay, South-Kivu, Congo - kab_022012_11.5m | ecosystem: Environmental > Aquatic > Freshwater > Lake | place: Democratic Republic of the Congo...
GATACGCGGTCGCCTGGGGCGGCCGATAGCCAGTATAGTCAGCGGATTGATGCTGGTATCGCTCTTGCTGCCGATAGCCACCCCCCCGGCACAGGCACAAATGATTAACCCAGCCGATCTGGCCAAATTCTTTGGCGAAGAGATCAAGAAACCCACCCCGATCGTTGTGCTCGACCTGATCGATCGATCCGGGCGTGGAACCGGTATGCTGGGCCGAACCCTCTCCGATGCGCTTGCGATTGAATTAACCAACACAAGCTCCTTCGAGGTGATCAAACGCTCGGTGGTGGAAAGCACCCTGGCGGAATTCGGATTGTCCGTCCCGTTGTCCACCGCCGCACAGGGCATGCTTGCCGATCGTCTGAAGTGCTCATATGTCCTCTCCGGCGACATCGACAAAGTCGATGTCATACAGGGGCGCGACGGCATGTATGCCGAGGTGGCGGTGAGCGTTCTCGTGATTCACCGCGTGACCCAGCTCCCCATCAACGGCGCCCAGGTCGTCGTGCGCAGCTCGCCGAAGATCGGCTACAGCGGCAGCAAGGACGTCCTCATTCATGAAGCGCTGGCCATCGCCGCCTACCAGATCACCCAGCGGATCATGAACAACCGGCTGCCGATTGCCACGGTGTTAAATACCCCGCGCGAAGGTGAGCTGATTCTCCGCGGCGGGTCCACGCTGGGCTTCCACAAGAATATGATCCTGACCACGGTCCGCCGCGGGCAGGTGACCGGGCGCGCCCGTGTGACCTCGGTCAATCCGTCCGAGTCCTACGCCCTGGTGCTGGAGGACAGCAAGGGGATCGCCCCGGGCGATAAGGCGGTGCCGGTCTTCGAATACGAGTATTCCCCGACGGCTACCAAGGAGGTCCGGGATAAAGCCGGACTGCAGATCGCCGGCTATCTGATGCTGGGGATTCTCGCGAGCCTGGCGGTGACGCAGAATGGCAATAAGCAGTTGCAGAATGTGCCGCCGGTGCCGACGGTGACCGCGATGTCCGATGCCGTGTCCATGGGTGAAAGCGATGGTGCCAACCTGGTCACCTGGCCATGGCAGGGTGCGCGTGCCATTGCCTACATCATCTATCGGGATGACAACTACTATGCGCCGATCGCCGTAGTGGATGGCCATACCACCTATTACGTGGATTCATCGCTTCCGCTGTCGGAAGTCGGCTCGGCGGTGGAAACCATGGAGGTCCAGGTTGAGATCGAAACGAACACCGGTGCGATCACCACGTTCAGCTACACGACGACCTTCGATCCAACGTTTGATGATATCCATAACGACGGCCCGATGACGGTCGCGGAGACGAGTTTCAACTGCACCAGCCATCGCGTTCCGCTGATGCCGGGGCAGAAGGTTGGCTATCGTATCCGCATCCTCTACATGGATTATATCGATGAAGGCCTGGACAGCACCGGTGGTTTCCCGCCATCATACAGCCTCTTCCTGGGGAACCGCGGTGGCACATCGACGCGCATCACCGCCACGCAGCCGCCACAGTTGTTCCAGCCAATGGACAACGGCATCCCGACCGACGGCATCTACCGCTGCACACGCGTACCGTCGGCGATGAACTACACGCTGCAGGTGGCAATCAGTCCCACCTTCGAAGCACAGTATCGGCTGCCGTTGCGCGGCGTGTCTCCCCACATCGAGGGTGACGATTACGTGGCGGCGCTCTACAGCCTGTCAACCCTCTACAGCGAATTGGCTGAAGTCCAGCAGCGATTAGGCATGCCGCCGTCCTCCGAGGATACCCCGCTGTACTGGCGCATGGGAGCGCGCGTGGCCGGCGACCCATTGCCGGCGCCGCAGACCGACGAAAATGCCAAAGACTGGGTGTATTCCAGCCTGCGCGTCTTCCTGCTGCCGCCGGTACCGCCGCCGTTGCCGGGCATCCGCGGAGCGAACGATGGGCAACTGAAACCCGGTTCGAAATTGCCCACGGCACCCTGGAATCGCCGGATCCTCCGGCGCCACTAATCAGACGGGGAGGTGAATCCGGGAACGTTTCCCGGATTCACCTCCCCGGTGTGTGAGGGTTGGTAATGAACACACCCGTCAACCGAAGATCGTTTCTCCGCCTGATGGACGCTGCCATGCCGGTGCAGGCTGCCGTCCATCCGGTGGTTGTCCCGGTTCAATGCGCGGAGGATCCCGAATGAAGGCATGGCCTAATCTCCACAAAGTGTTGTTGGCGCTCCTGTTTGTGTGTATTGCCGGCGTTCCTGCCTTGAGCGCTCCACCGGCGAGTGTTCCGGGTCAGCTGCTGGTGAAATACGTGGCGGGCTCCTCCAGGACTGTGAAGGCGAATGTGACACGGATGCTCAACACGGTCGTCATCAGGGATTATCCGACCTTCAATCTGCAGCTCGTGGGATTGCCGGCCGATATGACGATCGAGCAGGGCATCACCGCCTTCCAAAATCTCGCCGGCGTCGCCTACGTCGAACCCAACTATATTTATCAAGCCTGCGTTATACCCAACGATCCGAGTTACCCGTCGCTCTGGGGCATGGAGAAGATAGGCGCCCCGGATGCATGGGACGTCACCACGGGCAACCAGCAAATCGTAGTGGCTGATATTGATACCGGCGTCGATTATACGCATCCGGATCTGGCGGCCAACATGTGGATCAACACCGGCGAGATCCCGGGCAACGACATCGATGACGACAACAACGGCTACGTGGACGATATCTATGGGATTAATGCCATCAAAGGTGCCACGCCGGGCGACCCCATGGATGATGAAGGCCACGGCACGCACACCGCCGGCACCATTGGCGCCATCGGGAATAACGGCGAGGGTGTGGTCGGCGTCAACTGGAAAGTCAAAATCATGGCGCTGAAGTTCCTGGACGATAAAGGCGAAGGCGATACCGCCGATGCCATCACTTGCTTTGAATATGTGCTGATGATGAAGCAGCGCGGCGTCAACATCCGCGTCACCAGTAACAGTTGGGGCAGCTTGGGAGGAGATAGCCAGGCACTGGAAGATGCCATAGACGCCTGCGGCGCTGTGGGCATTGTCAATGTCTGCGCGGCGGGCAACAACTATCACTGGGATAACGATGGCTGGTTGCCGTACTATCCGGCGAGCTTCCCCTCGCCCAGCATTATCTCCGTGGCGGCCTCGGATCAAAACGACAATATTGCCGATTTCTCCAATTATGGCGCCACCTCGGTCGACATTGCCGCACCGGGTGTCAACATTCTGAGTACCAAGCTTGGTGGCGGTTATGAACCCAAGAGCGGCACCTCCATGGCCTGCCCGCATGTCGCCGGCGCCGCGGCGTTGATGGTCAGCCTGCTGCCGGACCTGTCGGTGGCGGATATCAAATCGTTGATTATGGAGAACGGCGATCCTGTGAACTGGACGCAAACGCCTACCGTGACCAATAAACGGTTGAATTTGCGACGGTGCCTGGTATCGTATACGGTGAGATTCCTGACTCCCAAGCTGAATCAGGTCTTCTTTGTCATGAATCCTACGATGGAAGCGTTGGTCGAAGGCATCACCCCGGGCACGCTGGTCGTCTCGCTGGATAACACCCAGCTGGATAACGTATCCTTCGATCCGTCCATCGGTCTCGTGACCTGTCCGCTAGGGCCGCTCGTCGCTGATCATACCTATCAACTGAAAATCTCCGGCCTGGATAGGGGGGGCAAGGATGCCGAAGCATCGACGACCTTCCTGGTGCGAGCGAAGACCTTTTATCCGGGCAAATATATGGTATCCATCCCGGCCTTCGACGTGGGATCGGTGACTGACGTGTTTACGGATATCAACTTCCCGCGAGTGGCCGTCTGGAATCCGGGTACGCTGGAATATGAGCAATACCCGCAATCATATGCCGATTTGACGAACGAGACCTGGGCCGCTACCGACATGATGACCAATCAGGTGAAAGCCCCGGCGGGACGTGCCTTCTGGGTCGATCTCCCGACGTCGAGTCGGCTGACGTTGAACGGCGATGTGCTCAAGACCGATCGTCCGTATTCCATGCCGATCGTCCATGGTTTCAACATGATCGGCAATCCCTACACGTTTCCCATCGGATTCGGTTCGATCATGCTGAAATATAACGGCGTGCTCTATAGCTTGGAGGAGGCGGTGCAGGCCAACCTGATAGAGCCGGTGCTGTATCGCTGGACAGGCACCGGCTACCGGTTTGATCTGCTGCCGGAGGCGGTGCTTCAGCCGTGGGAAGGCTACTGGATTCTCTGTCGCGCCAATACAAAAACACGGCCGATGACATTGATCTTCCAACCGACACCAGCCGGAGATGAGCGATCCAGTCAGACGGCAAAACCGGTTCGCTCGCAAGGCAAAGTGTGGGAAGTACCCATCAATGCGGCTGACCTCGCCACGAACCAGAAGGCAACCGTCATCCTGGGCGCGCTGGAGAATGCGACAAACCAGACCGACTCCGGTGTCGATGTCGCTGCGCCGCCGATGGCGCCGGGCGGCTTGAGTCTGACGTCACGGAGTGGGTTGAACGGTGAGGCGCTGTTGCGCGATTACCGTCCGCTGGCCGACGGCACGAATTACCGCTGGGAATTGAGCATCACCGGAACGCCGGGTTCACAGGTCGTGGTCAATTGGCCGACCATGACCGGCCTGCCCCGGAACTACGTGATGACATTGCATGACCAGGTGACCGGCGAAGACCGATATATGCGGACCAGCGCGCAATATACGGTGACGCTGGGGGCGCAGGAGCAGGAACGGCAACTGGTGATCACGGCAACGCCTGGCGATATTGGCAGCTTGCGCGTCGTGAACCTGCAGGGACAACGCACTCGCGCCAACGGCGGTGCCACGATTACCTGTCAGGTCACGCAGGCTGCAACTGTCATGGTCGAAATTCGGACCCTGTCCGGCCGACTGGTGAAACGCTTCCCGGTGTCGGCCTTTGCACAAGGGCTGGTGAGTGTGAATTGGGATGGGGCCGATAGCCGTGGGCGGCGGGTGCCGCGCGGTGCTTACCTCTGCCATGTGCTTGCAGAGACTGTGAACGGACAGAAAGCGACGGCGGTAACCACCCTGCCGTTCTAACCCGGCTGCACGACGCGTGGAGGACGAATGACAATGCGACGATTATTGAGTCTGATGGGAACCCTTGCCGGTCTGGCCGGCATCATGCTCCTGGCGTTGCCGGGTCTTGGACAAACACAAAATCGGGGGTTGCTGCCAATTCCGGTCAGGAGCAAGCAGCTTCTGGGCGGCACCAGGGCATACTCGCCGTATCTGTATTATTGGACGGACCTGGCAGGCGCTTATTGGTACTGGGAGAATCCGGTCGCCCAGGCAGCCATTGGCCGCGAACCGGCATATGGCAGTTTCGGCTGGGGCGCCTCCAACGGCGACCCGTCGGCGATCAGGGATAACGGGGTATTTTATATCAACGGCACTAAGCCCTTCCTCTATGTGGACACGGGAGGAACGGTGGAGGTCCCGGTGGGGATGGATGGGGTCATGGACGAGGAACCCACCGTTGATATTAATACACACTCGGCAAGCTATAAATGGCATATCAGTGAGACGGGGTATCGGCTGACCGTCGACTTTAAAATGTGGTTGATACGGGATGTGCTGAAATACCAGTACCGGATCACGAATAATATGCCCAATCCGGTGCGCCTTGGGTTCCGCACGGTGTCTGACCTCACCTGGGGATTGATTCCGCCTGATCCGCCGGAAAAGCCGGATGGGGAGTATACCGTCAACACGTCGGGAACCTATTTTGTTCCCGGCGAACAGGAACTGGATGTGTCGCGCCATTGGAAAGATGCCGCGGTGCCTGACAAGTGGTTTATCCGTTATAGTTCCTGGGAGAACCGCTGGTTCGGCGAGCAAGAAAATGCCCCGACATTTCGCTACAGCCAACCCTTGAGTCCGGCGGACGGCGTCACGCGGCCGACGCATCTCATTATCGGTCTCGAAGAAGATATCATAAAGTACAGCTGGCCGCAGATCCTGGAAGAAGCACTTCCGGAAAATGCCGGAGAACCGCCGATGTTCCAGGAAGGCATCCCCTTTCAATTTGCGGGTTATGACGAGAACGGTAAACTCAAACTCGATATGGATATCATCGCCGCCGGCCTGTATTACCCGATTCAATCGCTGCCCTATAACCAGACACGAGTCATCAATGGTGAATATCACCTGGATTGGGCGACGGTCAATACGATGGAAAATCAATTTGCGCTGGCGGTGTCGACACCGGAATACCTGGATTACGTCCCGGGTGATAACCCGAACACGCCCGATGTGTCTGAGGATGGCTATATCTCTCCGGACACTTTTACCATCGATTCGTATCTCTACAAATCCAATATTTATGGAGAGCCGATCGGCTCGTTGGCCTTGAGCCTAGGGAAGGGGTTGGTGCTCGATCCTCCGGTTCAGCAGATACCCCCATTCACCGTGCCCGGTATTATCAGCGATGTCAAGCATCAGTGGACGGTACGTCCCGACAACTCGGCCAGTGGAGCCATCCCGGTGACGGTAACGGCGTATTTCAATCCGGGCGGCGGCATTACCGCCACGCGTTACGTCAATGTGCCTGCCTTGCCAAAGCTCACCAGCATGAATCTGGCGCCCACGACCAGCTTTACCGGGTTCCCTTTCGCGTATTCGAACCCGGATGCGATGACCGTGCTTTCCCAGGTCAGCGATGCCCTCGGGTCTGATTTTGAACTCGCCTGGTGGGATCCGACCATGCCCGGATACCGGTATGCTCGGCCGAATAGCCTGGATCAACTGACATTACAAGCCGGCCGGGGATATTGGATGAAGATCCCCGAAACGGCGCCTTCCGTGCCCGATTCGGTTCCGCTTGTCGGGGCGACGCCCGTTGATCAGACGCGGCCCTATGATATCAGTCTCGATCGAGGATGGAATGCCATCAGCAACCCGTATCAGTTCTCGATTATGTGGGGGTACTGCTACATCGTCTATCGGAATAAGCAATATCAGATTGCCGATGCGATCAAGATGGGACTGATTCGGCGTGAGATGTGGCTCTGGGATCCGACAAGCCAGGAGTATAATCCGCCGATCAACCCCTACCCGCGTGAAGATCTATGGGTGGAGTTGAAACCCCAGGAAGGCTACTGGCTCTACGCCACCGAGCACATGCTATTGGTCTACACGCCGAATATGTTCCTGCCGCCCATGGGAGGACGTGCCGAGGTCGTCAAGCCCACCCGTACGCCGGGCAGCAATAATCAATGGCAGGTGCAGTTGGCCGTATCCACCAACCGTGGCAGGTCGAAGGCGACCTTCGGCATCAGTCCCGCCGATCTGGATGGCATCTCTGATGGCGATATGATGGCGCCGCCGGTCGGCCCCAACGGCTTGTCGCTGTATTTCCCGCATCGGAACTGGGGGAATTTGTCAGCCAACTATGCCGCGGACCTGCAGGCACCCGGCATGGAGAAGAGCTGGCCGGTGGAAATCAATTGTGACCAGCCGAATGAACAGGTAGTCCTCCGTTGGCCGGATCTCACACAGGTGCCGCAGAATGTGTCGCTGATGTTGACCGATGTACTCACCGGACAAACCGTTGCGATGCGTACCGCGCCCGCCTATACCTTCAATAGCGGACAAGGCGGAATCCGCCGCTTTACCATCACCATGGGCAGCGGCGGCCAGGGGCTGCGCTTCACTTCGACGCAGGTGCAGCGTATCAACACCCGCAATGCCGGCGCCGTCATCTCCTGCGGGCTCACCGCCCCGGCGCAGGTCACGGTACGCATTCGCGCCACCGGCGGCCGGCTGGTTCGCACGCTCGGTCCGACGGAAGTCAACAGTCAAGGCGCCATTACCTGGGATGGCCGTGACGATCATAATCGGATTCTGCCGGCAGGGATCTACCTTGGCGAAGTGTATGCAGAGGCTGTGGACGGTCAGCGTATTCGTGCCATCGTGACGATCAGCACGAGAAACTGAGCGAATTACGATAAGAGTTAAGCTTCAGGGAAGATCTCTTCCCGCGAGCGCCGTTGAAAAAGGAGCGCATCCAGATGAAGAAGTTTATACGGGGAAGTTTGGGTCGGTCATTGAGCATGATACTCATGGTTCTGTTCATGATACCCAGCCTGCTCATGCCGCTGACGACGCGCGGTACTGCGGCGGTCGGTGGCCACATCAATATTTTATTCATGCCGCTTGACCTGGCCAACGCAGATGCCCCGCAAAACTTGAGCGCACGCATCTTGCAGGAGCTGCAGATTGCACTGGCGCAACGTGAAGGCGTGCAGGTCACCGAGCTGCTGAAAAACTCACCGATGATGAAGCGGGCGCTGGACGCCGTCGGGGAGGAGAATAAGCAGGACCTGCTCGATAAATTTAACGATGCAGCCAATGCCAAGCTTTCGCCGGATGCGCGAAAGAACGCTGCCGGAGCTCTGGTGCGCGCGCTTGGGGTCGATGCCATCGTTTACGGGGCTATCGATAATTATGAGTTCACGACGAAACCGGATAAAAACCGTACCTATATCAAGGTGACGGCACAGAAGGTAACGGTCCTGGAGGATGGGACCGCGGCCGTGACCCCGTTAACCGCCATCGGATACAGCTGGCCTCGGCCGGACGGCAAGGGCGAGCAGGCCACCCACGATCTGGAAGCGATCCAGGCCGTGGCGCAGAACCTGGCGCTGCAGTTGACGGGTCGTAAAGATCTGAAGCCGCCGCCGGAACAGAATCCCTGGTGGCGCATCTTCGGAAACGGTCAGTCGACGACGTCCGTGCAGGCCCCTCCCACCGTGAGTAGCGGGCCGCTTGATGCGCCGCGCGCGAAACCGCGCAGCTCCTGGCTGCTGGTCACGCTGCTGGGCCTTGCGGTGGTTGCTGCGGTGGCCGGCAAAGGCGGTAATGATACCGGTAGCGTCGACCCACCGCCCGTCGATGATGGAACGGGATATGCCTATCCGGAAAGTGACGGAGATATTCGGCTGGAAATCATGAAGCCCGCCTCGTGGGATTCAGTCGCCAGCTTCCAGATCTGGCGCGATGCAACCGATGTAGCGCGCGGCCGGACCACGGCGCGCACGCGGGTGCGTTCCTCGCGTACGCTTGGTCTGGTCAACGTCACCAATCGCGATGATGCCGTGCTGCAAGGCGACCATGTGATCCTCTACGATACCGCGGCGTCTTATGGCTATGTCTACACCTATCGCGTGGTGATCGTCAGCACTTCCAACACCCGCAGCAATGTCAATATTTACAACGGCCAGGCACCGCTGATGCTGTTGTCTGGCGTTGGGCCGTATGTGCCGCCCCCGGTGGAGCACGTTATCGCTCCGCCTTCGCTTATCAGCGGTGGACACGCCACCCTGTACTGGTATATGCCCGGTGAGGACTTTGTCCCGTCGCCCACGACGCCGCCCACGGCAACGTATGCGATGCCCAGCTACGTCACCAGCTTCTGCGTACAAATCGAGGAAGGTACGGGCGGCTGGACGACCATCGCTTCCGGAATCAGCAAAAATACCCGTTCGTTCCAGGTACCGGTGCCCACCGCAAATACCCTGTACCGGTATACGGTGCGCGCGGTCTCATCCACCGCGGGTCTCATGTACCCGTTGGAAGCGCTGTCCGCGGCCCAGCAGGACCAGGTGATCGCCGACGCCACGTCAACCGAAGGCTATTCTCCCATAGCCCCCGTGTCGTTGTCCGTGCAGGCGGTGGTCGATAGCCTCAATCCGGATAAGATTAACCTGCGACTGAATTGGCCCGCCTCGACGGATACCAGTACGACGAGCTATAAACTGTATCGCGCGGAAGGCACGCTGGATTCGGCCTCGATCCGCACCCCGCGTGTGACGCGTAATCTCTTTTCACGAATGCGGCAGTCGCGTGCCGTGGGCTCCCCTGCGTATCTGACGACAGTGAACGGTCGCCAGACAACGACCTACACGGACACCGGCGTCGATCCGCGGAAGAGCTATGTGTATTATGTTGCTTCGTTGGCATCGGTCGGGAGTGAAAGCACGACGCCAACCGCCGGGGCACTGCAGCTCAGCAAGACTATCCCCGGCCGCCCGAGCTTGACGGTCATTCCGTCACCAGTTAATCCGAAGCTCACCGCGTACCAGCTCTCCTGGACGGGGGCAACGGACCCCGCAGTATACGGGTATGTGCTGCTTCGTTCAATCAGCACCTCACCCACCAGAGGTCCGCAATCGATTGCCGGTACGCATACGAAATTGCCCCTGCTGGGTGGCGGACGAGGGCCCTTCGCCCGACGGTCGCCTGAACTTCGCATCGGTCGGGCGGCTGATCTCTCGTATCTGCCGTATCAAACCATCACACACCGGACGATCACATCGTATGTTGACACCGATTTGCTCGACGGTTTTACCTATGGCTATGCCATCGAGTATCTGTATCTCGGTGAGGACCCGGGTCTGCCGTCCCTCGAACGCACGATGGCTTATAACATGAGCCCGAACGAGGTGTCGGATTTACTGCTGAATACCAGCACGCTGAAACTGACCTGGTCCGCTCCCACCACCAACGCGGATAACCTGACGCCGATCACCGATGGCAATATCTTCCGCATTTACCGCAGCACAACATTGGCGGCGCAGACGGGACTCAACCCGAAAATTTCGCGTGCCGTACTGCAAGCGAATTTCTCCCTGCTGGGAACGGTCAATTGGACCGACCCGCGGGAATACACCGATGCGGGTCCGCTGCCATTGCGCACCAATGTCACTTATGCGGTTGTACCGGTCGATAGCATTTTGCAGGAATCGCCGGGGGACTACCCGGTGCGGCAAATCATCCAGATGCCGGATCCGAAGAGCATTGACCTGACGCCCGTCTCGTTGACGGCGACTGTTGGAGATCCGGTACAGCAACTCACCGTGGCGGTGGTGGGCACTGATAACTTGCCATTGCCCAATAGTTCGGTCACGGTGAATATCGACCCGACGGATGCCGGTGTCTTGTCCGCGGTGGCCACCGGTCCGTTCACGGCGGAAATTACCTTGACGACCGACGCCGCGGGCCATGCCACCTGCTACTGGCAACCGCCGACCGATTCCAATACCGCGGCACTGTCCGGCGCCATCACGGCCACGATTACCGGAACAGCCCTGAGTGACTCGACAACGCTGGTCATCCGGCCGCAAGCGCCGCCGAACTACCAGCCGGCGACGCA
>Ga0172370_10009725_pt1 | contig 11181 bp, 10 predicted proteins | sample LakKiv5m_FD_114538 | JGI IMG/M metagenome (GOLD analysis project Ga0172370, IMG submission 114538) | Freshwater microbial communities from Kabuno Bay, South-Kivu, Congo - kab_022012_11.5m | ecosystem: Environmental > Aquatic > Freshwater > Lake | place: Democratic Republic of the Congo...
GCGATGAAAATATCTTTTATGAATGAGATTGCAAGACTTTGCGAACTTACAGGTGCACAAGTTGATAATGTAAGATTAGGAATTGGTTCTGATTCAAGAATTGGAAAAAGATATTTATTTCCAGGCATTGGTTACGGCGGTTCATGTTTTCCTAAAGATGTTCACGCTTTAGTTAATACTGCAAACGAAAATAAATACGATTTTAAAATTCTAAAATCTGTAATTGATGTAAATTATGATCAGGTAAAACATTTCTATAAAAAAATATCCAAACACTATAACGGAAATTTAAAAGGTAAACACTTTGCACTTTGGGGATTAGCATTTAAACCAAATACTGATGACGTTAGAGAAGCACCTGCACATTATCTTATAAAATTACTTTTAGATGGCGGTGCAACAATTAAAGCTTACGATCCCGAAGCAAACACAACAACAAAAGCTGTTCTTGGTGATATAATAAATTATGCAGAAACTTCTGATGAAACATTGGTTAATGCTGATGCATTGATAGTTGTAACAGAATGGAAAGAATTCCGAAATCCTGACTTTACTTTAATTAAGAAAACTTTAAAAGCTCCGGTTATTTTTGATGGCAGAAATCTTTATGATCTTGATAAGCTTAATGAGCTTAAGTTTAGTTATTATTCAATAGGCAGAACTGATATTATAAACTAAGATTGAATGGATCTGGTTAATTATAAACATTGGTTTGCTCTTGTTGTTAAATCAAAATGTGAATTTAAAGCTGAGGAAGAACTTAATAATATTGGCGTTCATTCATATCTTCCATTTACAACTTCTATTAGAAAATGGAGTGATAGAAAAAAAGAAATTAACTTGCCGTTAATAAGAGGCTACATTTTTATTTACGCAACAGAAAAAGAACGATTATATTCCCTTGAACAAAATTCAGTTGTTAAATGTTTATTTGATGGCGGCAGAGCAGCAGTAATACCGGATTGGCAAATTGAAAACTTAAAACGGATACTTGAGTTTAAACCAAACATTTCTGTAGAAAATGGTTTGGTTAAAGGTGATCTGGTAAAAATTATTGAAGGTCCGTTTGAGGGAGTAGTTGGAGTTCTTCAATCATCAGGAAGCGAACGAACAATTTCTGTTTCTATTGATTTAATACATAGAAGTTTAGTCGTTCATTTACCCGGTGATAGCGTTGTTAAATCAATAGATTAAAAAAAATTATATTAATTAGAAATCAAGATTTTAAAAAATGTTAAATCAAACTGAATTGTCTTCAATCCGTAAAGGCGAACAAATCGAACATTTTTTGTTGGTAAAAAAATGTGAGGTAAGATTAACAAAGAATGGTAAAGAGTATCTTTCACTTGAACTTGGTGATAAATCAATTAGCTGTCCATCAAATCTTTGGGATGATGTATCTGGATTTAAATCAATAAAAAATTCACTTACTGCTGGTGATGTTGTTAAGATTAATGGAGTGATGGATGAATATCAGGGCAATCCTCAAATTAAAATAGACTTGCTGCGTTTAGCAAAACAAAGTGATGATGTAACTCCAAAGGATTTTCTTCCTAAATCTTTGCGTGATCTTAAGGTGATGAAAAAAGAATTTACAACGAGAATGGATAAGATTGTAAATCCACATTTAAATAATTTGATGAAAAAAATCTTTACAGAAGAAAGATTTGAAAAGTACACATCTGTTCCAGCAGGTAAAATGTGGCATCATAGTTATATTAGCGGATTGATTGAACACACACTCGAGATTATAAAAATATGTGATTTGATGTGTGATATTCATCCACAAATTAATCGTGATCTTTTAGTTTGCGGTGCCATGCTTCACGATTTTGGTAAGATTGAAGAGCTAACATTTGAACCAGTATTTGAATACACTGATAAAGGTAAACTTATTGGTCATATCGTAATAGCTGCAATGATTGTTAATGATGAGATTAATAAAATTTCTGATTTCCCAGAAAATTTGAAGAACAATTTGCTTCATCTAATTCTTAGTCATCAAGGCAAACTTGAGTATGCATCACCAGTTGTACCCAAAACACTGGAAGCAATAACTCTTTATCAAGCTGATGAATTAAGTGCAAAAGTTAATGCATACAAAAACACAATGCAGAACGAAATAAAACCGGGAACAAACTGGACAAAATTTATTTCTATCGCCGGCACTGATATGCATAACCACGGAATTGAAAATCAATCTGCAGATAATAAAACATTGTTCGATTAAATAAACAATCTTAAGGAACACAAATGAAAAAAATTCTACAACTCGCATCTATTCTGTTGCTTTTAGTGTTTGGGGTTAGTTTTACTTACGCTCAAACAGTAGATGAGTTATTAAAGCAGGGTGATCAATTTGTTGCTGAATTTCATAATCAAAAAGCATTAGAAACTTACCAGAAAGCCGAAAAACTTGAACCAAATAATTGGGAAGTTTTGTGGCGTATTAGTCGTGCCTATGTTGATCTTGGTGAGAAGATGCCAGAAAAAACAGATGCACAAAAAGATGAGCAAGAAAAAGTTTATAACAAAGCATTAGATTATGCCGATAAATCTGTAAAAAATGGTTCGGGTCAATCAATAACTTACGTGCGCCGTGCGATTGCAAATGGAAGAATAGCATTATTTCAAGGAGTGTTTTCTGCAATCGGAACTGTTAACGATGTAAAAAAAGATTGTGAAAAAGCAATTCAGCTTGGTAATGGCGGCAATTATGTTCAGGGTTTAGCACATTATGTTTTAGGAAGAACACATTTAAAGGTTTGTGAAAAATCATATCTTGTTAGATTACCAATAGGGTTGGGCTGGGGCGATACTGAAAAAGCAGTTCAGCTTTTAGAAACTGCTGTAAAGTTAAAACCTAACTTTAGAATGTTTTTATTTGAGCTTGCTAAAGCATACATAGAAGAAGACGAATATGATAAAGCAAAAGAAACTTTAAAGAAAGTAGAAAAAGCTCCAAAGGTTGATGAAGATGATGATAAAGTTTTAGCAGATGCAAAAAAACTTTATGAAGAAATAAAGAACGAATAATATTAATAGTTATTTTAGAATTACTTTGGGGTAATTTTCTTTATGGCTAAAACAAAAATAAAATACATTTGTTCTAATTGTGGATATGAAACTCTGCGCTGGATTGGCAAATGTCCTGAATGTGAAAGCTGGAATTCTTTTACTGAAGAAATTGTGGAAACTTCTCCACGTAAGGCTAACATTTCAAAATCTAACTTTAGTTATAGTAAGATTTTTGAGATTGATGCCAATGAAGCAGACAGAATTAAAACTGGAATAACAGAATTTGATCGTGTACTTGGCGGTGGAATTATGCCAGGTTCAGTAATTTTGCTCGGCGGTGATCCGGGAATTGGAAAATCAACAATTGCGATGCAAGCCGCCGCAAGTATTAAAGAAAAAGTTTTGTATGTAACCGGTGAGGAATCAGAAAAACAAATAAAACTTCGTTCTGCAAGATTAAAAGTGCAATCCGATTCTTTTTTTATTCAAGCAGAAACAGAACTTTCTAACATTCTTGGTGCAATAAAAGAAATTAATCCATCTGTAGTTATTATTGATTCAATCCAAACAACTTATCGTAATGAATTAGAAAACTCACCTGGTACAATAACACAAATACGTGAATGTGCTGCTTTGTTAATGGAAGAAGCAAAAAAAAATCATTACTCGGTTATTATAATCGGGCACGTTACAAAAGAAGGAATGATTGCAGGACCAAAAATTCTTGAGCACATGGTTGATACGGTTTTACAGTTTGAGGGCGAAGCTAACCATTCATTTAGAATTTTAAGAGCACAAAAAAATAGGTTTGGCAGTACAAATGAAATTGGCGTGTTCGAAATGTATGAAGACGGTTTGAGAGAAGTTACAAACCCGAGTGAGTTATTTTTAAGTGAACGTGAAAAACAAACTCCCGGTTCTGTAGTTACATCAAGCATCGAAGGAAGCAGACCAATATTACTTGAAGTACAAGCTTTGGTTACGCCGTCAAATTTTGGGTATCCGCAAAGAGTATCTAATGGATTTGATCAAAAAAGATTATCTATACTTTTAGCAGTTTTAGAAAAACGGGCTAATGTTAAAGCATCATCACATAATGTTTTTATTAATGTTGCCGGCGGAATAAAAGTTATTGAACCGGCTGCCGATCTTGCAGTTTGTGTTAGCATTGCATCAAGCTTAATTGATAAGGTAATTGATAACCAAACAATACTTATCGGCGAGGTTGGTTTGGGCGGTGAAATTAGAAGTGTTGGACATATTGATAAAAGAATTACAGAAGCTAAGAAACTTGGTTTTAAAACTGCGATTATTCCAACTGGCAATTTAAAGAGCATTAAGCAAGATAGTGCAATTAAAATTACAGCCGTTGATAACGTAAAAGATGCAGTTGAAAAGTTGTTTTAAAAATTCCGCATTTGCCGCACAAACAATTTTATTAGTAATAATTTATCCTTAAAAGACATTAAAAGCATCAACATGAGACAAAAAGCCCTTGTTTAGGGCTTAAAACCAATTAATAATTTAATTTTTTCTTTGTTTCTTAAATTAATAGTAGTATTTTATTCCCGCGTCAAATGACGCTTTTTTGTTCAATTAATTAAAGGTTCGTTTCGTGAGTACTAAATTGTTTGTAGGGAGTCTCCCCTGGGCAGCTAACGACGAAGATTTGCAGAAAGCATTTGCCGCACATGGTAATGTTCTTTCAGCAAAAGTTGTTACTGATAAAGAGACACGCAGATCAAGAGGTTTCGGTTTTGTTGAATTTGAAAATGAAGCTGAAGCTAATGCTGCTATCCAGGCATTAAATGGTGCTGAACTCAAGGGTCGTAATATCATCGTAAGTGAAGCAAAACCCAAGAAATAAGTTCTGTTTATTTCCTTTTTTGGCGCTCCCTGTTGAGCGCTTTTTTATTTTAAAATAATTTTAATGTGCTTTACGATCCTAACGAGTACTCTGCGACCTTTGCCTTAAAATAATTTTTAAATCTTTTTTAGCAGTGATAAAATAATAGCCGCTAAAAACACAAAATCTAAATAGTCCACTAAATATTTTGCCGGTAATTAAGATTACAATAGTGGAATATTTAATCCGACTCTGAAATTATTTCCATCACGGTAATTCAGTTTCCACATAAACTCAAGTTTGAAAGGTAATATCCCTTGTCCTATTCCAAAACCAGCTTCGTAAAATGGGTGTTTAAATGTTTTTAATGTATGTGGAGAAATTAGTTTAGTTTTTTCTGTTACATCAGCTATGGCAGAATTAAAAATAAATGATAAAAGAATTTCGGAGTTTTTTAATCCAGGAATGTTTAGGAATCTAAATATCTCATCACGAAAATCATGAGTAAAGTTTAATGTAACAATTCTATCTCCAACAATTTCGTTAAGATTTAATGTGCGGAAAGTTTGTGAGTTAAATGCAATATCAATATTTCCGGGCAGTGAGTATAAATCCTGATAAGCAGTTGCGCCATCAGTATACCTTGCATAAAGATTTAAGTTTAACGAAGCAGATTTAAATGTTCTTAAATAGGTGTAAGTTTTGAATTCATAAGTTGTAAAATCTAACTGACTATTAAAGATGTTTTTATTGGAGAAAGTAACTCCGCCAGAAAATAAAATAAAAGATCTGCCAAGCGAAGTTCTTCTTCTAAAATATCCATCTTCAATGTAATCCCTAAAATCAATATCAAATCCAATATTAACAGAATTTATTCTAGAAGGAAAAATAAGTGGATTTGTTTTGTAAGTTTTCTTTTTATTAAAGAATGAAAAATCAGTATTTACAAAAGCAGATTTATCAGTTTTGTTGGAAAATCCAGCACGAAGTTTTAGAATTGGAAATACTTCTCCTTCAAATCCAAAATTAAATCCGCGCGAGTAATAATAATCTCTAAATTCATCTTTAGAAATTAATGTTACAAGTGTTGAAAGAAACTCGCTGTAATTATCAGAATCACTAAACAACACTTTAATTTTGTTGAATGCTGAAAAATCTATCTTAAAAGTTCTATACTTACCAATCAGATAACTGGCAGAAAAATCCTGTTTAAACTTTTTATCAGAAAATCCGTAAGAGAGTTGAAGTGAAGAATTAAATCGTTGATCGAAAGCATCATTAACAAAAACTCCAAAATCTAATGCGTGACCTTCAACTCTGGAAAAATGATAAAATGCAAGAGGCGCACTTATAGAAATATTTTTTGATAAACTAATTCTGGTATTAAGAAAAGAAAAATCATCCCAAAAAGCTTTAGGAGCATTTTCAAGGCTGTCTATCCTTTTATAAGCTTCGTGTTCTTCTGTTGTATTAGGAATTGTTGGAGTTGTTAACCAGTATGTTGAATCAATTTTATCTGCTTCCGGCAAAACTGTAACTATTGCTTTATTAAAAATTTCTTCCGGAATTTGCTGATTGATTTTATATTCAAACAAAATTGTATTTAACTCAAATCCAATTCTAACCATTCCAAGAAGATTTGCTTTTACAAATAAGCGATAATCAACAGGCAGGTAAATATTATCATACTTATCAAACTGCTGAAAAATATTTACAGTATCAAAAACACCACCAATATTTGCAGCACGGTTTAAAATCAAATTAACTTTAATAAGATCAAACGAACTATCCATAATAAATATATTTCCAACAAAACCGGGATCAGCAGAATTATCAGGTTCGATATGAATGTTATATATCTTGTTATCATTTTGTGAAGTAATGTTTTCAATCCTGCAGTAATAGTAATCAAGTGCATTATCGGCAATTGGTCCGGGTAAATCTCTGCCTAAAAAATTCACGTCATTTTCATAAAAATTCTGTATCAACCTTCCGCCGGTTAAAGTATTTATTGTAGGTGGAAAATTTGCACTTTGCTTTCTTGCAAGCACAACTGATTTAAAATTATCTGGCTGTTCAAAATAATTTCTGCTGTGATTCTCAAGTATTCCGGCAATAATTAATTCTGTTGTATCGTTTCCGCCAAATCCAACGCTAACACTGTTACTGTTTGCGGCAATATCTTCGGTGGTTCTGATAATTCCTTTCGTGTAAGCTTCAACTTCATAACTTTTTAGTTGGGAGTTTCTGATTTTCTTTTTATCAATTGCTTTCCGGATAATTTCTAATGCAGGATTTATTCCGGGATTAATAACTATTTCTTCTAAATCAATTTTTGTTTGATTAAGTGCAAAATTTATTTCCTGATCTTTAGAGGCAGATTTTATTTCTAATGTATCTGAGTAATATCCAATAAATGATGCCACTAATTTGTAATTGCCATCAGGAATTTTAAGCTCATAATTACCAAGAATATTTGCTGATGTTCCGAGTGTGGTTGATTCAACTCTAATATTAGCAAAGCTTAATGGTTGATTTGTTTGGGCATCAGTAATATTACCTTTAATTATTAATTGCTGAGCAAATGAATGAATTGATAAAAATATTATGAAGAACAATGCGATTGATGATTTTTTCATACAAAAAAATATTTATAAATGATTGCAAATATTATAAGAAATGATTCAATAATATGATCGTAATCAAATATATGGCTTTAATAAATGATTAGCGGTGAAATAATTTAGTGCTAAATAAAATCTTATTACTATCTTAATCCAGTAACTTTATCAATTTTTATAAGAGGGAAAAATGAAACAATTAAATCATTTAGTATTATCAATTTTATTCGTGTTTGTATCAATCCAAACAACTTTTGCTCAAGATTCTTTAGAAGCATCTAAGCAAAAAGCAAAAGAAGTGATTGAAAAATATCTTAACTCAATTGGCGGAAGAGACGCTTTAGCTAAAGTTGAAGATAGAACAACAATAATGCGCGGAACAGCAATGGGGCAAAGTATAACTATGATTGTAAAACAAAAAGCTCCAAATAAAATGAGGCAGGAAATTAAAGCTGGAGCAATGGAACAACTTGTAATTTTTGATGGCGAAAAGGGTTTTATGAGTGCAATGAATCAGAAAATAGAAGTTAAGGATAAAGAACTTGAGGCGTTAAAGATAGAAGCAAATATGTTGTTTATGCTTGATCCTGAAAAAAATGGTATAAAGTTGTTTTATGAGGGAACGGAAAAAGTTGATGGCAAAGAAGCTGATAAAATTAAAATGGTTTTACCAAGTGGTTTACGATGGTTTGCTTATTTTGATAGTGAAACCGGAACCAAGCTTAAAGAAGATCAAGAGCATCAATCTCAAATGGGATTGATAAACCAAAAATTAACTTTCTCAGATTTTAGAGAAATTGAGGGTGTTAAATATCCATTTAAAATTGTGCAGTCTGTTTCCGGACAAACAATTGATGTTACTGTTAGCAGCATAAAAGTTAATAAAGGTTTGTCTGATGATGTTTTTTTAATCGCCGAATGATTAAAAGAAAATATTCAGCAATAGTTTTTGATTTGGGACAGGTAATTGTTCCATTTGATTATAAATACTTTGTAGAAAAAGTAAACAAGCATAAAGCTGGACTTGGTGAACATTTTTTAGAGTTATATAAAACTAATTATCACGTTCACAGAGATTTTGAGAAAGGTATTCTTTCCGAAGAAAAATTTATTTCAATTATGCTTGGCTTTCTCGATAACATAATTGATGAAGAAACTTTTTGCAGGTACTGGTCTGATATTTTTTCCGTTGATGAGAAAATGGTTCTGCTTTTACATCAACTTAAAAAATATTTTAATCTTTACCTTATATCAAACACAAACTCGATACATAAAAAATACGGCTTTGAACATTACGAGTTTTTGAAGTTGTTCGATAAACTTTTCCTTTCACACGAAGTTGGCTTTATTAAACCCGAAAATGAAATTTATCAAGCAGTAGAAAAAATATCAGGATTTCCGCCGGAAGAACACATTTTTATTGATGATATTTTAGAATATGTAAACGCAGCCAAGAGTTTAGGCTGGGATGGCGTTCAGTTTGTTGGATATGAGGATTTGGTACAAAAATTTAAAGACAGAAAGATTTTATAAAATTAAGCTGATTAAATGTTATTTAAGAATAAATATCGTATTGAATCCACACGATTAAAAGATTTTGATTATTCATCACATTACTGGTATTATATTACAATAAACACAAAGGATCACATTGAGTTTTTAGGTAAAGTAAAAAATGGTCAAGTTATTTTAAGTGAATCGGGAAAAATTGTTGAAGAAGAATGGAATAAAATTTCGAAAATTAGATCAGGTGTTGATTTAGATTATTATATCATTATGCCAAATCATTCTCATGGGATTATTATTGTTAATCAATCTTCTGAAATTAAAACTGTAGAGACGCATCGCGATGCGTCTTTACAAAATAATGTTTGTATTAATAGCTTATCCAATATTATTCGTGGATTTAAAGGTGCATCCACAAAAAGAATTCATAAAGCAGGATATTTAGAATTCAAATGGCAATCTCGATTTTATGATCATATTATTCGCACAGAAAATGAATTAACCAGAATCCGAGAATATATTTCTTTAAATCCGTTAAAATGGGAAATTGAAAAGAACAAACCTGAAAATATTTTTAATGATTAATTTTTTTTAATGATATGAATCAAGTATTAAACGATAAACAAAACAATCGTTTTGTAATGAAAGTTGATGGAAGTGAAGTTTATGTTCTTTATGCAGAAGATATAAACACGATTGATTTGTACTCAACATATACACCGCCAGAATTAAGAGGGAAAGGTTTGGCATCTGTAGTTGTAAAAGCTGCGTTAGAATATGCCAGGGAACAAAATTTAAAAGTTATTGCTGGCTGCTGGTATGTTAGAAAATTTGTTGATGAAAATTCTGAATATCAAAATCTGATAAATTAAAAATTCGAATAGGAGATAAAATGAAAAACATAATAGGAGTATTATTTGTGTTATTAACAATCTCAAACTTTGCACAATTAAAATATCCCGAAACTAAAAAAGTTGATGTTGTTGATGATTACTTCGGAACTAAAGTCGCAGATCCATACCGCTGGCTTGAAGATGACAACTCTGAAGAAACAGCAAAATGGGTAGTTGAGCAAAATAAAGTTACAGAAGAATATTTATCAAAAATTCCTTTCAGAGATAAATTAAAAGGAAGATTTGAAAAACTTTACAATTATCCCAAATACGGCGCTCCATTTCGTGCAGGAGATAAATATTATTTCTTTAAGAATGATGGATTGCAAAATCAAAGTGTTATGTATGTAAAAGAAAATCTTGATGCCGACGCAAAAGTTTTCTTTGATCCCAACAAACTTTCTGAAGATGGAACAATTTCACTTGCAACATTTGCTTTTTCAAAAGATGGAAAAACTTTTGCTTATGCAACTGCTTCTGGCGGCAGCGATTGGAATGAATATTTTGTTATGGATGTTGAATCAGGAAAAAAACTTTCTGATCATTTAAAGTGGATTAAATTTTCTGGAATGGCTTGGAAAGACAATGGATTTTATTACAGTAGATATCCTGAACCAACCGGCTCAGAACTATCAACAAAAAATCAATTTTCAAAAGTTTATTATCACAAAGTTGGTGAAGATCAATCAAAAGATGTTGTAATTTATGAAGATCCAGCAAAACCAGATCGTGGGTTTTCTGCTGGCACAACCGAAGATGAAAGATTTTTAATTATCTACTTTTCTGAAGGTACAAGCAACAATGGATTTCTTGTAAAAGATTTATCTGATCCAAATTCAAAGTTTATCAGCATTGTTGATGATCTTAATAATAATTATGGAATTGTGGATAACGTTGATGATAAACTTCTTGTATTAACAGATTATAAAGCATCAAACTATAAATTGATTTTAGTTGATCCAAAAAATCCAGCAAGAGAAAATTGGAAAGATGTAATTTCTGAAACTGAAAATGTTTTACAAGGAATTCAGATACTTGGCGGAAAACTTTTTGCAACTTATATGAAAGATGCAGCCAATCATATTTATGTTTATGATCTTAATGGAAAATTTGAATCGGAAATAAATCTGCCATCACTTGGTTCTGTTGGATTAAGCGGTAGAAGAGATGATAATCTTGCATTTTATTCTTTTACATCTTTTACATACCCAAGCACAATATTTAAGCTGGATATAAAGACAAAGAAATCAAAATTATATCAACAAATTGAATTGGATTTTGATTTTGATAATTATGA
>Ga0172370_10009727_pt1 | contig 11180 bp, 9 predicted proteins | sample LakKiv5m_FD_114538 | JGI IMG/M metagenome (GOLD analysis project Ga0172370, IMG submission 114538) | Freshwater microbial communities from Kabuno Bay, South-Kivu, Congo - kab_022012_11.5m | ecosystem: Environmental > Aquatic > Freshwater > Lake | place: Democratic Republic of the Congo...
AAAGCCCGAGAAATCGCACACGACTCAACCGGATTGACTGGTACGATCAGGACTGCCGCACGGAAGAAAGCCCAGCGAAATCAGGCGCTTGGCCGGTCCAACCGTCGGCTGACGCCGTAGGTGATGCCGGAGCCCGCGCCGTAGCGCGCGCTGCCCGCGAGCCGGCCGTTCGCGTCGACGACGGTCTGGCCGGCGACCTTCAGCGACGACACGTTCGCGCTGCCGCCGCCGATGCTGCGGGCGACGAGCGCGTAGCCGACCGAGCCGATCTGCTGGCGCGGGCTCAGCGTCTCGGCGCCGACCTTCACCTCGAGCCATCGCGTCGGGCCGTCCATGGTGCCATCGGGCAGCGCCGTCACGAGTCCGAGGAAGGTCGAGTAGTAGCCGTTCGACAGGCCGAGGGTCTGGGTCTCGGACCAGAGCGCGCCGCCGCCGGTGTCGGAGGAGAACATCGAGAACGAAACCGTCGCGGTGCCCGTGGCCGCGCTGCCGTCGGCGCGCAGCAGGCGACCCTGGTATCCGAGCAGCGGCGGGACCTGGGCGCGCACCGGGACGACGAGAACGAAGAGCGCCGCGAGAGGGAATGCACGTCGGGCGATGGCCATGGGTGCTCCGCGTTGCGGCGCCGGCGGGGCGCGGGAATTGCCGGACAGCCGCAATCCACGAGGATTGGAACACGGGACGGCCCGGCCGGACAAGGGGATGCGGTCGGCGCCGATTCCCACAATGCGTCCGCCGTTCCCCCGCAACCGGGCCGCCGGAGGCGCGCCAGACGGAGTGCGGCCGTCCCGGCGGCACAATTGGTGCCCGGCCGTCCCGGCCGCACGCGCGGTCCCGGCCTGACGAGTGCGCGCAGCCGGGACGGCTGCGGTCCGATAGTGCCGCCGGGACGGCCGCACTCCGGCAAAATGTGCCCCTGACACTTTCGGGGAAAACTCTCCCGCGAACGCCCTACGGCGGCAGCGCTCCGCGGAACGCCAGCACCAGCTCCAGCACGATGAGCGCGACGATCGTCAGCTCCAGCCACTGGTCGCGCGAGGCGTCGACCTCGTTCTTGAGCACGTCGTACGCCTGGCGCACCAGCTCCTGCTTGCGCGTCACGCTGCGCTCCCAGCCGCCGATGCGCAGGCTCGCCACCGCGTTCGCGTACAGGCGGGCCAGATACACGTCGCCCAGGATCTTCAGCGCATCCTCCGCGCGCTCGATGAACTCCGCGATCTCGAGCATCACCGCCATGGTGTGCCGCAGCAGCGGCCCGTAGCTGCGCAGCAGCGCCGGCCCGCGCGCGCGCCGGCCGGTCTCGTCGTAGAGGCGCGCCAGTTCGCGGTCCAGCAGCTCGTCGAAGTAGCGCAGCTCCAGAAGCTGAGCGTTGGCCAGTTCCAGCACGTCCACCGCGTCCGTGTCCCCGCCCGGCTCTACGACGAGAGCGGTGCTCCAGCCGGCCACGCACAGGTCGTCGTTGTAGTAGCTGGTCCTCTGGCGCAGCGCCTCGTCCACCTCCGTGGGCGACAGCGCCGCCGCGTCCGCCTCGCCCAGGAGCAGGCGCGCCACCGCCTCGCGCGGCAGGGCCCGGGGCTCCACCGGCTCGGCGAAGCGCTCCACGAACGCGACGACGTAGTCCTCGTAGACGGAAGCCGGGTGCGGCGTCCGCAGCGCGGGCGCCAGCCGCGCCACGAGCGCGTCGGCTTCCTCGCGCGCAGCGCGGGTGAGCGCGTCGTCCGTCTGCGCCGCGCGCACCATGGCCGCCAGCTCGCCCCAGGGAGTGCCCGGCGGGAGCGCCACGCGCAGGCGGATGGAGATCGCCCCGAAGTCGAAGACGCGCGCGGCTGCCTCCGCCTCCACGCTGCGGCCGGCCAGCACCGGCGTGCGCGCGCCCAGCGGTACCGCCACGGGCGGATTCGACAGCAGCAGCGCGGTGGTGCGCGGCTTCGGACGAACGTCGGCCCGGTCCGCGCGCGCGAGCTCCCGGGCGCGTGCCAGGTCGATCTCGTCCGCCACGTCGAACTGGCGCAGGATGACGAGCGAAGCACGTTCCAGCGCCGGCAGCGGCGCGGCCGCGGGGCCCACCGGCATGTCGACGGCAGGCCCCGGCGCCGGCGTCTGGCCCCAGACCTGCGCCAGGTCGCGCGTGTCGCCGCCAGGCGGACGCGGCTGCCCCATGGGTCGGCTCCGGCCCGCAGGAAGGGCGGGCGCCGCGGATAGGTAGCATGCCCGGACGGCGTGCGGCGGCGGCGGGGCGGGGTAAATTACAGGGTGAGAACTCATCCGGCGCGGATTATTTCTTGCGATGGGATATGGGCGGGCGGGCGCGCCCGCTTGCGGCCGGGGCGTGGGCGTCGCCGTCGCCGCGGACGTCGCCGTCGCCGTTGAGGTTTCCGTTGCCGGCCTTTTCGATCTGCCGGCCACGCGGACTCGATCGCAGGTCCGGAGACTTGCCGGCGACGGCGACGGCGACGGCAACGGCTACGGCGGCTTGCGGCCCGCGGCGGCAGTGCGAAGGCTCAGCGCAGCGAACGGACGGTCAGGTTGTCGAACCACAGATCCGTCTGCCAGCTCGAAAACCCGAACCGATCGTGCCCCTTGCCGCGCAGCGGTTTCGGATCGTCGTACTCCATGAACCGCTCGTCATCGACGTACCACGTGAGCCGCCCGCCTTTGCGCTCGACGCGGAAGCGGTACTTGTGGTTCTTCTCGACGCGCCGGTCGCGGCGCTCGCGCCGGTCCGCGCCGTGCTCGTCCAGCCGCGCGATGGTCGAAATCGCGTTGTTCCACCCGCCGAAAACCAGGATGTATCCCGAGGCGTGGTCGCGGCCGTCGCCGAAGATCTCGCACTTGACGTCGCCGCCGTCTCCGGCCGACACGACGTCGAACTCGACCACCGCCTCGTCCGGCAGGCGCGCGCGCAGCCACAGCGGATTGTTCTTCACGCCCGGCGAGTACAGACGCCCGCCGACGACGCGCCAGAAGCCGCCGCTGCTCCACCAGTGCGGCCCGAGCTCCGCGCGCTCGAAGTCGTCCGAGAAGGGCACCTTCGCCGTCGCGGCCGGCTCGCCGCGGAGAAACAGGTGGAAAAACGGGATGTTGAGCACGAACAGGAGCACCGCCAGCGGCAGCCACACGCGCCGCTGCAGCAGCGGATGGCGCGGGGCGGGGGCGGGGCCGGCGGCGGCCGGTGCGGGGTCCGGGGTCAATCGTCTCTCGGCTCCAGCGTGAGCTGGGCGTAGTCGGGCATGTGTTCCTTCATCCAGGCTTTCAGCCGGCCCAGCAGCCGCGCCTCGATCTGGCGGGCGCGCTCGCGGCTGATGCCGTAGCGGTCGCCCACTTCCTGCAGAGTCAGCGGCTCCTCCGCCACCAGCCGCTTCTCGAAGATGAACAGCTCCTTGTCGACGAGCCCTTTCGCGAACACGGCCAGTTTCTCGTGGAAGAGCGCCGAGAGCTGGTGCTCGGCGAGCCGCTCGTCCGCGCTCTCGCCGCCCTGGGCCAGCCGGTCCATGTACGAGCCGCCCGCCGAATCGCCCTGCAGCGGCGCGTCCAGGCTCAGCTCGTCGTTGGCGAGCCGCCGGTCCATGTCCACCACGTCCTGCTCGCTCACCTGCAGCCGCTCGGCCAGCAGCCGCGGCTCCGGCTCGAAACCGCGCGCCGCCAGCTTCTCCTTCTCTTTTCGCAGGTTGAAGAACAGCTTGCGCTGCGCCTGCGTGGTCCCCAGCTTCACCAGCCGCCAGTTGTCCATCAGCGAACGGATGATGTAGGCGCGGATCCACCACGCGGCGTAAGTGGACAGCTTCACGCCGCGCTGCGGGTCGTATTTGCGCACCGCCTGCATGAGCCCGACGTTGCCCTCCTGGACGAGGTCCAGCAGGTTGAACGCGGCGCGGCGGTACTCCCAGGCGATCTTCACGACCAGGCGCAGATTCGCCGTCACGAGCCGGAACGCGGCATCCTGGTCGCCCGTGTCGACGTAGCGGCGGGCGAGCGCCGTTTCCTCCTCGCGCGTGAGCAGCGCGTGGCGGGTGACCTCCGCCATGTAGCGCTGGAGCAGATCCTGCGGCGCCAGCGCCTCGCGGGCGGCCGGCACGATGGCGCCTGCGGACGCGTCGGGAGCGGCTTCCGCGTCCACGGGAAGGTCCGCCGCGCGCTCCGATGGCCCGCCGGCGACCTCCTCCACGAGCTCGGGCTCGGTTTCTTCCGCGGCCTCGCGGGACGAGTCGCCGTCGGCTTCGACGCGCGACGGCTCGGGCGCGGGGCGCGCGGGTGCCTTCCGGGGCGGTTTGCGCACCTTGTTGAAGTCGTGCGTGCGCGCACGGCGGGCCGGGGGACGATCGGCCGGAACCACGACCGGAGCGCCTTTCCGCGCGGCGCCGGAGGGATCCTCCGGGGCGCGCGGCACATCGGCGACCCTGCCGGCGGCGTCGCCGTCCGCCGGAGCGGCCCCGCTCCCGGCCTGCGCGCCTGCGGACACCGCCCTGCTCCTTCGTTCGGGCCGGCGGGGCTGGGTCGGCTTGGCGGCCATGGGAGGCAAGCGAGCGCGCGGCCTCCGGGCCCGCGCACGTCCGGCCGGGCCCCAAGGTCCGCGAATCGACCTTTGGCGCGGCCGGGAGCGCGGTGCTATACCTTCGCGCGCCCCGCGACGCAAGCCGCGTCCATGCCGGAAGGGGCCGTGTCCGGGACGACCCGGCGCGCGCGCGCGGCCGTGGTTCGACAGGCTCGCCACGACCGCGAGCCGCCCTCCCGCTCATCCTGAGCGACCGAGCGCAGCGAGGGAGTCGAAGGACGCTCCGATTTGGCCGGACAGGAAGGCCCGAAACGAAATGCCCGACATCGACACAGTCACCGGCTCCGGCGACGCTGCGTCCGCCGAGTCCGAGGTCTTCGCGACCTCCACCTTCGACGAGCTGCCGCTCTCGCCCGAAACCCGCGAGGGCATCCGCGCGCGCGGCTACGAGCGCCCCACGCCCGTGCAGGCGGCCACCATCCGCCCCGTGCTCGCCGGCCGCGACGTCATCGTGCGCAGCAAGACCGGCACCGGGAAGACCGCCGCGTTCGGCATCCCGCTGGTGGAAAAAGTCGAGCCGGGACGCGGGGTTGTGCAGGCCCTCGTGCTGTGCAACACGCGCGAGCTGGCCTTCCAGGTCGCCGGAGAGCTGGGCGACCTGGGGAAGTTCCGCGGCGTGAAAGTCGCGGCCATCTACGGCGGAGCGTCCATGGACGACCAGCTCCGCGCGCTCGCCGACGGCGCGACCATCGTCGTGGGCACGCCGGGGCGGCTGCTCGACCTGCTGGAGCGCCGCACGCTCTCGCTCGCCGAGGCGCGCGTCGCCGTGCTGGACGAGGCCGACGAGATGCTCTCGGAGGGCTTCTACGAGGACGTGCTGTCCATTCTGCGGCGCCTGCCGCAGGGGCACCAGACGCTGCTGTTCTCGGCCACGGTGTCGCCCGACACCGAGAGCATCATCCGCACGCACCTGAAGGAGCCCGAGACCATCCTGCTGTCGGGCGACCACTACAGCGTCGAGGGCATCCGCAACATCACGTACTTCGCGCGCGACGAGTACCCGAAGCCGCGCAACCTCCTGTACATGATGCAGCTCGAGAACCCCGAGAACGGCATCGTGTTCTGCAACACGCGCGACGACGTGAACCTCATCTGCAGCGTGCTGGACCGGGCCGGCTACGACGCGGACAAGATCAGCGGCGAGCTGAGCCAGTCCGAGCGCGAGCGCGCCATGGCCCGCGTCAAGCGCGGCGAGCTGCGCTTCCTCGTGGCGACCGACATCGCCGCGCGCGGCATCGACATCAGCGACCTGTCGCACGTCATCAACTACTCGCTGCCCGAGGACCCGAGCGTCTACCTGCACCGCGCGGGGCGCACCGGGCGCATCGGCAAGAAGGGCACGGCGCTGTCGCTGGTGCGCGGCCCGGAGCTGGTGACACTGAGCGCGCTGGAGAAGCGCTTCGGCGTGAAGTTCGAGGAGCGCAAGCTGCCGCTGCCCGAGGAGGCGCACCGCATGTGGACCGAGAGCCACGTGCAGGAGCTGCGCGCGGCGCTCGGCACGCGGGTGTTCGAGAGCTTCATCCCGCTGGCGCAGGAGCTGAAGGCGCGCGAGGGCGGGGAGATTCTCATCGCGTTCGCGCTCAAGTACTTCTTCACGCACCACCGCATGGAAAGGCTGGCGGCGGCGCGGCGCGCGGAGGAGCAGGTCGGCACGCGCGCGCTCAAGGAGGAGCACAAGGGCCGGCTCCGCGAGCGGCGCAGCGAGCGCACGAAGCCGAAGCTGGAGGCGCCCGAGCCGCGCGCGAAGGACGATAGCGCTCCGGGAGAGCATGCGCCCGCACCGAAGGGCGGCCGGCTCTTCGTCACGCTGGGCACCGGCGACGGGATGGACGCGGACTCGGTCCGCGCCGCGTTCCTCTCGCTCACCGGTCTGGAGCCGGAAGCGGTGCGCTCGGTCGAGATCGGCCCGCGCCACACCTACGTGGACGTGGCCCCCGAAGCCGTCGATCGGGCGATCGCCGCCAGCGGGAAGACGCTCGGCGACAAGGCCGTCTCCGTCGAGGTCGCACGCCCGCGCACCTCGCACCGGCGACGGCGGTAGGGCATGGCGGAGGGCCACGGCTCCCCTGTCCTGAAAAGGGTGCAGCTCTTGCCGGATCCGACTCCTTGGGGGGCGCCCGCGGCCCTCACCCCCCGACCCCCTCTCCACACGGGCCGCGATGCGCAACGCTCGATCCTGCGTGGTTGCGGCCCGGTGGAGAGGGGGAGAAGAGCGCGTCGAATCGTGCGGCTGAGGAGGATCCTCTCGGCGCGAAGACGGGAATATCCGTGCCGCCGGATCCAGGAGCGGCAGCCCTCCCCTCTCCACCGGGCCGCTGTGCGATCGACGGGGCAGTGCGGTTGTGACCCGTGTGGAGAGGGGTCGGGGGTGAGCAGCCGTCTTGGCTGTCAAGCCGGGATCGGGACGCACCTCTGCCCTCATCCCCGGGGCCCGGAGGACCACGACTGGGGCTTGCCTTCGACTTGCTGCCGTCTGGCTCTGCCTGGCCGATGCGAGCTGCGTTGCTGGGAACGCGCTTCTGGCAGCCGTTCGAGCTCCAACGGGCCTTGCGAAAAAGCGGCTTTCTGGGGGGCAGAGGCTCACTCGCGGTCTTGGTTCGGACCCGTGGGCAGGGGGCCTCCCTCCGGGGCGACAAGATACCAGGGCCGCGGACGCCCCCAAAGGCGTCGGATCTGGCACGAGCTGCACCCGAGAGAGTTGAAGCTATTATAGCCTCGGCTATAATAGCTCCATGCGAAAGCCGGCGGGCATCTTCGACCGGGCGTGGGAGTGGGAAGAGCTGGCCCGCTTCGCGCAGGACGTCCGCCCGGGGCCGGCGCTCGGCATCGTCTCCGGGCGGCGCAGGCAGGGGAAGTCGGTCCTTCTCCACGCGCTGGCGCAGGCCGCCGGCGGCTTCTACTACGAGGCGATCGAGGGCGGCGCCGCGGAGATCCTCGCCGACCTCGGCGCGAAGCTCGCCGTCCGGGTCGGTGCTCCGGCGCCGTTCTCCTTCTCGTCGACCGCCGAGGCTCTCTCGGCGCTCGCGCGCGTGGGCGCCGGCGGACGGCCCGCGACCGTCGTCGTCGACGAGTTTCCGGCGTGGGCGACCGCCGATCCCGCCGCCGCCTCGCTCGTGCGCAACCTGCTCGGGCCGGGAGCGGGCCTCGGCCCGCAGACCCGCACCCGCCTCGTGCTCTGCGGGTCCGCGGTCGGCTTCATGGGCGGTCTGCTGGGCGGGCAGTCGCCCCTGCGCGGGCGCGCGAGCCTCGAACTGGTCGTGCGACCCTTCGACTTCCGAACCGCGCGCCGGTTCTGGGGCATCCGCGACCGGCGGCTCGCCGTGCAGGTGCTTGCGGTCGTCGGGGGGACGCCCGCCTACCGGCGCGAGTTCGTCTCCGGCGACGCGCCGCGCGGGGCGAAGGACTTCGACGAATGGGTCTGCCGCACAGCGCTCAACCCCGCCCGGCCGCTCTTCCGGGAGGCGCGCTACCTGCTCGCGGAGGACCCGGCGATCGGCGACCGCGGCCTGTACCACGCGGTGCTCGGTGCCATCGCGGCCGGCGAGTCGACGTCCGCGCGCATCGCGGGCCGGCTCGGCAGGCCCGCCACCGCCCTGGCGCACCCGCTCAACGTCCTCGTCGACGCCGGCTTCGTCGCGCGCGAGCAGGACGCCTTTCACGAGAGGCGTGTCCACCACGAGATCACCGAGCCGCTCGTCGCGTTCCACCACGCCGTCCTGCGGCCTGCGTGGTCCGAGCTCGAGCACCCGGGACGCGCCCGTTCCGTGTGGCGGCAGGCGAGGCCGACCTTCGATGCCCGCGTGCTCGGGCCGGCCTTCGAGGCCCTGTGCCGGACCTGGTCGCGCGACTTCGCGGCTTGCGGCACTTTCGGCGGGACGGTGCGCTCCGTCCGGCGCGGCCTCGTGCCCGACGCGGGCGAGCGGCGCACGCACGAGCTGGACGTCGTCGTGCTCGGCGAGGGCGACCGCGTGCTCGCCGTGGGCGAGGCCAAGTGGGGCGAGCCGGTCGGTCTCGGCGCGGTCGAGCGGCTGGAGCGCATCCTCGGCCTGCTCGCCGCTCGGGGCCGCGAGGTGCGGGGCGCCCGCGTCGCCTGCTTCGGCGGCGCCGGTTTCACTCGGGAACTCGCGCGCGCCGCGAAGGCGCGCAACGTCCTGCTGGTCGATCTGGACAGGCTGTACGGCGGCGACTGAACGATCGTGGCGTGGATGGCGGGCCGGGGCGTCGCGGGCCCTCGTCGCGCCGGCGGTGGCCGGGCACCTCGCTCGCGAATCGGCAGCAGCTCGCCCGCGCGTTCGCCCCGGCCTTGAACACGGAGCCTGCAACGCCGGTGCTGGCGCTGCCGCCGCCCCGCCGCAGCCGGCGCCGGGCGCCGGGCGCCGGGCGCCGCCCTTCCGCGTGCCGGCGCTCGATGGCCCCGCCGTCGAGAATCGGTGCGGTGGCGTGCCCCTCGCCGTCGGCCAGCGCGAAACAGAGGCTGGCGAGGTCGATGGTGGCGGCACACCGCCGACCGTCACCGCGAGCTTCCCGCGCAACAGGTGGCCGATCTGCACGAGTTTCCAGACAATGCGTGACGGGGGCGGGCCCAAGTCCGCGGAATTCCGAGGTTTCCCCCATTGAGCGCGCGAGCCTGCGGCACAGCGCCAGCCCCGGGCCGCCGGCACGCCACCGCGGACGGGCCCGGGCCGAAGTCGCTCACCCCGATCTCGACGGCGCCGCCCCGACGGCAGGTCGGCCGACCAGGTTTCGGATCGAAACCGTACAGGACCTGGACGGGACGGGACCCGCCGCCGCGGAAACCCGACTCGGCCGCGGTTCGCAGCGACACCTCGATGCGCCGATTCGGTCCGGAATCCGCGTACTTGCACGCATTGTCGACGAGGTTGAACAGCACCTGTCCCACGCCCGCCTCGTCGGCCGTCGCACGCACCTCGGCGGCACCCGGCTCGACGGCGAGCCTCACCGTCATGCCGGCCTGGCGCGCGCGCTCCTCCAGCAGCGGGATGATGCGCCCCAGCATCGCCGCGGCGTGCGCAGGCCCCCGGCGCGCGGCGGCACGACGGGCAGACGCCGCGCTGCTCGTTTCCCACGCTCGCGGGCGAGGGTTCTCGAAGGCATGCCCAGCCCCGCCGCGGCGCTGGCCGGCGCACCGCGCCCGCGCCTCAGGGGGCCTGACCCGACGCGTCCGCCGGATTCGCGGCCTGCGTCGCCGGCTTCGTCAGACGCGCCAGCACCGCGGGGAGCGAGGTCGCGCGCACGCCCTCGCGCAGCGGATACTCGTTCTCGACCACGGCCACGACGTACGCCTCGCGGATGCCCAGGTCCTCGAGCGCGGTCCAGAAACCGCGCGCGGGGGCCGGCGCCGTGGACAGCTTGCACTCGACGCCGATGCGCCGCTGCCCGTGCTCCAGCACGAGGTCGAGTTCCGCCCCGTGCGCGGTGCGGTAGAAGGAGCCGCGCCAGCCCGGCAGCGCGCTCAGAATCTGCTCGACCACGAAGCCCTCCCACGACGCGCCGCACACGGGGTGCCCGAGCAGGTCGTCCCGGCCGTCGATCTCCAGCAGCGCGTGCAGCAGGCCGCTGTCGCGCACGTAGACCTTCGGGTTCTTCACGAGGCGCTTGCCGAGGTTCGCCTCCAGCGGCGGCAGGACGCGCGCCAGGAAGGTCTGCTCCATCATGTCGAGGTAGTGACGCACGGTCGCGTGGTTCACCGCCAGCGCGCGCCCCAGCTCCGACTGGTTCAGCACCTGCCCGTGGTGGTGCGCGAGCATCCTCCAGAAGCGCCCGAGCGTCTCCGACGGCACCCGGAAGCCGAGCGCCGGAATGTCGCGCTCCAGGAACGTGCGCACGAACGCGCCGCGCCAGCGCAGGCTCCGCGCGTCGTCGGCGGCGAGCAGGCTGTCGGGGAAGCCGCCGCGCACCCAGAGCCTGTCCGCGTCGGCGCGCCCGGCGACCTCCCCCAGCAGGAACGGCGTCAGCTCCAGAATGCCGAGCCGCCCGGCGAGCGTTTCCGCGCCCTGGCGCAGCAGCTCGGGCGACGCGGAGCCGGCCAGCAGGAAGCGGCCGGGACGGCGCGCGCGGTCCACGATGCCGCGCAGCACCGGGAACAGGGCGGGCACGCGCTGCACCTCGTCGAGGCAGACGAGGCGCTCGACGTGCTGCGACAGGAACAGCTCCGGGTCTGCGAGCTTCTGCGCGTCGGCGGGACGTTCCAGGTCGAGGTAGAGCCCCTTCGCACCCTCGATGAACTGTCGCGCGAGCGTGGTCTTGCCGCACTGGCGCGGGCCGAGCAGCGCCACCGCCGGGAACTGGGCGAGGTGCGCGTCGAGCGTCGAGGCGAGCGCGCGAGGGAGGATCGGGTTCTCGCCGTGCATACTGCGAGTCTATCTCACCGATTGCACGGTAGCAACGGGGCGCCACCTTGGTGGCCCCGGCGCCGGATGACGCGGTGCGCCATCGGGACCGCCAGCACCACTGCTGCGATTGCCACGGGACGAGCTGCGCCGGCAGCGACGCCGGCAGCGCTCGCCGCGCGCGCCCTCCCCCGGCGGCGCCGGCCGCAGCAAGGCGCCGGACAGCCGCTCGGCTGCTTCCGCCCGCAGCGAGGCCCAGCGCCGGCCAGTCCAGCCAC
>Ga0172370_10009729_pt1 | contig 11179 bp, 9 predicted proteins | sample LakKiv5m_FD_114538 | JGI IMG/M metagenome (GOLD analysis project Ga0172370, IMG submission 114538) | Freshwater microbial communities from Kabuno Bay, South-Kivu, Congo - kab_022012_11.5m | ecosystem: Environmental > Aquatic > Freshwater > Lake | place: Democratic Republic of the Congo...
CCGGTCTACAAGGTCTGCATAGAAATCAACCATCTCTTCCGAGGTCTTTTGCGCTCCTTCCGCGGCAAGATTGTAAAGCCCGTCCTGGTAGAAAGAGCTGGCCGCGGGGTCGAGAGCAATTGACACGTTTTCGCCGGGGACATAACCGGCCTCTTGTATTGCCTGGACGATCACTTGCAGAGCCTCTTCGTTGGACTGGAGATTCGGAGCGAATCCGCCTTCGTCGCCAACCGCGGTATTCATGCCTCGGCCTTTCAAAACCTTCTTCAAGGTGTGGAAAATCTCCGCGCCCATGCGCAGTCCTTCCTTGAAGCTTGGCGCTCCGAGCGGCATGACCATGAACTCTTGAATGTCCACATTGTTGTCAGCGTGCGCTCCACCGTTCAGGATATTCATCATAGGGACAGGCAAGCGCCGCGCGCCTACCCCTCCCAGGTAGCGGTACAGAGGCACGCCTAGCTCCGCCGCGCACGCCTTGGCCGCGGCTAAACTAACACCGAGTATCGCGTTGGCGCCCAGGTTCCCTTTGTTACCGGTTCCGTCCAAACCGATAAGCGTATAATCCAAACTCGCCTGATCAAATGCGTCCATTCCCAATATTGCGGGGCGAATCTGCTGGACGACATTCTCCACAGCCTGGGACACACCCTTGCCGAGATACCGAGATGGATCGCCGTCCCGCAGCTCAACTGCTTCTTTCTCTCCCGTGGATGCGCCTGAAGGGATTGCGGCTCTGCCCAACGCCCCGTCTTCCAGTATGACGTCAACCTCTATGGTTGGGTTGCCTCTTGAATCCAGAATTTCACGAGCATGCACGTCAACGATGCCGAAACTCATCCTTCACCTCCTGTGTGATGTTGGCCAAAGAATATGCTAAAATACTTCTTTCCGTCCATCAGGGTTTATCCCAATTCTCCGAGCCTCCTGCCGTCCTGTGACAGCGCCCGGTCTGCCTCACTGCTGTCCCGAAACTTTCCCAATATGCTTTCCGCATTCTCCAAAGCAAATCTAAGGATCTGGCAGATGGCTTGAATGCTCTTCTTGTTTATTGCCAATCCGGTAGGCAGGACAAGAATTTCATTGCACAGACGGTCAGTGACGGGGAGATTCCGATTGTTTGCCGTGGCATCGGAGGCGTAGGGCTCCATTCGGTGGCAGCCCGGAGTGAAGTACCGCCTTGCCAGTACACCTTCCGCGTGCAATATGCGCACCAGGACATCCCGGGAGAGATTCGTTTGTCGCTCGTCCACGCGTACGACTACATACTGATAGTTGCATCGCTCCAGGGAGGTATATGGAATCAAAGTCAGTCCTGGGGCGGATTCGATTTCTTTGCCGTAGAGTTCATAATTTCGCATGTTGGCGGCCACCACCTCATCCATCCCCTCAAGTGAGGTCAACCCCATGGCAGCGCATATCTCAGTCATCTTCCCGTTGATTCCCAGGCGTACCACCTGATCATAGTCGGCAAAGCCAAAGTTTCGTGTCAGCTCAATTTCTTTAGCCAGATCGTCATTATTAGTTACTACTGCGCCCCCTTCAAACGAGTTAACAAATTTGGTTGCGTGAAAACTAAATATTTCGGCGTCCCCGAAGTTTCCTATCATCCTCCCCCTGTACGTGCACCCGAAAGCGTGGGCGGAATCAAAAAGAATTCGCAGACCGTTCCTGTCGGCAATATGGCACAGAGCGTCTACGTCGCACGCGCGTCCCCACAAGTGAACACCTATGATTCCTGTTGTCCGAGGACTGATAAGCCGCTCCACCTCACTCGGGTTCAAATTGTGAGTCTCCGAGTCTACATCACAGAAGATCGGCTCGATTCCTAGCCACCGGAGCGCGTGCGCCGTGGCAATGAAGGTGAACGATGGAACAATCACTTCTCCTGTAAGGCCAAGTGCACGGACAGCTATCTCGAGCGCTGCGGTTCCGTTGCATATGGCAAAGCAATATTTGGCCCCGATGCACTCCCGAATACGTTTTTCGAATTCTTGCACATATTGGCCGTTGTTTGTGAACCACAACCGCTCGAAGATGTCATTGATCCGCTCCAGAAGCCGCTCTTTGTCCCCAAGATTTGGCCTTCCCACGTGAAGAGGTTCTGGGAACAAAGGTCTGCCCCCAAATAATGCTAATTCATGTAGGCACGTCAATTGCTTCGTCATGGCCCACCGATTTCGATCTTCACCATGCGCCGGATCCGCTAATTCCTGCGGCGCAAGAGACAACGGCGCTGACGTCCCGGGCATCTCACAATCAGCACAGGATCACTTTTCGCATGATTCCGGATAATTCGTGCACGACATTTGTTCACTGTCTGAAACCCAAGCAACTCGGCGATTGCTCCTCACCAGTAATACGTATGGACCCGCCTTCTTGACTTCCTCACGATAATTCCCAGCAAGAAAATCATATAGTTCGGGGTAAGCGACTCTGAACCAATGGCGAGGGCCGTACTTCAAGAATCCCTCGGGCGCCATAACCAAGGCCGGTGGATTGCTTTCTACCGCCTCCAGCTCACGAATTCTCCAGCGATCTCCATCAAAATAAGCAGGCTCAAAGCCTATGAGAATACCACTAAGCGGGCGCCGGGAGAAGTAGTTCACTTGGCACGCGGCATCAGCAACGAGAACTGGATCATGCGATGAAGTGTTCTGGGTCATTGCGGACACAATTTCGCAGATTGGATTCTTCTTGGCCTCTTGGCATCCGCGAACGAGTCCCTGATAACGCTTCACCACTCCCTGTCGCGTCGATTCCAGATCAAAACCGCCGTACGGCAGCATCGTAAGAAACGTCACAGGTAACGCAACAAGGAAGGCACCTGTCGCGGTCATAAGAACCCTTTGATGCCACCATCCGTGGAAAGGCAACCTGCTGCGTTGAATTGCATCCCAAACCAAAAATGACGCAGCAACGAGCATAGGAGGAAGAACCTGGAGCAAATGCAAAAGGTCAGCCCGATGCATTGCCTGAGGAAACACCCCCAGGCCCATCAACCCTACCCCGACGAGAAATCGGTATCTCGCTGCGTCCCTGGTTCCAGCTTTCCTGCCATGGGCGATGCCATACACAATCGCAGCAATGTACGTACATGGCAACAGCAAGAATGCTAGAGCTGCCCGAGATTCGGCAGACCATAAATCACCCCCGTCAAATCGGGGTATTGGGAGAGCCATGCCCTCCAGTGAGCCCTTCGCTCCCGAGTACGTCGCCAAAAAATAATCCGGCACTGCCGCTATTCCACCGTGGTAACTCAGCATGATAAGCCATAGACCCATCGGTAACAACCAGCCCAGAAGTGAGATAGCGGCGCACCGAATAAGCTGCCTGGAATGAAATGGTTGAATGGACAGGATGGGAAGCAACAAGACAGAAAAACAGCCACACGCAAGACCCAGATCAAAGCGGAAGAGGCTCCCCACCCCGCCTGCGACCCCGCCTGCAAAGACCCAGCGAATTTGGCCATCCTCCTTCGCCTGAAGCCACCTGTGTGCACAATAAAGCACCAGGACCGGGAAGAGCCAGTAGTACCATTTGTAAAACCGCGCTAAGAGTGCGAGACCGGCTAGGGAGCCCACCGCTGCTGTGATTGAGGACGTATAGTGCCTGATAAGGCAGAAAACTATTGCCAAAGTTACAGCATAACCGGCCGCACACAGGATTGTTTCCGGAATAAGGCAATCCCAGGCCCAAATGCCCAGGGCACTCGTAACCGCGGTAAGGGGACCGTATTTGAAGAACAAATCGATAAAGGGGAACTTGCCGAGCAGGACTTGTCGACCCAGAGATAATTGATGCCCGTGGTCAGGACTGGAAAGATAAAAGTCCAGACCTGGCGCGTGCAGCATCAGGAAAAGGAAAAAGGCGCCAAACGCCCCCAAAACTACCGCGCGCCCTTTCATGGCGGTCTGTGCTCATTATTTGGCGCCACACCAAGGTCTTCGGGATGCATCATGCGTTAGCTCCGCAAACCTTTCTCTTGCAGCGAGGAATCGTTCCCCAAAGGCTCTTTGTCGAATACAGCCTCAATAATATAGCGTGGGCGCTCTCGAACTTGGTCCAAGGTGCGCCAGAGGTATTCTCCAATGGTTCCCAACATCAGCATCTGCAGTCCACCTAGGATCAGGATGACAATCATCACGGGAGCCCACCCTTTTACCGGATTGCCGAAAATAAGCGTTGCAAATAATATTATGACCGCGTACAGGATCCCGAGAATGGCAGTCACTATCCCAATAGCCGAGAAGAGACGCAAGGGTAGAAACGAATATGAAATTACACCATCGATGAGATAGGTGAGCTTCTTACCAAAGGTCCAACGTGAAACTCCCTTTTCTCGTCTCAACCGATGATAAGGAATGAATTTGGTTCTAAAGCCCATCCAGAGGATCTGCCCCTGAAAAAACGCGTTGGCTTCCTTACTGCCGCGAAGAACATCAAGCGCTCGAGGGCCCAGCAGCACAAAGTCAAAACCCCCTTTGGGCATGTTTTGGAAGCTGAGTCTTTTCATTAAGTTGTAGAAGAACCGAGAAGTCACGACCCTCGCACGGGATTCATCGCGCCCCGTACGGTTGCAAACTGCAATCTCGTATCCCTCATGCAAATGGGCAAATAACATCGTTTTGATTAATGCTGGGGGGTCCTGTCCGTCAGCGGACAGGGTGATCACGCAATTCCCGCTTGCGTGATGGAACCCGGCCAAGATCGCGTTGAGTTGGCCAAAGTTCCTGGTGAGCTTTATGATTTTCACGATTTGGGGGAACTCTCCCTGTATGCCGAGCATTTCCTGCAAGGAATCGTCGCCGGATCCATCGTCCACAAGAAGTATCTCGGGTTTAAGCTCGGGGGTTGTGTCGATCACCTCTCGCTTTATCCTGATTACGCTGTCTTTTATCGTGCCTTCATTGAAATAAACAGGCATGACGATCGAATAATCGACAATTGGCATGGTTTTCTCACACATCGTGGATTTCCTCAACCATCACAAGCCGTGTGTGCCGTGCAATCAAGCGATTTCCATCGCCAAGCATCTTCCAGCCCGCAAACTTGCGAACGGCTTAGGCCTTGCCGTCGCCCACATAAGTTCCATGCTCATCATATAATTCCTCGCCGAGCCTCCGCTCCAATTCCAAGATTTGTTCCTTGGCGCGTTTCCTGATTGGTTTGGCCGGGGCTCCGGCATAGACAGTCCACGGCTCGCAATCTGTCTTGACCAGTGAGTTGGCGCCTATGGCCACGCCTTCCGAGATGATGATTCCGGGCAAGATAACCGAATTCGCTCCGATAATAGCATGGCTTCCAATTATCACCTGGGATCTGATCACGTTTCTAAACCGGTCGGGTATGGTGGGATTGGTAAGGCTCGAACCAAGATAGTCCTCGTCCCCAGTAAACACCCGTACCCCCGCTGAAAGTCCCGCAAAATCACCCAGGACGAGTCTGCCTCCACCAACCACAGAACTGAATGCGGCTATGTGCACAAAGCTGCCTATGTCTGTGCTTTGGCCGCCCGTTATAAATACAAAATCATCAATGATGACGCGGTCCCCGATGGAGATCGCTTCGGAATTCACGATCCTCGCTGTCGACCAGATGATTACATCTGCCCCAATGGCTCTAAATTTCAACCGGTAGGCCTGATTCATGATACCCCAGCCTGCCCAATGTTGCGCTCGCCTTCCGAGCATACCTCTTCAAGCGTGTCTCGGTCAAATGTAAGCCTTTCCTTGCGCCTCACGCAAACACATTTCCCATTGGGCCCGCCGACAATCGGTCGCAGGGTCCGCTTTACATGGGATGCTCAGCAGGTGAGGCCGTCCTAAGCATTTGCCTGAACATTCCAGTGATGTTAGTATCCATCTCCGATTCCGTTTGGCAAAGGAGGCTGGAAGGGTGACGAACGGCAGAATCCTGGTTATCGGCGGCGCGGGCTACGTCGGCTCGCATTTCGTCCACCATGCCTTCAACGCAGGATTCAGAATCACGGTCATGGATAATCTCTCCAAGGGCCACCTCTCGGCCATTCGAGGACATGACTTTTTCCAAGCGGACCTCAAAGACCACGCAGCCCTTCAAGAGCATCTTGCCGGAAACCGGTATCAGGGGATCTTTCATTTTGCGGCCAGTTGTCTCGTGGGTGAGTCCATGGTCGATCCGGCGCAGTATTATCACAACAACGTGCTGGCAGCTTTCAACATGTTGGAAGCCATGCGCTCGACCGGCCACGATCGGGCCGTTTTTTCTTCCTCCTGTGCTGTTTACGGCGTTCCGCAAAGCCTTCCGCTGAGGGAGGATCACCCCAAGAATCCCATTTCGCCATATGGCCGCACCAAGCTCGCTATAGAATGGATGCTGGAAGATTACCACGCGGCTTATGGCATTCGATCGGCAAGTCTCCGATACTTCAACGCCGCGGGCTGTGAGCCGCTGGACGGCCTTGGAGAAGACCATCGGCCCGAATCTCATCTTATTCCCAACGCGGCGCGACATGCGCTGGGACTGTCAGGAGAATTGGTAATCTTTGGCAACGACTACCCGACCCCGGACGGCTCCTGTATAAGGGACTACATACACGTGACGGATCTGGCCGATGCTCATTTGTCCGCGCTTGGCAAGCTCCATGCAATGCCACTGATAAAGCTAAATCTTGGCGCCGGCCGAGGCTTTTCGAATTTCCAGGTGGTCGAAGCCGTCGCCAGAGTCTCGGGAGTCAAGCTGAGCCCCAAGATCGGGCCCAGGAGGCCGGGAGATCCTCCCGAATTGGTCGCGGACTCGGCCGAAGCGTTTCGCTTGCTTCACTGGCAGCCGTCGAGGTCTGATCTTGATGCCATCGTAACTGAAGTATTGCAGTGGTTTTCCGATCATCCAAACGGGTACGGGGGACTGACACTGTTCGCTCCTGATCATTCAAATATCCGATAGGTGCGTAAAATGGCCACTTATCTTGTAACCGGCACCGCCGGGTTCATCGGATTTTATATATCAAAAGCGCTGCTTAAGGCTGGAGAGACTGTTGTAGGCTTGGACAATTTCAACTCCTATTATTCGCCTGCATTAAAGCAGGCCCGCACTGAAATTCTCCTTGCCGAAAAGAATTTCTATTCCTTGGAAAAGGATCTTACTGACCGCGCAGCAATCAACAGGTGCTTCGACGAGTTCTCCCCTGACGTTGTCTGCCACATGGCAGCGCAAGCAGGCGTGCGGCATTCCTTGAAGAATCCCTATGCGTACCAGGAATCCAACCTGGAAGGGTTCGTCAACCTCATCGAAGAAGGACGGCGCAAAGGTGTGAAGAGGTTTGTTTACGCGTCCAGCTCAAGCGTTTACGGAGGTAATACCAAGATGCCCTACTCCGAAGATGACCCCGTAAACACTCCTATTAGTCTCTATGCCGCCACCAAGCGCGCCAATGAACTCATTGCACACACCTATACGCATCTGTGGGGATTGCAAACCATCGGGCTGAGGTTCTTTACGGTATACGGCCCATGGGGCAGACCTGATATGGCGTACTGGTCCTTCCTGGAAGCAATTCTTCACGGAGAGCCTATAAGAGTTTTCAATTACGGTAAGAATCGCCGAGACTTCACATACATTGACGACATAATCCAGGGTGTGATGGCGTCATTGGCTTCTCCTGCCCTCGATTCGTACGAAATAATCAATCTAGGGAATCACCGGCCCGTGGAGGTGATGGATTTCATCAAGACCATCGAGGATCTCTGCGGACAAGCCGCGGCCAGGGAGATGGTCCCGGCTCAGCCAGGAGATGTGGTGGCCACGTACGCGGACATAACCAAGGCCGAGACGAAACTGGGGTTTAGGCCGCGGACCTCTTTGCACGATGGTTTGAAAATGTTTGTAAAATGGTACGAGGATAATAGGCCGCTTGTTGAGAAGGTGCGAAATCATCGGCTGACGGCGCGGCACGAAAGTTAAGGAAAATGGCGCGATACGAATTTTCGCTCTTTAATTGGGCCGGCAGAGACGCCGGCCCCTACTTAGTGCTTCATTTCCTAAATACGGGCACGAACTTGTGCGTGGTTTCCGTCATTCCGGCGCAAACCGGAATCCAGGATTCTGGACCCCGGCTTTCGCCTGGGTGACGTGCCGGAATACGCGACCTTGTTCATGCCACAGTGCGCTTAGGAACGCCCAGGTTCATTAATGTTGCGCGCCTATCAGGTCCCACAACTCTATGCCGCTTTTTGTGCCTCTTTAGCTCGCACATGATCGCAGGCTCGGCGAATTTCGTCCTTGAACTGGTCATAATCCTCCTGCATACCGTGCAGGTACGTGCTCCACCCTGCGCTGAATTTGGCAAAGTGGACAGCTTCCTCGATTTCTTCGTCCGTTGCTCCGTGAAGCCTGGCGAACTCGGTGTGGGCGAACACACAAAACCGGCATTTGGTTGCAGCGGAAACGGCCAGTCCTACCAATTCCTTGTACTTGTTGGGAATGGCTCCTTCCTCCAACTGGATCCGTTTGAAAAGCTCCCATTCAAATTCAAGAGTGGAATCTGGAACCGCTTTGAAAAAGCTCGGTACCAGTCCGAACATATCTTCCATCTCATTGTATACTTCTTCTCGGCTCATGACACTCACCTCACGGATTAAGGTCAAGCCTCGGGTGGCCCGTGAGTCGGCAATTGGGGTTGGTCGCCCGAGCTTGGCCATCGACATTGCTCAAAATTATCAGATGCAGTTACTTGGCAGAGGATTCCCGTGCAAAGGATCTGCGCAGGTCAAGTCCGTTATTGGCTATCGTAGTCGTTCAGCAGGGCTTGCGTTGGCTCTTCGTGCGGTTAACCAATGCGAATTACGTTCGAGGAAATTCTCAGAAGGTTGGTCACTAGGCAGGAATCTGCGTAATTAATTATTCCAGAGGGTTCAATCCGCTTGAAACACCGCGTTCTCCAACTGGTGAACGCTCCCCTTTTTCAAAAATTCGACGTCCTTTTCGGTACAGGCAAGTTTTATACAGCGTCTTATCGCGGCGGAGCCTTACAACCAGTCGCTGATTTGGGCAGCGCCCTCGGTTCTCCAGTTCGCAGTGCCTGCCTTTTCCCTTGTCCGGGCAGGGCTCCAGAACTTCAACCACCCGCCACATCTCACCGGGCTCGCAGAATCTGTCCAGCAGGTCGTCCCCTGCTCCAAGGAATCTCAATCCCGTCAGATTGGTGACCACGGCCCCGACACCGACGCTCTTGAATATGTTTATCCTTGCTGCGCATTCAGGGCAGATGATGTAAGATCGGCCAACGGGGACCTTGGCGTCTACCAGTCTGGAAGAAGTTCGGCATGTAGTACATTTTACGTCCACGTTATATCACCTGTTCCAGGATAATATACGCGCAAGAATGGCGCAAATGTTTTTGCCTGCCGTGACGCATTATTATTTGATTGGCTGCTCGTCGAGCCGGGCTTCCTGGCGAAGCATTTACCAAAATTCCGCATGAACAATAGCTTTTCGGGTGGTTAGTCAGAGAATCACATCAATTGTTGGTTACCTGACCGGTAACCCCGCGCATGTATGGTCAGCCGCCCCCTGACGGGGTCGTCGAAACCGTTGGAGTCATCGGTTGGACAGTCTCGGGTTGAGGGGTTGAAACCGTCGGAGTCATGGGTTGAACGGTCTCGGGCTCTGTCAGTACCGGAGGAGCCGCGCCGGTCGGAGAAGGGGTAGTCGTAATGGTCAGTGGGCCTACGGCAATGTCAGAGGTCGTGCCCGTATCCGGATCAAAGCTCTGCCTTAATGACTCCATTCGGCTTATGAGATCGTTGGTTTGTGCGAGCTGTGTTTCAATACTGTTAAAGGCGCTCCCAAGGCGCTGCGACCAATCGTTTTTGAGCTGCTCGAGCGCCTCACTCGAACTGGCGCCTTGTTCGGACAGCTGTTCCCGAAGCCTCGCCAGGGCCTCTACTTGAATCTGCAAGTTCTCCTGGGATCGCCTCAACTCTTCAGCCACGCGGATTCTCGCCAGACTCATTTCCGTTCCCGCTTGCTCTCTCGCAAGCTTGAGTCGATCGATCTGGTTTTCCAAGCTGTTTTGAAGCTGCTGTATCCTCGCGTCCACGCTTAGGCTATCAAAAGCACGCGCTTCCGCAGACGCGAACACGCCGACCGTGAGAATTACAAGTGCTGCCAAGAAATTTCTCATTTCGCCAACTCCCGGAGAGGCTGGTGAAGACCCACCTCTACTGTGGAGTCTATACCATAAATAACAATATGTTACAATAATTAAATAATGTAATGGATTAGCATTTGGTTACGCGGTGAAATGGAGCGCTGCAAATGCTAAAGCAGGCTCGACAATGAGGTCTTCCACCACTGATCTGAAGCGAGCAAGCTCGGGGTAACGGTTGATATTGCGCTGCACGTACCCGGCCGTACGCGGGATTGAGGAAAGATACCTCCGCGAGCCGCTGACGTGCGTCTGGTACCCAAACGTGCCCAGGGCCTTGATATTCCGCTGAAGGGACATCACGTCAAAGATGTAATCAAAACGTTGCCGGGAGTCGCTTTCCCTTTCGCCTACGCCTTCCGCATAGAAATCTATCAGTTCTTCGATAAAATTTTCCGGCAGGGACACGTACGAGTCGCGTAACAGGGACGCAAGATCGTATTGGGCCGGCCCCATCCTGGCGTCCTGGAAATCTATCATGAACAGCCGGCCCTCATGCAGCAGCAGATTGCGCGCGTGATAATCGCGGTGCGTGAAAATCCTGGGTTCCTCAGCCAGTGGGCGGCAAATCGTCGCAAAGAACTCTTGAAGAGTTTCAGAGGCTTGTGGTGACGGTTCTATCGCGGCCAGACCCCTTATGAAATGTGTCAGGAAGAAGTCCATCTCCTGCATGAGTTTGGCCTGGTCAAAGGCCAGGTCGAAGGCGCGGCATGTGGAGGCAGAGCTTTTGACTGCGCGGCGCATGCGGACAAGAAGATCCACAGCCTCAAAGTACAGCGCCCTGATCTGTCGCTCGTCCCCTCTTTGGACCACTGTTTCGAGAAGCCCGTCTCCCAGGTCTTCGAGCACAACCAAGCCCTCGTTGGGGTGATGACCGTGGACACGGGGGACGGGCAAACTTAGACTTTGCAGGAAACGCTGGACGTCCAGGAATGAGGCTTCCTCATTCTGCCCCGGGTGAGCCTGGAGCATCAAGATCCTGGTTTGCCCGTC
>Ga0172370_10009732_pt1 | contig 11177 bp, 8 predicted proteins | sample LakKiv5m_FD_114538 | JGI IMG/M metagenome (GOLD analysis project Ga0172370, IMG submission 114538) | Freshwater microbial communities from Kabuno Bay, South-Kivu, Congo - kab_022012_11.5m | ecosystem: Environmental > Aquatic > Freshwater > Lake | place: Democratic Republic of the Congo...
TTCCATTCAACCACCATAAGTATCCATAGGAAGGGTTGATATTCTGTGATGTATTGATGCTCTCTGTAAAAAACTGCTCATTCACTATTTGTTCATTATCCCATCGTCCTTTGTTCAGGGCTAAAAGCCCAAATCTTGCCATACTTCTTGCAGTGCTGTGGTATATTGTAAAAATTATCCCAAAGTTCCAATATCCATCCATCCCTATTTTGTTCTTCAGTTTTTCGTTGAAATAGGTTTCAAAGCTTGTATTGGCTGCATCGGCAACCACATCTGTCAATTTCTGAAAAACATTGCCATAAGCCCATCTTGTTCCTGCATCAGCAACATATGTCAGGTTAGGTTTTATAACCAGCTGATTTGCATCATCTATTCCTGATGTCATTGTCAATAAATGCCTTACAGTAATTAGATTTTCCTTGGCCAGAGACATGTTCGTCCATTCGGTTTCCAGATAGTCTGAGGCTTTTTTATTTATACTTAAAAGACCTTCCTGCTGGGCAATTCCGGTTGTGGTTGCTACCAGTGTTTTGCCTGCACTATTCCACTCCCACTCGGCAGAAGGCGTATGTCCGTTAAAATATTCCTCCATTACTATTCTTCCATTCACGAGAATCATAAAAGATTTTGTGTTTTTCTGAATAAGATAGTCTTTTAATGGTTGAACAGCATTCTGATCCCAGTTTAAATCGGCAACTGATACAGTTTCCCACTCATTTCCCGAAACGGGAGGGAAATACATTGTATCAGGTATAGGCTGGTTTGTATTATCATCCTTGTTACAACCCGATATCAAAAACAAGACTATTAAAAATTTTGCTAAATATTTCATTTACAAATGAACCTGATTTATTAATAAGACATCCTATCCTCAAAAAGGTTTAAACAACGTTCACAAATTACTTGCCAAAATTAAAGCGGATGCCTGTTTTGACCAAAGTATGCCGAGGTCCCGGGACGAAGCTGGGTGGCCTGCCCTGACAGTGATTATGTTTCTGGGAATATTCTGTGTTGCATAGGTGTGCGGCGTGCGTTGTGCGGCATGAGGCATTTGTTTTTCAGGCATCATTTCGTATGGGCCGTATTTTTTGCATTCCCGCTTCGTAGCTATATAAATGATCAAGTTATCCTCCACCGACAACCGGTGAACAGACCCATTATCGGGAATTGATAATTTTCCATCCAAGCCAGGTGTTTACTAAACCTATAACAAAAAACAGTGGCTGAAGGAAACTCGAAAGGGAAATCCACAACACCTGAATTACGATCCATAGGATAAGCACAACTCCCAGAACAACGCCGGCATATCCTGCATATCTGCTCCCGGAAAATGAAAGAAATGCAGCAGCAAGATGAGCAAACCCGTTTATTAACAAAAGGAAAAGCCCTGGAAGGAGAAATGAACCGAGCGGTGAGTTAGAAAGAATATCAGGCGACATCCCCATACCTGCTCCTGTTGTATCCTTCAGGAGCAAATACCCCGCTGGAATAGCTCCTATGCCGGTAAAAGCCTGTAAAGCGCCAAGGATATAAAAATATTTCTTCATATTATATTTTGGAGTTAGAAAAGTTTTTTGTGAAGATCGCAGAAAAAATTTTGATATCTGATCACACTGAACCGGCTGGATAATTTTATTTTTCTCTTAAACGACCTTATGTGCTTTTTTCATGTCTGAAACTGAAGCAGAAATTATTTCTTTCAGCACTTCAGGATTGATATCTTCAATTTTGTTAATATAAATGCATGATCCCGAACTTATTTTGTATTTGCCAAGCCGGCTTAACTGGTCAGGGTAGTTTTTGACTCCCGACATTATATAAACTGCAAAATATTGCTTTCGCGGTGAAAAGGCTGTCAGTGGCCAATCGCCTTCCTGTCTGCTGCGTTCCGACTTGTAGTGATAAGATCCATAGCCGATCATATTATTGTTCCATAGCGTTGCCTTTTCCTTAACAACACTGTCGAAAAGTTTTTTTAATTCAATGGCGTCGGAATGTTTCTTTTCCGGCTCAATTGTAATCAGGAAATCATCGATATCTGAATCAACAGGTTTTGTCTTTATCTCGGCCATAATAATTTTAACTTTAAGTATCGGGTCAGAAAGTTAACAATTAATGAATTGAAGTGTTTTTTGTGACCTGTGATTTTTTCTAAGAACCTGATAAAATTACAATTCCGTTAGGGAAAGAATATCTATATTGACAACTGCCAGGACATTTATAAACTGAAGTTAATTAAGAACTTACACAGAGAGCACAGAGAAATGACCGAGTAACACAGAGTTAAAATGATTTTCTCTCTGGAACTCTGAGCTTCTCTGTGGCTCTCCGTGTAACCCGGTGTAACATGAAAGTTCCTTTTAACCGCAAAGAGAACGAAGTTTGCGGAAAGGACACAAAGACAAAATGCTCATTTATATTACTTTGCAAGCTTTCCGGATAACTTTGTTCCCAGGTACCCGCGATTGCAGTTAATTTTACATCTTCAGCTCCTTCAGAGCTGATATCTGGAGAGGTTTCACCACTTCCCCCGGTTAGCACCGGGGGTTATTCATATTCAGCTCCTTCTGAGCTGTTCTGGATGTTGAAGGAAGTCACTTCGGCACTTTTTACAATTTCCAGGATCAAAAAATAGATTCAGGTTAGGATGATATTAAATGAACAACCTTATCTGTTTAATTTCCTTCCAGTACACTTAAGCCTATTAGTCTGAGCTTTGAGGATCATGAAATTGGAAATACAAATTCAGATTATTCCGAAAGCAATGTCAGGTTGGTGCCAACAGTCGGAGACTCATAAAAACTAGCCAAACAGGATTTCAAATAAACCTACTTTTGTTTTATGGAAACCTCCAATCCATTTTCAGTAAGTTTTTGGGTATATTTGAGACCAACATTTTCACCAAGTATCGCAATAACAACGTCCCATAGCTTCATGTATTCCTCAAAGGTCACATTATAGGCAGTGAACGCTTCCTTCACAGGAGGATTAAAATTCCCGATAACAAAGACAATGGCATTGTCTGATTGCTGAGTAATTGCCACCACCCCATCCGGCACAAAAGTGACCCAGATAAATAGCATTGCATTGGCAAACCCTTCAAAACCAATATCCTTATTCCACGATTTTTTTAGAATATCCCCAATGTCCTTGCCGGTTTCATCAACGGTTTTCCCCAGGGATTTTCCGTAGGCAAGCCATCCGATATAGGCGCCTTGCCACTGCCATGCTGCACTCTGATACTTCTGAATATCTGTCAGAACAGGTACTGTGAATTTGTCCTGGGCATTAATGGCTGCAGCCAGCATTAATGCAAATGTAATTACAAAAAATCTTTTCATCTCTAAATGATTTAGTAATATATTATTCCAATGCAAATGCAATCGGATTGAGGTCTTAATTAATTCTCCAATTATATTTTCAGATATAAAGATCCATTACCTGCAAATCAAAATCCACCACTTTCGTTACATAATATGTTCTGTAGGTTACATTTTGAATAAAACATGATCTGATCTGTCAGAAAACAACAGTTGATCTTAAAATAGAATAAGGGAAAACACTCTTCGTATTAAGCCGTATAATGACAGACAAAACCATAAAATCCTTTTAAGCCCTGAAAGGGTTTCCATGATAAGGCAGCAAAGCTCTGAAAGAGCTTAATATGAATAACCTCCGGTGCCAACCGGAGGCATGTGAATCCTCTCATGATATCAGCCCTGAAAGGGCTGAATATGAAGACATCAAGCCCGTAACATCAATTATGGAATTCTTAAAAAACATTAAAAGCAAATCAATGACTGTTTTGTTTATTATATTGTCATTGTTTGACCGGTCATCGTATGTTTAAAATAGCACTCAACACTCTTGTTTTCAGTGTCCTGGCATCTTCCCAGGTGCTTTTCTCACAGGAAAGCGGATCGTTGACAGCCTCCGTTACAAATTCTGCAATTACAATTGACGGAAATCTCGATGAAGCATCCTGGCAGAATGCACAGGCAATATCTGATTTTATACAATATGAACCTGTGGAAGGTATAAAATCAAACGGCAAAACCGAGGTAAGGATCCTTTTCGGGAAGGATGACCTTTACATCGGTGCCATGTTATATGACAACCCAAAGAATATTGAGAATAATCTTGGGCGCAGAGACGAGTATAACAGGGCTGACTGGTTTATGGTATCAGTCGACTCGTACAACAGCGGTAAGATGGCTTTCACCTTTGCCGTCAATGCGGCAGGAGTACAGCTTGACGGGCAACAGGATGACAACAGGAAAGTGAGTTCCGGGGCAGGCAATCCCTTACTGCCGACAGGCCTTGATGTTTCCTGGGATGCAATATGGTTTTCGGAAGTAAATATCACCTATGAGGGCTGGACTGTTGAAATGAGAATACCTTACAATATGCTCAGGTACATGAAAAAGGATGTACAGACCTGGGGTATATATTTCTCAAGACGCAATCCGAAATCGGGAGAGGTTTCAGAATGGCCCTTTATACCTCGTGACAGGAGAAGCAATCTTGTTTCAGGTTATGGGAAAATTACTGCAATAAAAGGTATTGATCCAAGGCCTAATATTCAGGTACGACCATATGTTCTCGCCGGTCTCGACATAAGCGAAAATGAAAATGTTCCCGGAAAAGCAGATCACAGGTGGAAAAGCAGTGCCGGAGGCGATATCAAAATCGGAATAGGCCCTAATGTTATACTTGATGCAACAATAAAACCTGATTTCGGACAGGTTGAAGCAGATCCCGCTGTTCTGAACCTGACAGCTTTCCAGACACTTTTCCCTGAAAAACGGCCGTTTTTCCTTGAAGGTGCCGACATTTTTAAATTCGGTATTGGAAACAGCAGGCTTTATTATCCAAGACGCTTTGGTGCCAATGAACCTATTATAGCAGCTTTAAAACTGTCGGGCCGGACTGAAAATGATCTGTCGTTTGGCATTATGGGAGTCACTGCCGGAGAAGATTTCAACCCTTCAAATAATTATGCAGTATTCCGGGCAAGCCAGAGAATAAATGAATATTCATCGGCTGGGGGAATTCTTACTTATTATTACAGTCCCGCGGAAAAAGGAACAGGGTGGCAGAGCATGACAGGCGGCCTGGACTGGGATTTAAGATTTAACAATAACAGGTACGGTTTTGAAGGCACTGTAGCATTTTCCGACAGGAATTCCCTGGTACAGGGTATAAAGGACCAGTCAGGCATGATGAGCAGCCTTGCAATCCGTAAAAGACAGGGTATCATCGATGGGCATGTGGCCTTCCTTATGTTCACAGATCAGTACAATCCCAATGATATCGGATGGATAACATTTGAACAGAACTGGTACCAGATATGGGCAAATCTCAAATACAAGCTTAAGGGAGGAAAGGAATTCGGAAATTTCCAGAGGGGAGAGCTGAGCTTTGATTATGCAAGAAGACTATCGATGCTTGAAAACTATGATATGGGGAGTGAAATAAACCTGAAGATGACCCTGATAACAAAAAAGTTCAGGCAGATCAAAGCCGGCACAGCGCTTATCAGTCCACTCGGGGGATATGATCTCTGGGAGACAAGAGGTCTTTGGGTGTGGGCAAAGCCAAAGGGTGCAGAATTATCGGGTGAATTTTCCACTGATGACAGGAAGAAATGGAAACTTACCCCAAAGGCATCAATAAGGAAATATGACAATAAAGGTTCCGAATACATGATGGATCTTCTTGGTACCATAATTCCCGGAACAAAAGTATCACTCAGCGCAGAAATCAAGGGTAACTTGGAAAATGACAGAACCGCCTGGGCATCGAACGAAGCATTTTTTCGTGATGATACAGGCTGGATGATCGGTAACAGATCTACATCTCCGGATAATCTGAGCCAGGAGGATCTCACAGCCTTCAGCGATGATGGAACTCTCGGGTCTATTCTTGCTGATGTAAAAGAATATAAGCCCGGCTGGTATTATGTGCCTGTATTCGGGGTACGTGATACCCGATCAGTCGATCTTACGGTGAGGGGCTCCCTTACGTTGACAAGCAGATTCTCGATGCAGCTTTATTCACAGTTTTTCGCAGCCTTAGGCAGGTACAACAATTTCAGCATACTTGCCGATCCCGACAATATGGTTCCATTCGGACAGTACCCCAAGAGGAGGGATTTCAATTATAAAAACCTTCAGTCAAATTTTGTGACAAGGTGGGAATACAGGCCGGGGTCTGCAATATATTTTGTCTGGAGCCATTCACGCAGAAAGGATGAAGAGATGAACCCGCTTGCTCCCTGGGGTGATGCTTTATATGAACAATCTCTGGGAGGACAGATCTCAGAGCTTTTCAGGGCCTTCCCCCGGAACAGTTTTATGATAAAGATTGACTACGCATTTCATTAAACGATACTGTCCCATCGTAATCGAATCCATTTAGTTTACATAATAAAGATCCGATGAAACAGCAACCCTGGTATACCTAATCCTTAATAAGTTTTAACGTCTTTGTTTTATTCCCGTTGCCATCTATGATCCTCAAAAAATACATCCCCCCTGAAAGAAATGAAAGATCGATAATCCGGGCTCTTGAAGATATTATTTTATTACCCCCTGTATCAAAAAGCTCAACGGAATACAGTTCAGTATCGCCCGGTATTTCCACATAAACCATATCTCTGAACGGATTAGGGAATACCCTGATTACCTGTCCATTATTTATTATTAATGACTGTTTATAAGCATAAAATGTTTTGTTGCGTATCCGCCAGTCAGATGAACCGGGTAACTGGTCGTAATAAGCTTTCGAGGTTATATTTCCATTAGGGTCATATTTAGTCGCAAATCTGGCACTAAAGATCATCTCATGTGGTTCTGAATTCCATAAATAATTTATGGATAAGATCTCATTCCCGTTTATGTCAAATTCATATTCTTTCCTCGATATTACTATCCATTCATTTGCGGCAGATTTCCAGTCAGAGGTTTCAGCCAATATTATATTTCCTGAGTCATCATAGGAATTCTCCTCCTTCCGGACTAAAACCCAATCATTTATATTGCCATCCCAGGAATATATCAAGGTTGAAATGAGGTTGGCCCCGGGACTGTATGAATATTCATTCTTATAGGTTCCGCTTCCGGAAAGAAATCCGGAAGCCGACTCAAAACGTATTTCTGATAAAAGGTTTCCGTCACCGTCATATGATTTCTCTGTTGTTGAAAAAAGGATCCATATATCTGAATCAGGCGGGCGATAAGAAACTGTTTCAAGAGTTTTTCTTCCGGCATCATCATAGGCATTTTCAGTTTTAACATAATATTCCGCACCACCGTTCCATATGTTTGAGGTAGTCAGTGTATTGTTTCCTTCATTATCATAGGAATACTCAGTTTTTATGGATTGCATCCAGCCTGACGAGCCGGAATACCAATCATAAGAAATGTATAAAAGAATATTGCCCTGTGAGTTATATGTGTATACATATTTTGTGTAACTCTGCCAGTCATTCTGGATGTTATTCCAGGTATAAACCGTATTTGAAACAATTTTTTTTGCATCCCAGGTGTATTCAATTTTTCGGCTGTTTGCCCAGCAATTAAGATCATAGTTCCAGTAAGAGCTTATCACCATTGTTTTATTTCCCTGGGCATCCCATGAATACTCTTCTTTGGTGTATCCCTGCCAGATCTTTTTAGAAGAATTCCAGTCGTAAGTTATTGAGGACAAAAGATTCCCATTCTCACTGAAGGTGTTTATCACTCTTGAAGAAAGAGCAGAATCAACAGGAGTCTGAAAACTGTAGGTAGATGCTCCCGTATATTCTGACTGACCTGCCAGTTGATTGAAAGCAGATTCAATGATTGACAGGAAGATAAGTACAAATGTTAATCTCATGGTATGTTTTTACCGGTTTTAATCGCATTGTATGTTTATTCATACTTTGGGATATTGAATTTTATGGAAGTGTCAAACTCAATAATCCCTTGCAATTTAAGAGCAAAAACTATTATTCTATAAAGATACATAAGCCGAAAGAATTAGTCAAGTTTTTTAAGGCTTCCGGTATGGTAATGACAGGCGGCACTACCCGTTATGACACTGTCATATTTTATAAGATGATGAATTTGACTGGACTATCAGAAAAAATGTAACAAATGTTACATTTTCTCCTTAATAATTTGTTCGCTTCCTGAGATCTTTTTTCACAAGGGCTCTGCTGTTTGCCGATCCATGTGAAGGAATAAACAACCTGCAATCAGTTTGGAGCAGTTTCTCCCAGCTTTTAAATAGCTGATAAGGATCAGCTGCAAACGGAGGGAATACTGTCCGCGGTAATATCCCGAACATCGTATCCCCAACAAGGGCAATTTCATTATCTATAACCACGCTTACGGATCCTAAAGTATGGCCTGGTGTATGGGTAAGATATGCGTTGAATCCAAACTCTGAAAGGTCAAAGATCTCGTCGACTGTAATATCATACTTGCAGGGTTGATACAGGGCAATGGTCCTGAATTTATCTGCAAAAGTCCTTACAAGGAATTTTGCAAAGAGATTTGTCCCGACTGGCAGAATATTGTCGCCTGAGCTAAGATATCTGGCTTCAGACTTATGAATTATTACGCGGGTATTGTATTTCTCTTTGATTTTTGCGGTATTGGCTGCATGATCAAAATGCGAATGTGTAAGGATCAGCAGGTCAATCTTATTGATCTTTAGCTGATCAAGCCTCTTTTGCAGTGTTCCCCACATGAATCCGGGTCCTGTGTCGACAAGGATATCAGTTTTCCCGTTTGTCAGAAGGAATACATTGCTCCGGCGTGAAAGAATCTGAATTATTCTGTTTCCTGAGGAGGTGGTCCAGCTTCTCATACATTGCATTTGCAGTCAAACAAAATTAAACTAATTGGATTATCTTCGCGCAAACAATATCTGAATGGCAATGAAAATTATAAAATTTATACTTGCGGTCGTCATTCTTCCGGCTTTTTCAGCAATACTATCCGCACAGGAACCATCGGAACTTACCGACAGGATATCAAAACTTCCGCTTGCAAACAGGGAAGACTCTCTCTCTTATGCACTTGCCCTTATGAATTACAGTTCGCTGGCAAAGGAAAATGTAAGTATCAATCCTCTGATCTTTGCAAAAGCCATGATCGAAGCAAAGAAAGGGAATCCCTTACTGTCCGAAGAATCTGCAAGGAATATACTGATGGCTTATGTTAATGAGAGACAGGCCCGGCAGGAGGAACTCGAAAGGGCTGCCAGCAAGGACTATATAAATTCTAATGAGGCGTTCCTGGCAAAAAACAGGGAAAAACCAGGCGTTAAAGTAACTCCTTCAGGACTTCAGTATGAAGTCGTGACAATGGGAACAGGTCCAAAGCCCACCAGTGATAATGTTGTAAAAGTCAATTATACCGGGAAGCTTATCGACGGTACCGAATTTGATTCGTCGTATAAGAGAAACTCGCCGGCACAGTTTCCCCTCGGAGGGGTTATACCGGGCTGGACAGAAGGGCTCCAGCTTATGCCCGTTGGTTCAAAGTTTATCTTTTATATCCCTGAAAAACTAGGCTATGGCTCAAGGGGTGCAGGCGATGCTATCAAACCATTTTCTACCCTGATTTTTGAGGTAGAGCTGCTGGAAATTGTTCAATAAACTGCTAACACCTGATTTTAGGAGTCAACCGGAAATCCTTTAGCCATAAAAATAATGGCTGAGGAAAAACCATAATAAGTCGTACCAAACGGAAATTCCGGGGCGCCATTTATAAACCGGGACATGCAATACGTAAATTCTCTGCATAAGGCAAATCATACTGTAATTTTTTTTAAGATCGCGAAGAGGCTTGTCCTCTTTACAGGACAGTAAAAGGAATCGCCATATTCCTTGATTATTTATTATAAACTAAACTAAAAGCTATGAGAAAACTTCTCTTGATGTTTTTGGTTTTTTGCGGTCTTATGTTGTCTGTTTGGCTCAGCAAAAAACAATTACAGGTACTGTGACCTCAGCTATTGAAGGAGAGGGAGCATTGCCCGATGTTTCCGTTTCGGTCAAAGGGACGACGATCGGGATCGTTACAGACCTGAACGGGAAATATACCCTGGCAGTCCCGGCAAATGCCACAACTCTTGTTTTTTCCTATATCGGCATGAAAAAACAGGAGGTTGAGATCGGGAGACAGTCAGAGTCTGCACGATAAGCTTGTTGAAAGGAATGATCCCAGGGATGATGTTTTCTTCACGACTTATCCTGGCGTTGGAGGCAATCTTGTATTTGCTCCCAATGGCACTTCTAATCAGATTCAGGGATATATTCCATTTCTGCCATAAGTACCATCAGTGCGCCAACTTAACTTCTCAGCTATCATGAGATCGAATTCCTGAAGGCAGAAGCCTATGTACGGCTGAACAATCTGCCCGCTGCCACCGAAGCTTTGAAAAAAGCAATTACAGCGGCATTCAGGAAAGTAAATATAGGGCTTACTGCCGAAGATGCAGAGAATTATTTCACGGCAAATGTTAAGGCCAAATTCGATCTTAATCCCTTGTCAGAAGTTATGAACCAGAAGTATATAGCCTTCTTTGAGGAAGAGGCCATCGAAGCATACAACGACTACAGAAGACTGAAAGCAATGGGAAATGACGTTATCAGCCTTAAAAATCCGCTTAACTCAAACAGGTTCCCCCTGCGCTTTTCATATGGCTCTGAAGATGTCACTACAAATAAGAACATCCGTGATGCCTATGTTATGGTGTCACTGTTCCTCTCAAGGCAATTGCTTCGGAGGCGTGGGGTTATGGAGCTATCTCATATACAGGCAGTGGCGTATACAGCTCATGCGACGGTAATTTTACCATGAATTTTGAGATATCACCTGAAGCCCTGGGAAGTGTCGGACAGTATTCTTTCACCTTCACAAGAAACCAGTGAAAAGATTTTAAAGTTAAAATTTTAGTAAAAAGGATTTTAAACCGCGAAGGACGCTGAGTCAGCGCCAGGTACGCAAAGGTTGTTCTGAAATGGATTTCTTTACGGTCTTGGCAATAACCTCAGCGCACCCTTAGATTAGCATGAGCTTACTTAAGATATTTAAGAGTTACGATATTTTGGTTATATATTATTGAATTATAGCTTTTTATTGTTCTTTCCTTTAATTGACGAAATTTGTTATAAAAACCAA
>Ga0172370_10009733_pt1 | contig 11176 bp, 11 predicted proteins | sample LakKiv5m_FD_114538 | JGI IMG/M metagenome (GOLD analysis project Ga0172370, IMG submission 114538) | Freshwater microbial communities from Kabuno Bay, South-Kivu, Congo - kab_022012_11.5m | ecosystem: Environmental > Aquatic > Freshwater > Lake | place: Democratic Republic of the Congo...
GGACTAGGGCCCTTGTCTCAGTGCCCTTCTCGGGGCGCCAACTCCCATTGCCCCTACTGATTATCGGCTTGGTGAGCCGTTACCTCACCAACTACCTAATCAGGAGCAGTCTCATCCTAAGGCACAACGGCTCCAATTCACCGCGCGTTTTCCCCGCCAAGCATTCCAGCATAGGCGGAGCATCGGGGATTAACCTCAGTTTCCCGAGGTTGTACCCGTCCTTAGGGCAGATTGACTACTTGTTACTGAGCCGTACACCGTCCACTGAAGTCAGTGGGCAGATTTGCATGGCTTAGGCGTACTCTGATAGCAGTGTCCTCCAGCAGGATCAACTGGAGTCATAGAAAGACTTAATCCTCTGTATTTTCCGCATTCATTGGCTGATCTTTGGATCAGCGGTTTAGCACTCTAATCGCTCTTTCCTTGTAGTTGCCTGAAGCGTGCGTCGAACGCGAAAGGATCGCGTTTCCATTTGTTTGGCGAAGCCAAGCGCCGAAGCGCCCGTTTGCGACAGATAGCCTATTGTAAGGTTATCCCAGTTCCGGTATGCCCGAAGGCATCAGCAAACCTGACTCGTCCGCGCATCGCCAGCGGACAGAACTCGCAGGCATTTGTATAAAGGGAAATGTTTATATAGCTGACGGCGTGGCTGGTTTTTGCCCTCAGCCCTGCGCAGATGGGAGGGTTATCGTGAATGTCGTGCCCTTGCCAACCTCGCTCCTCACGGCGATGCGGCCGCTGTTTTTCTCCACAAGCTCGTGCACAATGGTGAGCCCAAGCCCGGTGCCTGTCTCGTTTTCCGTCCCGTTGGTTGTGAAAGTCTGGTCTATCTTGAAGAGCCGCTCCACTGCCGAGGGCAACATGCCCACGCCGTTGTCGGAAACCGAGAACTCGACCTCGCCCCCGGCCTTCCTGGCGCTGATTGTTATTTTCCCGTCCCTAGGCGTGAACTTTATCGCGTTTGACACCAAGTTCTGGATGACCTGGCTCACCATGTTCTCATCCGCAAGCACGAGCATTGAGCCGCGCGGAACCTCGTTGAACAGGATTATGCCCTTTGTGTAGGCGGTTTTGATTGCCTGGGACACGTTGTCCTGCACCACCACGTGCAGGTCAAAGGCGCTTGGCTTGGCGACTATTGCCCCGTAGTCGCGCCATTTTGCAACGTCGCCGATTATGTTTATCGCCTTGGAAACCGACATGGTTATCAGCCCGGCCCACTTCTTTGCATCGTCCATTGTGGGCGCATCTCCGTTGCTGATAAGCTCTGAAAAGCCATAAGCTGCGTTGAGCGCGCTTCTTACATCGTGGTTGATTATGCTCAGCAGGCGCGCCGAATTGGCGCTCTTTTTGCGCAGCTCAGCCTCTGATTCCGCCAGGGCCAGCCCGGTTTTCTTCAGTTCGGTTATATCAGTGGTTATTGTGATGAACTGCCCCTTGGCGATGGAAACTGCGCTTACCAGGAAGTGCTTTCCGATGGGCTCGAAATAGGTTTCGAACTGCGCCGGCTTCCCGCTTGATGCCACCTGCGCATATATGTCCAGGTAAGGCGCCTCGCCGCCGAACATCTCCTTTGCTGTTTTGCCAATGAGCATATCAACTGGCACCCCGAGCGTTGCAGCAAGCGCCGCATTGCCGTCGATATAACAATAGTCTGCCGCCTTGCCGTCCTTGTCGTAGATGATGGCGTGGAACGCCGCCATTTCCTTCATTGATTCAAACATGCCCCTGAATTTGCGTTCACTATCGCTGATTGCAGCCGCCAGCTTCGCATCCTTGGTGATGTCGGTTATGTGGACTACGTAGCCATTGGTATTGCCGTTTGCAGGATGCGCCGTCTTGCTGATTTTCACCTCTACGATTATGCTTTCCTTGAGGCTGGATGGGATTCCGAGTGCCGCCATCTTGGCAGGGTCGATTTCCCTCTCGAAAATCACGACTTCCCCGTTCTTGATGCCCGCCAGCTTTTCGCTCATGAATGGCAGGCGCATGAGGTTGAGCCCCTGCAATTCGGCTGCAGCGCTGTCCTTGTTCACCCCGAAAAGCTCAAGTGCGGAATCATTCGCAAGGAACAGCTCGCCGTTTGGCTTGATTAGCGCAGTGGGCGGGCCGGAAAGCACGGTGTCCTCAAACGCCTTGCCCCGCTCGGCTATGCTTTCCTTGCATATTTTCCAGTATTTGTGCACATTGAGCGACCGGCGGTACTTCAGCTGCATGCCGAGCTTGCCAGTTCCATGGGCTTTCTCTATGAGGGGCATTACCTTCCTCTCGAAATCAGGCATGCTGCGCACTATCTGCTCCTTGGTTTTGAATGGGTGGAATTTCATATCAATGCCTCTGGCTTGTTTTCATCCTTAAGTGTTGTCAAATATGGTCAAATGGGTTTATATATCTATGCTCGCCCTCGGAAAGAAAGGGAAAAGAAAAAATCAGGGCTTTACCCTTACCCTGTCGCGCGGGAACAGCACTGCTTCGCGGATGTTGTGCAGGCCGCACACCTTCATGGTGAGCCTGTCAAGCCCGATGGACCAGCCGCAGTGTGGAGGCGCGCCCACGCGGAATGCGTTTATGTAAAAGTCGAATTCCTCTGGCTTGAGCCCCCTGCTTTGCAGCTGCTGTATGAGAATTTCAGGCTTGTGCACACGCTGCGCGCCTGATGAGATTTCCAGCCCTTCGTAGTTCAGGTCATAAGCATTGCAAATCTTGGGGTCCTCTTCAGATGGCATGGAGTAGAATGCGCGTATTGCAGTTGGCCACTTTGTTATGAAGTAAGTCGAATAGCCGAGAACCTCGGCAAGCTTGCCTTCCGTCTCGCGCGAAAAGTCTTCGCCCCACTCGAACTTCTCGCCTGCTGCGTTGAGCTTCTCCACTAGTTCAGTGTAGGTGTGGCGAGGTATCTTTGCGGGAATTGCAAGCTCGCGCCCAAGCGTGGCAAGCTCGCTTTGGCATTTTTCCTTCACGCGCGTCAAGCAGTGGAGCAAAGCCGCTTCCAGCATGTCAACAGCTTCCTCGGGCGTGATGAAAGCCGCCTCAATATCCATCTGCGTTGCTTCGTTCAGGTGCGTAAGCGTGTTGTGCTTTTCTGCGCGGAAGACTGGCACTGTCATGAACACGCGGTCCATGCCGCCAATCACGCAGAGCTGCTTGTAAAGCTGCGGCGACTGCACTAAGTATGCCTCTTTCTCGAAATACTGCACCTTGAACAAGTCTGCGCCGCCCTCTGTTGCAGCCTCCACAACGCAGGGAGTCTGTATTTCTGTGCAGCCAAGCTGCAGCGCTTTCTCCCTGAAGGCATTGCCAAGCACCGAGCGGATGCGGAAAATCGCTGCTGTCTTTGCCGTGCGCATGTCAACAGAACGATTGTCCAGCCGCACATCAAGCTCTGCAGGAACCTTGCCCGTCACCTCGAAGGGAACCTTGGCAGAAAGCTCATTTAGCACGACAAACTCAGAAGGGATGAATTCGCAGCCTGACTCTGCCATTTTGCTTTCCGCGACCTTGCCTTTCACCTGGACAACTGTTTCCTTGGGCTGGCTCATTGCCGCAAGCGCCGAATCAGGCTCGCGCCCCTGCTTTGCAGTCACCTGTATTATGCCTGTCTGGTCGCGAAGCTGCACGAATTTGAGCTTGCCCAAGTCGCGCACCTCGTGCACCCAGCCTGCAAGCACAACTTCGCTTCCTATGAGCTTCTTTGCTTCAGATATGTAATGAGTGCGATATCCCACAAAAACACCGGACGAATTTTGTGCGGAAAGGTAATAAGCGTGCGCGCTATGATTGAGACTTGCAGCGTATTGCAAGTGGCTTGGCACCTGTTTCCCGCTTTGTTATCTGCTGCCCTTCCACATATTCGATGTATTCAAAGCCGAAATTGTTGATGACAAGGGAGCCATAGGGCTGGTTGAAAGAGCACATCTGGCTCGCCCCGCGAAAGTAGTTGGTTGCCGAACCGCCGCTTGTGTGAAAGTAAATGCTCCTGAGCGGGTTGGATGGCCCGCCTGAAAGGCTGCTGAAATATTTCTCCTCGCCCGGTGCCAGGTAGTACAGGTCGGCCATGTTTTCAAGGCTTCCCGTGTTTACCTGTGAGATGCTTTCAGTGCCGCCAAGCATCTTGGTAATCCTTATAGGGTACATGCCAGTGTTCCTTATTCTTAGGTAAGGATAAGTGTAACCGCCGACTGCCACTTCGCTATGTGCAGCCCATTCCACTACGGCGATGGGGGAGGCGGACGCCCAATATGTTTTGCTCTGGGTCTCCTGCGCGTCGGATGCCATCCCAGGGAAAAAGCCAAGAAGCGCGACCGAAACAAGGGCGACGATGAGAACTACTGCAAGCAGAACCAGGTATTCGGTCGCACCTTGCGCAAGTTTCATCAAATCACGCTAGTTGAAGTTGTTCATGCACTGCACGATGAGGGGTGCGGTGCCCACTTGCTTTTTCGTTATTGTTTGCCCCTCAATGGTAGTGGTGTACTCGAAGCCGAAGTTGTTCAAAGTCAAGTAGCCGTAAGGCGCGCTGCGAGAGCAGAGCGAGGAGGCTGCATTTTTCAGATTGGCATTGTAGTTATTGGCATCGCTCCCAGAAAATGTAATGAATGTGCGGTTGCCAAATCCTAATTCCGGCACGCCAGGCATATAATTGGCATTCCCAAACGTAAACTCTTCGCCAGGCGCCATCATTACTCTGCTGCTCATAAGCGCTTCAGGATACCATCCGCCAGTCCAAATATATGTTGTGCTGGTGTTTCCGGCCAACATTTTCGTGATCGTTATCGGATAGTTGCCATTGTTCCTGATACGGAAATAAGTGAACGTGAAATTCCCATTGCCGCCGCTATAAGCCCTTGCAGTAGTCTCCAAGACAGCAATCGGGCTTGTGCTCGACCAATATGTTTTGCTCTGAGTCATCTTGCTGTCCTGCGCCATCCCAGGGAAAAAGCCAAGAAGCGCGACTGAAACAAGCGCAACAATTAGGACAACTGCAAGCAAGACTAGATACTCGGTGGCACCTTGGGCACGCAAGGTGCCAGCAGTCGAACTGCAGTTCGACTCAATCGCCCCCTGCGCGCGCATCAAACTCACACCTCGATTTTCATGCCGTCTTTTGCAGCTTCCACGGCAGGGAAAATCGCCTTTGCCTCTGCCACAAGCTGCGTTGTGTCAGCATACCTTCCTGAGAAGTGCGTGATGAGTAGCCGCTTTGCACCTGCCTTTTTCGCGCAAGCGGCTGCGTCTGATGCCGTGGAGTGCGATGTTTCCTTTGCCTCCGCCACCTTGTCAGAGCCAAATGTGCTTTCATGTATGAGAAGGTCGGCGCCTTTTGCAGCCTTTGCAATGCCTGCGCAGGGAGCGGTGTCGCCTGAGAAAACGATTTTCTTGCCTGGCTGCGTGTAAGTAATGTCCTTGAGCTTGATGACCTTGCCCGCCACAGTAAGCTTGCCTTTCTTCTGGATTTCGGTGAACATGGGGCCCTTCAAACCCAGCCCTTTGGCTTTCTCCTCGTGGAAGCGGATTTTCTCTTTTTCCTCAAAAGCAAAGCAAAGCGCGCCGCCAGGGTGCTTTGCGGCAAATGCGGAGACGGAAAACCCGCCAAAGTCCTCGCTCCATTTGTCGTCAATCTCCTTTACCTCGAGGAATTCCTTTTTCCCAAAAACGCCAGCTGCCCCGCGCGGCGCGTAGATGGTGAGCTTTTCGGTGCGCCCGTTTAGGCGCAATGTTTCAAGCAAGCCGAACACTCCGAGAAAATGGTCAAGGTGCAGGTGCGTTATGAAAATCGCGCGTATCTTCATGTAGGAAACGCCAAAGCGCATCATCTGGCGCTGGCTGCCCTCCCCGCAGTCAAGGAGGAATATGTCGCCGTCCTTGCGCACTGCTATACAGGAGAGCGAGCGCTCAGGCGTGGGCATTGCGGATGAGGTGCCAAGCACTGTTAGTTCGAACATGATTGTGGATTGGGGCAAGGAGTATAAAAAGAGTGCGCGCGGAAAAATTGATATGGCCAAGGCACAGGGGGCGACCGAATATCTAGTTTTGCTTGCCATAGTCCTGATAGTGGCGCTTGTGAGCGTGGCACTGCTTGGCTTTTTCCCCGGGATGGCAAATGATTCGCAGTATGCGCAAAGCCAGGCATACTGGCAGTCTGTGCAGCCAATTTCTATATCCGAGTTCGGGCCAGCATACGCGTATGCAACGCTGCCAACTGGCGTACCAACGAACACATATTTCAGGATACGGAACAATGGACAGTATAGGATACGGCTAGAGAAAATGCTCGGAGGCGGAAACGCCCAGAATACGTATTACAATTACCCGGCAGGCAGGAGCGATGGATGGGGCAACATCACGCTTGCGCCTGGCGAGGAGATATGCATTGGCAGCGGCTATCTTCCGAATGACCCGTGCTATGAGCACCATCTGGAATTTTACCAGGTCAACGGCTCGAACTATCTCGCAGCCCAGCTTTGCAATGCTGATGGAACCGGCATGCTGAAAGTGAACGGCTTTGGGTTTGAGTACACCATGTTTGTGGAAGGGCAGCAGGTTCTGAAAAGGGAAATCGGCACTGCGCCATTCATGCTGCGCTGCGTGGGCAAGTCGGGCTAGTCTTTTGCATTGAGCAAATACGCACCAGTTATCACAATCACTATGATTAGCGCGAATATCGAGATGAGCGGGTTTTCGCGCAGGAAAAGTATGGGGTCCTGCGAGTCGCCCTCGGGCTTCAGCGTGTCCAAGAAATTGCCTGACTGCGTGGCATTGCCCTGCGCGCCAAGCGAGAAATTCAAGTCGCCTAAGCCCAAGGCAGCGGCAGAGGATGGCTGGATGGGCGAGTTGCTGTCGACCAGTGTGGAATTCTGGGAAAATACTTTCTTCAGGTTCTCAAAAATGCTGCCGGCATCCTGCTGCAGCGCCTGGTAGGTGGAAGGCATGGAATTTGCTATCTCGGAGCGGAGCAGGATTTTTGTTTCCTGGCGCGCATCCTGCTTTGCCGATGCTGCGACAGGGATGTCGGCGGAAAGCACCGAGCCGTTGGCGCAAGCGCCCGATGCCACCTTGCACTGTAGGTACACCACCATCTCCTTGGCGCGCTGCCCCTCCACAGGGAAGAAAACGCTGGAGTTCTCAGGCGCGATTGCGGTGATTTTCACCGCGATTGTCTGCGCGTCGATGCCTGAAAGCGCGGATTGCGGGACTGCCCAGCTGGCAGTGATGGTGCCGTTGTAAAGCGCGTCAGGGATAAGCTCGGTGAAGTCCACGTTCTGCTGGTAAGTGACCAGGCGCTCGATGGAAGACAGGTTGAGCGAAATCTCGTCGGTGAACGCCACTGAGAGAAGGTATGTGAGCATGAATGCAGCAACTGGACTCGCCATGGCATTCAAATTGCAGGCAGAAATATATAACTACTGCACTTTCTGCTTCCGAAGCCAGCCTGCGTTGCCGTTGTAGAAGTCGCGTATGTCATCCATGTCGTTTAGCAGCATGAGCGGGCGCTCAAGGGAGAGACCCCAGGCAAGCACAGGGTAGCGGTCGCAAAGCGGGATGGAGACCTCTGGGCGGAAAATGCCTGCGCCGCCAAGCTCCAGCCACTGCTGTTTTTTCTCGAAGAAAACCGAGATTTCAAGCGAGGGTTCGGTGTAGGGGAAGTAGGAGGGCTGGAAGCGGATCTTTTCAAATCCGAGCTTGCGGTAGAATTCGCGCAGCAAGCCAAGCAGGTCGCGGAAAGTGGCGCCTTCCCATACCACAATGCCCTCCACCTGGAAAAATTCGGCAAGGTGCTTGTAGTCAGTTGCCTCGTTCCTGTACACTTTGCCCACTGAGAAATATTTTTTCGGCTCGTTGTTTTTGCACTCGTTGAAAAGGTACTGCGATGAAACTGCGGTGGTGTGCGTGCGAAGCACGCCCTTTTTCGCCACTTCCTCGCTCCAGGCGCCGCCCCAGCTTTTTTCATGCACCTTCCTGATGCGCGACACCAGCCCGGTATCTGAGGGCAAGTCAATCTCGTTTTTGAGGTAGAATGTATCCGCAAGCTCGCGCGCGGGGTGGTCCTGGGGCTGGAAAAGGGAATCGAAATTCCAGAATGCGGACTGCGTCTCCGCGCCTTGCATTTCCTCAAACCCCATGTCGGTGAAGATGCGGGAAATGCGCCTCTTCAGACGGGACACCATGTGCCTTTTTGCAGGGGAGGGGACCTCGGCAGGCGCAGATACGTCGTATGGGCGGAAAAGTGCGCCCTTCCACTTGCCAGAGAGAAGCAGCTCGCGCGTGACGGAATTCACTTCGCTTGTTGCAGCAGCCGGGCTTTCCTCGGGCGCAACTGCGGTTGGCGAAAGGAAGACGTTTTTCGAAACAGTGGCAGATACAAGCTTGCGGCGAATCAGCAGCGAAAGCATGGTCTCTTCCACCTGCTCGTTGCGCGAGGCAGCTGCAAGCGCAGAGTGGAGATGGTATGCCTCGGGAGGGCAAAGCGAAACAAGCTCGCCGTTTTCCACTTTCACCCAGCCGTTCCTGCTTGCCCAGGGAAGCCCGACGGCGCGCTCGGCAGGAGTAAGCGTGGCAAGCGTTTTTCCTGCAAGCGCTGCCTTGTGCACGCGCTCCTCAGGAAGGCCTCCTGTCAGGTAGCCTTGCCCCTCGGGCGTGAGGGAAACGCGCCTGTCCTCGATTTGCTCGATTGAGACATAGCCTTTTTCCTTCAGGCTTTGCGAAAATGAGAGCACTGATGCAAGGGGCACGCCTGCCTTTTTCGCAAGCTCGTCCGCAGCCATCCTGCCAACAAGGGCTGAGAGTATCTTTGACTCGGATTGGTGGAGCATGCATACACCTTAGTTGTTCACCTTGTTCAGGTAGTAAAATGAAGCCGCTGCGGCTAGGAGGATGAACAGCGCAGCCATGCCCTGCGGGCCGAAAATGAGGTCGGAGACAGACTTTTGGCTGCCCACGAAGAAGTCCACCACCTCGCTTTCAAGGGGCAGCTCCACCTCGTAGGTGAACTGGAACTTGGAAAGCGCGTTCCCCGACCACCTGAAAATGCGCTTGGTGCCGGTGTAGTAGCGCTTGTTTGTGTCCGAGTCGTACCTGAAGCTCTCGTCAGGCTCGCTTGCCAGGCTAGTGGGCACTGTGGAGAAGAAAATCTTCTCCGAGCTTTGCGGGATGGAAAGGGATATGACGGTGTCTGAGGGCAGTATGAGGTCGCCAGTCTGGGTCTGCTCGAACGAGAGCGCCTCTGGCTGCAGCTCGTAGCGTGTGGTTCGCGGCTTGTAGCGCTCCGCCTTGACCAGGCCAGAACCGTTCTGCCCGGCAGATATCCGGTAATCTATGGTCACCGTGGCATAGCAGGTGCCCATGAAGGAGTTGCAGCGCTCTATTGCGCCAGGGATTATCCTCAGGTCTGTCACTTCCGCCTTGGCGCGCGTGACATGGTGGCGCATCTCAGGCAGCTTGGTCAGGTCCTTCCAAGTGGTAAGGTCAGAGTAGCTTGCGCGCGTGCCGTCGTAAAGCTCGCGGCTGCCAGTCCCATTTATCACAAGCTCGAGCTTTTCCTCTATGTTGGCGCTGCCGTCATAGTTGATGTTGACGAACACCGAGAGCGACTTCATGGAAAAGTCGGCATGCGGCAGGCCTGAGAGAAGCAAAAGCGCTGCAAGCGCTGCTGCAACGACGTTAGGAATGCCCATGTGAGGGTTTGGGAGTAATATATATTTAAACATGAGGAGGAAAAGTAGCCTCATGCGGTCGATTACCTACCTGGGCCATTCCTCATTCAAGGTAGTGCTGGGGAATGTGGTGATGCTTTTCAACCCCGTGGTATCAGACACCATAGGGGGCAGCAGGCGCATGCTCAAAAGCGCGCTTGACGTGCATGCCATACGCGAGTGCGACATGATATTCCTCTCCAACGAAGAGGCTGGCAACTGCGAGCCTGAGAGCATAAAGGAGATATCAGACAGGTGCTACTCTTCAGTGGTGGCGCCGCGGCCTGCGCTTTCCAAGATAAACGTTTCCGACAGGTTCAAAGTCGATGTCAGGACAGGAGACAAGTTCAACATGAAAGGCATGGAGGTCGAGGTGCAAAAAGCCATACACCCTCAGTCAGCCTACCCAGTGGGGTTCGTTGTGAAAGGTGACGGGCTCTCAGTCTACCACGCAGGCGACACTTACAGCTTCACAGACATGGCAAGGATAAAGTGCGACGTGGCGCTAGTGCCCATTGGCGGCGGGGCTGTGATGGACCCGTTTGCCGCAAACAGCATTGTCAAGGAGATGCGGCCCAAGGTGGCAGTGCCCATGCATTACAATACATATGATAGGATAACGCAGGACCCAAATGAGTTTGTCACCGACCTTGGCGGGCTAACCAAAGGCGTGGCGCTGCGCGTGGGGCAGGAGCTTCGCATCTGAGGGCGACGGCTTTTTATTCAGTTCTGTATGGTAACGGTAAGAAGAGGTGTGAACATGATAACTGGAATCAAGATAACTCAGGCAGAGGCGCGCCGCGACAAGGACGAGGACATGACCGGCCTGAATGTCAACATCGGGCTTGACGCAATAGTGCAGAAGGGCGCCGAAGTCGAGATTGCATTCAACTACTCAGTCATCTACACAGAGGGCGTTGGGGAGCTTAAGATGAAGGGCACCATCACCAGCAAGGAGGATGCCAAGCTCACAAAGGAGATAATGGCAAAGTGGGAGAAGGAAAAGAAGCTCCCGGACGGCTTTGCAGAGGTCATCCTCAACGCAATCAACTACGCCTGCGGCACCAACGGCGTGTTCATCGCGCGCCCTGTGAATCTTTCGCCGCCCATAGTGCCGCCGAAGATTCAGCTCGGGCCGCAGCAGAGGCAGTAAATTCTTCTTTTCATTTTTCTTTTTGATGAGCGCAAGTCCTAAAGAAGCCCGCCGCCCGAGGCGACCGACTTGAAGGTGGCAAGCATGCTCCGAAGCGCGAATGCCAGCGCGGGAAGCACCAGTATCACGGACAGCGAGGCAGGCGCAAGCGAGTAGGCCCAGAAGTAGGCTGCGCACAGGAAGAAGAAAAACGACATTGAGGCAAAGTGCCCAATGGCTATGTAGCGCGCGCCGTTGCTGGAGCGCGCAATCATCTTGAGCAGGCAGGAAATCGCCGAGCGCACGTTGACTAAGAAAAGCGCAGAGGTCACGAAGAAGACTGCGAAGAAGTAGA
>Ga0172370_10009734_pt1 | contig 11176 bp, 6 predicted proteins | sample LakKiv5m_FD_114538 | JGI IMG/M metagenome (GOLD analysis project Ga0172370, IMG submission 114538) | Freshwater microbial communities from Kabuno Bay, South-Kivu, Congo - kab_022012_11.5m | ecosystem: Environmental > Aquatic > Freshwater > Lake | place: Democratic Republic of the Congo...
CCTTGTTGGTCAGCAGCGGCTTGCCATCCACCAGGTCAATATTGATCTCGCCCATGTGGCTCATGAAGACGCTGTTGCCCTCCCAGTCGGGGCAGAACATCTCGGTGAAGGAGGTTTGCGGGTAGACGGTCGCCAGCGCGCCCACCAGGGCGGCGGTGAGCACGTCGCCCTCGCCGCCGAAGCCGATCCCGCGCGCCATACCCTTGCTGATCTCCAGGAACGGCATGGTGGGCAAGCCGACCGCGTCCACGTCGAGGAAGTTGACCGTGACCGCGGTCAGCTTCTCCGCCTGGATCCAGCGGCGAACGGCCAGTCCGGCGCGCACCGAGCGGCGGTGCACGTCCTCGTCCAGGTCCTGCACGGTGAAGGCCCGCAGGTCGTCCGCAATCTCCGTCACCACCGCCGGGTCGTCCTCCGCGGGCACGAAGGTCTGCAACACCTTCGGATCAAGGGGCACGGTCTCGATGCCGATAGTCTCGCGCATCACGTCGAAGGGCACCGCGAAGTCACCCATACCCTGGAAAACTTCCCCGGCAAGCCCCACGCGCGCATGACGCATGGCGGAGGCCACTCGTGCCGCCTTCGCCCACCCCGCCACGCGGTCGAGCACATCGGACTTCTCCCAGTGCCCGGTTTCGATCTGGAAGGGCTTGCCGTTGCGGATAAGCAGGTTGCACATGTCCTGCACCCCGTGGATGCCATGGTTGCCCATGATCTCCGCCGGGTCCACCTCCGCGCCGAAGTTGAAGGTGGGCGTGGTGTCCAGCACGATGAGCGGCAGCGGCGTGCCGGCCAACGCCGTGGCGGACTCCAGCGACGGCGAGTAGGCGAGGTGCAGGGTGACGATGGCATCGACCCCCGCCTCCTCGAATCCCTTCACCGCGGTGGCGAACTCCGCCTCCAGCCGGCAGGTAGGCGCCGTCGCCACCTCCAGCCCCCGCCCGCGCAGGGCTTCAGCGATCCGGGCGTAAAATGCCTCGACGTCCTTCCGCGCCTCGGACACCGCCTGGTCGTATAAGGCGATATATAACGGCAGCAAGCCGATTTTGGGGGAACGCATGGTTGACTCCTCCGTGGTTAATTATAAGGTTCGAGTTAATCAGTCGGACCAGTCAGACCGGTCCGACTATTAACTCAAACTCAAAACTATATTGTTTCCACCCCCTCCGGCACCGTGGCCGGCGTTTCGCCGGCGGGCAGCGTCCAGATTTCACGGGTCATCGGCAGCACGATGGACAGCAGCACCACCCATCCCAGCGCGAGCGCCGGAATCGCCGGCCAGTGGAACCAGTGCTGCATGATATACATGGCTGCCATCATCGGCCCGGTGGAAAACATGATCAAGGAAATTTTATGGCAATTCGTCCACATGCTGAAGCGACCTTCGTAGGCGGCGATCACCCCCACCATGGGGAAGATGGTCATAAAACCCTGCAGGCTTTTTTTGATCACAATCAGTATCAGCACCACGCCGATCATCACCGGCAGCTTCAACCAGATCGGCATGGTGGTGCGGTGCCCGCGGTCGCCACGGATCGGCTGCAGAAGGTAAAAAGCGATGCCCGTCAGCACCGCCAGCCCGAACACCGTCCAGAAGGCCGCTTCGGTCTTCGGCAGCACTTTTGCCAGCAGCGTGCCGACCACGCAATAGCCGACAGCGGAGACGGCAATCGAGATGAAGATGCGCACGTTATAGTTGTAATAGAGAATGCGCACCCCATGCGTGAAGGCCAGCAGCACCAGCAGCCCGGCGATGTTTGTCACGTCGATCGGTTTTTGCAATGACAGGAAAGCCATTGAGAAGGGGATCGGCAGCGTCAGCATCACCGCCTTCCACTGCGGGTGATACAGATACGCCAGCACGGTGCCCATCAAGCTGACCGCGATCAGCAGCGCCAGGTCCCAGGCTGTCAGGTGCAAGCTCACCTAATAATCCCCTTGCTCTTTATCATGCTCTTTCTCTTAATCTTGCTCTTTCTCCCCCCACATTTAGAAGCAAGCTGCGGAAGATAACTGATATAGTCACAATAACTCTATCTGCTCCCTTCCTCCGCCTGCCTGATAATGGTGGCGAGAAAGAGAAAGAGAAAGAGAAAGAGAAAGATATTTCACCGGCAGCCGGCCAACGCATGATTGCATCGTGACCTGAGACGGTTGCAGAGCGAGATTACCAGACGAGATACCGGCTGTCAATCGACACATGCCCTCCTGCTCAGCCATCATTACTATCTTTTCCAGTCGAATACAAGTGTCTCTTCATCAGTATGCAATACCATATGGCGACCATCGGGTGATAGCTCTGGCACCATCCGCTCAAATCGATGCCCGCGATAGGTAAAGTACCGGCTGTCAGATAACGGCTTGTTCAGCAGGAAGCGGAGTTGAGCCCTTAAAATACCCGGTCGCTCATACAGTTTTATAGTTGCTGAATCTTTAATTGTTCGCAAGGCTGATTGATGTAGTTTCGGTATCCGTGTGGTCAGCTTTAGCATCACGGCATAAACCGGATTCTTAACAAGTTCGATACGATCTTCATAGATGCCAATTAAACGGAAATCCAGCTGATGGCTCCACCAATGCCAACCGATGCCAATGCAAACCGGCAGAAGGATGATTAACGCATGCCACCATCGCCGCCGGCGCCTATGATGAGCGTTAGATGATTTCGTGGATGATTGTGAGGGTTCCCGTTCTTCCGACATGCCGACCTCCTGCCGTTGTGTTCAGTTCCCCGTCGCGATTCAACAGCACTTTCTCTTCCTCTTTCTCTTTCTCCCCCCACATTAATAAGCAAGCGGCGGAAGAGAACTGGTAAAGTCACAATAACTCTATCCGCCCTTTTCCTCCGCCTGCCTGACAATAGTGGCGAGAAAGAGCAAGAGCAAGAGTAAGAGTAAGATACTTACCCCCGCCCGTGCGTCCGGTAATATTCCAACCCCTCCACCAGCATTTCCATATTCTCCCATGGCACTCCCGGCGCGATGGAGCTGGAGCAGCCGAGGAAGAAGCGTGTCTGCGGGGCATGCCGCACCAGCCATTGCATCTCGCGCTTCACGTCCGCCGGCGTGCCCATCGGCAGCGAGCGGGTGACGGAGACGCCGCCGATGATGGTCAGGTCGTCGCCGTCCCGCGTCTTCATGCGGCAGATGGCCTCGTAATCCATGCCGTCCTCGTACTGGAATCCCTGGAAGCCCTTCACGCCCACCTCCAGCAGGCGCGGCACCATGGCCATCAGGTTGCCGTCGCAGTGCCAGATCATCCTCACATCCGTTTTTAGCATGGGCTCCAACGCGCGGGCGAAATGTGGGAACCAATAACGATCCAGCCACTCCGGGTGCACCAGCGTGCCGCGCGAATCCGCCATGTCGTGATCCAGCCGGTAGAGCGGCGGCAGGTTGCCTTCCGCATATGCCCGCGCCGCTGCCTTATTATACAGGAGACACAGGTCGGCCTGCAGAGAAAAGCTCCTCTCCAGCACCTCGGGAAAGAGCACGCAGGCGGAGAAATAATTCTCGTAACCGTATAGCCCGTAGGCGAATCCGGGAAAGCGGATGAAGCCGTAGCCGGTCTTCAGCATTTCCGGCGCCAGCTTGGCCTGCAATTCGGCCTCGTTCGCCAGGATGGCCGCCACCTGAGCGTCCTCGTCGAAGTCGGCCATCGCCTGCTGAAGCTGCGGGAAGGTGAACCGCTCCATGTGCTCGGCCGCGGCTTCCGGCGAGTCGATGACCATACCGTCCGCCACGATCTGCTCGGCGCCGGTCGTTGCCCCGTGGTCGGCGCTCTCGTAACCATGGCTTCCCATGCTCAGCGGATTCAACGCAAGGTATTGATCGACGAAGCAGATGGGCGAGCGCCGCATGAAGGTGAGGTAGGTTTCTTCAGGATTTTGCAGGTAGCTGCCGGGCGGCATGCCGGCCAGCCGGTCGATATGCGCGTGCTCCATCGGGTGGATAAGCCAGCTCGGGATGCCGGTAGCCGGCTTTCCCATGATCACGTCATGCGCGAGCTGCGCGCGTTCGGAGAGAGTGGTGGTCATGAATCGTTCCGCCTGCCTGATAACTGTTGCACAGCGAGATTACCAGACCGGTATGTAAACGTCAACACGAAGACACGAAGAAGCGAAGGCGCAAACACCAAAATATGATTGGCAACCGGCAGGAGAGCGGTGAGTATACCTGTAATAATAGGGGGAACATCAACAGGAGAGCGACCATGCAATTCGATGTCTGCCTTGAGACTGTTTTCCCCGACCTGCCGGCGGCAGAGCGTATTGAGCGCATCGCTAAAGCCGGCTATCAGGTAGTGGAGTTCTGGTTCCAGAGCGAAGATAGTGCCCGCGCCATCCGCCAGGCGTGCGACGAACATGAGGCGCGTATCAACAACCTGGTTGTCAACTCCGCCGATGGCCGGCTGGGCGGCGCGCCGGTGAACGTGGCCGAGCATGCGAAATACCTGGAGAGCGTGGAAGCGGCCATCGCGCTGGCGAAATCAATTGACTGCCATATGGGCATTACCTGCGCGGGGAACGTGCAGCTCGGAATTACGCGCACGCAAATGCACGCCGCGCTGGAGAAGGCTTATGGCGAAGCCGCGGTCATCGCCGCGAAGCACGATTTCACGCTGGTGTTAGAGCCGCTGAACACCCACGTCGATCACGCCGGCTATTACCTGGATTCGTCCGACGAAGGCGCGGAGATCGTGCGCTCCATCGGCAGTCCGAATCTGAAGCTGCTCTTCGACGTGTACCACATGCAGATCATGGAAGGCAACCTGATCGCCCACATCGAAAAGCACATCGACATTATCGGCCACTTCCACTCCGCGGGCGTGCCGGGCCGGCACGAGGTGTTCGGCAGCGAGATCAACTACCCGGCCATCATCAAGCGCATCGAATCGCTCGGTTACACCGGCTGCTTCGGCCTGGAATACATGCCGGCGATGACGGATCATGGGGAATCGTTGAAGCAGACGCTGGCGTATCTCTCAAGTGGGAGCGCGGACCTCTGAGTCCGCGCGAGCCAATTACGCTTGCGGACTCAGAGGTCCGCGCTCCCAGAGGTAACTTATGGATCGCATCCTGGCTTTTAGCTGCCACCCCGACGATCTGGAATTCATGGCCGCCGGCACGCTGGCGCTGCTGGCACAGCAGGGGTACGAGATTCACTGCGCCACCATTACCGGCGGCGAGATGGGGCACCCCACCCTCAGCCCGCAGGAGATCCGTGAGGTGCGGACGGGAGAGGCGGCCACCGCCGCGAAGGTGCTGAACGGGCACTACCACTACGCCGGCGGGTATGACCTGGAAGTGGAATACAACAGTGTGTACCGTAAGCGCGCGGTGAAAGTTATGCGCGACGTGGATCCGCTCATTGTCCTTACCTGCCCGCCGCTGGACTACCTGGCCGACCACGAGCAAACCTCGCTGCTGGTGCGCAACGCCGCCTACATCGCCTCGGTGCCGCACTACGATTGCGAAGTGCCCACCACGCCGACGAAGCGTTTTCCGTATCTGTATTACTGGAACGCCTCCGGCAACGCCGACATTTTCGGACGGCCGCTGCCGCTCTCCTGTGTCGTCGATATTACCGCGGTGATCGAGACGAAGGCGGAGATGCTGGCCTGCCATAAGTCGCAGCGCGAGTGGCTGCGGTATCACAACGGCTGGGACGAGTATATGGACAACATGTACCGGCAGTCGAAAGAGGACGGCCAACTGATCGGCGCGCAATACGGCGAAGCCTTTGTGCAGCACCGCGGCATCGGCATCCCGAAGGATAATATTCTCAAACAGATCCTCGGCGACCTGTGCGTCGAACTTAGTGAAGGCAAGTCATGATAACCGTCAATATCTTGTGGCGATCCGGTCCGGTCAACGGCACGATTGAGATTGCCCATGGCACGCTGGTCGGAGAGGCGGCCTTTTCATCTCCCACCCCACGGCTGCCGGTGACTATAGATGACGAACAGGTCGAGGAAGGGGCGTTCGGTACGCGCGTCACCGTGCGCGCCGGGCAGCCGTTCACCTTCTTCCTGCGCGACGTGAACGCCGCTTACCCGGTCTTCATCCCGGCGTACGGGGTGGCGGTGACGGCGGGCGACGACACGCGCGATTACGTACAGATCGCCGATGATATCCGCAGGAAGGGACTGGCCAGCGTCCAGCAGCGCATCGAGGCGGAGCCCGAAGAGAGCTACGAAGCCGCCGCCCCGAAGACGCGAGATTTGAAGTGCCCTACCTGGCTGGGCATCAGCCGCGACATGCGCATCTTCGAGTTGGATGTCAACCGCCCGTTCGGCCAGTGGGGCTACGTCACCTGCCGCAACCACAGTTTTGAGGTGAAGCCACCGGAGACGGAAGGCGCGCCGCTGCGCTGGGAGTTCACCCTGGGCCGCGGCTCCGGTCCCCAGTTCGAGGCTACGCGCCGGTTGGAAGATGGCATGCTGCCCATCGTACACGGGCAGGCGATCGACGGCGAGATGACCTATTATATCACCGCCTTCGCCACGCAGGAGCGCTCGCCGCTGGCGCTGGAGACCCTGCGCGGCACCCATTTCCTGGTTGCCGACGGGCATACCGGCTGGCACATGTTCACCCCCGAGCAGCAGGCCGCATACGATGCATTTGCGCCGGCCGAGCTCGACCGCGACGAAGAGATCGTCTGCTGTTTCCGCGCGGAAGCGGTAAACAACGCGCCCGTGCCCCGTTATGCCTTTTTCCGCGCGCCGGTGGCGCCGGGCAACCCGGAGTTGCGGGACGGCATGCTCACCTTCGCCTCCGGCAAGATCGGCTGCCTCGCCAGCCTGAACGGCAAGGCCATGCCGCAGAAAGAGATGGCGGTACTGGTGGCGCCGGGCCAGCGGGTGACAGTGGAGTTCCTTTTCCCGCACCAGCCCATCTCCACCGAGCGCGCGGCCGCACTGGCGAACCTGGACATCGACCAGCGCCATGCCGAGTGCCGCGCCTTCTGGCAGGCGAAGTTGGCGAAAGCGGCGCAATTGAGCCTGCCCGAGCGCCAGATTACCGAGCGCGCGCTGGCCGGGTTGTTGCACTGCGACCTGGTAGCCCTCGGCCGGGAGCCGGATGGCCCGCTGGCGGCGACCATCGGCTGGTATGCACCCATCGGCACCGAGAGCGCGCCCATCATCACCTACTTTGACGCCATGGGTTGGCACGACGTCGCCCGCCGCTCGCTGGAATATTTTCTCGAGAAGCAGCACGACGACGGCTTCATGCAGAACTTCGGCGGCTACATGGTGGAGACCGGGGCGGCGCTGTGGACGATGAGCGAGCACTACCGCTACACCCGCGACGACGCCTGGGTGGCGAAGATCAAGGACAAACTGCTGTTGAGCTGCGAGTACCTGATCGCCTGGCGCCACCGCAACATGACGGAGGGCCTGCATGGCCGCGGCTACGGGATGATCGACGGCAAGGTGGGCGATCCCGAGGATGAGACGCACTACTTCTTCAACAGCGCGTATGCCTGTGCCGCTCTGTTTGGTGTGGCGGAGATGCTGCGCGAGCTCGATCCGGAGAAGGCCGACGAATTGACCGCCGAAGCGGAGGCCTTCAAGGCGGATATCCTCACCGCGCTCAGCGAATGCATCGCCCGCTCCCCGGTCGTGCCGTTGCGCGACGGTACCTGGTGCCCCACCGCGCCGACTTGGGCGGAAGGCACCGGACCGCAGATGCTCTATGCGGAAGGCACGCCGTGCTACACTCACGGCGCCTTCACCCCGCGCGACTCGATGGCCGGGCCGCTGTGGCTGGTCTTCTGCGGCTTGCTGGATGCCGGCGAGCCAACCGCGGAGCTGCTGCTGAAATACCACGCGGAATTGATGACAATTTACAACGTCGGCTTCTGCCAGCCCTTCTACAGCCGTCACGACTTCGCCCATATCAAGCGCGGCGAGGTGAAGGCCTTCCTGAAAACCTATTATAATGGCTTCAGCGGCCTGGCCGACCGCGAAACCTACACCTTCTGGGAGCACTACTTCCACGCCAGCCAGCATAAAACCCACGAGGAAGGCTGGTTCCTCATGCAGACCCGCTGGATGCTCTACCTGGAGCAGGGCGAGGCGCTGCGGGTGCTCCCCGGCGTCCCGCGCGTGTGGCTGGAGCATGGCAAGGTGATCGAGTTTCGCAAGATGGCCAGCCATTTCGGCCCAGTCTCGGCAAAGGTGGAATCGCAGGTCGAATACGGGCAAATCAACGCTGTCATCGAATGTGAGGGAGATCGCAAGCCGACCGCCGTCGAGTTGCGCCTCCCCCACCCCAACGGGTTGAAGGCAACAGGTGTGATTGGTGGAAAATATGATCCGGCGGCGGAAACGGTGCGGATTGCCCCCTTCACCGGAAAAGCGGAAGTGACTTTGACGTTCGGAGCGCGGACCTCAGAGTCCGCGCGTGTAGTCTAACAATACGCGCGGACTCAGAGGTCCGCGCTCCCATTGAGGAGTAATAATGAAAACCATTGTAATCGAGTGGCGCAAGGGTATCCCTGCCGGCGCCGTTGAAGTGAGCCACGGTACGCTGGCCGGGCTGGCGATCACGCGCGGAAAAGGCGCCGTCAACGGCGCCGAATTTTCCGCCGAAGGCCCCTGCCGGCTGGAGGTGAAGATCACCGGCGAGCGGCTCTCCCACGCGGCGAATCCGACCATGGTGACGCTGCGCACGAAGGAGAATCCCTTCACCGTGCTGCTGCGCGACGTGTCCGCCGACTACCCGGTGTGGATTCCGCCGTATGGCGTGATCGTGACCGAAGCATCGGACAGCCGTTCCTTCGATGAAATCACCGAAGCCATCCAGGCGCGCGGCGGGCAGACGCAGTTGCAGGCCATCGAGAACGAGCCGGAGGAGAGCTGGGAGTCGGCCATCGCCGCCACGCGGCAGGAGTTCGTGCCTACCTGGCTGGGATTGAGCCGCGACATCCGCAATTTCGAGCTGCACCACGGCTACCAGACCGCTGGTTTCGCCATCATTCCGAAGCTGCATGGTTATGGCTTGATCCTTCCGGAAAAAGAGGATGGCGCCGCCGTCGGCTACGACTTCATGTATGGCAAGGGCATGGGGCCCGTGCGCGACATCTCGCGGCGGCTGGAGGACGGCGTGCTGCCGATCCTGCACGGCAAATACGTGGACGACGATGTCGCCTATCACACCACCGCCTTCGTCTCATACGAGAAGAGCCCGCTGACGCTGGCGACCCTGCGCGGCACGCATTACCTGGTGGCCGACGCGCACGGCGCCGGCAACATGCTCACCCCGGAGCAAACGAAAGAAATGGAAGCGCTCAAGCCTGGCGAGCTAAACCGCGACGAGGAGACCGTGCTCTACTACCGCATCCAGGCGGTCAACCACGGCACCGCGCCGCGCTACGCCTGGTTTCAAACGCCGCGGACTTATATTCCTTACAGCCTTAAAGACGGCATCGGCACGTTCACCAGCAGCGGCCGCGCCTTTGTTGCGGCGAAGCTGAACGGCGAGCCGCTGCCGAAGGAAGAGGTGGCGGTGCTGGTGAAGCCGGGCGAGACGGCGACCTTCGAGTTCTTCCTGCCGCACCAGCCGATCTCCAAAGAGCGCGCCGCCGCCCTGCTGCGGCAGGACTTCGCCGCCCGCCATGCCGAATGCCGCGCCTACTGGCTGGCGAAGCTGGATTCAGCGGCTAAATTGAGCCTGCCCGAGGGGCGCATCGACGAGATGGCGTGCGCCGGCTTGCTGCACCTGGACATCGTCAACTACGGCCTGGAGCCGGACGGCCCCACCTGCGCCTGCATCGGCGTCTACTGCCCCATCGGCTCAGAAAGCTCGCCCATCATCCAGTTCCTCGATTCGATGGGCTGGCACAAGCTGGCCGAGCGCTCGCTGCAATACTTCCTCGAAAAGCAGCATGACGACGGCTTCATCCAGAACTTCGGCGGCTACATGCTGGAGACCGGCCCCGCCCTCTGGTCGATGGGCGAGCACTACCGCTACACGCGCGACAAAGAGTGGGTGCGGCGCATCAAGCCGAAATTGCTGCTGGCGGTCGATTTCATGCTGAAGTGGCGCGAGCGCAACAAGAAGGAGGAGCTGCGCGGCAGCGGCTACGGCCTGATGGAGGGCAAGGTGGCGGACCCGGAGGATCCCTTCCGCTGCTTCATGCTCAACGGTTATGCCTACACCGGCATGCAGCGCGTGGCGGAGATGCTGGCGGAAGTCGACCCGGCGGAATCCGCCCGCGTGATGAAGGAAGCGGAAGCCTTCAAGTCCGATCTGCGCACGGCCATCGAGCAGAACCTGGCGAAGTCGCCGGTGGTGCCGCTGGGCGATGGCACCTGGTGCCCGACCCTCGGGCCATGGGCGGAGGCGCGCGGCCCGGTCAGCCTGCTGACCGACGGGGAGAAGTGGTCCACCCACGGCGCCTTCGTCTCCCGCGACGGGTTGATCGGCCCCATGTATCTGACCATCGCCGAAGTGCTGGAGCCGGAGGAGCAGATCACCACCTGGCTGCTCAATTACGAGGCGGACCTGATGAACACGCGCAACGTGACGATGAGCCAGCCCTATTACAGTCCGCACCCGTGGGCGCACGTGCTGCGCGGTGAGGTGAAAGCCTTCCTGAAGGAATATTACAGCAACATGTCCGGCCTGGCCGACCGCGAAACGTATACCTTTTGGGAGCACTTCTTCCACGCCAGCGTGCACAAAACCCACGAGGAAGGCTGGTTCCTCATGCGCACGCGCTGGATGCTGTGGAAGGAAGTCGGCGATACGCTCAAGCTGCTCCCCGCCGTCCCGCGCGCCTGGCTGGCCAACGGGAAGGCCATCAAGCTGGACGGCGTCGCCAGCTACTTCGGCCCCGTTTCGCTGGATGTGCAGTCCCAGGTTGATGTAGACCGCATCACCGCCTCCATCTTCTGCGATACCGACCGCAAGCCGCAGACCGTCGTGCTCCGCCTGCCCCACCCGGACGGCCGCAAAGCGGTGCGCGTCACCGGCGGCGTCTACGATCCGGCGACAGAAACGGTGACGGTCGAGAACTTCATTGGGAAGGCGGAAGTCATTTTATATTTTTCATAACCAGTGTTGCCGGTTGCGCATGTCTAACCAAATGGGTATGATAACTATACTGTTGAGGGAGGAGGTTTCATATGAAACACAGTGTCGATATGGAAATCTTTAAAGACGCCCGTC
>Ga0172370_10009735_pt1 | contig 11176 bp, 12 predicted proteins | sample LakKiv5m_FD_114538 | JGI IMG/M metagenome (GOLD analysis project Ga0172370, IMG submission 114538) | Freshwater microbial communities from Kabuno Bay, South-Kivu, Congo - kab_022012_11.5m | ecosystem: Environmental > Aquatic > Freshwater > Lake | place: Democratic Republic of the Congo...
CCTGAAACCGAAATGGTGTTTTTATATTGCGCTGCCTGACCCGCATAACGCCCCTCGATTAGTTTAGTATACGTTGCCGCCGCTAAAAAAATTACTAGCATCGCTGCGACACTGACGATTGCGATTGACAAATAACTGACCGGCGGAATAATTTTTAAGTTAAGATTTTTTTCTTCAATCATATAGTTTATTTGATTAATAATTAAACATCATTTATTTAATTTTAACCCGATTAACTTTAATTGCAGCTACCCGCTGAGCCAGTTGTGGTTGCTCCCTCACCAAAGCCTGGAGCAGGCGCCGCTGAAGCCAAGACCGTTTTGCAAGCCGTTGGTTCATTAGTAAAAGCACTACAAATAGCTTTTTTAAAGCTTTCTGGGTCTCGAGCAACTTTATTAACCGTTACCCCATTAACCACAAGTGTTGGTGAACCCTGAACGCCGTACTTTTGATTATCAGCATCGAAGATTGCAAAAGGTGGGTAGCTTTGATTTCCCCAAGAATTTTTATCGGCAAAAGATTGTTTAATTTTAAATTGCGCATCCGTTGCCTGTTCGCAACTAGCTAATTTAGCTGCGTCAATTTTTTCTGACGCTAAACAACTTTGAGCATCGCCGGCTTTAAGAAAACAGGTTAAATAATTATTAAACTTTTGCGGCTCTTGTTTTTCAATACAATATTGTCTTAAGTTCTCTGCCATTTCCTTTTCCCCGTGCATCAAATAATTAACGAATTTTAATTTAAAATCTATTTTATCACTCAAGAGACTGACTACCGGCAAAATACCTTTTTCTGCTTGCGTTCCATACGGGCAATAACTCATCACAAACAGCTCGACGCTTGGCTTGTCTGTTTTTGGAGTCGCTTGATTTTGTTGAGCTGGAGTTGTTTGGGCCGCACCACTTTCTTTTTGAGCGGCTTCGATATCTATAGCTGTGGTAAAAAATTTCTTACCATCACGCGTCATAAAAGAAGTATAGTCTTGGCCGCTAACATTCAAGCTAATTTTGAAAAGACCGCTTTCCTCAATCACCTGACCAATCGTCGCTGTGGCGCCACCTTGCATTAAATTTTTATTAATAAATTCACCGGCTTTAACCTTGGCCTGCTCTAGTGTTAAAGATGGAGTTATTTTTTGGCCATAAAAATAATAAGCTCCGGCGCCAATTACCACAATCGCCAGCGCCGCCCAAGGCCAAACTTTTTCAACAAAATTCTTTTTAACATCTATTTGATTTTTTTCTTCGGTCATTTTATTTATGCTAATAATTACTACCCCATTTTAGTACAAAAGATTTGTTCTGTCTAACTCCTGTACCATAATTGACAAAAAACCTATCTTAAGTTATAGTCTTAAAGCTTTTTAAAATACTTTATAAAGGAGAAACGAAGGATGTCACCAGAAGCATTTTTAGAAGAGATCGAAGCGCTCCGAATCAATCAAAGAATAACGGAGGATGGCTTCTGCTATCTCTACGACAAAGCCGTTGCTCCCTGTCAATTTACTGATTGTCCGGGATGCGATAAGAGTAAAAGTTCTTTTAACCGAATACTGGGAAAATGACGATAATTCGTCTTGCCAGTCCCCGCGCCCAAAAGGTGCGGGGCTTTTTCATTAAAAAAATCCGCCAAAAGCGGATTTTTTTAATGAATTATCGATTGCTTCTTTTGCGTTCCAGCTCGGTCAGAAGTTGTTTACGCAAACGAATACTTTTTGGCGTCACTTCGAGATATTCATCCGCATTCATGATTTCCAATCCCCGCTCTAGCGTTAAGTCTAGCGGCGGAATTAAAACGATCGCCTCATCGGTGCCCTTGGAGCGCATATTCGTTAATTGTTTTCCTTTAGTTGGATTAACATTCAAGTCATTACCCTTGGCCACATTACCGATAACCATGCCTTCGTAAACTTCTGTCGCCGCGTTAATATACAAAACGCCTCGCTCTTGTAAGTTAGCCAAAGAGAATCCCAGCGCTTTACCAGATGCCATCGAAACCATCGAACCAACCTGGTGCTTTTCAATTTCGCCGGCATAGGGTTTAAAACCGATAACCCGACTGCATAAAATTCCTTGCCCGCGCGTATCAATAACGAACTCACTGCGATAGCCCAAAAAACCACGCGTGGGAATTTCCATAATTAATCGCATGTGATTTTGCTCCGGTTTCATTTCCAGCGTCGTCGCCCGCCGCTTGGCTAATTTTTCAATGATCGTGCCGACCATATCGCTGGGCACATCAATCGTTAGTTCCTCAAATGGCTCTAATTTTTGACCACTCTCTTCTTTTATAATCACCTGGGGCTGAGAGACTTGCAGCTCATAGCCCTCGCGCCTCATGTTCTCAAGCAGAATGGCTACGTGCAATTCGCCCCGGCCATAAACCTTAAAAAATTCCGCTGAAGAAAAATCGATCCTTAAACCGACGTTAACTTCCAGTTCTTTTTCTAGCCTCTCCCGAATTTGGCGAGTAGTGACGAATTTTCCGTCACGGCCGGCAAACGGCGAACTGTTAACTAAAAAGTTGAGAGAAATGGTCGGCTCGTCAATGTTGATCGCCGGTAAAGGAGTTTGATTCTCTTCTTGGCAAATAGTCTCGCCAATATAAATATCGGGCAATCCAGCTACCATAACAATATCACCGGCTGCCGCTTCGGTTGCCTCGGTTCTTTGCAGTCCCTGAAAAGTAAAAATCTTGGTTAATTTCCCCGAGCGAGTTTCGCCCGATGGTTTTCTGACAAAAACGTTGCCGGTTGATTTCATCGCCCCTTCATAAATTCGGCCAATAGCCAGGCGACCCAAGAAGTTATCATAGGCTAAATTGAAGGGCTGAAATCGAAATGGTTGAGCCATCAGTTCGGGCGAAGAGGCGACTTTCACTTCCCGCAAAATTGTATCCAGCAGGGGAGTCAAATCAGTTGATTCATCCTCCATTTTCATTTTAGCAATCCCCTGTTTAGCAATCGCAAAAACGGTTGTAAAATTTAGCTGTTCATCATTAGCACCCAAATCCATAAAAAGCTCTAAGACTTTCTCGTGTGCCCAATCTGGTCGGGCCGCTGGTTTATCAATTTTATTAATAACGACAATTGGTTTAATCCCCAATTCCAAAGATTTTTTTAAAACAAATTTAGTTTGCGGCATTGGCCCTTCTTGCGCATCCACAACCAATAAAACCGAATCGATCGAGCGCAACACCCGCTCAACTTCGGAACCAAAATCAGCGTGACCTGGCGTATCCACGATATTAATTTTCGTATCTTTAAAAAAGATCGACGTGTTTTTTGAATAAATTGTAATGCCACGTTCTTGCTCTAGATCATTTGAATCCATGCTGGCGCCTTCTTCCATGACACCAGTTTGACGCATTAGGGCGTCAGTTAGTTTTGTCTTACCATGATCGACATGAGCAATAATCGCTATATTTCTAATTTCCATAATTTTTGAAAAAAATTATGTCCCGAGCGTAGTCGAGGGACAACTTGTTATAACGTCTTATTTTTAATTTTATGCCCTGCCGCCCCGCCATTGCGAAGCGAGCCTCACTTTATTGGGTGAGAGCCGTCGAAGAGCAACTTTATTGTAACAAACCAAAAACTGCCCGAAAGCAGTAAAATATCCTCGAATATTTATGTCGCTTATTCTTGATTAAGAATACCACGAAATTTTAAAAATAGCAACTGGCTATTTGATCACGCAGAGCAATTTTAATTCTCCAAGGTCGCTATTCGTTAATTTTTCATTTGTGCTCATATTTAATTTATACATAATTGCCCCCGGGTCATCAACATGATCAAGTCCCAGAGCATGCCCAAGTTCGTGAGCCAAAACGCGGACCAATTTATCGCGACTACTAAATTCATAGATATTAATCATTTGTTGACCGTTTATATTTTGATAATCACCTTCCGTAAATTCTTCCCCGCGCGACGCGCCGACTTCATTATATTTTTCTACGTTTAGGTTAAGTGAGTCCACCAAGCGATTCAACACAACCGAGAGCGAATTAATTTCATCAATATAGCCATTGAGCTTAGCCTCAATTTTTTGAATTTCAGTTAATTCCGTCTGAAGCGCCACCCCTTCTTGAGAAAGACGATCATATTCTGCTTGAGAACTGCTCTTTTTTCGATTCCAAGATTGGACTTCCCTGTCATAAATATTTTTTCTTTGCGTAAACACGGCTAAACGAATGCCGTAACTAGCCTTCACTTGTTCGTATTCTATTTTAAGTGCTTCGTATTTTCCTTTTAGCTCATTATATGAAGCCTTATTATCTTTCACCACAATGCCCAAACTATCTAACTTATCTGTTGCCTGCTGACGATAATCATAAAGAAGATTTATTTTTAATTTCCCGTCAACAGCATAAGCAAAAAGATTTTTACTAATTGAATCCTCCCAAATTGCTTCGGCCTCGCGAGTGGCGTCCAAAAAATCTTGACGAGTCAAACCAAACTTATCATCAAACAAATTAAGCGAATAGGTAATCGGCTGCTCGCACGGAGCATAGAGAGAAGAATATTTTACCAGATTATCGATTTGTCTACGAAACACAAAACCGACGATAATCATTAATATAAATATAATAATGTTAATTATTATTGTTTTCATAACGAATCATTATTCTGCTAAGCTTGAATCTTTAGTTTTTCTTCTCGACCTTAAAACATATTTTATAAAAAGATAAGCACAGATAACTCCAGCTAACAAGAAAATCCAAAAATAGGCTGAGTACTTAAGCCAAACTTCCCAGTTGGCTCCAAAGAGATAGCCCAGCAACGCAAAAAAACAAACTTCCATAAATTCACCCAGCACTTCAAACGTTAAATAGCGCCAGTAATTTAGTTTCGTTAAGCCACAAATAACATTAACCGTTGGCGCCACACCCGTCATAAAACGACTAAAATAAATCGTTAAAATTGGATGAGCAGAAAGTTCTTCATTAATTTCCTGATATTTTTCGGAATTAACTAATTTTTTCATTCCTAGCCACAATAGAGCCCTCACCCCGTAGCGTCGAGCGAGCCAATAACCAGCATTATCTCCCGCAATATTACCCAAGATTCCGATAATAATAATGAAGGGTGCGCTCAAATAGCCCTGCGCAGAGAAAGCCACCGAAGCGACCAGCATCGTTCCCGAAGGCAACGGTAGAGCAAGAGCACCTAAAAAAGTCACGGCAAAAATCGCCAAGTATTTATAAAGTAGAACGTAAGAAATAATAATCGAAACAATGTCAGGCATAAAATTTATTGGACGTTTAAACTTTCAATATCGTTTTGATATTGATTAGCGATCGCCACCACATTATCTCCATAAAATCGATATTTTAAATTTGTTGAACCAGAGAAATAACGCATTGCCGCCGCCCATTCGCCGCTCACCGTGCCTGCCCCGCCGGCTTTTAATTTGATTGCCGCCGCCAGAAAGGCATCTCGAATATCCCAAGGATTCGCCGGTCGGCCAGTGATAGCGGTTATTCTATCCCGATAGCCCATCCAGGTTGAAGGAATAAACTGGGCCGGCCCCATGGCACCACCCCAACCGACCTGCCTTCCCCGACTATCATGCATTGGACAAGAAACTGGCGTTACGTCGGGATTAAGTCCCAGCTCGGTCGCAATTTGGACAAAAGGTTCTTGATCACGGCCTGGCTTCATAATCACTCGCCAGCTTTTTGAGGGCGGATCATTAGGACGATTACAAGTGCCCACATTTTTACCAAGATTCGATTCTTGGGTTAAGATCGCCAACAGAAACGCTGCCCTCACTCCAGTTTGACCCGAGGCCCACTGTGCGATTGAAACCGCTTCGCCAAAAGTAACTTGCGTTGGAATATCGAGCAATTGATAAAGGCGGCCCTTAATTTCAGCGGCTCTTTTTTGCGCGCCGCTCAAAATTGATTGATAGTTAGCTTCTTTTCCCTTAGTCTGCTGAAGTAAAGTATTTTGCTCATTCACTGATCCGGATAATTGTTGCTGTGCCAAAGTTTTAATAGCCAAAAGGCCCTGGGCATCCTCTTGCTGCTGAGCCAATGTTTCTGCTTGCTGATTAAGCTGGTTTTTCACTTCCGCTACTTGCTTAAATAAGTCATTAAGCCCATTGGACATCTGAAAATATCTTTCCATTTCGTCAAAAATATCGGATAAATTATCATTCGTCAAAATAGCATACAGTACCGGGTAATTATCATATTCGTTTATCTCGCGAATAAATTGAGCCATCTGCTGGCGAAGCCGTTGAATCTTGGCCGTATTTTCATCAATAGCTAGCTCTGTCGCATTTAACTGACTACCTAATTTTTTAATTTGTAAATTAGTCGCTTTAATTTGTAAATTAATAGCTGTCTGTTGGTTTTGCAGCTGCTTTATTTTATTTTGCAGGGTATTTTTTTCACCCTTAATACCATTCAATTCTTGTTGATATTGTGCAATCTGGCTTTCAATATCCTGCAATTGCTGCTCAAGTTGTGTTTTCTCGTCCTGCGCTTGTTGCAAAGAGGGGTCATCAACCGCAAAAACCGACTCGCTTTGCCAGGGCAAAACGGGCAAAAATAATGCCAGTAACACTAAAACTATAAAGAATTTACTCTTTAGCGCCATACATCTATTATATCACTTTAGACAGAAACTACAGAAGGAATAATCCTAATGCTATTGGGCCAAAAAAAATACGATCAAATTGACCGTATTTTTTGCTTACCAACTAGTAAGGATCAATAAAAACTAATAATTCACAAAATAATTAATCTTGGCCTTCGATTTCAAACCGGTAATCAAAGTATCTGCTTCTTGACCAACTTTTTGATTTTTAATTTCATTTTTTATTTGCTCGGTCGTTGTCGCTTCTTGCCCAGCCGGCATTGTAATTTTATTGTCGGCGATGTATTGCGCGACTTCCGCATCTGTTACATTTGTTTTATCCGCCACTAATTTTTCCATTTCCAACTGAAGAGTAATTTGCGTTTTTAAATCATTCATACTCATGCCCTGTCCAGCTAGTGCTTCGGCAAGCGTGCCGCCTTGTGACGCAATTTGATCTTCAATTCTTTTTATTTCGGCATTAATTTCTTCTGCACTAACAACAATTTTCTTTGCTTTAGCTTCGTTTTTAACTAATTTTTCCGTAATAAGAGAATCTAATAAATTTTTGCCTGACGATTTTTCCAGTTTTTGAATAACGGCTAGGCGGCTTATCGGACTGCCGTCAACAATTGCTGCAACAAACAAGCCCTTAGTCATATAAACTATTCCAACAAACACAACGACAGCGACAACAATAATCGCCGTCTTTTTATTAATTTTTATTTTTATCGCTTGTTTTTCAGCTGGTTGCTGAGTCTCTGATTCTTTTGATGCGCCTTTTTTTATCATTTCGTCTTCCATAAAATTAAACTCTATTTAAAAATTATTATGGGGGAGGAGGGATTCCTCTCGCTCCGACTCGAGCCGGGGCGCTACGACAGCTCTTGCACCCTTCGAATCCCCCACGCGAGCCAAGCAGTTGGCTCGCTCTCCCCAACTGCCTCGCTCCGCTCGTTGTTGAACAGTCGGGTTAAGTACCCACAAATAACAGTCTTTCAAGGTCATTATAGGGCTTTTTCGATTCTCTGAACAGGGGGCGACTTGAGGCACTCGGGTCGGGGTCCAGATTTTCAAAATGCGACAAATGCGACAGTCGAAAGGGCTTTCTATAGAATCCATAAGTCTCCCGGGGATGCATAAGTTAAGATACATATTGCAGTCTTTGGATGAAAAAGGGACATGCAAGTGCACAGATTATCCTATCATGCAAAAGGATTTGTCAGTTTAGCCAATGATGCCATACGATGGATGCGTATGGTAACAGAAAAAGCAAAACACAAATTAAAAGTTTTAATCTTTTGGCAGCAGTATGGCTTAGATGCGGCTATGGCCGCCTATGAAGTATCCGAGCGCACCCTTTATAGGTGGCAAGTTCAACTGAAGAGGGGCAAAGGTCATCCTGAATCCTTAAACAATAGATCCAAAAGACCAAAGGCCGTCAGGCGAAGACAATGGCCCGATCAGGTGAAGGGACGGATTAAGCTCTTAAGAGGAGAACACCCGAATTTAGGCAAAGAAAAGATATGCATTTTACTTCAACCATACTGCCAAGCTAATAATTTAAAATGCCCTTCAATCTCCACGGTCGGCAACCTTATCCGAGATTTGGGAGGTTTGAGAACAGCACCGGCGAAAATCCGTCATAACGGTCGTATCGTGACCGCTAAAAGGGTTAAGGTGGCCAGGAAGCCTAAACGATTCGTCGCCGCCTATCCCGGCCACTGCGGTTCGTTTGATACTATTGAAAAACATATTCACGGCAGCCGGCGGTATGTTTTAACCTTCACGGATTTGTATTCTCGCTTTTCTTTGGCTTGGGCAACCAGCAGTCATGCTTCCATGGCGGCTAAAGAATTCTTTGAGCTGACAACTTTCTTATTCCCGTTTCCTTTGCAATATGTTTTAACGGATAATGGTTCAGAATTCAAAAAACACTTTGATGCGGAATTGAAACGATTGCATAAGGAGCATTGGCACATTTATCCTAAACAGCCAAAGATGAACACGCACGATGAACGCTTTAACCGTAGCTTGCAGGAAGAATATCTTGATTACCATGAGCGGGAGCTTTTGGATACAGCCTCATTCAATGTCGGTTTAATGAAGCATTTGCTTTGGCATAATACCGAGAGACCGCATTTTGGCCTTGACCTTAAGACGCCAATGAATTTTATTACTAACCATAATCCCAAGGACTGCAATATGTATTTGACTAATACAGGGGATTGACAGAGTTTTTGGCTAAACTATAATGTCAGTAATTGCACGGATCAGTTCGTGCAAAGCACCGCGTACAAATCGAATACAAATTTTTTGAAACTAGATGCTGGGACTTCTCTCCCTGGCATCTCCGTAACGACGTCTATCGAGAGTCTCTTTGTAAAAAAGAGAAAATAGACTGAGTAATCTCGAAAAATCATTGCCTTTATGGAAAGGTACTTTTTTTGATATTACTCGGTCGATAAAATCAAAAAGCACCAACCCCCTATAAGGGCTGGTGCTTTTTTAGTTATTAAAAATTAAACCTAAAATTATGACCAATCAAAGAATAGATATCGTTGAAGTTCCGATCAACGAACTTCACTCGTCAGAATATAATCCGCGGAAACACAGCAAAGAGCAAACAGATCAGCTAAAAGAATCTGTCGAACGTTTTGGACTGGTCGATCCCATTATTGTTAACTCGGCACCCAAAAGAAAAAATATCGTGATCGGTGGTCACTTCCGCCTGGAAGTCGCCAAAGAATTAAAATTCGAGACCGTCCCCGTCGTTTATACGAATATAGAGGATATCAACAAAGAAAAAGAGCTAAATATCCGCCTCAACAAGAACACCGGAGAATTTGATCTTGAGCTTCTGGCGGAATTTGACGAAGCCTTTCTGGCTGAAATCGGTTTTGACAGCGAGGAGCTAGATGATATTTTTCCCACGGAAGAGAACACCGAGTTATTTGACCTGCAAAAAGAACTGAAAAAATTAAATATCCAGGAAATCTCCGTGCAAAAAGGCGACATCTATGAGCTTAACGGTTCCCGGCTTCTTTGTGGCGATTCAACCATAGAAGCGGATATGATTAAGCTGATGAACGCTCAAAAAGCCGATATGTGCTTCACCGATCCTCCGTATATCCTCGATTATCTCAAAGGCAAGACCAAACAAAAAGATGGGGTGACTACTGGCTTTGGCGCGAAGAAAAACCGGCGGTATCTGGAAACTGATATCTTACCGGATAACTTTACCGAGCTTTGGATGCAAAACATCCATAAAATCTCCAAAGAAAGTTTTTCCATTATTGCCTATGAAAACTGGAAGAATATCCGAACGATCTGGAACGAGATAGAGAAATACTGGAAAATAAAAAATATGATTGTTTGGCATGTGCCAAATCGCGTCCAAAGATTCTCGGCAAAAAGCAAATTATTCAACAAGCATGACATTGCCATGGTCGGCGCCACCGAGAATACGGCTATCCAAAATCTTGACGAAGACGAGTTGCTGGAGAACGAATATGAAACTGCTTTGTATGCCATCTCTGGCAAACCACATTGGGAGTCGTATGAGAAGGGCAAAAAGATCTGCCCGACCGACTTTATTGATTTTAAAGCGGCGGATGAGAAATCTTCCGGCCAAGGAATAATCTTTGGCACCAAGCCTTTGGAGATCCTAATCCCCTACATCAAAGTCCTGACCAAGCGAAACGACTTAATCATTGAACCATTTGGCGGTTCGGGCAGCACTTTAATCGCGGCTATTAGAATGAACCGCCGATGCTATCTTATGGAAAAAAGTCCCGTTTACGCCCAGGTCATCTTGCGCCGCTGGGAAAAAGAAACCGAACAAAAACCCCTAAAGATAGACTAATATGATCGACCAAGAAACTAGACAAAAACTCATTAGAGAGCTGGAGAAAAACGGGAACGTGTATTTGGCTTGTCTTAAGGTCAATATAGACCGCTCAACTTTCTATCGCTGGCGAGAACAAGATGCGGCTTTCAAAAAGAAAGCCGACAAAGCGACGCGCACCGGGCGCGAGAACAATTGTGATATCGCCGAACACGCATTAATGATCAGCGTTAAAGAGAAAAAAATGGAAGCGATTAAATATGTGTTAAGCCACAGCTCGCCCCGATATAAACCAAAACCGAGGAAGGTCTATATCGAGCATTCCAATTCCACCAGAGAAATCCTAGAGCGAACCACCGAAGAAGAGAAAAAGAAAATCGAAGAAACTAGGATCGGTCTTAAGCAATTATTTGAAGATATTAGAAAAAATAATGAATTAGAATACGCCGACGAAGTAAGTGCTTGATACCTGCTTTATCGCATGATGTTTTATTCGAGAAATGAGACAAATGAGACAATATAAAAAGAGAATTAAAATTGTTTCATTTTTTAACTTCTCGCTTCCACAATCTTGCCTTGATACCCTTAGCAAATTCTGTCGGCGTAGTTTGAATCTTTAAAACAAAATCAATAGCGCCGAGCCTTGCGCATTCCTCTCTTAATCCTTTTTTTTCGTAATTAGTAAAAACAATCACAGGAATATTTTGAGTTTTTGAATTAGCCTTCAGGTCTTTCAAAACATCCAG
>Ga0172370_10009740_pt1 | contig 11172 bp, 9 predicted proteins | sample LakKiv5m_FD_114538 | JGI IMG/M metagenome (GOLD analysis project Ga0172370, IMG submission 114538) | Freshwater microbial communities from Kabuno Bay, South-Kivu, Congo - kab_022012_11.5m | ecosystem: Environmental > Aquatic > Freshwater > Lake | place: Democratic Republic of the Congo...
ACTCGGGCTCGACAGCTTTTCAAATTTCGCAATTTCCTGCTGCCCAAGTCGGACTTATGGTGTGCATAAGTTCGACTGATGGTCATTATCTGACCAGAATCATTTTCTTTACTTGCACAAACTCCCCCGCTGTGAGCCGATACAAGTACACGTCGCTGGCAACAGGACGCCCCTGCTCATCCTTTCCATTCCATCGCATTGTGTAATATCCCGCCGGCTGTTTCTCATCCACCAAGGTTTTTACAACTTGCCCGAGCATGTTGTACACCTTGAGAGAAACCTCCCAGGCATTGAGCAGTTGATACTTGATGGTCGTCTCAGGATTAAACGGGTTGGGATAGTTCTGCTCAAGAGAAAACAAAGATGGTATCTCTCCAGTAGTTTTTTCCACAGAAGTTGTTTTTTGCATACTCCGAAAACCCCGCTACCATTGGTCCCCGCAAAAATAACCCCACTTGCATTGATGGCAAAAGACCGAACATCAGTATTCGTCAAACCGGCATTGACTGGGATCCAACTGTCGCCGTTATCCATGGAGCGGAACACTCCGCTACGCCAAGTCCCTGCAAAAATATGCCCACTCGAATTGATGGCAAGGGACCAGACAACAAAGTCCGGCAAGCCGGTATTGACTGCTATCCAATTACCGCCATTATCCATAGAGCGAAAAATCCCATGACCAATGGTCCCTGCAAAAATGTCCCCGTCCGAGTTGATCGCGAACGACACGACAGGTGGGCTTGGGAAATTGAGATTCGTCCAACTGTCGCCGTTATTTGTTGAGCGGAAGACCCCGCCACTACCAACAAAGATATGCCCACTCGCATTGACAGCAAGAGGCGACCAAGCATAGCCAGTTTTCGTCAACCCGGTGTTGACTGCTGTCCAACTGTTGCCATTGTTCGTGGAGCGAAAGACCCCACTATCAAGAGTTCCCGCAAAAATATGCCCACTCGAATTGATGGCTAGAGTCCCGACATTAGGATCCGTCAAGCCATTATTGACTGCCGTCCAACTGTCGCCATTATCCATTGAGCGGAACACCCCGCCACTAACCCCCGCAAAAGTGTGCCCACTCGAATTGATGGCAAGAGAATTGACATAAGGATTCGTCAAACCGTTATTGACCGCCGTCCAACTGTCGCCATTGTCCATGGAGCGGAACACTCCGCCATTCCCTGCAAAAACATGCCCAGTGGAATTGATGGCAAGAGCCACAACATTCCCGCCGCGCGGTCCGCTGGTCTCTTGCCAGAAGTTGATTTGTGCTTGCATGATCGTCGTGAAACTCCATACGGTTGACCAGGCACTTGCGCCACCGGCATTCTTTGCCTTCACGCGCCAATAGTGGGTGATGTTGTCTGCCAACGGCCCAACTTGTCGAAAAGTTGTGGTAATCGAGGAATCATCAACGATCGTAGTCGCGAAGGCAGAACTCGTTGAGACCTGAAGCCGATATGTCGCTGAACCAGATGAGGGGTTCCACCTCAATACTAAGGTCGTTGGCTGGCTCACTGCGCCATTTGACGGTGAGGCAAGCGTTGGCGTAGATGGCTCTGCAACGATCGTCGTGAAACTCCACACTGTTGACCACACACTCGTGCCGCCTGCATTCTTTGCGTTCACACGCCAGTAATAAGTTGTATTGTTCTTCAATGAACCAACTTGTTGTGAAGTGGCGGTAATGGTAGAATCATCAAGGATCGGTGTAGCAAATGCAGAGCTTGTTGAGACCTGAAGGTGATATGTCGTGGCGCCAGTTGAGGAATTCCACTTCAACGTTAAGGTTGTTGGCTGGCTCACTGCGCCACTTGACGGTGAGGCAAGCGTTGGCGTAGAAGGCGCTGCAACGATCGTTGTGAAATTCCATACTGTTGACCACTCGCTTGCGCCGCCTGCGTTCTTTGCCTTCACACGCCAATAGTAGGTCGTATTGTTTGTCAACGGTCCAACTTGTCGGGAAGTGGTGGTAATCGTGGAATCATCAACGATCGTAGTCCCGAAGGCAGAACTCGTTGAGACCTGAAGCCGATACGTCGCTGCACCCGACGAGGGATTCCACCTCAATGCCAAGGTCGTTGGCTGCTTTACGGCACCATTAGAGGGCGAAGCAAGGGTTGGCGCAGACTGTGCAGAGATGGTCGTGAATCTCCACACACTGGACCACGTGCCGCTGCCAATGGAACTCTTAGCTCTGACTCTCCAATAGTATGTGGTGCTAATGATTAAAGGCCCTACTTGTCGGCTAGTCCAGGTAATGCTGGAATCATCGAAGACTGTTGCAGTGAAAATAGAGTCGGTTGCCACCTGGAGGCGATAGCTCTCTGCCCCCGCTGTAGAATTCCAACGCAATGTCAAAGTTGTTAGCTGGTTCACCGCACCATTAGAGGGCCATGCAAGGGCTGGCGCAGACGGTGCAGAGATGGTCGTGAATCTCCACACACTGGACCACGGGCCGCTGCCAATAGAATTCCTAGCTCTGACCCTCCAATAGTATGTGGTGCTAATGGTTAAAGACCCTACTTGTCGGCTGGTCCAGGCAATGCTGGAATCATCGAAGACTATTGCAGTGAAAATAGAGTCGGTGGCCACCTGAAGGCGGTAGCTCTCTGCCCCCGCTGTAGAATTCCAACGCAATGTCAGGGTTGTTGGCTGGTTCACCGCACCATTAGAGGGCGAAGCAAGGGTTGGCGCAGACGGTGCAGAGATGGTCGTGAATCTCCACACACTGGACCACGGGCCGCTGCCAATGGAATTCTTAGCTCTGACTCTCCAATAGTACGTGGTGCTAATGGTTAAAGGTTCTACTTGTCGGCTAGTCCAGGTAATGCTGGAATCATCGAAGACTGTTGCAGTGAAAATAGAGTCGGTTGCCACCTGGAGGCGATAGCTCTCTACCCCCGCTGTAGAATTCCAACGCAATGTCAAGGTTGTTTGCTGGCTCACGGCGCCATTAGAGGGCCAGGAAAGGGTTGGCGCAGATGGTGCACCAGAAATGGTCGTGAACCTCCATACGCTGGACCATGGACTGACGCCAATTACATTCTTCGCCTTCACACGCCAATAATAGGTGGTGTTGATAGCCAAGGGTTCTACCCATCGCGACGTATAGGTAATGGCGGAATCATCAACGACCATTGCCGTGAAAACCGAATCAGTAGCCACCTGCAGCCGATAGCTTGCTGCTCCAGATGACGAGTTCCAATCTAACCTGAGCGTTGTCATCTGGTTCGTAGCGTCGTCGGCGGGTGATCTTAGGGTTGGTATTGGTGGCGTGCCGGAAATGGTACTGAACCTCCACACCGTGGACCACGGGCTGGCGCCAAGGGCATTCTTCGCTCTGACGCGCCAATAGTAGGAGGTGTTGATCGCCAAGTCTCTCAACTGTCGTGAAGTGTCGGTGATGCTGGAATCATCAACCACTCTGATCGTGAATGCAACGTCAGTGGCTACCTGGAGGTGGTAGCTTGCCACTCCCGGCGCGGCATTCCATCCCAGCCATAGCGTCTGCAACTGGTCCACAACACCATCTGAAGGATAGGAGAGAGTTGGCGAGGGAGGAGCACCGGAAATCGTTGTGAAGTTCCATACGTCGGACCAGGGACCGTACACAAAGGCGTTCTTGGCCTTGACACGCCAGTAGTATGTGGTGTTAGTCTCCAAAGGCCCAACTTGTTTGGAACTCCAAGTAATGCTGGAATCATCAAGAACAACAGTAGCGAATTCTGAATCTTTCGCCATCTGGAGACGATAGCTCCTTGCCCCCTCTACAGAACGCCAGCCCAACGACAAGGTCGTCAACTGGTTCATGGCGCCGTTTGAAGGCGATGAAAGTGTTGGCGCAGACGGTGGCACAATGACGGTAGTGAAACTCCAGGGATCCGACCAATTGCTTGTGCCGTCGGCGTAAGTTGCGTTGACCCGCCAGTAGTATGGTGTGCTGTTGGAAAGCCCAGTCACTTGATAGGATGTTTCCGTGATCCCACTTCGGTCCACGGCGAGGTTATAACGGAAGTCAGGACTCGCCGAGACCTGCAGTCGATATGATGTAGCTCCAGGGCGGGCATTCCAGCTCAACACCGTGGTTGGCGAGACGTCTATCGAAGCATCTAAAGGTGACACAAGAGTAGGTGGATACAGCGTATTCCCACCACCTGAAGTGGTTTTCAGAATTGTTCCGTTCTTTCCTACGATGTATCCAGTTTGTGGATCTGGAAAGTGCACAGAATAGAGACGGTCGGTCGTACCACTGTTCTGCAAACCCCAAGTGCGTCCACCGTCTATGGTTCGCAAGATTGTGCCACCGTAACCGACGGCCCATCCGTTCTGTCCGTCGGCAAAATGGATGCTGTTCAACCCGCTTTCACAGACCCTTCTCACCGACCAGTTGGCTCCAGCATCCGCCGTTTGCAGAATTCCTCCTAACCATCCAACAGCGAAGCCGTGCAATGCGATCGATGAAACGGACGGATAGCAGCTCTTCGGTCAAACCGGACTGTTGCGGTGACCATGTGGTGCCGCCATCATTGGTGTGAATGATCGTGCCCTTCGCCCCAACAGCCCAGCCGGTGAGGCGATCAGCAAAGTATACTCCATTAAGTTCTTCATTCGTGCCACTGTTCTGGCTGCTCCAGCTTCCATAGGACGTTCCAGCGGTGGTCGTATGGTTTATCTTCCCCTTTTTGCCCACGGCCCATCCGTTCTGGCTATCCACAAAAAACACGCAGTTCAAACCGTCCGTCGAAGTGGAAGACACGTAGCTCCACGAAACACCCCCATTCGTTGTATAACGCATAGACCATGAGTCGATAGTTGCATACCCTTTCTGATCATTGAGAAAGAATACCGATGTGACCGTCGATCTCGTGCCAAAATCTTGCTCGAACCATAATTGTCCGCCATCGGTCGTCCGAAGCATCTTGCCGTCATATCCGGCTGCCCAACCCCTCTGAGGATCGATGAAGTATGTCGAGTACAAACTGGTCGTGGTGCCGTTACCAGACTGTAATGTCCACACGTCCGCCATTACTGCTCTGGATGATCGTGCCATCTTTCCCCACAGCCCAGCCGGATTGGGCATTATGAAAGTGCACCGCGTACATGTCGTGCACGGACTGAGTGACCCCCCATGTCGCTCCGCCATCTTCGGTGCGAAACACGGCACCGTTCGTCCCCACTGTCCATCCTGTGGTGGCATTGAGAAATTGAACGCCGTACAACCTTCCAGAGTATGCAAAATTCCTTTGCGTCCAACTTGCACCTCCATCAGCAGTTTCCCAAAGGGTATATTGGGGATTGTCAATATCAATTGTAACTTCATCACCAAATAATCCACCGCCCACAGTAATAGAAATCCTCGATGCACGAAGGCCGGCAGTGCACCCGTGAGTCGCATCATAGAATTGGATGTCGTACATCCAAGACGCACTACCGGCCTCTATTTTCTGCCAGGTCTCACCACCGTCAGTGGTTCGGTATGTTCTCCCCCAGGTCCCGACTGCAACGCCTGTAGTGGATGTGGCGAATGAAATGGATTCGAACCAATACGTCACATCAGGCTCCGCGAATTTCTCCACCCACATGTTGCCGCCGTCGGTGGTCTTGTAGATCTTACTATCAGTGATGACCCAGCCGGTGCTCGCGTCGGTAAAGTGAACGTCATACAGCGTAGTGTAGGAAGGCAGATCGGTTTGCAGCGCGCTCCAGGAGTCCCCTCCATCCTCAGTCCTGAGGATCGTCCGGTCGTCCCCAACGATCCATCCCTTGTCCCCAACCAAGAAAATGGCGCGCAAACTTTTCGTCGTTCCAGAAGGCATTTTTGCCCAGGTGGCTCCTCGATCCATCGTTTTGTACACCGCGCCGCCGCTTCCGATGACGATGGCCGTGTTGTCATTGAAGGTATGGACATCGTTGAGGGTTTCGCCGATGAGTGGTGGGCTCAGGCTAATCCACCCCTCTCCGGCTTGCAAACCGATTCCTTGAGTGTGTGTTTTCACCGTAGCCTTCTCATTCCAGTTTCCAATGACGATCGCGCTCGTCGCTTGCGCTGTACTGAGCACATTCTCTGTCATCTCAACGGTCACAGGCTTCTGCATGACGCGTGCTTCTTGAGCTGATAAGCTGAAAGTCAAGGTCAGCATCAGCACCAGTGTGTTTATCACTCGTTTCATGGCATGGCTCCGTATTTTGAATGTACGCGAGGTAAGAGTCTTCTGATCTATCAAATTTGTAAAACGCGTATTGGCTGTATACTTATCTCACCAAAATCAACTTCCGCACCTGCACAAACTCTCCTGCTGTGAAATGATACAAGTACACGCCGCCGGCAACGGTGCGGCCGTGTTCATCCAGCCCGTTCCAGCTTGCTGAATAATATCCTGCTGGTTGCTTTTCATCCACCAATGTTTTTACCTTTTCGCCGAGAATGTTGTAGATTTCCAGCCGAACTTCCGCTGGCCACGGGAGTTGGTATTTAATAGTTGTCTCGGGATTAAACGGGTTGGGGTAGTTTTGGTTAAGGTTAAATTCTCGAGGAACGTCATCATAGCCATAAATGCCCGTGGGGATATCAATCCCGAATCGACGTTGATCACTGATCGGACCCCATCCAGCTATGTTCTTAACCCGCACCCTCCACCAGTACGTTTGCTTGTCGAGAAGTTGACGAACGATCTTCGTCGTATCTGTAGCCATGAGGGTCGAGTCAATAACGGGATTTGTCATCACCGAATCGGTGGATAACTCAAACCAATACCGACTTACTGCAGGCCCACTTTGCCGCCAAGTGAAACGCACGCTGTCAGCGCCGATGACTTCAGAATTCAATGGCGAAATCAACAACACTTGGCGCGGCAATTGGACAATGGTTGTGAAACTCCATACATTCGACCACGCACTTGTGCCGCCAGCGTTCTTGGCGTTAACGCGCCAGTAATAAGTTGTGTTGTTTTCTAACGGTCCAACTTGCCGTGAGGTGCTGGTAATGGTAGAATCATCAACAACTGCTGTGGTAAAGCCAGAACTTCTTGAGATCTGCAGGCGATATGTTGTTGCATCCGTTGAAGGATCCCAACTTAATGTCGAAGTGGTTGGTTGGTTCACGGCGGCGTTAGACGGTTGGGCAAGTGTTGGCGCTGGGGGTGCTGCAGCAACGGTCGTGAAATTCCACACTGTTGACCATGGACCTGTGCCGCCAGCATTCTTGGCGTACACACGCCAGTAGTAGGTCGTATTGTTTGCCAACGGTCCAACTTGTCGCGAAGTGGTGGTAATCGTGGAATCATCAACGATCGCACTGGCGAAAGCAGAACTCGTTGAGATCTGAAGCCGATACGTCGCGGAACCAGACGAGGGATTCCATATCAATGTCAAGGTCGTTGGCTGGCTCACCACACCATTGGCGGGAGAGACAAGTGTCGGCGCAGACGGCGCTGCAATGATCGTGGTGAAACTCCACACACTCGACCAATTACTCGTCGCTGCGGCATTCGTGCTATTGACACGCCAAAAGTATTGCGTGTTGTTGGAAAGCCCGGTGACCGTGTATGATGTGTCCGTCATTCCACTCTGGTCAACTACTGTTGCGGAGAAAGTTGAACTGGTGGAAACTTGCAATCGATACAATGTTGCTCTGCTGGAGACCTTCCAACTCAAGGTTGGGCTTGTCGATATCCCGGTGGAACCATTCGAAGGCGATGCGAGTGTCGGTACGCTTGGAAGGCCAAATGGATCCGGTATCGAAATGTAACTTTGTCCAATGGGTTCTCCATAGGCAATAACACCAATATTTCCGCTAACAGCCGAAATCCGCAAGATCAATGTATCGCCAACTGCTGTGGTGGGATCAACTCCCTCAAGGCCTAATGTTCGCCTTGATGGATCATTTAGCAAAGGAGGTATTATTGCACTTCCTGTAAATTCTGTTGAACATAATAATGATTCAGTCTTATTGCTTAGCAGGACAATTTCAGCTCTCAGTTTAGTACTCGTTGTACCTAAGTATCCAGCCATCAAACTAATGAGATATGAATTCCCGCTGATATCGCCGGGTAAAGGATATTTCCATTCTATGGGATTCGCAAAAGTATAAACATAATGAGTAACATCCCAGGATGTCACTCCGGGCTTGTCGTAAGGTACTTTGCCTAAAGTATAGTCGGGCTGGAGAACAGGTTGAAATCCTCTCCAAAACCATTTAATGAAACAGTTACATTGGGCCTACTCAAATCATTCGAGGCTATGGTAAGTATGGCGGATTTGAACCCAACGGAAGAGGGACGGAACATGAGCGTTACCGACTGAGATGATCCAACAGCGACTGTCAAGGATGTAGGAGTTACCGAAAATTCAGTTGAGCTTGAAGTTATACTGCTTACTGATAGGGGAAGAACCCCGGTATTGCTAATGGTCAATGTCATCCCCTTTGAACTACCTGCTCTCACTATGCCGAAGCTTAGACTTGTATCGGAAACAACAATTCTCGGATTAGGAGTTTCTCCTTTTAAGAAAATAGTAACGTTTGGCCGGCGTGGATCGTTCGAGGCTATGGTGAGTGTGGCCGATTTGATCCCAGTGGAGGAAGGTGTGAAGGTGATCATCACTGTCTGACTTGAGTCCTCAGGGACTTCAAAGGACATGGGAGAGGCAATAAAATCCGTTGAGCTTGAAGTTATGCCAGACACTGATAAAGGCACAGTACCAGAGTTGAAGACTGTCAAGGTTAAGTTCTTTGAGCTACCAACCTATACGTAGCCAAAGTTGAGGCTTGTATCTGAAACGACGATTGCCGGCCCAGAGGCTTTCTCAAAGGCGTATATATTGCCATCATCAGAACCAACATAAAGGGTTCCATCTGAACCAATCGCAGGAGAGGAATAAATATCACCTCCCGCTTTATATTTCCACCTCAGCGTGCCATCTGTGTTGATGGCATAAAGATAATCGTCATTTGACCCAATGTAGACAGTTCCATCCAAACCGATCGTAGGGGAAGAATTGATATCATCGCCTGTCAGAAATTTCCACTTTAATGTGCCGTCCGAGTTGACAGCGTGCAAATAATTGTCTTGAGACCCAAAATAAACCGTCCCCTCAGGACTAATTGCCGGAGAGGATTCGACGTTACTTCCAGTTAGGTACTTCCATTTCAACGTCCCATTCGGGTTAAGGGCGTAGCAATGCCTGTCCCTTGAACCCACATAGACCGTCCCATCCGAACCAATTGCCGGAGAGGATTCGACCAAATTCTCCGTCAAAAATTTCCATTTTAATGTTCCGCTTGGGTCGAAGGCATAAAGATACTTATCCCATGACCCAACATAGATCGTCCCATCTGAACTAATTGCAGGTGAGGAAAAGATATCGCCATTCATTTTGAATTTCCACTTCAAACTTCCGTTTGAGTTAAAGGCATATAGGAAGTTATCTGGGTACCACACCCCACCAGACCCAACATAGATTGTGCCGTTCGTACTAATTACTGGTGAAGAAAAAACACGATTCGAAGTTTGATACTTCCAACTCTCCTTTCCATCTGGATAAAGAGCAAATAGATATCGATCATCATCCCCGAAATATACATTACCATTGAAGCCAATTGCAGGAGTGCAAGAAACAGAAGCGGAGCCGTGGCCGACCAAGGTATAGAATTTCCATTTTATCGTTCCGTCAGGATTAATAGCGTAAAGATGTCGATCCCATGACCCTACATAAATTATTCCATTATTATCGATTACTGGTGAGGACTTAACTGGACTGCCAGTTCTTTTCCCACTTTAAGATCGCTTTTTGTGGCCCATTGTACGGGCTCTGACCTGTGTGCTTAGCATCGTGGCCTCTCATCGGCCAAGGGCTGTTTTCCAGTTGCGGCTGAGCCTTCTGCGCAGTCAGCAGGGAAAACAAAGCGACTACAAAGGCTGTTAGTTTCATCATTCGGTTCATAGTGTGCTCCTTCCCAACCACAGTTTTTTGCTGTTCCTTTTTGCCTTTTACTATATCTTCTCTATATTCCACGATAATTTTCCCGCTTCCTACTCTTAACCCCTCTCTGAAAGGAACGGATGATACTATCTGACCAGAATCATCCTCCGCACCTGTACAAATTCTCCTGCCCTCAGGGGATACAGATACAGGCCGCTGGCAACGGGATGGCCGTGTATATCCTTCCCATTCCACCGCACCATGTAGTATCCCGCGGGTTGCCTCTCGTCGACCAGGGTAGTTACCACTTCTCCGAAAATGCTGTAGATTTCCAATCGAACCTCCGCTTATTTCGGAAGTCGCCACTTAACGGCAAAAAGACATTCTTTATTGTGACTCAAAAATAACACGATTGCTAGCGGAGTGTTCATGGCTCATCATCGGGTCCGAGGATAGTCTTGCTCAAACTTCTTTCTCCACTACAAAGGGAAACTGATGATATGCATCCGCGAGAACACTCGACATAGAAACAAGGTCTGTCACCATAATAATATTCTGCGTTGAAGGATCGAGCCCCTAATTCGCACCCTGTGACAAAATAAGTCATCCCCTTATATTTAATGCTATTACAGCCCACGATTTCCGGTTTTTCATCTTTGCTACAAGTGAGAAAGAAGACTGCCAGAGCTATCATAAGAATGACAGCCATAAAAATAACTCGTGACTTCTTGAAGGCGAGATAATTTGCCATGGCTTTTTCCTTTCTTTTTCTCAAAGTTTAAGCTGCAAAGCTAAACAAGGTGTGGCCGGCGAATAATGGGATAGGGACAGACTAAGAGTTACATTACTCGTTTTTACTTCAGGGTAAATAGTTTCCCATTCAGCGTGAATGCTGTAACCGATGAATCCGCCGACCAGTGCTGCAGCCGCCGAAATAATGGCGATGCTGCTTGTGGATAACGTTTTTTCCACTTCAATCTCCGGCTCGGAAGTTGATGAGGACTGGTGACCGCTCTCATCATAGCTATAGGTGGTTGTGTAGGTGGAGTGGGTGGTCACATCACCAGTAGCATTTATTATCATACAGGTTCCGAATGCAAGTGCGCCGCCCAAGAATAGGCCAAGAGGTAAGTAGTTCGAACGCGCAACCTGAAAGTTTTTTATACTAGCAATTCGCAGTGTTTTCACCTCATTGGTGGAACCAAACCTAAAATGAATCAGCGAGTCAGCAATTGAAAGATTCTTTACTGTCAA